>Ga0187851_10000131_pt1 | contig 76947 bp, 85 predicted proteins | sample June2016WEW_6_10_FD_132997 | JGI IMG/M metagenome (GOLD analysis project Ga0187851, IMG submission 132997) | Peatland microbial communities from SPRUCE experiment site at the Marcell Experimental Forest, Minnesota, USA - June2016WEW_6_10 | ecosystem: Environmental > Terrestrial > Soil >... | reverse complement strand
GGGTCAGATTCGAACGTTAACGAGGCCTGCGTGGGAATCCGGCGCAGAACGCCGGCCCCAGGGCCTTCGCGGATAGTCGTCTCCACTCTTCAATTGTCAAGGAACGAGCCGCGCGCCGAACCGCTCGGAGAGGTAACGCGGCGATCCGGCCGGGTCCCGCCCCGTCCGGGGTAACTGACGAATCATACCGCCGGGGGACCTCACCGTCAATGTGAGGGCCGGCGCCAGCCGACGGCACCCTTGCCGCCGCGCTCGCGGATAATACCTGATCCGGGGGCGCGCGGGCTCAGATGGCCCGATCGGCGTCCAGGCTGCGGCGTCCGGCCAGCGCCCGGGCGATGGTGAGCTCGTCCGCATACTGCAGGTCGGCCCCGGCGGGCAGGCCGTGGGCGAGCCGCGTGAGCCTCAATCCGGGGACCGCGAGCCGCTCCCCCAGGTAGTGGGCGGTCGCCTCCCCCTCCACGTCCGGGTCGGTGGCGAGAACCACCTCGGTGACCTCGCCGCTCTGCAGCCGGGCCTCTAGCTCGGCAATCCGGAGCTGGTCCGGCCCCACCCCCTCGATGGGAGAGAGCGCTCCACCCAGGACGTGGTAGAGCCCCCGGAAGCCCCCGCTCCGCTCCACGGCGAGGACATCCAGGGCGTCCTCGACGACGCAGATGGCGGACGGATCGCGGCTGGGGTTGCGGCAGATGGCGCAGAGCTCGGCGTCAGCGATGAAGAAGCAGCGCGAGCACGCCCGGACCGCGGACCTCAGGTCGGCAAGCGCCGCGGCCAGCTGGGCGGCCTGGTTGGGGTCGCTGCGCAGAAGGTAGAAGGTGAGCCGCTGGGCCGTCTTAGGGCCGATACCGGGCAGCCGTCCCAGCTCGGCGGCCAGGCGCTCGACCGGCTCGGGGATCAGGGACACTAGGTCAGAGGAGACCGGGCGGGAGGTTGAGGCCGGCGGTGAGCTGGCCCATCTGCTGGGTCGCGAGATCGCGCGAGTGGTCAAGGGCGGCGTTGACGGCGGCCAGCACGAGATCGCTGACCATCTCCGCCCCCTCCTCGAGGACCTCGGGCTCGATCGCGATGCTCTGGATCTGCTGATGGCCGGTGGCAACCACCGTGACAGCCCCGCCGCCGGCGGTCCCGGTCACCGTCATGGCGCCCAGCTCCTCCTGCATCCGCGCCATCCGCGTCTGCATCTGCTGGATCTGCTTGAGCATGTTGGGGTTGTTCACGCCGCTCCCCCGAAGGTGGATAACCGCCGCAGTCTACGACGGGTGGCGCCGGGCGGGCCGCGGCAGACGGCCGGCTTCCCCGGCTCTCGCCCAGCCGCTACCCCTCGGGAGGCGGATCGTTGGCGTGGTCCACCAGCCGGGTCGAGGTGATCCGGCTACCGGCGAACGTGGCGACCACCGCGTCGGTGAGATTGGCGCCCTGGTCCTCCGCACCCGCCTGGGCGCCGGCCGGCTCGCCGCAGAACTCGATGGCCACCTCGCGAGGGCCACCGGCGACCTCGGCCACCGCGCTGTCCAGGATCGGCCTCTTGGCGGGGTTGCCCAGCTGTTTGAGGTGGAAGTCGTACGGCGCCCCGACCACCAGCCGGCCGGCACCCGCGTCCAGCGGTCGGCACCCGCGCAGGACACCGGCGAAGACCTTGTCGCGCCGGTTGACGGCCTCGATCAGAGCCGGCCAGGCCCGCTGCCACGCCTCCAGGGTGACGAGCTCGCCGGCGCGGCCACCGGCCTCTGCCGGGCTCGGCAGCGGCGCCGGGGCGGCCTCGGTGGTGGCGGGCACGTCAGTGGAGGTCCCGGGGGCCGCCGTGGCGGTCGCGGCTGGTTGCGTGGCGGCTGCGGGGACGGTGGGCACTAGCTGCGCCGGGACCGCCGGGACCTTGGCCGCCGGCTGCCGTAGGGGGGAAGCGACCGTGGCCGCCGGGGGCGACGGGGCCGCGGCCTGGGTGGATCGCGGCTGGACAGTCCTCGCGACGCTGGGCGCGGGGGCGGTCGCCGGTGCTGCGTCGCTGCGGCGCGGCGCGGGCCGAGCGGATCCGGGGTCCGGGAGTGCTCCGCCCGCGCCCAGGCGCCGCTCGACGGCACCGAGCCTCTCCTCCACCCCGGCGAGGCGCTCCGCCTCAGCGCCCCCCGCACCGCCCCGGCAGAGGCGGAGCAGGCAGGCCTCGACCTGGAGGCGCGCATCGACCGGCTGGCGCAGCTCGAGCTCGGCGGCGCCCATCTCCTCCAGCACCCGCAGCCAGAAGCCATCCGGCTCCCGTGCGGCCAGCTGGCGGCAGAGGTCATCCTCGTCCGCGTCGAGGTGGGCGCCCTCCGGGAAGCCGACGGCGACCAGCTCGGCGGCGCGCGCCAGGCGCGAGCACTCCCGGAGGAGCTGGCGGGGATCGGCACCGGCGTCGAACGCGGCGGCCGCAGCCCTGAGCGATGCGGCGGCATCCCTCCCGGCCAGGCCCTCGAGCAGCCGGCGGACCACCTCCGGGTGGGCCAGCCCGAGGGCGCGACGGCAGGTGTCCGTGGTCACCGGCCGGTCGCCGGTGGCGAAGCATTGATCCAGGAGTGAGAGTCCGTCGCGCACGCTTCCCTGGGCGGCGCGGGCGATCAGCCGCGCAGCCGCGGGCTCCAGCTCGACCGCCTCGGCGGTCGCGATCGCCCCCAGGTGCTCGTCGATCCGGGCACTCGACACCCGTCCGAAGTCGAAGCGCTGGACCCGGGAGCGCACCGTGTCCGGCACCTTGTGGGGCTCGGTCGTGCAGAGGATGAAGAGGACGTGGGCGGGCGGCTCCTCGAGCGTCTTGAGGAAGGCGTTCCACGCCTCCGAGGTCAGCATGTGGGCCTCGTCGATGATGTAGACCTTCGACCGCAGCCGGGCGGGCAGGTAGCGGACCCGCTCCCGGAGCTCGCGCATCTCGTCGATCCCCCGGTTGCTGGCGGCATCGATCTCGAGGACATCCACGGCCGACCCGTCCAGAATCTCGATGCAGGCGCTGCACTTGTTGCATGGCTCGCCGTCGACCGGTTCCAGGCAGTTGACCGCCCGGGCCAGGATCCGCGCCGTCGACGTCTTTCCCGTCCCCCGGATGCCCGCGAAGAGGTAGGCGTGCGTGAGGTGTCCGGTCCGCAGCTCGTTGCTCAGGGTGCGGACGATGTGGTCCTGACCGATGAGGTCGGCGAGGACGGCAGATCGGTACTTGCGGTAGAGCGTGGTCACGTCCCGCCGACGATAGCCGACCTGCCCGCCCAGGCGGGGCCGTCCCGGAGCTCCGAGCTACCCGAGCGTGGCGCGCGCGGCGCCCCTGACAGGAATGCTGGATCCGGGGACGGCATGGAAGGCGCCGAGCGCGTCGCGCGCACCACGCTCTGCACTCCATCAGCTCGTACACCCCTTAAGGACACTTCTGTCCCAAAGGCCCTGTGACGGGTGGGTGGCCCCGCTCCACCGGGCGCCCGACGAGGGGCGAGCCCCTGTGGTGGTGGACACGTCCCCGCGCCCTCTGGGGCGCACCTCATGGCGGGGTGAGCCGGATCCGGCTCCACGGGAGTAGGCGCGCGTCCTCTGCGCGCCGAAGGGGGGCGAGAGCGCTCCTGCTGCAGAGTGGGGGCGGCGAGCCCCGACCAGGACGAGAGGGGCCTCCACGCGGCCTGCCGCATGGGGAAGAAGTAGTCGCGCACCCCACGTCGTTGACGCGCCACCGGCGCTCACCCGATCCAACGGCTCAGGCCAGATTGGCTGCGGCACCCCCGGGGGACCGCTTAGCGCTGCTTCCTTCCGGACCTGACGCGGTTCACGGGCCCGGGCTGCGCAGGACCCAGCCATCAACGCTGCTGAGATCGGAGCGGACCCGGCTGCGCGCCCCCTCGGTGGGGAATTCGACCCCGCTATAGCGGATTGCGGGTACAGGGCACCGCTGGATCCCCGTCTAGCGCGACCACCCCCATTGTACCGGGCCGCGGGCCTCACCGCCGGCCGCCGTGCCTCAGACCGGGGCGGAGGTCGGACGCTCCCCGGCGACGCCCGCTGTCAGCGAAGGACGGAGGCGGCCCCGTCGGCGGCGTACAGGAGAGGGCCGGCCAGGAGCATGGCGACCACCCCGAAGAGCGCACACGCCAGCCCAACCACGCTCGCGAGCCGCGGCGCTCGGGGGGCCACGACCGGCAGCTCCTCATCCTCGACGTACGCCGCGCCGATCCAGCGCAGGACCGCGACCGCGTAGATGGTCGAGGCGGCCACACTGGCCACCGCCACCCACGCGTACCCACCGGCGACCGCGGAGGAGGCCACGAGGATGCGGACGAGGAACCCCGCCAGTGGCGGCAGGCCGGCCAGCCCGGCCAGGCCCAGGGCGAGAAGCGCGGCGGCCATCGGGGAGCGCCGGGCGAGACCGCGAAGACCGGCCATATCTCCCCCGATGCCGTCCTCCTCCATGCGCGCCACCGCCTGGAAGCTCGCCTGGATGGCCAGCACGAAGACGACCAGGCCAAAGAGAAGGGCGATCACCCCGCCGGCCGGCATGTGGTTGCTTCCCCGGCCGCTCCCGACCAGGGCGCTGAGCAGGAGTCCGCCCTGGAGGCAGGCACCGAGCCCGATCAGACGGCGCACGCTCCCGGCGACCACGCTGAGCAGCGCGGGGTAGAGGCAGGCGGCCGCGCCCAGCACCCCTGCCACCACCACCCAGGGGTGCATGGTCGCGCTGAAACCACTCACCGTCACCCGGACCAGGGCGATGCCGCCGGCTGCCACGGCGAGGCTCACCACGGCGCCCGCCACCGCCCCGCTGCTGGCGGAGGCCACCTGCAGCATCCAGTGGTGCAGGGGGGGCGCCCCCACCAGGTAGGCGAGCCCCAGCAGTGTGAGGGCGAGGCCCAGACCCTCCAGGGGCGCCGAATGAAGCAACTGGCCGCGCACGGCGGCGAGGTCGGTGCTGCCGGTCGCCCCGTAGACGATGGCCAGGCCGTAGAGCATCAGAGCCAGCGCGACGCCCGCCGAGACGAGCGACCGGAAGGCGGCGACGCCGGGAGCCTCGGCGGCCTTCTCCATCGCGACGATGCCGACCAGGCTGATCACCACGATGCCCAGCCCGACGACGAGCATGCCCATCTCGACCTGGACCGCGAGGATGGTGCCCCCCGCGGTCGCGGTCAGGATCAGAGCGTGGTACGCGGGCAGCCGCGAGCCGAGGCGCTCTTCGGCGGCCCCGCTCGTCAGGATCGCGAGGAGCCCTGTCCCGCACAGCAGAAGCACGGCGTAGGTGCTGAAGCGGTCGGCCACCACGCCCCCCGTGTAGGCGGCGAGGCCAACTCCGTTGGTGGTGAGCGCCACACCGCGGAGCGCAACCAGCGCAGCCGAGGCGGCCCCCACGAGGGCGAGCGCTCCGAGCCAGCGATGAAACGACGGCGGCAGCCCGGGGCGACGCCAGCCGAGCAGCCCTCCGACCGCCGCGAGCACGACCAGCAACGTCGTCGGCAGCATCGTGTCGAACACGGCCATGCCGTTGGGTGCGGGCATCAGGCGGCCCCCGGGAAGAGGATGTAGCCGGCTCCGTTCTGGAAGACTTCGGCGAAGTGCCCGGGCACCACCCCGATGATGACGATCAGCCCGACCAGGATGCCGAGATAGGTCAGCTCGAGGGGCCCCAGGTCCCGGACTCGCTCGAAGGTGTCGCGGGAGGCTCCGAAGAAGACGCGCTGGGCCGTCCAGACCAGCACGCCGGAGGCGAGGACGGTGCCCGCGAGCACCACGGTGCTCGCCCACCGATGGGCGGGGAAGGAGCCGGTGAAGATGAAGAAGTCGCCGGCGAACACTGCCAGGAGGGGCACGCCCGCCGCCGCGATGGTGGCCAGCAGCCAGAACGCGGAGAGGAACGGTGCCTGCCAGGCAAGGCCACCGAGCTGGGAGATGCGCACGCGCCGCGTCCTCTCCTGGATCAGGGAGGCGAGGAGCATGAGCACCCCGATCACCAGACCGCGGGCCAGCAGCAGGTAAATGATCCCGGTGATCGCGATCGTGGTGTGGCCGGCGACGCCGAGCAGCACCAGCCCCATGAAGACCGTGCCCACATGCCCGATGAGGCGCCGCAGGTCGTCGGTGCGCAGCGCGGCCAGGCCTCCCCAGAGCACGGTGACCACCGCCAGGACGGCGAAGAAGAGCGAGAAGCTGCCCGACGTCGTGGGAAAGAATCCGACCGCGACGTGGACGAGGGTGTACGCCCCCAGGCTGGGCAGCACCGCGGCGAAGATCGCCGAGAGCACTCCCGTGCTGTCCTCCTCGAGGTCGAGCAGCGCCCCGTGCAGGGGCACCACGGCCATCGCCAGCAGCGAGGCCGCGGTGATCAGCCAGAAGGCAACTGCCTCACCGTCGCCCGGCAGGGACACGGGAGTGGTGCCCATGTCGAAGGAATGTGCACCGGACTGGAAGGCGATCAGCGCGGCGGCGAGCAGGAGGAGACCTGCGGAAACCAGGCTGGTGGCCGCGTAGCGAGTCGCCACCCGCGCCCGGTCGCCGTGCCCGAAGGCCCGGGCCAGCACGTACACGGGGGCGATCGCGAGGGTCCAGAAGAGGAGGAAGAGGACCCAGTCATAGGAGGCGAGGATGCCGAGGGAGGCCGTCTCCAGGGTGAGCAGGCAGACGGTCAGAAGTTTGACGTGACGCTGGTTGCGCCAGGCGGCGAGCGCGGCGCAGAAGAAAACGACGGCGACGACGAGGATCACCGAGAGGGCCATCCCGTCCACATCGAGATGGTAGGAGGAGGTGATCGGGAAGGAGGAGAGCCAGCCGTGCTCCTCGACGAGGCCGCCGCCGGGGATGCCGCCGGTCCCTGCGGTCGCCGCGGACACCTGAGTCTCCACGGCCCACACCGCGAAGAAGAGCGCGGCGCCCGCACCCGTGGAGCCGAGTGACTTCATCCGGCGCAACTGGTCCTGCGTCTGGTTGGGCATGAGGAACGCCACCAGGCCGAAGATGACCGCGCTCCAGACCATGGCGGTGAGCACCAGGGTGGGGAACGTGACCCCGCTGGTCGTGGTGGTCGACGTCTGGGCGAGGAAGTTCATGTGGTGTGCACCGGGAAGTGCCCCCCCGCCGCGAGCACGCTGGCGCCGACCAGAAGCAGGATGACCGCGAGCATCACGCCGAGCGCGATGCCGAGCCTGCGCACCCGGACGCGCTCCAGGGCCCCGGCGGCCACCTCGATCCCCTCACCGGCGGAGTCGTAGAGAGGCTCGACCAGGTCGCGGTCGAAAGCGACGACCTCCCCCGCCAGAACGTTCCCGGCGCGGGCACCGAGCGCGAACGCCCAGCGCACGGCCGCCGGGCCCGTGGCGCCGAGGATGGGCATCCGGAGGCGGTGTCCGAGCCGAGCCATCCGTGGCGTCAACCCGGCGCGCACGACCGCAACTCCCCCGGCCACGCCCACGATCAGCGCGACGGCGACGGCGGCGAACGCCCACCACTCGACGGGCAGGATCTGGTGGCTCGCGCCGTAGTACACCCAATGGCTGAACGTGAGGGCGGGAACGCGTCCCTTGCCGCTACCGATGGCGGCGATCCCCGGCAGACCGATGACCACGGCTCCCACCGTGGCGGCCGCGCACCAGCGCTGGAGAGTCCGCAGCGGCGGTTCCGCTTCGGTGAGCTTCTCAACGACGAAGCCACGGCGCACGGCCGGCGTACCGCGGCAGACGGTGACCAGCAGACGGACGGCGTACAGAGCGGTCAGCAGCACGGCTGCGATAACCAGCACCGCGACCAGGTCACGGACCCAGCCCGCCATCTGGCCCCCCTGGATGACGGTGTAGCGGGTGGTGGAGCCCACCTCCTCGCGCATGTTGGGGAAGCGGTTGAGGAAGATGGAGGACACCACGTCGTAGCCGACCAGGTCGAGGCCCGCGGCGGCCAAGGCCCAGAATCCGAGGCTCAGGCTGGTGTGTCGCATCCGCTGCCAGGCGCCGCCCATCTCGCCAATGTCGCGGGTGCGGTAGGCGCGGGCCAGGCTGCCGGCGGTGACCAGGAGAAGGAGGCTGAGCGGCGCGCTGACCACGGTGATCAGCAGTCCGGCACTGTAACCACCAGCGCCCATGGCGGTGATCGCGAGGGCCAGCTGCGCCGAGGCGAAGAGGAGCGCAACGCGGTAGATGTCACGCGACACCAAGCACGCGGCGCTCAACCAGACGGCGCCCACCGCGCCGATCACGGCGACGATGCTCAGGATCCGCGGGGTGACCATGAGCAGGGTGTAGATCCGAGCCAGGACCACGACCCCGGCGAGCAGCGACGCGGTGATGGCTCCGAGCACCGGCAGCGGTGCCTCGCGCAGGCCGGTGAGCCAGCCCGTGAACGGGGCCTGAGCCGCGTGGACCAGGGCGGCCACGGCCAGGAGCACGGTCAGGATGACCAGGCTCCGGTACCCGACGTGGGAGATGGTGCCCTGCGCGGCGGCCTGCCAGGCGGGGTCCAGAAGGCGGAAGTCAAAGGTGTCGAGTGCTCCGCCGGCCGGCTGCGGCCGGAGCCCGAGGTACGGGCCCATCTTGTCGATGATGTACGCCAGGCCGAGCAGGAGGCTGGCGTCGGCCCCGAGGAGCACCGAGAAGGCGCGCCGGGCTGGAGCGGTGGTCTCCCGCCGATGCCAGTAGTGGAGAGCCAGGACGAGAGTCGTCGCGCTGATCGCCCCCAGGGTCAACCAGACCTGGAAGAGGCCCGGGCTCAGCACCAGGCCGAGCATCAGCGTGGCAAGCAGCGAGCTCGCCCAGAAGAAGCGGCGGTAAGCGGCATCGCGCTGGAGCATGGCCGTCCCGAGACCCTGGACGACCAGGAAGAGGAACGAGATCAGGACCATGAAGCTGGCGCTCAGGTTGTCGACACGGACACCGACCGCGACCTGGAACGTGGACGGGAAAACCGCCGTCTCGCTCGGGCCCGGGTTCAGCGACAGGTAGCTCAGCGTCGAGATGTCGGGGGTGATGCTGGTGGTCTCGTGGACCAGGCGGTAGCCGAGCACGAAGAGAGCCACGAGCAGAGACATCCCCAGGAACGTCATGCACACGTGAGCGGCTCGCCGTGGGGTCTCGGCGACGAAGGAGGCGCCGCAACCCGCCAGCGGGAGCAGCAGGATGATCCAGGCGAAGCTGCCCATCAGCGCTGCCCCCCCTCGGCGTCGCCGTAGGCGTCGGTGTCGAGGCTCTCATGGCGGCGGTGCAGCAGCGCCACCAGCGCAGCGCCGACCAGGGTCAGCGCCGCACACACCACCACCGCAGCCAGCGCCACCACCTCCCCCTGCCCGGGGCCGAGGCTGCCGCCGTCGAGGGCGGTGAAGCCGGCAAAGGCGATGACGGGCGCGAGCAGGAGGATGGCCAGGCTGACCAGGAGGCCGAACGCGTCACGCCGGGTCAGGACCCCGAAGGTCCCGATGGCGAAGACGACACCGCTCAGCAGGGCGACGTGCCCCGGCCCGATGGTCATTGGCCCCCTCCAGCCCGGCCAGCCTGGCGGCGGCGGCGAGCCGCCACCCGGTCCTCGCGACGGCGGCGCATCTTCTCCTCTCTCTCCCGCCGAGCCCGGGCCCGCTCATGGTGCTCGGCCTCGTCGGCGCTGGTGCGTCCGATGACCACCGCGACCACCACGGCCGCCGCACCGAGGACCACCAGCAGGCCTGCGGTGACCGGAGCCTGGTGGCGGAGAACGCTGCTCAGCCCCTGCTTGATCCCCGACCGGAACCAGCCTCCACTCGAGGCGAGCACCGCTCCGTCGAGGACGACGATGGTCAGTACGGCGAGGCCGAGCCCGTACACCCACCGGCTGAGCGGCAGCGGGCGGGCCCGGGGACCGAAGCCGCCGCGGCGCATGACCTCCACCACCGCCGCCAGGGTGGCGAGGAGAAGGACGAGCTCCAGGAAGGCCAGAAGGTACTCGCCGCTCACCAGCAGGAAGATGCCGATCGAGACCGCCACCGCCGCCGCCGTGACCGCGGACGTCACCGCGCCCCGGAGCAGGACCGCCGCCGCGCAGCTCAGGACCACGAGCACCCCCGCCACGTAGAAGCCGGCAGCGGTCATGAGCGGCCGCGACCGAGGGGCTCGCGAGGGAGCTGGAGGGCGGGACGGCTGCTTGGCCGGGACATCGCCGCGAGATTGTACCGGTGGGGGGCAGCCCCCCCATGCTTCAGACGGAATCGTCCTCGTCGAGACCCCGCGGAGGCGGGGGTGTCCAACGCTGTTCGGGCGGCACCACGCGCTCCAGGAAGAGGATCAGGCTGAGCCCCAGGAGGCCAATGATCAACCCGATGAGGGTCACGACGTCTAGATAGAGCGGGATCAGCGGAACCTTGATCGAGAGGTCCCAGACGCTGGCGGGCCTGCCCGTGGCGGCCACCACGTTCCGCTCGCCGACCAGGCCGACCACCACCAGCGCCGCTCCCACCGCGGGGACGTGGAAGATCGCGTTGCGGTGGCGCACCGCGAACCAGAAGCAGTACGCGGAGATGGCGCAGGCAGCCAGTACCGCGGTGGACGCGAGGACGATCTGATACCAGTGAGGGTTCACCCGCCTGCCTCCTTCACGACCCCGCCACCGACGACCTCGTCGCCCCGGTAGAGGACGGCCGCCTGCCCGGGGGACACCTGGGCGGCGGGCTCGACGAAGTTCACCTCCGCCGTATGCGACGAGGCCACGACCACCCTTGCCGCGTGCGGCCGCCCGTGCGCCCGCAGCTGGACCTCGACCGCGGAGCCCACCTCCGGGAAGGCCCCGCTCACCCAGCGGCAGTCGCCGGCGCGCAGCCCACCGCGTCGGAGCGCATCGGCGGGTCCCACCACCACCCGGTTGAGCGCCGGATCGAGCTCGAGGACGTACAGGGGGGTGGCGTCGGGCCGGCCGGGGCAGATGTCCAGCCGGCTTCGCTGCCCCACCGTATAGAAGGGAAGGCCGCGATGCTCGCCGAGGAGGTGCCCCTCCCGGTCGGTGATCGGGCCCGGACGGAACCGCCCGGCAAGCCGCCGGCTCAACTCCGTGGCGAGATCGCCGTCGACGAAGCAGAGCTCCTGGGAGTCCGGCTTGGTGGCCGACACCAGCTCCAGCCGCGCGGCCTCGGCACGGACCTCCGACTTGCTCTCCACCCCACCGAGCGGGAAGAGTGCGGCACCGAGCTGCGCCTGGTCGAGGCGGTGAAGGGTGTAGGCCTGGTCCTTGCCGGTCTCCCTCGCCCGGTGGAGCGTCCAGGTCTGGCCGCGGCGGCCGATCCGGGCGTAGTGGCCGGTGGCGACGTGGGTCGCGCCGATGGCACGGGCCCGGGAGAGGAGGACGCCGAACTTGACCCGCTGATTGCACCGGACGCAGGGGTTGGGGGTCCGACCGGCTGCGTAATCGTCCTCGAAGCCGGCCACGACCTCGGTAGAGAACTCACGCTCCAGGTTCCAGGTCAGGTGGCGGATGCCAAGGCGATTGGCCACCCGGCGGGCGTCCTCGACCGCGTCGATGGAGCAGCAGCCCCGGTCGCGAACCTGCCCGCGATCGCCCGGCCACATCGCCAGGGTGATACCGAGGGTCTCGACGCCGCGAGCCACGCAGCGGGCGGCGGCCACGCTGCTGTCGACACCGCCCGACATGGCGACGGCGACCACGGCGCCCCGGGGCAGCAGGGCGAAGGGGTCGGCGGGGACGAGCGCGGGAGCGGCCTCGAGGGTGGCGACGTTCATCCCTGAAAGCCTACGCGAGTTCGGGGCAGGGTCTCCGACCCGAGCCGCGCTCAGCCGCCGGCGACGGCCGGGACGATCGAGATGTCGTCGCCCGCGGCGACCGGGGTGTCCAACCCGCCGCCGAACCGGATGTCGGCGTCGTTGACGTAGATGTTGATGAACTGGCGGAGCTTGCCGTCGTTGTCGTAGAGACGCTCCCGGAATCCGGGATGGCGGGCCTCGAGATTGGCCAGGACCTCGGTGACGGTGCCGCCCTCGACCTCGACCTGGGAGCTGCCGGCGGTCAGGCGGCGCAGGGGACCGGGTACGCGAACGTTCACAGGCATGGGCTGGAGTATACGGGCGCCTTCCCCGGGCTCGCGGCGAGCCCGCCGCGCCGCGTCAGGGAACGGGCGGAAGCTCGACCACCAACGGGCTCCGCTCGGCGCGGGCCGGGGCGCCCGCTACCAGGTCGTCGTAGCAGAGCTGGGACCATGACTCCATGCTCAAATAGTGGAGGCGCATCTCCTCCAGGGTCATGACCTGGCCCTCCAGCTTCTCGGTTTCCCGCACCTTTACCGGGCCCGATTCGGGCTCGACGAGAAAGACGAGGCCGAGATGAACCCTGCCCACCGGGGTGGAGTCCTCGTTGAGGAGCGCGACCAGGCTGGCAGTCGCCCGGGAGGGGCAGATGATCTCCTCGCCCCACTCGCGGATGAGCCCGCCCACGATCGGGTCGAAGCGCTCGCCATCGCCGGGATTGACGTGGCCCCCGACCCCCAGCGAGTAGAGGTTGTGCAGGCGCCGTTCGCTGGAATGGCGGAGCCGCCGGGTCAGCAGGTAGGTGTCGTCCTCCGGGTGGTGGACGATGCAGTAGGGAATGACCTGCTGCTGGGAGGGGTCGTCCTCGACCATGTGCCGCGGCCGGTACTCGCTGGCGGCCCGGATGGTCCGGAGAACCCGCTCGAGCCCACGCGTGACCAACCCGTGCCAGACGGCACCGGGGAAGATCGTCGTGCGGGGGATGCAGAGGACGTCCTCCTCCGCATGGGTGTGCACGGCGCCGAGCGTGGCGGCAGGCGACGAGACGCTCATGCCCTCCTCCGTGACGTGGGCCTGCAGTGATCGCAACGGTACACCGTTGGCCTCCCCGCGGATAGCTGACAGCTCGGCCCCCTCACCGCTCACCCCGGACCGGGTTGCGGAGCACGCCGATCCCCCCGATCTCGACCTCGACAACGTCGCCGTCGCTAAGCGGGCCCACCCCCGCCGGTGTCCCCGTGAAGACGGCGTCGCCGGCCTCCAGGGTCATGCAGCGGCTGATGTAGGCGAGCAGCTCCCCCACTCCCACGACCATCTCGCCGGTCCGGCCGTGCTGGCGGACCTCGCCGTTGAGCCGGGTGGTGATCACGAGGTCGGAGGGGTCCACGGGTGTGACCCGCGGACCGAGGGCACAGAAGGTGTCGAACCCCTTGGCCCGTGTCCACTGCTCCTCGGCCGCCTGCATCTCCCGGGCGGTCACATCGTTGCCGCAGGTGTAGCCGCGAACCGCCTCCAAAGCGGTCTCGGGCGAAGCGTGCCGAAGGGGGCGGCCGATGATGGCGACCAATTCGCCCTCGAAGTCGATCCGTGAGAGCGCCGCGGGCAACTTGGGCAGGACAATGGCCTCGCCATCCCCGATCACCGCCGACGGCGGTTTGAGGAAGAGGAGCGGTTTCGGGGTCAGGGTGTGGCCCAGCTCGTCTGCGTGCTCGCGGTAGTTCCGCCCCACGCACACGATCTTGCCGGGCCGCTCCAACCCACCCATCCGCCAGCCACCCTCCGTGACCTGCCGCGCGAGGGACGATTGTTCCATCTGGACGGCCTCGGACGACACGGCGGAAGCCGCGATGCCCGACCATTGACAGATGCCCGAGCCCCCACCACCCGCCGCGGCCGCGAGCGCGCCCGCCTCGCGCACCGGCCGGCGCCGCGGCCGTGCCTGAGCTGCCCGAGGTCCAGGCGCTGGCCGAGATCCTCGACCGCCGCCTGCGCGGCCGCCGGATCCAGGGACTGGCAATGGCCTCGATCGCCGCGCTCAAAACCTATGAGCCGCCGGTCGCCGCCCTGGCCGGCCGCGAGGTGATCGGAGTGTGCCGCCACGGGAAGTTCCTGGACATCGAGGCGGAGGACGCCGCCGTGGGCGGCCCCACTCTGCACCTGATCGTCCACCTCAGCCGAGCCGGATGGGTCCGCTGGCGGGAACGCACCTCCGACGACCGGCTGGCCCAGCGCGGACCGCTGGCGGCACGCCTCCGCTTCGAGGACGGCGCCGCCCTCGACATCACCGAGATGGGCACCGAGAAGCGGGTGGCCCTCCACGTGGTGCGGTACCCGGCCGAGGTGGCCGGGGTGGGCCGGCTGGGGATGGACGCGCTGGATGAGCGATTGGACCTGGAGCGGCTGCGCGAGCTGTTGCGGGCGCGGCCGGGCACCGTGAAGGCGGCCCTCAGTGACCAGAGTCTCATCGCCGGAGTGGGCAACGCCTACTCCGACGAGATCCTCCACGCCGCCCGCCTCTCCCCCTTCGCCCGGGGCGACCGTCTCGACGACGCCGCACTGGCCCGGCTGCTGACGGCGCTGCGGGAGACGCTCGGCTCCGCCCTGGAGCAGGCACGCGGGCTCGACATCGGCGCCCTCAAGGAGGGCAAGCGGTCGGCGATGCGCGTCCACGGGCGGACCGGGGAGCCCTGCCCGATCTGCGGGGAGACCGTGTGTGAGGTGTCGCTCGCCTCGCGCTCGTTCCAATACTGTCCCGGGTGTCAGACCGGTGGGCGCGTCTACGCGGATCGGAGGATGTCCCGCCTGATGCGCTGAGCCCGCCGCTCAGGAGGGGCTCTGGGAAACGCTGGCGGCTAGTTCGCGTTGACCGAGATCGGAGCGGAGGACGCCTGACAGGGGCTGGTTTCAACCGGTCGGTGCTACAGGGCTTTCCAGCAGCTGGCTGAAGGCCCCTGCTAAGCCGACGAGAGCTGGCCGAGGTCCTCGAAGAAGCCGGGATAGGAGATGGCGACCGACTCCGCACCGGCGATATGGGTCAGCCCCTGGCCCGCCGCAAGGCACCCGGCCACCGCGAAGGCCATCGCCAGCCGGTGGTCGCCGGCCGCGTCCACGGCGGCTGGGACCAGCCGGGTCGGCCCCTCGATGACGAGCCCGTCGGGGAGCGTCTCGCAGGCCGCACCCATCCGTCTCAATCCCTCGGCCAGGTGGGCTATCCGATCGGACTCCTTGGCCCGGAGCTCGGCGGCGTCGCGGATCTCCGTCACCCCCTCCGCCTGGGTGGCGAGCACGGCGATCACCGGCAGCTCGTCGATCAGCCGTGGGACCAGGGCCCCACCGATCCGGGCCCCGTGCAGCGGCCCGCCGCGCACCTCCACGTCGCCGACCGGCTCGACGCCGCCGGCGGGCTCGCGTTCCAGGACGTCGACCGACGCGCCCATGGCGCGCAGCACCTCGATTACCCCGTCGCGCCCGGGGTTAAGCCCCACCTCAGGGCAGCGAACCCGCCACCCCTCGCGCGCCGCCGCCAGACAGAGGAAGAACGCGGCCGAGCTGATGTCACCGGGGATGCGCAGGCCGAACGGCTGCAGCGCGCCCGGGATGACGGTGACCCGGCCGTCGCCGCTCGCCACCTCGATGCCGCAGAGCTCGAGGAGACGCTCGGTGTGATCGCGGGTGGGCACCGGTTCGAGGACGGTGGTGGGCCCGTCGGCGAAGAGGCCGGCCAGCAGCACCGCCGTCTTGACCTGGGCGCTCGCCACCGGGGGCTCGAAGCGGATCGCACGGAGCGGGCGGCGCCCCTCGACGGTCATCGGGGCCGTTCCGTCGGGCCCGAGCCCGACCACCGCCCCCATCTCCCGGAGCGGGGCGGCGATCCGGCGCATCGGGCGCCGCATCAGTGAGGCGTCCCCCTCGAGGCAGGCGGTGATCGGATGCCCGGCGATGGCCCCGGCGAGCATCCTCATGGTGCTTCCCGAGTTTCCGCAGTCCAGCCGGTCGCCCGGCGCGCTCAACGCAAGGTCCGGCCCGTTGCCCTCCACCAGGGCGCGGCCCTCGCCGCGGATCCGGACGAAGGCGCCGCAGGCCTCCAGGCACGACGCGGTGTGGGCGACGTCCTCGCCCGGGGCCAGCCCGCCCAGGTAGGTGCGGCCGCGCGCCAGCGCACCGAGGATGAGCGCGCGGTGGCTGATGCTCTTGTCGCCGGGCACCCGCACCTCTCCCTCCAACCGGTGGATCGGAGCCAGGTCGATGGGATGGCTCATCGGGGGGACAACGGGGAGCTCATCGGGACCGTCACCCGGCCGCCGCGCCGACCCCGCGGAGCTCGCGGACAAACCGCTCCGCGATCGCGCCGGGGTCGTCCCCACCCCTCGCAAGGGCATCGAGCAGTGCCGAACCGACCACCACCGCCTCGCAGCGGCCGGCGAGCGCCTCGACGTGCTCGGGGCGGGAGATGCCGAAGCCGAGCGCCCGGGGCAGAGCGGTCACCGAGCGCACCCGCTCCAGCAGGTCCAGAGCACCGGGACTCACGCTCTCGCGGGCCCCGGTGGTGCCGGTGACGCTGACGCAGTAGACGAAGCCCGCGGCGGTGGCGGCGACCCGCGCCACCCGCGAGGTCGGGGTGGTGGGCGCCACCAGGGGGATGTGGGCCAGTCCGTGGGCCCCGAGCGCCGCGGCCAGTCCGGCCGCCTCCTCGACGGGCAGGTCGGGGACGATCACGCCGTCGATCCCCGCCGCGGCACAGGCGGCGGCAAAGGCCTCGACGCCCATGGTGAGCACCGGGTTGATGTAGGTCATCACCGCCACCGGGATGGTCAGACCGGCTTCCCGAGCCTGGGAGACCTCCGAGATGGCGCGAGCCGGCGTCATCCCCTGCTCCAGGGCCCGCCAGCCGGCGCTCTGGATGGTGGGGCCGTCCGCGAGCGGGTCGCTGAAGGGAATGCCCACCTCGGCCGCCAGGCTGCCCGCCCGCTGGCAGGCGAGCAGGAGCGGAGCGGTATCGCCGGCGCCGGGGAAGCCGGCGGTGACGTAGGGGATGATCCCGGGCCGGCCGTCTGCAGCCCGCGCCGCGAAGGCGGCCTCGAACCTCCCCGCGGTGGGGGCGGTCACGAGTTCCCCTCCCCGCTGCCGCCCACGGCCCTGACGGTGTCGATGTCCTTGTCCCCGCGGCCGCTCAGACAGACCAGTACGCGGTGGCCGGGGCCCAGCTCGCGAGCCAGCCGTTCGGCGACAGCCAGGGCGTGACTGGACTCCAGCGCGGGAATGATCCCCTCCATCCGGCAGAGGCGGTGAAAGGAGCGCAGCGCCTCGCCGTCGGTGCAGGTGACGTAGCGCGCGCGCTCAGCGTCGCGGAGAGCGGCATGCTCGGGGCCCACCCCCGGGTAGTCGAGCCCCGCCGAGATCGAATGGGTCTCGCGCACCTGTCCGTTGGCGTCCTGGAGGAGGTAGCTGTAGGCGCCGTGGAGTACGCCCGGCCTGCCCGCCTCGAGCGACGCCGCGTGCTCACCGGTCTCGATGCCGCGCCCGGCGGCCTCCACCCCGATCAGCTCCACGTCCTCGTCCTCGATGAAGGCGGTGAAGATGCCGATGGCGTTGCTGCCCCCACCCACGCAGGCGACCACCGAGTCGGGGAGCGCTCCCCAACGTTGCAGCGCCTGCCGGCGCGCCTCGTCGCCGATCACCCGCTGGAACCGCTTGACCAGGGTGGGATAGGGGTGGGGACCGACCACCGACCCGATCACGTAGTGCGTGTTCTCGACATTGGTCACCCAATCTCGAATGGCCTCGTTGGTGGCGTCCTTCAAGGTCCGGGAGCCGCTGTCGACGGGCCTCACCTCGGCCCCGAGAAGCCCCATCTTGTAGACGTTCAGCGCCTGGCGACGGATGTCCTCGCGGCCCATGTAGACGACGCACTCGAGGCCGAAACAGGCGCACACGGTGGCGGTGGCGACCCCGTGCTGGCCCGCCCCGGTCTCGGCGATGATCCGGGTCTTGCCCATCCGCCGGGCGAGCAGCACCTGGCCGAGAGCGTTGTTCAGCTTGTGGGCGCCGGTGTGGACCAGATCCTCACGCTTGAGCCAGATCTCGGCACCGCCACAGGCCTCGGTCAGCCGCCGGGCAAGGGTCAGCGGGGTGGGCCGCCCGGCATAGTCGTAGAGCCAGCCGTCGAGCTCGGCGATGAAGGCGGGATCGGCGAGAGCCTCGTTCATCGCCGCCTCCAGCTCCTCGAGCGCGGGGACGAGCGTCTCGGGCACGTAGGCCCCGCCGTAGATACCGAACCGTCCGGCGGTGGTCATCGACTCCCTCCTTGGCGGCCGGCGGAATCCGCCGCTCCGCGTATGCGGCGCGCCTCAACCGTGGCAAAGGCCTCCCGCGCCGCGAGCACGAAGTCTCGCACTCGGCCGGGATCCTTGACGCCCGGGCTCGACTCCAGCCCGCTGCTCGCGTCGACGCCGTGAGGACGGACCCGCTCGATGGCGGCGGCGACGGTGTCGGGGGTGAGCCCTCCGGCCAGGATGATGGGGCGGTGGGCGGCCACCTCGGCGGCCGTCTCGAGGTCGATCGGCACCCCCGTCCCTCCGGGGAGCGCCCCGGCCCCCGGCGGCGCACTGTCGAGCAGGAGCAGGCAGTCCGGCCACCACTCGGTGGTGAAGGCGTCGCCCTGGTTGGCGGGGTTGACCGCCCGGATGACGGCGACGTCGATGTCGCCGACCACGCCCGGAGCCACCCGGCCGTGGAGCTGGACGGCGTCCAGCCGATGGCGCCGGGTCAGCTCCCGGCACCGCGCAGCGGGCGGTTCGACCATCACCCCGACCAGGTCGGCCCGCCCGGCTATCGCCCGCCGCACCGCCTCGACATCCCCATCGCCGGCATGCCGGGGGCTGCGCGGCTCGAGCACGACCCCCACCCAGTCAGCCCCGGCGTCCACGGCGCACTCGGCGATGGCGGCGCTGCGCACGCCGCAGACCTTGATGATCACCGCACCACCCCGGCCGCGGCCGCGGCGGCGGCCACCATCTCGGCACAGAGCGCGGCCGGGTCTTCCTGCCGCATCAGCGCCTCGCCGACCAACACCGCGTCCGCCCCCTCCCCCACCAAACGGGTGACGTCGGCGGCGCTGCGCACCCCGGACTCGGCGACGCTGACGGCGGAGTCGGGAAGCAGTCGGCGCAGGCGGGAAAACGTGCCCAGGTCGGTCCGAAGAGTGCGCAGGTCGCGGTTGTTGATGCCCACGCAGGCGGCCCCGGCGACCACCGCGCGCTCCAGCTGATCCTCGTCGTGGACCTCGACCAGGGCGTGAGCACCGGCTCGCCGCACCGCCTCCAGACACTCGTCGAGGGCGCCTCTCTCGAGGACGGCGACGATCAGCAGCACCCAGTCGGCGCCTAGCACCCGGGCCTCCGCGATCTGGACGGGATCCACCGTGAAGTCCTTGCGCAGCACCGGCACGTCCACGGCGGCACGCACCGCCTCCACATCGGCCGGGGAGCCGCCGAAGTCCGGACCATCGGTGAGCACCGAGATGGCCGCGGCGCCCGCGCCGGCATACGCCGCGGCCACCGCGGCCACGTCGAGGTCCGGGCGCAGAGAGCCGCCGCTCGGTGATCGCCGCTTGAGCTCGGCGATGATCCGCCCGCCACGGAGTGCCTCGATGCTCCGTGCCGGTGGCAGGTGCTCCGCCGTCGCCCAGATGGCGCCGCGACCGCACCTGATCGCCTCGACCTCGTGCCGCTTCCGCTCCACGATGGGGCCGAGTGCCCCGAGATCGACGGTCATCGCACGCCAACCAGAGGACGATGGGGCACGTCGTCTAAGTGGGGGCTTTCGCAGGCGCGAGCTGCAATCGCGCCGAGAACGAGGCGCGAACAGCAGAGCTGTCCGACGCCGGTCCCCCCTGCCAGGGCGTGCCCCGTCGGCCTCACGCCCGTGCTCCGAGGGGTGCCAACGTCATCTCGAGGAAGTTCTCGAGGATGCGGTAGCCGGCGTCGGTGCCGATGGACTCGGGATGAAACTGGACGCCCACCACGAGGTGCTCGCGGTGGCGGAGCGCCATGATCACGCCGTCCTCGGTGCGGGCGGTCACCTCCAGGGACGCGGGCAGGCTGGCCGGCTCGACCACCAGCGAGTGGTACCGGGTCGCGGCGAAGGGGTCGGGCACGCCGGCGAAGAGTCCGGTGCCGTGGTGATGAATCTGGCTCAGCTTGCCGTGCATGATCGACGGCGCGCGCACCACGCGGCCACCGTATGCCTCGCCGATGGCCTGGTGCCCGAGGCACACCCCGAGAATGGGGATGCCGGCGCCAAGGGTGCGGATCAGCGCCACCGAGATCCCCGCCTCCGCGGGCGTCTTGGGGCCTGGCGAGATCACCACCGCCGCCGGCCGGCGCTCGCCGATGTCGGCCACCGTGGTGGTGTCATTGCGCACCACCACGCAGCGCGCCCCCAGCTCGCCCAGCCGCTGGACCAGATTGAAGGTGAACGAATCGTAGTTGTCGACAACCACGACTGAATCTCCGAGATCCCGCTCGGGCAGAAGGAATTCGTCGTTCACGACCGGCGTCCCTCCGCTCCGCTCACCGTGGGGCGGACCGCCTCGACGGCCCGGACCAGGGCGCGCAGCTTATTGTCGATCTCGCGTGCCTCCTCGGCCGGATCGGAGTCGGCGACGATCCCGGCAGCCGCCTGGAGGTGGAGCCGGCCCCGGCACACCACCGCGGTGCGGAGCGCGATCGCCGTGTCCAGGCTGCCCCGGAAGTCCAGGTAGCCCACCGCCCCGGCGTAGACGCCCCGGACCTCCGGCTCCAGCTCGGCGATGATTTCCATGGCCCGCACCTTAGGAGCACCGGTGACCGTCCCGGCCGGGAAGCAGGCGCGCAGCGCGTCGACCGCGGTGAGCCCGGAGCGAAGCTTCCCCTGGATCGAGGTCTCCAGGTGCATGACGTTGGCGTAGCGCCGCACCGCCGCGTAGTCGCTGACCTGGACGCTGCCGGTCTCACAGACGCGGCCCACGTCGTTGCGGCCGAGGTCGACCAGCATGAGGTGCTCGGCCTGCTCCTTGACGCTGCCCCGCAGCTCGGCCTCCATGGCCGAGTCCTCCGCCGTCGTCGTCCCACGCCGCCGCGTGCCCGCGATCGGGTGATAGTCGACGCGCCCGTCCGCCGAAACCCGGACCAGCATCTCCGGTGAGGTGCCGACCAGTGCGCAGTCGTCGGTGCGCAGGTAAAAGAGGTAGGGGCTCGGGTTGGCCTCACGGAGTGCGGCGTAGAGGGTGATCGGCGAGACGTCGAACTCCAGGCTGAAGCGGCGCGAGATCTGCACCTGGAAGATGTCTCCGGCGGCGATGTACTCGAGGCACCGCTGCACTGCGGCGAGGAAGGCGTCCCGGCTCAGGTTGGCGGCGGCGTCGGGCAGCGGCGACGGTGCGGAGGGCGCTACCGCCACCGTGGGGGTCACGGCGACCGCTAGGCTCGCCGCCATGGCGTCCAGGCGGCGCACCCCCTCGGCATGGGCCTCGGCCAGGTCGGAGTCGGTCGGGATGTGGGTGATGAGGTGGACCAGCCCCTTCTCCCGGTCAAGAACGCTGCAGGAGAGGCAGCGGCCCCACCAGGCGTCGGGGAGGTCGAGGGGATCGCGCTCGGGCCGGGCGACCTTCTCGAAGCTGGTCACCGCCTCATAGGAGAGGTGCCCGACCGAGCCGCCTGTGAAGGGCACGTCCAGGTCGTCGGGCAGCGCGACGCGCGGGCCGGTCGTGAACTCCTGGAGGGCGCGGAGCGGGTCCGCGCAGGGGACCGGGGCAGCCGGCTCCCCCCCGCCGAGACGGGTGAGGCGCCCACGGCGGACCCGGAACCGCTCGGGCCCGGCAAAGCCGGCGAAGGTGAAGCGGGCAAACTCCCCCTCCCCGGTCGCCGACTCGAAAAGGAAGGCTCCGGGCCGATCCCCCACGGCGACCAGCATGCGTGGCCCGGTCATCTCGCGGGCCGGGATGGTCCGCACCAGGGCCACCAGCTCGTGATCCCGTGCCAGGCGTCGGGTCTCGTCGAGACCCGGACGGACGTCGGCTTGAGGTCCCTCGGTCAGCGCACCACCGCCGCGGCGGAGCGGGCCCGATCCGGCGGGTTCCCGGCGAGCAGGTTGCCGATCCGCTCGATGCCCTTCTCGAGGTTGGTCACGCTGTTGGCGTAGCTGAGGCGGAGGTACCCGCGACCATGCGCGCCGAAGGCGGTGCCGGCCAGCAGGGCCACTCCCGCCTGGTTGAGGAGCGCCTGCTGCAGGGAGCGCTCATCCCAGCCCGTTCCCTCGATGTTGGGGAAGACGTAGAAGGCCCCGGCGGGCTTGTGACAGCGGATTCCGGGTATGGCATTGAGCCCGTCGACGACGAGGTCGCGGCGCTCGGTGAACTCCGCCATCATCGCCGACACCGCCGCATCGGAGGCGGCACCCTCGAAGGCCTCGACCGCCGCCCACTGGGTGAAGGCGGCGGCGCACGACGACGTGTTGATCATCAACGTGTCCATTCGCTCCGCCAGCTGGACCGGCATGGCCCCGAAGCCGAGCCGCCAGCCGCACATGGCCCAGGCCTTGGAAAGCCCATCCATCAGGAGGCACCTCTCGGCCATCCCGTCAATCGAGTAGGGCGAGACATGCCGGCCCTCGTAGATGAGCCGCGCATAGATGTCGTCGGTCACCACGAAGAGGTCGTGCTCGATGGCGATCGCCGCCAGCTCCTCGCAATCCTCTCGCGTCAACACCCCGCCGGTGGGGTTGGCGGGGCTGTTGACGATGAGCGCCCGGGTGCGCGGCGTGACCAGCGAGCGCAGCTCCTCGACATCGAGGCGGAAATCGTTCTGCTCGCGGATCGGCACCGACACCGGCGTGGCGCCGACGAAGTTGATCAGCGAGGCGTAGATCGGGTAGCCGGGATCCGGGAGCAGCACCTCATCACCCGGCTCGATCAGGGAGAGGAGGGCGAAGTAGAGAAGGTTCTTGCTGCCGGGCACGAGCACGATCTGTTCGGCGGCGGTCGGCACCCCAGTCTGCCGGGTGACGTACCGGGCGGTGGCCTCCCGAACCTCCCAGATGCCACTCGCGGGGGTGTAATGGGTGGCCCCCTCCCGGAGTGAGCGGATCGCGGCCTCGCTGATGTTGGGCGGGGTGGCGAAGTCGGGCTCCCCGATCTCCATGTGGATCACATCCCTCCCCTGCGCCTCCAGACGGCGAGCCTGGGCCAGGGTCTCGAAGGCCGACTCCGTACCGAGCCGCGACATCCGGTCGGCGACGCGCAGCCCGCTCACGCCGTCATCCTCGGGGAGGGAAGGTCGCCCCGGGCCGGCTGCTCCACCACATCGACGGAGTCCACGCGCGCCGAACGGGGCCCCTCATGGAGTGATTGAATCAAAACCTCCATCTGGGTGCGCGTCCCCTCGGACACGCATTCGACGGTCCCGTCGGGCCGGTTGGCCACGGTGCAGCGGATCCCGAGCTCGGTGGCCCGGAAGAGGACGAAGGCGCGGAAGCCGACGTTCTGGACACGCCCGCTGACCGTCGCGTGGATGCGCAGCTCCTCCGCCATCGACCGATTATCCAAGATGCGGCAACCCTGGAGCCCACGGGCCCAGATCGCGGCCACGCACAGGTGCTCAGAGCCAGGAGTCACGGTCTGGTGCCGGCTGCGATCGGCGCGCTCGGCGCGTCAGACGGCGACGGCCGCCGTCTCCTCCACCGCCCGGATCTGGGTGAGCAGATCGCGCACCGACGACAGCTTGGTGCCGGCCAGCTCCGACATGAGGGCCAGGATGCGCCGCTGCACCGGGGCCTCGTGGTTACGCCCGGGAAGGTACATGTTGAGCATGCGGCGGATGTAGTGAGGGTCCTCGAGCATGGACACCACCGAGGGCTCGGTGACGGTGGTCGGATGCTTCGGGTTGTCGTTGGTGGTGCGAATCATCCAGAGCGCCATCTTGAGGATCGCGGGGAGCACCTCCGGCTTGTTGCGCACCGCCTTGCGCAGGTACTTGGCGTAGGCGGCGCCGTGGCGCAGCTCATCGGCCGCCAGGACCTTGAAGATCTGGCGGAGGACCGGCTCGGGCGCATTGGCGCTGAAGGCGGTGTACCAGTGGGCGAGGCGCTGCTCGCCGCAGAAGTGCATGGTCAGGGTCTCGATGGCGGGGCCCTCGTCGAAGCTGAGCCGGAGCCGGGGCAGCTCGGCCTCCTCGATCACCTCGCCCACCCGCTCCAGGTACTTGCGGAGCACCAGGTGATGCTTCATCTCCTCGTAGAACCAGACCGAGATGAAGCTGCAAAAGTCGATGTCGGCGTAGAAGTCGCGGAGGAACATCTCCGTCGCGTAGAGCGCCGAGAGCTCCGTTAGGCAGACCTCGCGCACGTCGAAGATCCATCCCGGGGTCAGCTTGTCGGGCTCGATGGCGTCCCAGTCGATGTCACGGCTCAGATTCCAGCGCGCACGTTCCAGGTTCACAAAGAGGTCGTCGTATAGCACGATTCCATGCTCCTGGTGCAGAATGGCCAAAACAATCGCCGTGAAGGCGGTCCACACCCTGGCTTTTTGTGTGAGGTGGCTAATTTGGCCATGACATCCAAACCGCGCCCCGCGGTCTTGGTCGAGTCGGCCAACCTTCCCTCCGCGGTCACCGCCCGCCTGCTCGCCGACGCCGACGCCATCGCCGGCAGGATGGCCCGGCGGATCTCCTCGGAGATCGTCTTCCCCGGCCGGCTCAACACCGTCGCCTACCTCCGCTCCATCGTCTCCGCCTGCCGTGACGCGCTCCGGGTGCTGGTCCGGCGCCTCCATGACGGGCGCGGGCCCCGCCTCGGCGATCTCGACCGGCTGGCCCAGATGGGCGCCGACCAGGCCGACCTCGAGGTCCCCCTCGACGTGCTCCTCTCGGCGTACCGGGTGGCCGCCAAGGTGGTCTGGGAGGAGGTGGTCGGCACCGTCGCCCGCGAGCACGAGATGCCCCAGACGACGCTCATCGCGCTCGCCGCGCAGGTCATCGACTACCTCGACGAGATCTCGGCGGCCGTCGGCGCCGCCTACCTGGAGCGGCGCGAACGGCTGCTGCGGCGGCGCGACCAGGAGCGCGACCGCGTCCTCCACCGCCTCCTCGCCGGCGACGTCTCCCCTGAGCTGCGGCGCGCCGCCGCGGCCTGCGAGCTCGACCTCACCCCTCCGTACCGGGTCATCGCCTGCATCTGGCCCGGCGACCAGGACCAGCTCGCCGAGCTGGTGTTGCGACCTCTGCGCGCGCTCACGGTGTCGACGTCCGAGGACACCTGGGTGCTGCTCGTCGATCCCCGCATCGATCACCTGCCGGCCTGCACGGCGGCCGTCGAGGCCAATCCGGGAGTGGTTTTTGGCGTCGGTCCGGTGGCGGACCGGCTGGGAGACGTCGGCGACGCGGGGCATCGGGCTCAGCGTGCCCTCGAGGTCGGCCAGCGGCTGGTCCCGGAGCGGAGGATCCACGACGACGCGGAGTTGGGCGTCTTCGCCGTCCTCGACAGCGACCCGGAGGCGATGCGGCGCTTTGTCGCGAGTGTCCTGGGACCGCTGGCCGCCCCGGGAGTGGACCGACACGGCGAGCTGCACGAGACCCTGGAGGCGGTGCTGTCGACGTCTGGCCTGGGCGAAGCGGCCGTCAAGCTCGGTCTTCACCGCCACACCGTGGTGTACCGCCTCCAGCGGATCCGCGAGCGCGGGCTCCCCATCGACGACCCGACCCGGCGTCACCTGCTCTGGCTGGCCCTCAGAGCGCGCCGGCTGCTGCCGTCCTGAGAGCGGGAAGCGCCTCCTCGACCACGATCATGGCGTCGGGCGCGAGCAGGCGGCACAGCCCCTGCATGCGGTGGATGTAATGGCGGTCCTCACGGAGCGACGCCGGCGCCCGGCGGGTGTCTGCGGCCCCAGCCGCGGCCGGGTCGTCCGCGCCGCGCATGGTCCAGAGGGCCAGGCGGAGGATGCCGGGCAGCGCAGCGGGTTGCCGCTCGACCGCGCGACGCAGGTAGGTCGCGTAGGCGGCCGCGTGGCGCGCCTCACCGGCGGCGAGGATGGTGAAGATCCGGCCCAGTACCCGCTCGGGAACGGTGGCGGCGAGGGCGGCATACCGCTGTGCCAGACGCTGCTCACCAAAGAACCGCAGGGTCAGGGCGTCGACCGCCGGCGCCTCGTCGGGGCTGACCCGAAGCCGCGGCAGCTCCGTCTCCTCCACCGTCTCCCCAAGATGCTCCAGGTATTTGCGCAGCACCAGGTGGTGCTCCATCTCCTCGTAGAACCAGACGGAGACGAAGCTGCAGAAGTCGATGTCGGTGCGGAAGCCGCCAAGGAACATCTCGCTGGCACGCAGCGAGGCGAGCTGGAAGGCGCAGACCTCGCGAACGGTGTCGATCCATCGGGGGGTGAGCCTGGCCGCTTCGATGGCGTCGAAGTCGATGTCCCGGCTCAGGTCCCAGCGCGCGCGCTCCATGCTGACGAAGAGTTGGTCGTAGAGCATGGTGCGATCATCGCGGTGCGGAGCGGCCAGGGCATGTGCCCACGGGGCACTCTGACACACGAAGTATTTGTCTGAGAAGGACAACATGGCCATCGCGGATAGTCCCGACCCTCTCTCTTGGTCGGGACGGCCAGCCCGGCTCAGCCGTCCGCCGGGTGACGCAGGATGGTTGCGCCCTGCTCCGCGTCCCGGGCGAGCATGAAGAGCAGGTCGCTCAGGCGGTTGAGGTAGCGGAGAACCTCGCCATTCTCCAGCAGGCCGGCTCGCTGCAGGCTCACCGCGCGGCGCTCGGCCCGCCGAACCAGGGTGCGAGCCAGGTCGATGGAGGCCGCCACCACCGTGCCGCCGGGGACGACGAAACCGGGCGGGAGCGGCACCCTCTCCTCCAGCTCGGCCAGCTGGGCGTCGAGCCCCTCGACCATCGCGCCCGTCACCGTCGCGAAGTGCCGCTCCAGGTGGGCCCGCTCGCCCAACCCGGTCGCCAGCTCGGCGCCGACCGTGAAGAGGTCGCGCTGCAGGGCCAGCAGCCGCTCCGCCCGCTCCCGATCGCCCTCCTGGGCACGGGCGACGCCGAGCGCCGACACCGCCTCGTCGACCGCTCCGCAGGCTTCGGCATGGGGATCGTCCTTGGCCACGCGACCGCCGTAGAGGAGGTTCGTCTCACCGCCGTCGCCCCAGCGGGTGGCGATGCTGGTGACGCGACGAGGCCGCCCCTCGGGCTCCGTCACCGAGGTCCGCCGCTCCCCGACCGGAGCCGCCGGGCGCGCTCCTCCACCCATTTGGTGGCGGCGATGGTGGCGGTGGTCCCATCGCCCACCGCGGTCGTGACCTGGCGGGTGAGCTGGCTGCGGACATCCCCGGCCGCGAAGATGCCCGGAACGCTCGTCTCCATGGTCAGGGGATTGGTGACGTAATACCCGGCCGCGTCGTGATCGACGTGGGTGTCCACCAACCCGGTGTTGGGCAGGAAGCCGACGAAGATGAAGACGCCTCCGACGTCAAGGCTCGACTGCTCGCCGGTGGCGACGTTGCGAATACGCAGCCGGCTCACCTTCGGGGAGCCCTCGATCGCCTCGACAACCGTGTCGAGGATGAAGTCGACCTTGGGATTCTCCCGGGCCTCCTGCAGCAGGATGGGCTGGGCGCGAAACTCGCCGCGCCGGTGGATGATGGTGACCCGGCTCGCGTAGCGGGTCAGGAAGAGGCCCTCCTCCACGGCGGCATCGCCTCCGCCCACCACGGCCAGATGGGCACCCTGGAAGAAGGCGCCGTCGCAGACGGCGCAGTAGGAGACCCCGACCCCGGCCAGCTCGGCCTCTCCGGGGACACCCAGCTTGCGGGGGTTGCCGCCGGCGGTGATGATCACCGCGGGCGCGCGCAGCTCGCCCTGGTCCGTCTCCACCACCTTGATCCCATCCGGCTCCACCCGGATCCGCTCGACCGTGGCGGCGATCATCTCGGTGCCGAACTGAGCCGCCTGCTCGGTCATGATCTGAGCCAGGTCCGGTCCGAGGATGGACCTCACGCCCGGGTAGTCCTCGATCAGCTCGGTGTTGAGCAGCTGCCCGCCGGCGCCCATCAGCGTTCCGTCGACGACGGCGCCCTTGGCCTCCAGGAGGATGGCCCGAACCTTGTTGCGGCCGGCGTACAGGGCGGCGGTGAGGCCCGCCGGGCCACCGCCCACGATGACGATGTCGTACTCACGCTCGGCTTGGCGATCTGCCACGGTTCAGCTCTCCGGATGCGCGCGCTCCGGCCCACGAGCGCCCGCTGAAGTTAATAGGATCGCTGGGAGCATACCCGGCTTCCCCGCTCCCCACGCGGCGGGCCGCGCGGGGGCCCCTCCTTCTTCTACAGGGGCTCGCCGCCCCTCGGTGGCGTGGCTCAGCCGCGCTCACCTCACCCCGCCGATGGCTCAGGGCCGCTCCTTCTTCTACAGGGGCTCGCCGCCCCTCGCCGGGCCGGCAGAGCCGGTCCCGGCTCACCCTGCCATGAAAACAGGGCCCGTCAGTCTGGTTCCGCGTCCAATGCGCCCAGCAGGGCGGCCAGGGCACGGGCCCGGTGGCTGACTCTGTCCTTGGCGTCGGCGGTCGCCTCGCCGAAGGTGACCCCGAGGTCGTCGCTCAGGAAGGAGGGGTCGTAGCCGAAGCCGCCGGAACCGCTGGGGGCGACCAGGACGCCGGTGGTCTCCCCCCGCGCGGAGACCGCCGCCCAACCGGGACGGGCCAGGGTGACCACGCAGACATAGCGGGCGCGGCGGTCGTCCGGGCAGCGCCGCTCCACCTCGGCGAGCAGCCCGTGCACGCGATCGACGTCGTTGGCTGCCTCCCCCATCCAGCGCGCCGAGGCCGGCCCCGGCCAGCCGCCGAGCGCGGGCACCTCGATGCCCGAGTCGTCGGCGATGGCGGCCAGACCGGTGGCGGAGCAGACGGTCTGCGCCTTGAGTGCGGAGTTCTCGTCGTAGGTGACGCCGGGCTCCTCCAGCTCACCCGAGAAACCGGCACCGTCCAGGTCGACCAGCTCCCAGGGGTGTCCGCCGAGAAGCCGCCGCAGCTCCGCGAGCTTGCCCGGGTTGCGGCTCGCCACCGCCACCCTCACGCCGTCTGGACCCCGGTCCCCAGTGCCTGCGCTTGAGCGTTGAAGAGCCGGGCCATGCCGACGTCAGCGAGCGCCAGCAGCCGGTCGAGCTCCTGGCGACTGAAGGGCGCTCCCTCCGCGGTCCCCTGGATCTCGATGAAGCGCCCGTCATCGGCCCCGACGCAGTTGAGGTCGGTGTCCGCGGCGGAGTCCTCGAGGTAGCAGAGGTCGAGTCGCGGCTCACCACCCACGATCCCCGCCGAGACCGCCGCCACGTGCCGGCGCAACACCTTGGGCCCGACCACCTTCGCCTCCTGCAGCGACCGAACGGCGAGGGCGAGGGCCACGTAGCCCCCGGTGATCGCCGCGGTGCGGGTGCCACCGTCCGCGACGAGCACGTCGCAGTCGATGAGGATCGAGCGCTCCCCGAGCGCCGAGAAGTCGACCGCGGCCCGGAGGCTGCGCCCGATGAGCCGCTGAATCTCCTGGGACCGGCCGTCGATCCGCCCCTTGCGGCCGTCCCGCTCGGTCCTGGTCTGGGTGCTGCGCGGCAGCATCGCGTACTCGGCGGTGACCCACCCCAACCCGCCGCCCTTACGGAAGGGGGGAACCCGCTCCTCGACAGTGGCGGAGCAGAGCACCTTGGTCAGCCCCGTCGAGATCATGCAGCTGCCCTCGGGGTAGGGGAGGACGCCCACCTCGATCACGGTGGGGCGAAGCTCCTCGGGGGCGCGGCCGTCAGGGCGCATGGCTGGGGCAGTGTACACGGGACCTCAGCGCCGGAGCGGCTTGGCGAGGACGAGGATCGAGAGCTCGAAGAGCCCGACCAGAGGGATGGCCAGAAAGAGCGGCGTGAAGGGGTCGACCCCGGGGGTGACCAGCTCCGCCCCGAGAACGAGGCCCCCCCAGGCCAGCTTGCGCCGCCGCCGCAGCCAGCCGGACGAGATGACCCCGAGGAGGCCGAGCAGCACGATGACCACGGGCAGCTCGAACGTCACGCCGAAGGCGACGATGAGCAGGGTCAGGAAGGAGAGGTACTGGTTGAGGTCGGGGAAGAAGATCGCGTTGCTGCCAACGATGCTGGTCAGCAGGTTGAGCCAGAGGGGCATCAGGAAGTAGGCGAGGCAGGCGCCGCCCGCAAAGAGGACGAGCGCGGAGGCGATGAAGGGCAGCGCGAAGCGCCGCTCCACCCGCCGCAGGCCGGGGGAGACGAACGTCCAGAGCTGCCAGAGGATCACCGGCAGGGCCAGCACCAGCCCGCCAACCATCGCCACCTCGACGGGGATGGTGACCAACTCGGTGGGGCTGGTGATGATCGGCCTGGAGATCAGGTGGTTGTGCATGGCGAGCAAGCTGGTCAGCGGGTACTCGAGCACGCTGAGCAGGAAGTGGTTGAAGACGGCGGCCACCACGGTCGCTGCCGCCCACGCGGAGAGCGAGACGATGAGGACACGGCGCAGGTCCTGGAGGTGCTCCACCACCGTCAGCGGGCGCTCGTCACCGTCCGCGTGCTCGGGGGCCAGGCGGGCCCCACCCCGGCGGAGTATCCCCAGTGCCATCTCAGCTCCCCCTCATCGCGCGCGCCGACTCGGACCGGCTGACCGCGACCACCGCCGTGTCAACTCCCGCACTTCGAGGCGGGGAGGCTCAGGGCCGAACGGTGTCGTCGGGGAACGTGGTGGCCGGCCGGTCACCGGGCACGGGTGCCCACTGCCCGGGCTGGGCAAAGCCGGAGGCCTGGCTGCCCGGCTGGTTCATCGGGCCGGGCGCTGCCGAGTCCGGCCCTCCGGAGACGGCACTCCGAAACTCATGGATGGCCCGTCCGGTGGCAGCCCCGATCTCCGGCAGCTTGGACGCCCCACCGAAGAGCAGGACGACGATCAGGACGATCGGTATCAGGTAGAAGAGACGCTCCATGTGCCGTACCCCTCAGTCGTGCGGCCCGGGTGAGGCAACACCCCGGCAAGGGTCAGTCTAGCACCGGGCTCTTCGGCCCCTAGGGTTTGGGACCAAAGGACCCGTCAGAGCCGGCCTCGCCATCAGCACCCTTGCCCTCAGCACTCCCCGGCGAAGCCGCCGCGGATCGCCCCGGCGAAGGCCGAGATCGCCCGGTCGATGTCGGTGGCCTGGTGGGCGGTGCTCAGGAAGGCGGCCTCGAACTGGGACGGTGGCCAGAGCACGCCGGCGTCGCGCCAGGCGCGGTGGACCCGGGCGAAGGCCTCCAGGTCGCTGCGGCGGGCGTCCTCGCAGTCGTCGACCCGCTCCACCCCCAGGAAGACGGTGAACATGCTGCCCACCCGGTTGACGGCGCAGGGGACCGAGGCCGCCACGGCGGCGGTGCGCAGGCCGTCGCCGAGCCGGCCGCCGAGGGCCTCCAGCCGGGCGTAGGCATCGCCGGTGCGGAGGCGATCGAGGACAGCGATCCCCGCCGCCATGGCCAGGGGGTTGCCCGAGAGCGTCCCGGCCTGGTAGACAGGACCGAGGGGGGCGACCTGCTCCATCAGCCTGCGGGCGCCCCCATAGGCGCCGACCGGCAACCCACCCCCTATCACCTTGCCCAGGCAGGTCAGGTCGGGCTCGACCCCGTACAGCGACTGGGCGCCGCCGTATGCCACCCGAAACCCGGTCATCACCTCATCGAAGATGAGCAGGGCCCCCCGCTCACGGGTGACGCGGCGCAGCTCCTGGAGGAAACCCGCAACCGGCGGCACGCAGCCCATGTTCCCGGCCACCGGCTCGACGATGACGGCGGCGATCCGCTCGCCATGGAGCGCGAAGATCTCGGCGATCGCGTCCGCCGAGTTGTACGGGAGCACCAGGGTGTCGGCAACCGCACCCTGCGGGACACCCGCCGACCCGGGCAGGGAGAGGGTCGCCACCCCGCTGCCGGCCGCCGCGAGCAGCGCGTCGGCATGGCCGTGGTAGCCGCCCGCGAACTTGACCACCAGGTCGCGGCCGGTCGCGGCCCGCGCCAGACGGAGCGCGGACATGGTGGCCTCGGTCCCGGAGTTGACGAAGCGGACCATCTCCACGCTCGGGAGCGCCGCGCAGACCCGCTCCGCCAGCTCGACCTCGAGCCCGGCGGTGTGGCCATAGGCGACTCCCCGGTCCAATTGGCGGCGCAGCGCCTCGACCACCTCGGGCGGGTTGTGACCGAGGATGTGCGGGCCGTAGGCGAGCACGAAGTCGACGTACCGCCCACCGTCGGCGTCGAGAAGGTGGGCGCCCTCGGCCGAGGCGATCACCGGAGGCTCCCCGCCGACCGCTGCGTAGGCCCGGACCGGGCTGGAGACGCCACCCGGCATCACCCGCGCGGCGCGCTCCCGGAGCTCGTCCGAGGCGCCCGCGCTCACGTCTGTTCGGCGACGGTCACGCTCTCCATGACATCACCTTGCGCGATGCTGTTGGCCACGCTCTGCCCGCTCACCACCTGCCCAAAGAGGTTGTAGCTCAGGGCGAGCTGGCTGGTGTCGTCGGCGATGCAGATGAAGAACTGGGAGCCGTTGGTGTTGGCCCCGCCGTTGGCCATGGCCACGGCCCCCTCGACGTACTTCTCGTGCACCGGCTCGTCGTCGAAGGAGTAGCCGGGGCCGCCGGAACCACAGTTGGCGCTGGGCGTCGCCGGGGCCGCCGGGACGTTGCCGATGCAGTTGGGATCACCGGTCTGGATGACGAAGCCCGCGACGACGCGCGCGAAGGGGATGTTGTTGTAAAAGCCGTTGCGCGCCAGGGTCACGAAGTTGTTGACGGTGTGCGGTGCCAGGTCGGGCTGGAGGCAGAGGACGATGTCGCCCTTGGAGGTGACGATGGTCGCCTCGTAGAGCTTGCTCTGGTCGATGGTCATGGCCGGTTCGGCCGAGTAGACGTGGACGTCGGAGGGCGGGTTGAGCGCCGAGAGGGCCGGACCGAAGGTGGCCGTCGAGCAGTCGGCGTAGGCGATGATGGCCGGCGTCGGGGTCGCACTCGCACTGGGGGTTGGAGTCGCACTCGAGGTCGTGGTCGCGGTACCGACCGGCGCGTGGCTGTCGGCCTGGTCGAGCGCCACCGCTCCGGCGATGGCGGCGACCACCAGGGTCGCCGTCGCGGCGATGATGAACGGAAGTCGGCGCGGTGTGGTGGGGGGCTTCATCCTGGTCCTCGGTCACTCCTCACGAAGCCACCGCGCTGCCTGGAGCGCGTGGTAGCTGATGATGATGTCGGCGCCGGCGCGGTGGATGGCGGCGAGGGCCTCGAGGGCCGCGGCTCGCTCGTCGAAGGCGCCGGCGCGGGCGGCGTGGGCGATCATCGCGTACTCGCCACTCACGCTGTAGGCGGCAAGGGGGACGTCGACCGCCGCGCGCACCTGCCCGATCACGTCGAGGCAGGTGAGGGCCGGCTTGACCATGACCATGTCGGCCCCCTCGGCGATGTCGAGCCGCGCCTCGCGCACCGCCTCCCGGGAGTTGCCGACGTCCATCTGGTAGCCGCGCCGGTCGCCGCTCCGCGGCGCGCAGTCGGCGGCGTCGCGGAAGGGCCCGTACATCACCGACGCGTACTTGGCGCTGTAGGCGAGGATCGAGGTCTCGGCGAAGCCGGCGGCGTCGAGGGCGGCCCGGATCGCCCCAACCTGGCCGTCCATCATCCCGCTCGGGGCGATGACGTCCGCACCGGCCCGGGCCTGGGAGACCGCCGCCTTCGCATAGAGCAAGAGGGTGGCGTCGTTGTCCACCGACCCGTCCTCGCGAAGCACCCCGCAGTGGCCGTGGTCGGTGTACTCGTCGAGGCAACAGTCGGCGATGAGCACGCAGTCGTCGCCGAACCGGGCCCGGAGCGACCGCAGGGCAGACTGGACGATGCCGCCGTCATTCCACGCCTCCGAGCCGAGCGCGTCCTTGCGCGCCGGGACCCCGAAGAGGAGTACGGCGGAAACCCCCACTCCGAGCGCCTGCTCGACGGCCGCTCCGGTACTGTCGATGGTCTCCTGGCGCTGCCCGGGGAGGCTCGGGATCGAGACCGGGGCGGCGATGCCCTCGCGGACGAAGAGTGGGTGGACCAGCGAGGAGACGCTCAGTCGCGTCTCACGGGAGAGCCGGCGCAGTGCCGGGGTGCGCCGTAGGCGCCGGGGTCGCTCCGCTGGAAAAGCCATGGCCGCTCCAGGTTACTCACCGGCGGAGGGCGCCCGCCACCGCCGCGGCCACGCCCTCGGCATCGCCGCGGGTCGCCACCACCGGGCTCAGCCCGTGGCGGCGCAGCGCCGCCGCAGTCGTGTTGCCGACGCAGACCACGCTCAGACCGCGGAGGGCGCCGGCGCCGATCGCGGCGATCACGGCCTCGGCCGCGCTCGGGCTGAGCAGCGTCACGGCGTCGACACGCTCGGCGAGCGCCGGGATGAGAAGACGGCGCAGCCCGGCCACCGGGACCGTCCGGTAGCAGACGGTCACCGTGACCTCGGCTCCCGCCTGACGCAACCGCTCGCTCAGCTCGATGCGGGCGGCCTCTCCCTGCGGGAGCCAGACGGCGCCGGCCCCAGCCCCCGCCCGGATGAGGAGGTCGGCCAGCGCAGCGGCGCCGGTCCCCGGCGCCACCAACTCGACGTTGACGCCGATGTCGCGCAGAGCTCGGGCCGTGGGCTCACCGACCGTGGCGACGCGAATGCCGGCGAGATCCTCGGGCAGGCTGAGGGTTCGGAGCGCCTCGACCGCATTGGAACTGGTCACCGCCATCCAGCGGGGGGGCCGGTGACCGCCGAGGCTTCGGGCCGCGGCCCTCAGCTCCTCCCGGGACGCGACCGGCACGATGGCGATGGCGGGAATCTCGACCACCGCGGCCCCGAGCTGGCGCAGCTCCTGACTGAGCGGCGCCGCCTGCCCGATGGCCCGGGTGACCAGCACCCGGCGACCGGCGAGAGGCCGGCCCGGCGTCGCGGTCACCGGAGCCTCGCCGCGGCCCGCTCCCCGAGCTCCTCCGGGGCGGCGGCGGCCCCTGCCAGCTCGACCCGGCGGAGCGTCCCGCCGGTATCCAGGGCGGCGGTGAGGATCAGCCGCCCGTCCTCGAAACGCGCCCAGGCGCCGAGGGGCAGGAGGCAGCCACCACCGAGGGCGATGAGCACGGCGCGTTCGGCGGCGGCCGCGATCCGCGTGTGCCGGTGGTCCACCCGAGCGCAGACGGCGGCCGCATCTCCCCCGCTGCGGGTCTCGATGGCGATCGCTCCCTGGCATGGAGCGGGGACGAAAATCCGCGCGTCCAGCCTCTCGCTGATGCGCCCGGCCGCGCCGATGCGGTCGAGACCGGCGCAGGCCAGGAGCAGCCCGTCGACCTCCCCCTCGTCCAGCCTGCGCAGCCGCGTGTCCACGTTGCCCCGGAGCGGCATCACGATCAGCTCCGGGTGGAGCAGCCGGAGGAAGGCGGCCCGCCGGGGACTGGTCGTGCCGATGGAGGCACCGCTCTCCAGCGATCCGAGTCCGCGCCCGTCGCGGGTCACCAGGGCGTCGCGACAGTCCGCGCGCTCCAGGAAGGCGGCCACCTCCAGCCCGGCGGCGAGGCCGCTGGGCAGGTCCTTGGCGGAGTGGACCGCGGCATCGGCGCGGCCCTCGGAGATCGCCAGCTCGAGCGCCGCGGTGAACCACCCCTCCCCCTCAAGCCGCTCCACCGGGGTACCGGGGCGCTCGTCGCCCTGGCTCCGGATGACCACGGTTTCCAGGGCGTCGACCCCCGCGGCTCGCAGCGCCTCGGCCACCAGGACGGCCTGCGCCAGGGCCAGGCGACTGCCGCGGGTGGCGAGCCGGAGGCTCCCGGGCGTCACCGCTGCCCGGCGGCCGGCTCGTCGAGGCCGAACGCCTCGCGAAGCGTCAGCACCACCCCGGGGTCCTCGCCGGCTGCCCGAAGGTGGGTGATGGGAGCGTGGAGCAGCTTGCGGACCAGGCTCCGGCTCAGCTTGTCGATCCGCTCCGCCAGCTCGGCGTCGCCGGCGGCGAGGCGAGCCAGGGTCCGCTCCACCTCGCCGCGCCGGATGGTTTCAGCACGGGCCAGGAGGGCCCGGATGGTGGGATCGGAGGCGTCTCGCTGGCTCAGCACCTCGAGGGTCCGTTCGACCTCCTCGGTCACCAGCGCCTCAGCGGCGTCGATCGCCACCCGATGGTCGTGCACACCGTCGCCGACGCGACGTCCCAGCTCGTCGATGTCGATCAGGGTGACACCGGGGAGCCCGGCTACATCGGGGGCGACGTCCCTGGGCACGGCCATGTCGATGAGGCAGAGGGGACGGCCGCCCCGCTCGTCCTGGACGGCGGCGCAGAAATCGCGGTCGAGAACCACCAGCGAACTGGTGGTGGCGGTGACCACCAGATCGCATCCGACCATCGCCTCCCTCAGCTCGTCGCTGCCCACCACGGTCGCGCCCAGCTCGGTCGCGAGGGCCAGAGCGGACTCGCCACCGCGGGAGCTGACCCGGAGGCGGACGCCCTGCCGCTGGAGTCGGCGAGCGGCCAGCGCGCTCATCTTGCCCGCACCGATGAGGAGGGCGGTGCGCCCCTCCAGCCCCCCGAGCACCTGGGCGGCGATCGCCATCCCCGCCTCGCTGATGCTGCCGGTACTCCGCCCGATACCGGTGCGGGTCCGGGCCAGCTTGGCGGCACCGAGGGCCCGGCGAAAGACGAAGTCGAGCTGCGCATCGAGACTCCCCGTCTCCAGGGCGAGGCGGTGGGCGGCCTTCACCTGGCCCAGGACCTGGGTCTCCCCCACCACCATCGAGTCCAGGCCGGCGGCCACCCGGAAGAGATGGCCGACCGCCTCGTCGCGACGGAAGACGTTGACGTGGGCCGGCACCGGCGGGTCCGTGCCGGGATCGAGGTACCGGCGCAGCCGGGGGACGACCTCCTCGGGGTCGGCACCCTCGTGGACGCTGACGTACAACTCGGTCCGATTGCAGGTCGAGAGCGCAGCGGCGCCGCTCAGGCCGGCGTGGCCGAGCAGGAATCGGAGCAGATGGCGAGCCTCGGGGTCAGAGAGGGCGGCACGTTCCCGCACCTCAACGGGGGCCGTTCGGAAGCTGATCCCGGCGGCGATCAGAGGCATCGCTCCCGAGTATAGGTACGCCCCGGCGGCGCACCGCCCGGGTCCGCGGCGTGGGCCGGATCGCGGACCGTCGGCCCGCGCAACCCCGGTGGGACCCCGAAGCGGCTAGGATGGCCGCAGATTCGCTCATGTCGCTCACTGATCCATTCCCGGCGCCGCCGGCGCCCGATTCTTCCAAGGGGGAATCCGAGCGACCGCCCCGCGAGGGATCCGAGCCGGCGTCTTCGGCCGGCTCCGCACCGGCGGCACGCGGCGGATCCGACCCGAGCGTTCAGATACGCCGCCATTACGGCCGGCGCCGCGGCTCGGTGCCGATCGGGGACACCTTCGTCGCCCGCCTGGGACCGGTCACCGACGAGCCCTTCGCGGCCATCGACGATCCCGATGAGCCGCCGCACCCCCGCCCCGGGCCGGATACCCCGATCGAGGAGCTCCGCTTCGTGGCGGTGGACTGCGAGACCACCGGCCAGTCGCCCCACCGGATGGTCGAGCTCGGCGCGGTGGCCTTCACCCTCACCGGGCACCTGATGTCCTTCGAAACCCTGGTGCACAGCAACGACCGCATCAATCCCTATGCGCGGCGCATCCACGGCATCTCCAGCGAGACCCTCGGGGGGGCGCCCCCGGTGCGGCCCGTCCTGGAGCGTTTCCAGCGCTTCTGCCGTGGCGCGGTGCTGGTCGAGCACAGCGCCGATGCCTTTGACAGCCGGCTGATCGCAGACACCCTGGGCGAGAGCCTGGACGCGGACAACCTCGACACCTCACGGCTCGCGGCCAAGCTCTTCGACCTCCGCGACACGATCGGACTGGAACGGCTCTGCGCGGAGCTGTCGGTCCCGCACCGCCGCCCCCATCACGCCCTCGCCGACGCCGAGGCCACCCGGGGATGCTTTGTGGAACTGGTCCAGCGCGGACGCGAGCCCTTCGGTTGGAGGACGCTCGGGGATCTCCTCGCCGACGGCCAGCCCCCACCCCCACGCTGGATGGATGCTGAAGGGGGTGCCCAGCGCAAGGGCGATCCGTCACGCCGCCGGCGCGGCGGACGGCGGCACCGTCGCACTGGGCCCGCCGGCGACGGCGGAGACGCCGGCACAGCCGGCACCCCCTCCACCACGTGATCCGGACGCGTCCATGCCCACCGGCCTGAGGGACAACCCCATCGTCCGCCCGTTCTTCGCGGAGCGGGCGCCATCCGACCTCTGCTTCCCCTCGAGGGGTCTGGGCCTGGTGTTGATGATCCTCGGGACGTTCGCCGCCGTGGTCTCCCTGCTCTTCGTCACCGGCGTGTCCGGCCTCTGCGCCCCGGTGGCCGGCCCCTGCACTTTTCCGACCGTCGACGTGCTGGGCACCACCCTTCTGATGGTCGGCTGGGTGGTGGCCACCGCCGGCTTTGCGCTGATGTTCACGCTCCATCCCCACGGGAGGGCGTGGGCGGTGTACGGGCTGATGCTCGCCGCCATCGGTGACATCCTCTCCTTCGTGGGGGACGTCATCTTCGTGAACGCCAACCCGCTCTACTACGCGCTCGGCAAGGGCGCCATCACCATCTTCATCTTCTGGCTGGTGATCTGCGCCGTCTTTTACCTCCTGGTGGTCACCAGTCGGCCCGCCCCCGAGGCTCCGCCGCTCGGCCCGTAGCCGCGGTCGCTCAGACGCTCAGATCGGCGAGCAGCGGGAAGTGGTCCGAGGCGGTCGCGGTCTCACGCCCGGCATGGCCACGCCCGACCGCGACCTCGCAGGCGAGTAGCCGGGGGAGCGCCTCGGAGCTCGCGAAGACGTAGTCGATGCGGGCCGCCGGCATCCAGGTCGCACAGGTGTAGCCGTGAGCGCGAGGGTGGAGATGACGGAAGCAATCCGTGTACCCCTCCTCGAGCATGCGGGGCACCGCCCAACGCTCGATCGCCCGGCCGAGCAGGCGATCCAGCCCGCGCCGCTCCGGCACGAGCGCGGTGAGCGGTCCGACCACCCAGGGCAGCACTGGAACGCCGCCCTGGAGATCCGGATCGATGCCGTGGGCCAGCCACCTCGCCTCGATCGACTCGTCCGCTCCACCGGCGGGCGGCCCCATCCAGCCGCCATCCTGGCGGACGAGCAGCCCGGCCTTGCGCAGCTCATTCATCCGCCGAAAGAATCCGGTCGCCTCGAGGTGGTCGCCGGGAGAGAGCGAGTTGAAGTCGCCGACGACCAGGTGGGGCATCGCCGCCTCTCCCCGGATGTCGGCGAGGACGTGCTCCAGCTCCTCCAGCCGCCGCGCCTCCCCCTTGGCCCGCTCCCCGAAGCGGGCGGCGAGGTGGACGACGTGAAGGCGCAGCCGATCACCGCCCAGGGGTGCGACGGTCACCTCGAGATGGCTCCGCAGCATCCCGCCGTGGCAGTGGTTGCGGTGGGCCGCGACGGGCAGCCGGGTCAGCACCGCGAGCCCCAGCGAGCCGCCGTCGCTCGGCGACCCGGAGACCGCGGCCATGCCGAGCCGGCCGGCCAGCCTCGCCACCATGCCGTTGTCCCGCACCTCCTGGAGGGCGATGAGGTCGGCGCCGCTGTGCGCCAGCACAGTGGCGATTCGCTCCTCCCGCCGCTCGCCGCCAAGCAGGATGTTGTAGGTGAGAATGCGGATCCGCGACTCCGTCCCGCGCTCAGGCCGCGTGCGCACGCCGGCCGACCTCGATGGTGCCCGTGCCGATGACCACGACGACACCCAGCGGGGGCGCTGAGATGCCGGGACGGCGACAGGGGTTCGCCGGCCTCGCGGATCGCGGCCTGCCGGCCTCCCGGCGACGCCTACACTTGCGACCGATGCGGGACCACGACTCTGCCGGGGCTCCCGCCCGTCCAGGTCGGACCTCCGAGCTGCTCCTTGTCGAGGGCCTGACGCGGGCCGGACGGGCCGCGGCGCTGGTGCTGGCCGCGGCGGTGGCCACCGGCTGGGGATTCGCCGCCCTCGCCCTCCACCAGCAGGCACTCGCCACCCGCGCCGGTGGCGCCTCGCTCGGCCCGCTGGGGACGCTCTTCGCGGACGGGTCGTCCGCCCTGACCGCCTGGCCGGGGTGGCTGGCGGCCGTCATCCTCGGGGTGAGCGCGAGGCGGCTCCGCCGGGGTCCGGTGGAGCCGCCTGCCGGCCGCAGCGCCGCCGGCCAGCTGAGCGCGGCGGAGGTCCGTGCGGGGCTGCGCCGGGAGTACCTGGCCGTCCGATTGATGATGATCGCGGTCAGCGGGCTGACGCTCGCCGACCTCGCCCGGCTGGCCGTCAGCGGGATCGCCGCCCTCCTCGGCGTGGGCGGCGCCGGCGGCGGGCTCCCCTGGATGGGGGCAGAGGTCATCGGGCTGGGAGCCGCCACCGCCGCCCTCACCGCCTGGGCGCTGGGCTTCCGCCGGCAGCTGGAGCGGGTCGGGGCGCTGCAGCCTCGCCGCGCCCACAGCGGCGTGGACGGCTCGCCGACCTGAAGGGAAGCCCCCGATGAGAGGGAAGCACCCGAGGTGGATCGCCAAGCCGAGGCGCCGTCACCGGCCCCCCGGTCAGATGCGACGCCCGACGACGTAATCGCAGGCCGCCTCCAGCGTGGCCCGGGCCGGCGAGGGCGGGAAGACCGCCAGCTCACCGCGAGCATCGCGGGCAAACTCCTGGGCCGCCCGCTCAGTGGCGGCCACCGCGCCGCTCTGCCGAACCAGGCTCACGACCTGCTCGTAATCGGGGTCGCCCCGGGGCCGGCGCTCCAGAACGCGGGCCAGCTCGGGGCCGACCACGGGGTCCTGGAAGGCGAGCATGAAGGGCAGCGTGACCGTCCCCTGGCGCAGGTCGGCGCCGACCGGCTTGCCCAGCTCCTCCGCGGTGGCGACGTAGTCGAGCAGGTCGTCGGCGATCTGGAAGGCCATCCCCAGCTTGTGCCCGTAACGCTGCAGCGCATCGCGCCGATCCGGATCGAGACCGCCCACCACCCCGCCGCAGTAGCAGCAGGTGGCGAGCAGGGTGGCCGTCTTGCGCGCGATCTTGCGGTGGTAGTCCTCCAGCGACTGGTGATAGTCGTCCTTGCTGGTCATCTGGAGCAGCTCGCCCATGCAGATGGTCATCACCGTGTTGCTGATGGCCGCGTCGATCTCGGGCATCCCGATGGCGGAGGTGAGGTTTGCACCCTTGGCGAAGTAGTAGTCGCCGATGATGATCGCCGGCGCCGCCCCCATCGTCTCGTGGAGGGTGGTCATCCCGCGCCGCGTGGGCGAGCGGTCGATGAGGTCGTCGTGGACGAGCGTCGCGGTGTGGATGAACTCGATGCCCATGGCCAGGTCGTAGACGTGGTCCATCAGCGGATCGCCCATGCGCGAGGCGAGGATCACCAGGGCGGGGCGGATCCGCTTGCCCCCGGCGCGCACGATGTGGCGCATCGCCTCGGCCATCGGCCCGAGATCGGCGGCGACCGCCGCCTCGAGCCGGCTTTCGAACTCGGCGAGCTCCTCGAGGATCGGGCTGAAGAGCGTCTGCGCGTCGCTCGTGGCCGATGCCACGGCGTCCGCCGTCGGGGGCCGACCCTCGGCGGGCACCTCCATCGCCTGCCGGAGTGCCCCGCTCACGTCCATCTGTTAGGGGAGGATAACAGTCACCGGTCGGACCAGCCTCAGCCCGCCCGCCGGCGCCTCCGCTTCCGACCGTTCAGGCCGGCGCGGGCGGCTCCACATCCGCCACCAGCGCCCGGAAGGCGTCTCCCCGCGCCTCGAAGTCGCGGAAGGCCCCGTAGCTGGGAGCCCCGGGCGAGAGGAGCATCACCGACCCCGGCTCGGCGTGGGCCCGGGCCAGTCGCACGGCCTCGCCCAGGTCGGTGGCGAGCAGGACCGGGGGTGGATGCGGCAGCGCTGCGAGCTCCACGGCCAGCCGGTTGCCGCTCGGAGGCAGGGTGACCACGGCGAGGACCCCCCGATCCCGGCGGAGGCGTCGTGCCAGGGGCCCGTAGTCCTGCCCGCGGTCGAATCCCCCCGCGATCAGCACCACCGGCCGCCCCTCCAGCGCATCCAGCGCAGCCACCGTCGCCTCCGGGATGGTGGCGATGCTGTCGTTGACGAAGGTCACCCCGCCGGCGTCGCCCACGGGTTCGAGGCGGTGGCGCAGCGGCCGGAACTCGGAAAGCGCGGGGACCAGGGAGCGCACCTCGTGGCCGGCCTCCTCGAGGGCGGTGAGCGCCGCGCAGGCGTTGAGCAGGTTGTGCCGGCCGCGGAGTTGCAGCGCGTCCGCGTCGATGAGCCGCTCATCCCGCCAGAGGATCGAGCCACCGTCGGTGTGATAGCCGGTCGGGTCGCCGAACCAGACCTGCCGGCCGGCCACCGAAGGCGCCAACGCCCTGATGCGCGCGTCCTCGCGGTTGAGAACCACCACCATGCCCGGCCGATGGGCAAAGAGGTTGAGCTTGTCCGCGAAGTACCGGGCCTCGGTGCCGTGCCAGTCGAGGTGCTCGCGATAGAGGTTGAGGAGCACCCCCACCTGCGGCGACCAGTCCAGGTCGCTGATCTGGTGACTGGACAGCTCGACCACCCAGAGCTGGGGGGGCGAGTCGGGATGCAGGTGCGCGAGCAGGGGAATGCCGATGTTGCCCGCCAGCACCGTGCGCATGCCGGCGGCGCGGGCGAGGTGGTCGATCAGGGAGCTGGTCGTGCTCTTGCCTTTCGACCCGGTGACCGCGATGACCGTTCCACTCGCGTGCTCAGCACCCCAGAGATTGGTGGCGGTGGTGACTTGGGTGGCGGCGGCGACCCGCAGCGCGTCGTCGCGGTAGCGGCTGATGCCGGGGGAGCGGACCACGACGTCGGCGGCGCAGAGCCGGGCTATCCCCGCCTCACCGTGGAGCCAGGGGAGGTTGGCGGCGGGCGCGCGCTCCGCATCCGTGGGCGGCGTGTCGGAGACGATGGCGATGTCGGCCGGCGGATCCGCCATCGTGGTCAGCGCAGCCAGCGTCGCCCGGCCCTCGCGACCGAAACCCCAGAGCGCGACACGCCGACCTCCGAGCTCATCCAAGCGCATCGGCGAATTCCCGGTACGCGGCGGGCAGGGCGTGCTCGCGCGCGGGTGCCAGCACCGCGTCGACGGTCGCCTGCGAGAGCCCGGCCACCCGCGGGTCCGTGCCCAGGGCCCGCACCACCGCAGCGTCGCGCCAGCCCTCCGAGGCGGTGAGTAGCCGCATCGCCACCCTCGACTCCTCCACCTCTCCCACGCACTCCAACGGCTTGTCCGCCTCGATCCCGAGCAGGGCCGCGAAGCCCGGCAGCTGGGCGGGGTCGCCGAGCAGATCGCTCCCCATGATCGAGACAATCCTGTCCCTATCAAGGAAAGGTGCCAGCGCCAGCGCCACGAACCGGCACTTGGCGCAGTCACCGCACCAGCTGGGTGTGCGCCGGTCCCGGTCGAGCAGGAAGGCGCGGTTGCAGCTGACGAAGGCGCGGTGGTAGGCGGGCAGGGCGGCGAAGCGCCGGGCGATGGCGAGCTCCGACCACGGCCGGAGCAGGGAGAAGTAAGCGAGATCCGCGGCGACGTGGCCGGCGACGGCGGCGGCGAAGCGCCGCTCGAAGTCCCAGCTCTTGCTGTATTGGTGATTGACCTCGATGCCATCCCAGGTGAGGCTGCCCACCGACGCCGAGCGCTCGTCGGCCATCACCACCGCACCGGCACCGTGGACCAGGGCGGCGATGACGGCGAGGCAGGAGACGACGGCGGTCACCGGAACGTGACCGTTGATCGCGCCGCGGCGGTTGAGCTCCAGGAGACGGGGATCGAGGACCCGGGTCACCGAGACGTGGGGCAGTCCGGCCACCTGGACGGTGCGGACCACGGCGGGCGGATTGCCCACGCTGAAGAGGAGGGGTTCCCGGCCGGTGCCACGGATGGCCTCCAGGGTAACGATCGAGTCCTTCCCACCTCCGATGGGCACCAGCGGCCGGTCACCGAGGCCTGCGGGTCCAGCTTGCGGGGCGGCGCCCGCCGTGCTCGGAAAGAGCGGGATCTCGCGCCCTCGGAGATCGTTCACGAAGCGGCATTCGGCCAGACCACGGGTGTAGAGGTGGTGGAGAAAGGCGGCCACGTCCGGGTTGGGCGGATCCGCCTCGACCGAGATCTCGGGAGCGAAGCAGGTCTTGTAGTAGCTGACCCCGGCGATGAGGTGAAGCAGGGCGACGGCCCGTTCGAGTGCGGCCATCCGAGCCGGGCTCAGGCCGGCGATCGGGGTGCCAAGCTCGATCCGCTCGTGCAGCTCGTCGCCGTCGAGCGCGTACCCGAGGTCGACCACCCCCGTCGCGGGCTCCAACCGCCAGCCCAGGACTCGGAACCGGCGGACGGAGGCGGGGACGAAGGGTGGAGCCGCCGGCTGCAGTTCAGGGACGGGCATCGGCTCAGTATGCGAGGAGAGATCAGGTGGCGGTCTGGATCCCGGGGGCTCTCAGGGCGGAGGTTCCACGCCCGCCGGACCCCGTCAGGCCGGCATGTGGTGTGAGCAGCCAGTCGCTCACCCGGGCGGCCAGACCGTGAGCGTTGATCACCGAGACATGCCCCTGCGGGTAGCTCCACAGCTCCGACCCCCACGCCTCGGCCAGCTCCGCCATGGGCGCGTCGCCGACGATCCCGTCGAGGGTCGGGCGGACGATGGCGATCCGGTCCCCGGGGGTGGCCGGAGGGCGGAAGGTGCGGGCGACGATGGGGGCGAGTGCCGCCTCGACCACCCGTCGCGCCTGGTCACGGTCGGGGCCCCAGACGCCGCCCCCACCGCTGTCCAGTCCCACCGCCCGCCGGGTCCGCCGCGGCAGGTTGTGGAGGACGGTGGAGGCGGGGTCGCAGAAGGGGGCGATGGCCACCACCCCGTCGAGCTCCAGCTGAGCGGCGAGCAGGACGGCGACAAGACCGCCGAGGGAGGTGCCGCAGACCTCCACCCGATCGCTGACCTCACGCCGCGCCCAGGCGAGCACCGCCGCGCAGTCCTCCACCGACTGGCGAACGATCTCGCGGGTCCAGGTCAGATCCGCCTGGATGAATCCCTCACCGCTCCGGCTGCCCGGCCGGCGCCGGCGGAGGTGAAGGGGAAGGTCGATCCGGGCGGCGTGGGCTCCGCTCCCGGTGAGGGACCGGCAGCGGCGCTCCTCATACCAGGGACTGGGCGAGGCCAGCCCGTGGATGACCAGCACGAAGGGCAGGTCCCGCCGGCCGGGCCGGAAGTGGGCGGTGGCCTCCAGTCGCCGGCTGCCGGGGTCGGTCCCGGGCCCCTGACTCGGCCCGCTCAGGTCGCGCACCTCCACCCCGTCGGAATCGTGGCGCAACACCGGGCCGGCCGTGACCTCGGCGGGGTCATGGACCCGGCTGGCGGCCCAGAACTCCCGGGGGTCAGCGGGCGCCCAGCTCCCCGGAGCGGGTGTCTCAACGGGGAGGCGGGCAAGCTGCCAGCGCACCCCGGCGTCCATCGCCCGGGCGACCAGAGTGCTGACCCGATCAATCATCCCTGCGCCTCGAAGGAGAGACTTCGCCGCCATCAATGTACCCGGGTGGACCGATTCCCAGTCAACATCCGGACCCACGGGGTCGCGCGCGGGTCCCGACCTGCCGCCCCAAGGATCAGCCGCGATGCAATCGCGCTCCGGACACGGACCGCTCCGTGATCGCGGGCGAGCGTACCGGGCCCGGGGATCGAACCCGGATGGGGCAGCGCCCCCGCGGTGTTTAGGACCGCTGCGTCTACCGATTCCGCCAGCCCGGTGCGGGCGTCCCAGTCTAGCCCGAGCACCTATACTGCGGACGGATGTTCGCCAGGCGGTTCTCTGAGTCCAGCTACCGTCGCAGCCAGGCCGCCACCGGCGTGCCGGTACGCCCGACCCCGATCGCCCGAGGCCTGACGCTCCGAGTCCTGGGCGCCGGCGAGGACGCCGCCGAGCGGCAGCGCATCGCCCAGCATCTCGTCGACGAGCTGAGCCGGGAGGCGGGACTCCCCCCCTGCCAGGTGGTCGTCCCCGACCGCCCCCAGGTGCACCGGCACGACGGGCAGCGGCTCCAGTCCAAGACGTACGGCTACTACACCTACCGGCTCGATGCTCAGGGCAAGGTGGCGTGGGCGCGCATCCGCATCTACCACCGCACCGCCGTCCAGCAGCGCGTCATCGCACCCAAGGTCTTCCTCAACACGCTGCTCCACGAATGGACCCACCACTACGACTTCCACGGATTGCGGCTGCCCCGCTCGTACCATACGGCCGGCTTCTTCGCCCGGCTCCGGGCGCTGGCCGAGGCCCTCGAGGTCGGATTCGTGCTGCCAGCGGAGGCCGATCCCGCCCGACAGCCGGAGGTCCCCGGGGATTCCCGCTGACCGAGGGCGGTGACCGGCCCGGCACCAGGGGCGGGGGGGCGAGCGGCTCCTCGGTCTCGACCAAGCCGGGCCAGCCCACACATGGTGCGAGTTGATGCTCCGCCAGCTTCCCCGACGCATCGCCAGACGCACCAAAAGTCTCGGAAACGCCTGGTAGATGAGTCATGACATTCACCCTCGGGCAGGGCTAGGATTATTGGTTGTCCTCGGCATCCACCAGGGAGGCGGCGGTCTCCGACGGAGCCGGGGAGCGGTGCCCGGAAGGGGCGAGGGAGGAGATCATGCGAGGCGATGAGGGTGCCTCCAGATCGAGGCACCGGTGCATGCGGAGCGGGGCAGCGGCCCTCGCAGCCGCAGGATTGGCCCTGGTCCTGGCCGCAGCTCAGGCGGCGGCGGCCCAGCAGGTGGTGACGGAGCCAACGATCACGGGAATCTCAGCGTCGTGCAGCCACGACGACTCGTACTTCGTCACCGGGAACGTGTCCGTGGAGTACCCCAGCACGACTTACGACGACGCGTGGGTTTCGCTCGAGGTCTTCGCGCAGCCGGTCGGCAACAGCAGCTGGGATCCGACCGGTGCCACCTGGGGAGGCATCCCGCAGGGGTATCTGCCCGAGAACGGCCCGGACATCAGCCAACCGTATGGCACCCTGCCGCTCTCGGACAGCTTTGCCGACCCGTCCCAATACGACGAGCTCCGGGTGCAGGTGACAGGCGCGAACTCAGACATGCTGGGGCTGAATGTGCCGAGCGGGGAGTTCACCTGCGGCGGCGCCCCGGTCGCGGCGACACCCACACCCATATCCATATCCACGCCCACGCCAACACCCACACCCACACCCACACCCTCACCCACGGCGACACCCACAGCGACCCCGACCGGTCAGGTCCTGGGTGTCAGCACCCCAGGCACAGGAACCGGGACTCCGTCCGCTCCGGCAGGGCTCGCCGGCCTGGCGGTCCTCCTCACCGGCGGCATCCTGATCCTGGTCAGCCTGCCGCAGGTGCGCCGCCGCGACGACATCTGAGCGTCCACGTCGGGCCCGAGGGGCTCTCCCTCCGGCCCCGCTTCAGCGTCAGGAGCCGCGGGCCAGGTGCCTCGAGGCTTGCGAACGCGGCCGCCCGGCCGTCACCTGCTCGGGTATCCTCGCTGCTGCGGCGACGTAGCCAAGTGGTAAGGCACGGGTCTGCAAAACCCTGATCGTGGGTTCGATTCCCACCGTCGCCTCCAAACGCTCCACGCCCATCGGGACGGTCGGAGTGCCGGCCGGTGTGCGGGGTGCCGCCACGCCGGGACGGCCGTGGGTCAGCTGCCGACGGCCGTCTGAGCGCTGAGGGCGGTCTCGATCCCGTGAATGGTCGTCGAGCCGCAGACCGAGGACGGCTGGTTGTGGTCCGCGAGGCAGATCGCCGCGGTGAGCCAGTTGGCATTGCCGACGATGGCGAGCGTCACCGAGCTGGACGGGTTGCCGAGGTCCGCAGCGATCTGGTCCCAGGTCAACCCCTGAAGGATCGCCGGGTCGAAGCCGGTCTGGTAGAGGACGTAGTACCCGCCGATGTCCAGGAACGGGAACGCAGGCTCCGAAGCGTACGAGTTCGCGTACGGCTGCTGGTCGTAGGTGGTGAAGACCTGCTGAACCGCGGAGCTCGGCGTCTGGAGCGGATTCTGGTTCTGGTCCTCCTCCTCCACCGGCGCGAAGTCGACCCACTGGCTCGTGTAACTGCTGTCCACGAAGGTGAAGGTGCTGGTGTTGGGGTCTTCGTCGGTACTGCTCGACGACATCTCCTTGAGGCCGGTGAAGGTGCCGAACCGGGCGAGGGCCATGACCATGCTCCACCGCTCGGCCGCGCAGAACGGGCAGAACTCGCCACCGACGTAGATCACCTCGGGCTTCCCGGCGGTATCGGTGAGCGGCTTGGTCCCGGTCAGCCGGCTGAGCTCCCCCGACTGCCCTCCCTCACCGACCGTGGCGAAGGTGTGATTGCCGGGGTCCGTGACTGCCGTCAGCACCGAGACCGGTACCTTGGTGGGGGTCGACACCGCAAAGCTCGGAGGCAGCAGGAGCACCACCAGCAGCACCACGACGAGCACCACGACGGCCCCACCCCCCGCCCAGTAGAGGGGCTTCTGCCACCACATCCGGACGTTCTGCTCCGGCGACTGCCTCCCCATCCGGCGCCGCTGCTTCTTGGTCGGGGGGCGGCGGGCACCGGCGGACCGTGCCTGCCCGCGCGACTTCGAGGGCGGCGATGGGGCGCGCGGGGGCGGGGTTGCCTGGGGCATGAGTCCTCGGTTCCTTCACCTGTCTGGGGTCGAAGAGCGCTCCACCGCAACGCGGAGCGAGCCGGGTGATGGTAGCGAACCCCGGTCGCGCCGATCTCGTCCGCATCTCCTGAAACGCGCCCGCGCGCAGGGCTGAGCGCTTCCGGGGATCATCGGAAGCGCTCGGACCGGCGCTACTCGCCGCGCAGCCGCCTCCGGATCTCGGCCAGCCGCACTGAGATGGCCGCCTCGGCGCCGCGCTCCCCGGGCTCGTAGTAGATCCGACCGGCGAGCCGATCCGGGAGATGCTGCTGCTCCGCCACCCCACCGACCTCGTCGTGCGCATACCGGTAGCCCGCGCCGAAGCCCATCGCCTTGCCGAGACCGGTGACGGCGTTGCGGAGGTGGAGGGGGACGGGCTCGTGGAGGGTGTCGAGCACGTCCTGTCGGGCGGCGCCGTAGGCACGGATGGTGGAGTTGCTCTTCGGAGCCATGGCCAGGTAGAGGGTCGCTTCGGCAAGAGGCAGATAGCCCTCGGGCATCCCCACGAAATGCGCCGCCTGCTGCGCGGCCACCGCCACCGTCAGCGCCCGAGGGTCGGCCAGCCCGATGTCCTCGGCGGCGAGGATCACCAGGCGGCGGGCCACGAAGAGCGGGTCCTCACCCGCCTCGAGCATGCGGGCCATCCAGTAGATGGCGGCGTCGGGGTCCGATCCGCGGACCGACTTGATGAAAGCGGAGATCAGCCAGTAGTGCTGGTCGCCGGCCTTGTCATAGAGGAGTGCCGGCGACTGGAGGGCACCTTCGACGTCGGCGACCTCCACGCTCGTCCCGCCCCGGCGCGAGACGGCCACCACCGCCAGCTCCAGCGCGTCCAGCGCCACTCGCGCGTCCCCGCCCGCGAGCCCGACGAGCCGCGCCTCGGCCGCCGCCTCGATACCCACGCCTCGGCCCGCCAGGCCGCGCTCAGGGTCGGCGAGCGCCCGACGGACGACGGTCTGGAGCGCCTCGGCATCGAGCGCCTCGAGGCGGACGACCCGGGCCCGGGAGAGGAGTGCCGCGTTGACCTCGAAACTCGGGTTCTCGGTGGTCGCTCCGAGGAGCTGCACCAGGCCACTCTCCACGTGAGGGAGCACCGCGTCCTGCTGCCCCTTGTTGAATCGATGGATCTCATCGATGAAGAGCACGGTCCGGCGCCCGAGGCGCCGGCGCTCCCCCGCCCGGGCCACGATCTGCCGGAGATCGCTGACCCCGGCCGAAACTGCGCTGACGTGCTCAAAGCTGGCCTTGGTCCGGGATGCAAGCAGCATCGCGAGGGTGGTCTTGCCACTGCCGGGCGGCCCCCAGAGGATCAGGGACGGCAGCTGGTCCGCCTCGACCGCCTCCCGGAGCACGCTGCCCGGCCCGATCACGGAGTCCTGCCCGACCAGCTCGTCCAGGCTGCGCGGCCGCATCCTCGCTGCAAGCGGTACGGAGAGCTCCACGTGCCGCCCGCCCTCCTCCGGGGCGGCTCCGAAGAGGTCGTCCTGGGAGGAGGGTCGGTCGGTCATGGTGGCGGCTACGCTACGCCGCCGCAGTCAGGCCTCGCGGCGCGGTGAGGCTGTCACTTGGCCGGCGGTGGCGCCGGGAGCCGCACGGCGGGCGTGCCTTCAGCGGAGGGGACGGCTCCGAGGACGCCGCGGAGCGCCTGTGCAGCCCCCATGAGGGCCGCCGACTCGGCGGGCACCACGATGGTGGTGTTGTCGCTGTCGGCGAACTTGCTCAGGGTGTCCAGCTGGAGGATGGCGACCAGGGTCGGGTCAGGCTCGGCCTTCTTGATCGCCTCATAGACGTTGCTGATGGCCAGGGCGCGCCCCTCCGCCTCCAGGATGGCCGCCTGCCGCGAACCCTCGGCCCGGAGGATGGTGGCCTGCCGCTCGCCCTCCGCCTGCTTGATCGCCGCCTGCCGGTTGCCCTCGGCGATGTTGATCGCCTGCTGCTGCTGGCCCTCGGACTGGAGGATGCGGGCCCGCTTCTCCTGGTCGGCCTGCTTCTGCAGGGCCATGGCCTGGAGGATCTGACCGGGAGGGCTGATGTCAACGATCTCGATCCGGTTGATCCGGATGCCCCACTTGTCGGTGACCTGCTCCATCTGCTGCTGCATCGCCGCGTTGATCTGCTCGCGGGATGAGAGGGCCTCGTCCAGGCTCACGTTGCCAAAGGCGTTACGGAGGGTGGTGCGCGCCTGCTGGTCGATGGCGATGAAGTAGTTGGAGACGTTGAAGAGCGCGGCCTTGGCGTCGATCACCTGGCTAAAGATGGTGGCGTTCACGGCGACGGCGACGTTGTCACGGGTGATGACGTCCTGCCGGTCGCCAGTGCGAGGGGTCTCACGCATGTCGACCCGGACCAGCCGGTCGAAGAAGGGCCAGATGAGGCAGATCCCGGAGCCGACCTCTTTGTGGTACCGGCCGAACCGTGTGATGACTCCATTGAAACCCTGCTGGACCAGGTTCACGGCGGTGCCGAGAATGACCAGCACGAGAAGGACGACGACGCCGAGAGCGATGAACAGGCCCATCCGGCAGCTCCTCAGATGTTGCTCGGGATCATCAGCGGAACCCGGGCCTATTGCAGACGGGGCGCGCCGCTGGCGCGCACGAGAAGTGTGGTGCCGCGCACGGCCGCGACGACCACCGGTGTGTCGGGGGGAAGCGGCTCGGGGGAGTCGGTGATGGCCAGCCAGCGCTCGTTGCCGAGCGTGGCGTGGCCGGGGTGGCGCTCATCGCCGACGGAGTCCACAGTGACCGCGCGCGCACCCACCAGGCCCCCGGCCAACCCGGGGAACCGGTACGGAGCGGCCATGCGCCCCTCCATCGCCCGCTTGAGCGCCGGCCGGATCGCGAACACGCCGCCAAAGGCGGCGGCGGCCCCGACCAGCACCTGCAACCAGATGGCGAGGCCAAGGGCGCCGAGCACGGCTGCGACCGCCGCACCGGCCGCCGCAAAGAGCAGGTAGAAGGCCTGCGTGTGGACCTCACCCGCGGCCAAGAGAACCGCGGCGACGACCCAAAAGATCCACCACTCCACTGTCTTCGCAGTGTAGCCCACCGCGAGCCCCCCCCCAGAGCCGGCGGGCTCTGGCATCGCCGAACCCGCCGATCGCGCCCGACGCGGTGCCCTGAGCGAGATCAGAGTACGATCCGGGCATGAAGGGTGACCGCGTCGAGATCGTCATCGACACCGGCGGTTCCGCGCAGACCTACGAGATCGCGGCCACGCGCGCCGGCCGCAAGGTCGAGGTCAGCACGGTTCGCGGTGTGGTCGAGGTGAGCGAGGTGACCCGTGGCGGGCAGGCGGTGCGCACCGGGCGGTTCATGGCCACCCGGGTCATCGCCCTGGTCGAACACCCCGCGAGCGATGAGCCCTACCCGTCGGAGAGCTCCTCCCGGTCGCGGCAACCGAGGACCGAGCAGCTCGAGACCCTGCTCTGAGACCCGCTGAGACCCGCTGAGAGAAAACGTCCCACGCCAGGAGGATGCCGTCCGTGACCACCGTCAACGAGATCTTCGATGAAGTCAACCGCCGGCTGGCCGACCCCGCCAAGGCCGGCACCACCAACGCCGCGTACCGGTTTGACCTGAGCGGAGACGACGGCGGCGCGTACCACATCGTGCTCAAGGACGGCACGGGCGAGGCGGGGGCCGGCGCCCCCGAGAGCCCCAACACCACCATCTCGATGTCGGGCGACGACTTCGTCGGGCTCGCCACAGGGAAACTCGACCCCACCATGGCCTTCATGACCGGCAAGCTCAAGGTGCGCGGTGACATGGCCCTGGCCATGAAGCTGCAGAACCTGCTCCGCTAACCGCCGCGGTTCTCCGCACCCCGCTGCGTCTCGATTCACCAATGCCGATCCCCGCTCCCGATCGCACCCGGCCACTGCGCTTCGACTACGACGAGGCCAGGCGCGCCCTCCTCATCGAATGGGGTGACGGGACCACTCACCGGATCCCGTTCGCGGTGCTGCGCCGTGCCTGCCCGTGCGCGGTCTGTGCCGGCGAGATGGGCCTCCCGGGACGGTTCTCCGCCCAGCCGGAGCTGGCCGCCGGTGAGGACGAGCTCGCGGACATCGGCCTGGTCGGCTCCTACGGGCTCAACGCGGTGTGGGGCGACGGCCACTCGACCGGTATCTACACCTTCGAGCGCCTGCGCGAGCTCGGAGAGCGGGCCGGCGTCGCCTGACCTCGCCGGCCGGGCCCCCTCCCCTCTTCTCCGCTCCGTCTGGCCAGCGCGTGGGCTACCGCGGCGGGTGCCCGGCCATCCCCATTGACGCCACCCGAGGTGAGCGGAGGGGGTGGCGGGGTCGGCGGCCCGCGGTATACTCCCCCCTCGCGCGCGGGAGTAGCTCAGTGGTAGAGCACTACCTTGCCAAGGTAGGGGTCGCGAGTTCGAGCCTCGTCTCCCGCTCCAGCCTCCCCCTACTGCTGACCGCCGTAGTGGTAGCGAGCTTGGAGGACAACGATGTCCTCGCCGTCAACCAGATACACAAGCCGGTGCTCGTCATCGATCCGGCGGGACCAGCATCCCTGGAGGACATGGCGCAGCTGCTCGGGCTTACCGATACCGCTGAACGGATCCCGGGTGATGTCCTGGAGCAGCCGGTTGATCCGCGTCACCGTCGTCCGATCCGTCGACTGCCACTGCACGTAGTCTTCCCGGCCGTGCGGGGTGAACACCAGGCGCATCAGGCCAGGTCGTGTGCCTGTCCGTCTCCCGCTCGGGCCTGCTCCAAGCTCTCCAGTAGCCTCCTGGCATTCGCAGGGCCCCGGAGTAGGTATGCCGTCGCTTCGAGGGCGTCGTAGTCAGCTCGGGCCATCAGCACGGCGTCGCCTCTCTTGGAGGTGATCTCCACTGGCTGGCGATCGTTGTTGACCTGTTCGATCAGAGGAAACAGGTTCCTCCGTGCGTCGCTGGCAGTTACAACCACAACCCACCGCTCCTCCTGACTGGTACAAGATATGGTACCACTCGCAAGGCCTGCGAGGAGACCTCGTGGCTCGGAGGTGGTACCGAGCTTCGACCCCCACCTCGGCAGCCGCGCACCCGAGATACCCATCCCATGCGGGTCACCAAATCCCCACCTTTGGGATAGTGCGTGTCAGGCGCAAGCGAGCACCTCGAACGTTCGCAGCTCAGGCCTCCGGGATCTCGCGGCCGAACGCCTCCAAGGTGATCGCGTCTGGGTCGGGGCCGCCGCGATGGCCGGTGTCCAGACCGTCGATCGCGGCTAGCTCGTCGGCCGATAGCTCGAAGTCGAATACGCTGATGTTCTCTGCAATGCGGCTTGGCTTGGTGGACTTTGGAATGACCGAGCGGCCGTGCTGCAGACCCCAGCGCAGCATCACTTGGGCCGGCGTCTTGCCGTGGGCCCTGGCAATGTCTCCGATGACCGGATCCTCGAGCGTGCTGCCGCAACTACCGTCGCGGTAGAAGGTGATGCCGCCAATCGGTTACCAAGCTTGCGTGACGATGCCATGCTCGGCGCCGAAGTCCTGCACCTGTCGCTGCGCGAAGTAGGGGTGGACCTCGATCTGGTTGACCGCCGGCACCACCGTCGCGCGTTCCAGGAGCGTCGTGAGGTGTTCGACCATGAAGTTGCTGACTCCGATCGCTCGGGCCTTGCCGCCATCGAGCAGCGTCTCCAGGGCGCGGTAGGCCTCGAGGGTTCGCTCGAATGCCGAAGGCAGCGCCTGGTGGAGGATCAGAAGGTCGATCTGGTCGACCCCGAGCTTACGCGCGCTCTTCTCGAAGGCGTGCAGCGTCTCGTCGTATCCGTAGTCGCTGATCCAGACCTTGGTCTCCAGGAAGACCTCCGACCGGTCCACGTCGGAGCTGTGGACCGCCTCGCCGACCTGCCGCTCGTTGCCGTAAGCCGCCGCAGTGTCGATGTGCCGGTATCCGGCGCCGAGTGCGCTGCGGACGGCGTCCCGCGTCTGGTCGGGGGGTGTCTGGAAAACCCCCAGACCAAGGGCGGGAATCTCCACGCCCTTGTTGAGGCTGATGGTTTCCATCTCCTGCCCTTCGTTGACGATGGTCCGACTCGGGTCCGCTGCCGTTCGGGCCGCAGATCATCCCCCTTCGAGCGCACGGGCTGAGGTGGCCACCCGACCTGCGTGATCCTCCCCGTGGTGAGGCGCTCACCTACTCCGAGGCTGGCCGGCGCTCCGAGGGTCCGCGGTCATCAATCGCTCGGCGGCCTCCTCTGCGCCGTCGATGCTCACAGCGCCGGCGATCAGGTGGGCCCGCAATGCCACCTCCGGGCGGAGGGCACGGCTGAGGGCGTCGGTGAGCGAGTCGGCGGTCGGAACGACCGGCGGGTGGGCAATCCCGATGTCGAGGAGGTCGATTCGCTGTGCCCAGTAGTGCTGGTCATAGTGCTGGGGAATGACGACCTGGGGGACGCCGGCTCGCGCGGCCGCGGTCGTGGTGCCTGCACCCCCGTGGTGGATGACGGCGGCGACCCGCTGGAAGAGCGTCTGCTGGTTGACCTCTCCGAGAGAGAAGGTATCGGTGGCGCCGTCCAGTGGGACCAGGCCGGCCCAGCCGCGGGAGACGACCACACGGCGTCCCAGCGCATGGGCCGCCTGGGTCATCACCTCGCTGAGGCCCCGCGGAGCGCGGATGCTGCCGAAGCCGAGATAGACGGGCGGCTCACCCGCCTCGAGGAACGCCTCCAATGGCTCCGACAATGGACGCTCGTCCGGGAGGATCCAGGCACCCGTCTGCACGACGTCCAGGTCTGATGACCCGGGCCACGGTGCCAGCATCGCATCAGCGGCCAGCCAGGGTCGGCCGGTGAAGATGTGGCTCCGCACGTCAGCGACCGGGGCCAGGCCGGCGGCTGCGCGATGCGAGTTGAGGGCAGCACCCCAGGACGAGTTCCAGCGCTGAGCATCCTCAGCCCAGAGCCTGCGGTTGTCCGCGGCACCGGCCGTCGGGACGTCTCCCCGCCATGCCGGCGGCGCGTGGTGCGACGAGGGCAGCGACATCGGGCAGTAGCTGGCGTAGACGTAGGGCACTCCCCTCTGCTCGGCCACCGAGCGAAGGGCGATCTGCAGTGCCCCGCCTCCCACGAGGAGGTCGCAGCCTTCGGCGGCGGCCGGTATCACGTCGAACTGGGTGGCTACCGTGGCTTCCGCAATCTGACGCATCTGCTCGAGGGTGGGTTTCGCCACCGCGACCGGTGGGCTGGATTGGGCAGTGCTGTGCACCTCGGGTCCGATGGGCACGAAGGGGATCCCGAGGCCCGCGATCCAGCCGCCGAAGTCAGGGGGCGCGCAGAGGCGGATCTCGGCCCCACGTCCCCTCAACTTCGATGCCAGCGCCACCAACGGCTGGACATCCCCACGCGACCCGATCGTCGACAACAAGACCCGCATCGGAACTCCCCCTGAAACAACCTCAGGTCACGATCGGTCAGCGGCCGACCTCGCGGACCCGCATCGCCGCCATGGCACCACCGAAGCCCACCACCACGATCACGACCATCACCCACAGCCCCGTCCAGTACACCCCGGTGGTGAGCGGCGTGCCATAGAGGTGGAAGAGGGAGAGATTCAGGACCCAGCCCGGCCACTTGAAGAGCGGCGCGAAAAGGGGGATGTAGAAACCGGCCACGGCGACCACCGCCAGCACGGGAACGGCGACACGGGGGAGACGCGAGATGACCAACGCCCCGACGGCGCCGAAGGTGAGCGCGAGCAGCGCCAGCAGCGCCGTCGCAGTGACGAGTCCTCCGGTGTCGAGGTGCACACCCTGGCTCGGCGCGACCGCACCGGTCACCACGGATCCGACCGCGGCCATGACCAGGGCCCCAACCATAAGGACGATGGCTCGCTCCGCAACGACCCGCCAGCGCGCGATGGGCTGGGCGATCTCCATCTCCAACCTCCCTCCGGCGTCCTCGCTGGCCCAGTGCGAGGTCTGGGTGATCGCGTAGGCGGCGACGATCACGGCCGCGATGCTGAGCCAGACGGAGGTGACCACGGCTGTCGCCGCTGAGCTGGTCCCGGCCGCGGCGAAATAGCTCTTGAAGCCGCCGGCCGACTGCAGTAGCTTGCCGGTAGCGTGGGCGATGGAGACGATGAAGGCCGCCCCCGCGATGCTCCCGATCACCCACCCGGCGAGCCCGACCCGCTGCTGCCAGAGAGTTCGCAGGACGGGAATGCGGAGCAGAGGGACGGTGGACGCCGACCGCACCACCCGCGTCTCTCCGGCCCGGTGCGGGAGCAGCGAGGCCAGCAGGTCCCGGCGCCGAAAGCCGAGCGCGGAAAGGGCGATCAGCACGATGGCGATGCCATACAGGGCGAGCGTTGCCGCCCCGGCGAAGTGGCCATCGGGGACGACCGCGGTGGTGAGGTCCGCCAGGTGGAACGGCGAGATCGTCGCCCAACCGTCCAGGCCCGGATTGACTCGGGCCAGGGCGTCCAAGGCGTAGAGGGCGAGCATCACCACCCCGCCAAGGGCCAGCGCGCTCCGACGCGTGGAAGCCAGCTGGGCGGCTGCCAACCCGACCCCAAAGGCGGCGAGGGCCATGCCGAGAAGAGACACGCCCTGTTCGACCAGCGCCGGGAACCCCACGGTGGCCTTGCCGGCGGCAAGCCCTGCGGCTGTTCCGATGGCGGTGATCACAACCGCTCCGAGAGCGGCGATGGCGAATGCGCCCACGCGGGCGAGGAGCAACCGCACCCGGCTGAACGGGGTCGCCAGCCAGGTCTCCATGAGCCCGCGTTCCTCCTCGTTGCGGATCAGGCCGGTGGCGGCGGCGAGCCCCCACACGGCGACCACCAGGGGCATCCACGTCAGACCCTTCCACCAGAGGTACCCGGCGACCGTGTCCGGGCGGATGGGCAGCGGCACCAGATAGGCGAGCTGCGGGCCGAGGGCCGTGGTCTGCCAACCGAATGAGGCCCGTGCCGCCGCGGTCGCCGCGAGCTTCGCGTACGAGGCGCCGGTCGAATACGGCCCCACGAACCCGATGAAGGCGACGCCTGCGAAGGCCCAGCGATGGGTGCGCAGCGCGTAACGGACCATCGTCCTCACGCCGCCCCGCTCGCCGCCGGCGGCGACGACCGGGACGGGAGTGTCCGACACCGGCACCGCGGCCGTCATGCGGCGGCTCCGGGAGCCACCGGCGCCTGCTCCGGCTCGTCGCGGAAGTAGGCGAGGAAGACCTCCTCCAAGGTGGGCTCGTGGGTGATCAGGTTGAGCACCTGGCCCTTCCCGAGAACCTGGAGGAGGGGACCGAAGCCGCCGCGCACCGCGCAGCTCAGGTGGTGGTCCTCGACGGTCACCTGTTCGACCCCGTCGAGGGCGCGCACCGCGTCCACCGGAACGTCTCCGACGAAGTCGGCCTCCAGACGGTGATAGCGGAGGTGGTGAAGCTCGTCGAGGCGCGCCACCTGGACCAGCCGGCCCCGCCGCAGGATGCCCACCCGCTCGCAGACCCGCTCCACCTCGGAAAGAACGTGCGAGGAGAGGAAGACGGTGGTGCCCTCCGCCCGGGCCTCCTCGACAAGCCGGTAGAACTCCTGCTGGATCAGGGGATCCAGGCCGCTGGTCGGCTCGTCGAGCACCAGCAGTCGCGACGGGTGCATGAAGGCGAGCAGCAGGCCGAGCTTGCGCTTGTTGCCCGACGAGTACTCGCGGTAGCGGCGGCCGAGGTCGAGCTCGAGACGCTCGGCCAGCCCGGTCACCCGACCAGGATCGATGTGCCCGCGCAGCCCGCCGACGTACGCGACGACATCACGCCCGCGCAGCCCACCCCACTGGGGCATCTCGCCGGGCAGGTAGCCGACCAAGCGCTTGACCTCGACGGGGTGGGACTGGCAGTCGATCCCGAAGATCTCGGCCCGCCCGCTGCTGGGACGGATCATGTCCATGAGCAGGCGGATGGTCGTGGTCTTGCCGGCGCCGTTCGGGCCCAGGTAGCCGAAGATCTCGCCGGCGGAAACCTCGAGGCCCAGGTCGAAGAGCCCGCGCGATTCCCCGTAATCTTTGGTCAGCCCCTCGGTCCGGATCGCGTTGGCCATGCTCAGCTACCTCCTCGTACGCCACCACGGCGCCCCTGCTTTTTGATCAATCCACGGATCACGCGGGTCATCTCGCTGCGCCCGTTAGGAGAACCAGAGCCGCAGCGTGGCATCGTCGATCAGCGACAACGACCCGACCGGAGCCCCCAGCACCCGGGTGAGCGCCTCTGCCAGCCCCGCCATCCAGTCCCCCACGACCTCGAAGGGGATCTCACCCGCCTGCCGGGCGAAGAAGAGCTCGCCGGCCATGTCCTGGGCTCCGAGGAGCAGGGCCACGACGGCGCGGGCGGCGCCGTCCGGGAAGCTCGTCGAGAACACCCCCTCGACCCTCCCCTGCTCGATGATCACGGAGAGCAGGGGCACGAAACCGGTGACGGTGCTTCGCCGCACCTTGTCGCGGACGATCGCGTTGTCGTCCGAGTACCAGACCTCGAGCAGCGCGAGCATCAGCTCCCTCCGCTCGGCTTTCCACCCGGCGATGCCCGAGAAGAGGCGCTCGATCTTCTGCGGCGCGGACAGCCGCGGATCGGCAGCCACCGGGGACACGGCCTCCATGGCGGCCGCGACGATATGGTCGACCGCGGCTTGGAGCAGGGCGAGCTTCGATGCGAAGTAGTGGTAGAAGGCGCCCCTCGAGGCATCGAGCTCATCCAGGACATCCTGGATGCTCATCTGCTCGTAGCCCTTGGTCTGGATCAGGCGGAGGGCCGCCTCGACGAACGCCTCGCGCCGGATGGCACGTGCCTCTACGTTCACCGTCCGGGGCAAGGCTTGGCGTTCTCCGATTGTCAGACCGACTGTCGGTCGGACAATACACGGATCCGCGCGGCAGATCAAGGGCTCGAGAGACCGCCCGGCCCACGACCAGGGCGGTGAGCGCGCTGGTAAGTCACCTTGACCGGCGACTGCAGGTAAGGTACCTTGACAAGCGTGGCAGGACGCACACCGCCGGTCACTCGGCGTGCGCCGAGAGCACATCCGAAGCGGGCGATCCCGGCAGGCACCGCCCCCACCCCTCCGCCGGGAGCCGCGTCGCTGACGTCAGCGCTCGAGGTGGATCGCCAGGTGATGGCCCGGATGGCGCAGGCCAACGCGGAGCTGATGGTCCGCGTGCTCCGCGGCGACGACCCGGTGGAGGGCGACCCGGTCATGGTCGCGCTGGCCGCCACCCGAAGCCTCGGGGTCGTGGTCGATGACATCCTGCGCGGGCTGGTCGTCCGGGCCCGTCGCGACGGACGCACGTGGGCTGAGATCGGCGACGTGCTTCACGTCACGCGGCAGGCGGTGCTGCAGCGCTTCGGCGCTGCCCCCGCCGACACCGGCTCCGCCCCGGTGCCGCGACGACCCATGGGCAGCGCGGGTCCCAGGGCGGTTGAGCTCCTCGAACACTTTCTCAACCGCAGGTGGGAGGAGCTGCGCGCGCACTTCAACCAGCGGATGCTCGACGGCTGCTCGGTCGAACTGCTCGCCTCGGTGCGCGTGCAGGTCCCGGGCAAGGCTGCAGAGGCGGTCGACATCGGGGCACCGCGTGTTGTGGAGCTGGGCGAGCACACCATGGTCGAGGTGCCCCTCACCTTCCACGCACCGGACGCCCTCCGGCGCGGCGACCGGTTGCGCCACGCCACTGGACGGGTGGTCTTCGACGACGCGGCCAAGGTGGCGGGTTTCTTCATCGCCCCCAACGCCGCGCCGGCACGGTGATGGAGGAGGAGACCGGGTTGATGGTGGCGGCGATGTTCCACCCTGAACGACTACTGACCGGTGCCCGGTCTACGACGATGAGCTCGCGCGGGGCCTCGGGCTGACCATGGCCCGCTGCGCCATCCTCCTGCGCGGTATCAATATCGGCCCGAACAACCGGATCCCGATGGCCGAGCTGCGCTCACTGCTCACCCAGGACGGCTTTGGTGACGTCGCCACCCACCTCCAGAGCGGCAACGTAGTGCTCTCCTCGTCCGGCTCGCCCGAGGCGGCGGCGCGGAGATGCGAGGCGCTGATCGCGGAACGCTTCGGCCTCCAGATCCGCGCGGTGGTGCGTACGCACGTCGAGCTGGCGGCGGTGGTGCGCGCGAACCCGCTGCCGGAGGCGGCGGCCGACCCCCGGCGCTACCAGGTGACCTTCCTCGAATCGGCTCCCGACCCGGACATGGCCCCCCGACTGGCCGTGGCGGCAACCCCGGAGGAGCGATTTGCCGTCATCGGCCGCGAGATCTACGCCTGGCACCCGGAGGGCATCGCCCACTCCCGGCTCGCCACCCTGCTGGCGGGGCGCGGGTTCAAGGTTGCCGCCACCGCGCGCAACTGGACCACGGTGGGCGCGCTGCTGTCGATGACGGCCTGAGCAGCCGGCCCCTCGCCGGACGACCCGTGCTCTTGCCGGCTCAGCCCGCTCCGCCGTCCCCGACCAGCTCGGCCAGCAGCGCCTGCACGCGAACGTCGATCTCGTCGCGGATGCGGCGGACCGTGGCGAGCGGCTTGCCCGCCGGATCCTCCAGTTCCCAGTCCCGGTAGCGCTTGCCGGGGAAGAAGGGGCAGGCGTCACCACATCCCATGGTGATGACCACATCGGCGGTGTGGACCGCCTCATCGGTGAGCGGCTTGGGGAACTCGCGTGAGATGTCGAGCCCGACCTCGGCCATGGCCGACACCACGGCCGGGTTGAGCTGATCCGCCGGCTGCGACCCGGCCGACCGCACCCGGACGCGACCGGCAGCACGATGGTCGAGAAGGCCGGCGGCCATCTGGGAGCGCCCCGCGTTGTGGATGCAGACGAAGAGCACCTCCGGCACCTGGGCTGCCTCGTCCTCCCTCAACGAGGCACCCCCTTCATCCGACAGTCTCGGTATTGACGTCTCTGCCGGCCACCGGCTTACGGGCCCGGATGAAAGCGCTGACCACCCGCCCCCCACCCTCGTGCACCTCGGCGAGCGCCCGCTCTCCGGCGGCCCCGGCCACCTGGCCGGCGTCCTCGGCGGTGTAGTCGCGGGTCACCTCGAAGGCCACGCTGTCGAACCCGGCACCGACGAGCAACCCGCGGTACGTGTCCTCCTCGAGCGCTCCGGCGAGGCAGCCAACCCACAGCTCCGTGCTCCTGCGCACGTCGTCGGGGAGCTCCCCCTCGACCACCACATCGGAAACCGCGAAGCGCCCACCGGGTCGCAGGACGCGGAACGCCTCACGCAGAACCCTGCCCTTGTCGGCGCTCAGATTGATGACGCAGTTGGAGATGACCACGTCGACCGCCCCCGCGGGCAGCGGGATCTCCTCGATCGTGCCCTTCAGGAAGCGGACGTTCGTCGCCTGGACCTCGGCGGCGTTGCGCGCGGCCAGCTCCAGCATCTCGTCGGTCATGTCGACGCCGTAGGCGAAGCCCGTGGGCCCGACTCTCCGGGCCGACAGCAGCACGTCGATGCCGCCGCCGGAGCCGAGGTCGAGCACCACCTCTCCGGGCTTCAGCTCGGCCAGGGCCGTCGGGTTGCCACAGCCGAGTGAGGCGAGCACGGCCGCGGGCGGCAGTGCGGACACCTCGTCCACCGAGTACAGGTCGCGGCTCACAACGGCGGGCGCCGTGGCGCTGCAGCACGAGGACTCCACGGTGCCCGCGGCCCCGCAGCACGACGCACCGGTGTCGCTCGTGAGCAGCACGGGTTCGGCCGCCACTCCGCGGCCCACGACCGCGTTGGCGGCCGACGCGTAGCGTTCCCGGACCGCCTCGCGAACCCTCTCCCCCTCCGCCTGGTCGCTCCCCGTGACTCCCATCAGCGCCTCCTCACATCGATATATGTCGATTCGATCGTCCGGAGCATACTGGGTCCCATCGATGGTTGTCAATGCATACAATGGGGCCATGTCCGGCGCCACCCAGACCCCCGCGCGTGACGCGATCCCCCTGCGCACCCGGGGCTGCTGCCAGCCCGTGGCGCCCCGCATCCCCGGGCCCGATGCGGAGGAGTGTGCCGCCGTCTTCCGCGCCCTGGGGGACACGACGCGGCTGCAGATGATCCACATGCTCGCCGAGGCCACCGAACCGGTCTGCGTCTGCGACTTCACAGCAGCCTTCGACCTGGGCCAGCCGACGATCAGCCATCACCTGGCGAAGCTCCGCGAGGCGGGGCTGATCGTCTCCACGCGCCGGGGCATCTGGACCTTCCACCAGCTGAACCCGAAGATGTCCGCGGCGGCCCACGAGGTGGTTGACCTCCTCCACTGAGCCGGGGGAGCCGGTCGATCGCCGCGCCCCTTGGCTACCATCTTACTCGTGTATTTGTTGTCGCCATGATTGTGGCAGCACGAGCTCCGGCCGCCTCTGGAAGTAGCAGTAGGGAAATACCCACCTCATGTTGGGGGCATCTGTGACACCTCGTCCCAGGTGCCCCTTTTCTATGCCCAGCGCTGACGCAGCGCCGCCTCTCAGACGTCACGGACGGGGTGGGCCCCTATGTCCATTCGGGTCTTTCGGCCCTGCGGCTTTGTGCCTCCGTCCTCTGATGGGAGTTGAACTTGGTCCGCGAAGCTAGACGATTAGGAATCTGCTCCGAACCGGGACCGATCCCGCCGGCAGCAGGAGGAACGTCTGCATGATTAGACCTTTCGGATTGACCCTTTGTCTTGCGAGCGCGGTTGCGTTGCTTGGAACTGGCTGCGGCTCGGTCTCGGAGGTCAACCAACCGGCGGCAAGTAGCTCTCAGGCGGCGGCCAGTAGCCCGTCGGCCACCGCGAAGGCCACGGCCCACGTAGGGGCCACCCTCACCCTAACTGACGAACAGGTGACGCTCACAAAGGTCATCGACCCGGCCACTGGAGGGGATCAGTACACCGTCCCTGACACGGGCAAGCGGTTCGTGGCAGCGGTGTTCACCATCAAGGACACGGCGACCCAGGCTGGAACTGGGGACGCCAATAGCAACGCGACCCTGATCGGCTCGGACAACCAGGACTACACCGCGGATTTCGACAGTGTTAGCGAGTGCACGAACTTCAGCGACGGGGAGTTCCAGCTCGGCCCTGGTGAATCCACCACTGGTTGCGTTGTGTTCCAGGTTCCCACCGCGGTCACGGTGGCCAAAGTGCAGTGGTCGCCGCAAAGCGGCTTCTCTGGTTCGTTCGCCGAGTGGTTGGTACCCTGACCCACTGGGCTTAGCCTCTGACCGAGCGGCGCTCCCGTTCTATAACCCCGCTGCTGGGCACCTGCACGGCTCTAAGGCGGGCTTATGCCCGCTGTGATGCCTCGGTACCGGTCCGCTCGTCCAGACGCTGGTACAGGGTGGCAATGTAGGCCTCATGCCAGTGCTGGCGCCGGTCGTAGGCGAGCTCGAACAGCGCTCTAGACGTTCGATCACGGGAGATCTGGTCCTCGACTTCCTCTTCCCCATTTGAGGCGTAGTAGTCGCTGAGCCACGCCTCTGCCTCCTCGGCATCCTCCCAGATGTCGGTGATTGCCTGATCACAGAGTGATACGTACTCCTCCTGCCGAGCGATCTCGACCTCGATCTCATCGGGGTCGACGGGGTCGAAGAGTGAGATGGAGAGGGGTGGTTCGGTCACGGGCGGTCTCCAGCGTACGGGTTTTCTAACCCATGATACTCGGGCACCACCCTCTACTCTGTGTGCTTGTCACGCCACAATCACCCACCTCCGGGGAAGGGATCATCCAGGTCTCCCTCCTTCTTCGTCCCCCGCCTACATCCTGTGGACACGATACCCGCACCAAGCGGAGGTGGTTGACCTCTTAGAGAGGGTAAACGCCTTTTCTGGCAACGGTTTTCCCTCGTGCTGCTTACTACGGGTATTGATCCAGGATCTCAAGCAGGCGGCCTTCGAGCGGCTCCGGCAGCCCGATGCGGCACCGGCGATGCTGGTCCTCGACGAGTTCGCGGCTCTGGACGACCCCGAGCAGATCAACGACCTCCTGCGTCAGGCGCGGGAGGCGCGAGTCAGCACGGTGGTCAGCACCCAGCAGCTCCCGGACCCGCGCACCGCCCACGCGCTGCGCAGCGCCCTGCTCGGCGCCGGCGTGGTCATCGCCCACCGGATCGGCCCCGACGACGCCGAGGCGGTCGCCCGCGTCATCGGGACACGGCGCGGTGTCCAGGTCACTCGAACCATCGGCGACGACGGCGAGGCCGCGCGGCGGTCGGTGCGCGCGATCGACCGCTACAGCGTGGACCCCAACGTGATGAAGCAGCTGGCGACGGGCGAGGCGGTGGTGCTGAGCATCGTCGGCGTCCGGCGTGTGGCCACCCTCCGAGTGCTGCAGCCCGTGTCGGTGGGCGCGACGTGACCGCTCCCATCGCAGATACCCCTCCCCCACTCGCGCCGGCGGCGCGGAGCCCACGCGGCAGTCCGGCCGGCCTCACGGGAATGGCCAGGTGGATGCGGGCCGGAGTCCGCCGACGCGGAACGGCGGCAGCGGTCGCCCTGGTCTGCGCCTGGTCCGGCGTGTGGCTCGCGGTCTGGCTGCTGGTGGCGGATGCCCTGAGCGGCGCGCTCCTCTCCGCGATCGGCTCCTCGATCAGCTCGGCCCTCGTGGGCAGCAACGGCAGCAGTCCGGGTGGGGCCGCGCTCTCGGTCGCCGGAGGCGCCCTCCGGGGTGCCGCCACCGGGCTGGTGTCGAGCCTCGTCTCGCTGGTCGTCGACGAGCCCCTGCAGTTTCTCGGCGCGCTCTGCGGAGGTCTGCTGGTGTCGCTGGCGCTGCTCGTGGCCTGCGTGGGGCTGGAGCCGTGGCTGCTCCGCGTCCGCGGTTTTCGCCACCTCAGCCGGCGCGGGGCGTCCCGCGTGATGCCGTTGCTCGAGGTCGGGGCTGCGGACCTCGGTCTCGGGTCGCTCCCGCTCGTGCTGATGGCGGACGGCGATGACCTTCGAGTCCGGGTGTGCGCGCGCCATCTGGTCATCGGCCGCAGCCTCCTCGGTGACGAGATTGGGGACGGACCGGCCGGTGACGCCCTGCTGGATGCGGTGCTCTGCCACGGTCTCCACCACTGGGCGTCGGGTGACGGCGTGGGCGACCTCCTGGTCCGCTGCTGCGGTCTGCCCCTCGTGGTCCTTTACAACGCCGGCTACCGGCTGACCCAGCAGGGGAACGGGCTCATCGCCCTGGTTGGATGGGTGGTGCTCTGGCCGGCCTGTCTGCTGGTCCGGCTCATCATCCGGCCGATCGTCGCCGTCGCTTCGCGGGCCCGGGAGTTTGCGACCGACGCCGCGGTGGCGGCGACCGGCCGGGCCGATGCGCTCCACGACGCGCTCGGCCTGCTCGGAGAGCTGGAACCGGGCCAGTCGGGCTGGGATCGGGTCATGGCGGCCACCCATCCGCCCCTCGAGCTGCGCCTGGAGGCGCTTGAGCCACCGGCGCAGTGACGGCGCGCGGCGGCTGAGCACCCCCTGGTAGCGAAAGTGCATCGCTTCGATTCCCGTTCGGCGGCCGATCGCCGCGGCGGCGGGAGGCGCGACAGGCTGATGAGGTGATACGTCGGGCACCGCTGCGAGGGCACGGCTCCGTGGTGGTGGCCGCGCTGGCCATCCTCGGGTCGGTGGCCGGGTGCGGCATCCAGGCAACCACCCCGCGACCGGTCCCCGCGGGTGGCTACCCGCACATCCTCATGATCATGGAGGAGACCCAGGGTTACGCGGGCGCCCTCGGAACCTGCAACGCCGGAGCTCCCGACCCCTACTGGTGCTCGTTGGCTTCCGAGTACGCCTCGATGACGGATTGGTCGGGCATCGAGCAGCCGTACAGCCTCCCCAACTACCCATCGATCACGAGCGGCTCCATGCAGGGCTGCACGAACAACAACTGCTCGCCCGACAGCATCACCTCCCAGGACCTGGGCGGGCAGCTGACCGCGGCGGGCATCCCCTGGACCGCATACATGGAATCGATGCCGACCGCGTGCGACACCGATCTCACCCACGGCGCCGACCCCGCGGAGTACGTCCGCCGGCATGACCCCTGGGTCTACTACCAGGACAACATGGCGCCGAACGCCTGCAACGTGCGCCCCTACCCGGGCGTCTCCCCCATGGTCACGACCCTGGATTCGACCAGCGCGCCCGACTTCGTGTGGATCACCCCGAACCTCTGCGACGACGGTCACGACGTCTGCACCCCGGCCGGAGAGGTCTCGCAGATTGACGCGTGGCTGAGCGCCACCCTGCCATCGGTGCTCTCGTCCCCGTGGTTCGCCGCCAACGGGACAGTCGTCATCACGGTGGACAACGGCCCGCTGACCACCGGGGCCGGCGGTACGGTCCCGCTCACCGTGATCTCGGCCAATGCCCGGGGCCACGGCAACGTGGCGACCGCCGGCAACCACTTCGGCGTCCTGCGCAGCGTCGAGGAGGCCTACGGTCTGCCCCTGCTGGGCGGCGCCGGCGACCCGGCCAACGGCGACCTGAGCGCACTCTTCGTGTAGCCGTCCCGGCGGGCCGACCGCCCGCCGTTCGAGCCCCGGCTCAGCCCGGGAGCGCCACCAGCTCGGACCCCGATGTGGTCACGATCTGCAGCGACGAGAGCTGGCCCGGGCTGATCCCGGTGGCCCCGTCGATGTCCACCCCGCCGGTGTAGCCGACCTTCCAGGTCCCCGCCACCTGTTGGGAGCCGTCCCGCCCGATCGCCACCAGCTCGCACTGGTCGCCCGGAGTGACCCCGGAGACGTCCAGGTGGATGGAGGTTCCCCAGGCCTCGGCGTACAGCTGGGCGCTGGCGCTGACCCCGGTGCTCGGATCGACGCCGGTAAGGCGTGCGACAGCCGCGATCGCGGGCGCAGCCGGAACCGGCCGGGTGACGACCAGCACGCCCACCGCGGCGGCCAGGGCGATGACGGCCGCCCCACCCGCCGCCGCCCCGATGCGCCAGCGCAACCGCTGCCTCCGGCGCAGGCGGCCCAGCTCGGCGATGGTTCGCTCCACGAGGGTGGGACGCGATCCGGCGGTGGAACCGACCCGAAGCCCGGGCCCGGGCGCGGGCACCGCGACGGCACCCGCACCAGCGCCGGCAGCGGAACCGGCGGCCACCGCCTCCTCCCGGCTCATGCGGCCGAGCACCGCGGGCAGGCCGACCAGGCCGGCCAGCTCCTCCCGGCACCCGGCACAGCCGGCCAGGTGCGCCTCGATCTCGTCGCTCTCGTCCGGCCGGAGGGCACCCAGCACGTACGCGCCGAGCGCGATCCGGCGCTCGCCGCAGCCATCGTTCATGGTCGCCAACCTCTTTCCTCCAGCGCCAGGCGCAGGGCACGGAGCGCGTAGTAGGTGCGGGACTTCACCGTCCCCTCCGGGACGCCGAGCGCGGCCGCCGCCTCGGCCACGCTCCGCCCCCGGTAGTACGTCTCCACGAGCACCGCGCGATGCTCGGGACTCAGTGCGCCGAAGGCCGCGCTCACCTCCCAGGCATCCACGGCGCGGTCGATGCCGTCGCCCACCGATCGACGGTCGAGCGCCTCGTTGCCGAGGACCTCGGGGCGGCTGCGCCGGGCGCGATGGTGGTCGGTGGCCAAGTGCCCGGCGACGGTGAACAGCCAGGGTCGCAGCGAGCGGGTCGCCGCATCCAGGTTGCCGGCATGCCGCCAGGCCCGGAGCATGACCTCCTGCACGATGTCCTCGGCCCGGCCCGGATCCCCGACCAGCCGGGTGACGTATCCGAGCAGCGCGTCTCCATGCTCATCCCAGAGTGCGGCCACGAAGGTCTCGCCGGGATCTGAGCTCACGGCGATCCGCTCACTCCATGGGGCGGTGGGCTGCACACCTCCACCACGCTCCTGGAAGCTCCCCGGTTCATCGGCGGGTGAACCGCCGGGTCCGGGCTGTCGTGTGGTGGGCATCGGAACGGTCCTCACCGAGGCGGGATGCTCGCCGGAGGTAACCAGCGGAGAACATCATGAACGCACCAGCACGAGGCCGGCCCATCACGTTGCCAAGCCACCAGCCCCACCACGAGCGCCGCTCAGAGGTCCTGCGGCGCCACCTGGGGCTCTTTGGGCATCGCTCAGAGCTCGCCCGAATTGTCGGAGTAGGGGCCGCCGTCGTCCTGGTCGCCGCGTGCGGATCAACCGCAGCGTCGAGTGGAGGCGGCAACTCCCCCGCGACCGCAGTGGCGGGGGCGAGCAGCAGTCCCTCCAGCGCCGCCTCGACGGTCATGGTCGGGATGGCGACGGTGAGCGGCAGCTCCGAGCAGGTCCTCACCGCATCCGATGGCCACACCCTCTACTACAACACCGACGACACGTCGACGACCGCGAGCTGCACCGGAGGTTGCGCCGGCACCTGGCCGCCGCTCCTGCTCGCCTCCGGGCAGCCGGCCAGCGCCTCCTCGCTGTCGGGGAGCCTGACCACGGCGACGACGGGGAATGGACGCCAGGTCGAGTACAACGGGCACCCGCTGTACCGCTACGCCGGCGACAGCGGCGCCGATCAGAGCAACGGTGAGGGCAAGGGCGGCGTCTGGTTCGTCACCACCCCGTCTCTCGGCAGCGGCTCCGGGGGTTCGGGGTCGGCCGCCGGCGCACCCAGCGGGTACTGAGAAGCCGAACCACGTCGGGGTGGTGGGTCAGTGCCGGCAGCTGACCCATCATCCCCTCGCTTCATGCAAGGCCAACCACCGGCTGGCGTCTTCCGAGCAGGAGGCCGGGTCAGGCGGGTAGCCTCAGCATGTGGAGACCGAGACGGACGCCGTGCCAGCGGAGAGCTCCACCCCCGCGTTCCTCCGGAAGCACGCGCGGGAGATCGTCACCGCCGCATCCCGCGTTGCCGGCCACGTGCGACGCACACCCGCGCTCCCGGCTGACGAGATCGCGGCCGGGGTCTCCGTCAAGCCGGAGATGCTCCAACCGACAGGCTCGTTCAAGGTGCGAGGCGCCTTCAACGCCGCCCTGTCTCTTCTCGGCAGCTCGCCGGATGCGCGCGGCGTGATCACGGTCAGCTCGGGCAACCACGGCCAGGCGGTCGCCCTGGCCGCCCGCACCCTGGGTCTCGACTGCACCGTGGTCATGCCCGAGGGGTCGAACCCGATCAAGGTGGCCGCGGTGCGGGCCCTCGGCGCCAGGGTGGTGAGCGAGGGAGTGACTGGTGCCAACCGCGAGGAGCGCGCCCGCGAGCTGCAGGAGCGCACCGGGCTGGCAATGATCCACCCCTTCGACGCCTGGGACACCATCCACGGCCAGGGGACCATCGGGCTCGAGCTCCTCGAGGATCTGGCCGACCTCGGCACGGTGGTCTGTCCCGTCGGCGGAGGCGGCCTCATCTCCGGCTGCGCCATCGCGATCAAGGCAGCCCGGCCCGAGGTCCGGGTGATCGGGGTGGAGCCCGAGCTGGCGGCGGACGCCGCCGCCTCCATGCGGAGCGGCCGTCACGAGCGGCTGGCCACACCCTCGGCGACCATCGCCGATGGGCTGCGCAGCCTGAGCATCGGCGACCGCGGCTTCGAGGTCATCGTACGGCGCCGCCTGGTCGACGAGGTGGTGACCGTCACCGAGGCCGAGATGGAGCAGGCGATGCTCGCGGTCTGGAGCCGGCTCCACCTGGTGGTCGAGCCCTCGGGAGCCGTTGGCATCGCAGCGCTCATGGCCGGGCGCATCCCGCCCTCCCCCGCCGGCGCGCGCATCGCCGTGGTGCTCTCCGGGGGCAATGTCGATCCAGCCCTTTCCGCGCGGCTGCTCGCCGCCCATGCCGCCCGACTCGCCACAGGAGGTTCAGCACCATGAAGCTGGGTCTGCACATCCCGGACTACACCTGGCCCGGCGGGCCGGACAGCCTCGGGCACGACCTCGCGCGAGTCGCCCAGGCCGCCGAGGAGGCGGGCTTCGACCGGGTCAGCGTGATGGACCACTTCTTCCAGATCCGCGGTGTCGGGCCCCCCGAGCACGAGATGCTGGAGGCCTACACGACCCTCGGATACCTGGCTGCGCACACCTCACGGGTCAAGCTGCTCACGCTCGTGACCGGGGTGGTGTACCGCCAGCCGGGCCTGCTCGCCAAGGCCGTCACCACCCTCGACGTCCTATCCGGCGGCCGGGCCATGCTCGGGATCGGCGCCGCCTGGAACGAGGAGGAGTCGCGGGGCCTGGGGCTCAACTTCCCGCCGATCGCGGAGAGGTTCGAGCTGCTGGAGGACGCGCTCAAGATCTGCCTGCAGATGTGGAGTGGCGACGACGGTCCCTTCACCGGCAGCCACGCCAAGCTGGAGCGCACCCTCAACTCTCCCCAGGCGATCAGCCGCCCCCACCCGCCGATCCTCATCGGCGGCTCCGGCGAGCGCAAGACGCTACGCCTGGTGGCCCGCTACGCCCAGGCCTGCAACCTCTTCCCCGGGCCCGACCTCGACCACAAGCTCGACGTGCTCCGCCAGCACTGCGAGACCGAAGGCCGCGACTACGACGAGATCGAGAAGACGGTGCTCCTCAACTTCGACGTCGGCCCGGCCGGCGAGCGCGTCGGCGAGCTCGTCGACGGGCTGCGCGACCTGCACAAGCGGGGCTTCCAGGTCGCCCATGGTCGGGTCACCGACGTGTGGCGGATCACACCGCTCGAGATCATCGGCCGGGAGGTGCTGCCCGCGATCGCGGAGCTCTGACCCGGAGGTCCGCGGCGGTCGGGAGGTCGCCCGCGGACGCAGTGCTCTGAGCTGGCGGGGCGGTCCGCCGCGCCTCGCTCAGGCCGGCGCGGTCCGCCCACGGCGCCGGGCCGTCCAGATCCGCGCGCAGCCGTATGAGACGGCCCCGAGCGTGCCCACGAAGAAGCCGACCGGCAGGTTGGTCAGGTACGAGACCGCGACCGCGAGCCAGACGGTGGCGAGGGCGAGCAGCACCGAGACGGCGATGGCGTTGCGCGGGCTGCGGGTCAGCGATCCCGCCGTCGCCGCGGGCCCGATCATCAGGCTGAACATCAGGAGCACGCCCACCACCGGCACCGTCATGGTCGCCGCCAGCGCGACCACCAGCAGGAAGCCGGTCTCGATGCGCTGGGCCCCCACTCCGCGTGCCTCGGCCACCTCGGGCGCGATCGAGGTGAGCATCAGCGGGCGGTACAGGACCGCCAGCGCGGCGATGCAGGCGATGCCCAGTCCGGCGATGGGAAGCAGCTCGTCCGAGGGGACGCCGAGCACCTCGCCGAAGAGCAGCGAGTAGACGGCCGCGGCGTACTCGACGCTGAAGGAGAGGAAGAGCGCGCCCAGCCCGAGCATCAGCACGAGCGCCAGAGCGGTGGCCACGTCGTGGCGTCCGCGTCTCCCCAGCCACCCGATGCCGAGCGCTCCGCCGACGGCGAAGACGCCGAGCCCGGCGATGGGATTGACTCCGATGAGGACGGCGCCCGCCGCGCCCCCGAAGGCGCCGTGCGGGATGGCGTGGGCGGCGAACGCCGCCCCGCGCAGCACGACGAAGAAGCCGACGGCGCCAGCGATCACCGCGACCAGCGTCGCGGCGATCCAGGTGTTGACCATGAAGCCGGAGAACACCCTCTGCCCCTAGACCGCGTCACCGGGATGCTCGGCGCAACCGCTCGCGGCCAGGCGCGGCGCCGTCTCCCAGCGGCGTTTCCGCAGTGCTTGCGCGATCCCCGTCAGCGCCCCCGCGACGAGGTAGAAGACGAAGACCAGGGCCACCACGAAGAAGCTCACCGGCCAGCCGTGCCCGGCCGGCGGCCAGTAGTAGCTGTCGTAGGCGAGGACGATGCCGAGCCACACCGCCACGACACCGATCAACCCGGCGACCAGCAGCGCCCCGCCGGGACGTTTGGTCAGGCGCAGGGCGGTCGCCGGAGGGCCGACCACGAGGGCCGTGGCCAGGATCGCCCCGATGGTCTCGGCGGCGAGCGAGACCGCCACGGCCATGATCACCAGGTAGGCGATGCCGATGGCGCGCACCGGCACCCCGCGCGCGGCGGCCAGATCGGAGCTCAGGGAGCTGAGCAGCAGCATCCGGTAGCAGACGGCCATGACCAGCAGGGAGACGGCGCTCAGCGCCACGATGCTCGGCAGCATCTGCTGGCTCACCGCGAAGAGGGAGCCGAAGAGGATGGTCACCGCCACCCCGGTGGTGCTCGAGGAGGTCGCATCCAGGTAGAGGAAGAGTGCGGCCAGTCCCAGGCCGGCTCCCAGCACCAGCCCGGTCGCGACGTCGCGGGCCCGCGGCCGGTGCAGCCCGAGCAGCTCGATGAGCCCCGCGGCGACGATCGCGATGCCCATGAAACCCCAGAGCGGGTTGGCGCCGCCCAGGAAGGCCGCCGAGCCCCCCGCCGAGCCCACCTCGCCGAGGGCGTGCCCGGCGAAGGCCTGACCGCGGATCACGGTGAAGACTCCCACCGCCCCGGTCACCAGCGCCACCACCGCCCCCACCACCAGTGCGGCACGCACCGGATCGCTCGCGAAGAAGCCCGGCGCGAAGAGGGCGGACAGCACCTCGTTCATCGGGGCGAGGCGATGCCGGGGCCGACCGCGGCGCTGTTGGGCTGCTCGAACATGACCGCCGGCGGTCCCTCCGTCCCGGCCACCACCAGGATGCGGCCGTGGACGCGGAGCACATCGACGTGCTGGCCGTAGAGGGCACTCAGAACCTCCGGCCGGATCACCTCGGCAGTGGTCCCGCTCGCCGTCTTGCCGGCCGCGATGTACACCAGCCGGTCCATAACCGGGAGCAGCGGGTTGACGTCGTGGGCCGAGATGAACACGGCGATGCGCTGCTCCCGGGCGATGCGGGCCAGGAGCGCGACGACCTCGCCCTCGGCCCCGATGTCGAGGTTGGCGAGCGGCTCGTCGAGGAGCAGCAGCCGGGGCCGGCTGATCAGGGCGTGGGCGATGAGGACCCGCTGCTGCTCGCCCCCGGAGAGGTTGCCCACGCGGGCGTCGGCGAAGCGCCGCGCGTCGACGGCGTCAAGCATGGAGTCGACGGCCTTGCGGCGCCGGCCCCAGCCCAGGGGCACGCCGAGCCGGTGCCCGTCGAGGCCGAGAGCCACAACGTCGCGGGCCCGCAGCGGCATGTCGGGGTCGAGAAAGATCTTCTGGGGGACGTAGCCGATGATCGGGTTGCGCCGGTTGCGCGGCCGGCCACCCACCAGAACGCTCCCGGTGCTCGACGTCTGGAGCCCGAGGATGACCCGGAAGAGGGTGGTCTTTCCCGCCCCGTTGGAGCCGATCAGACCGGTGAACTCGCCCGGCATGATCCGGAAGCGGACGTCGCGGAGGACCTCCCGCCCGGCCAGCCAGACGCCGACGCCATCGACGTTCAGGATGGCGTCGTCGGCACTCGGGTCGGGGGCGGGGACGTTCACAGCCGCGTCGTGGACACGCCGCTGGCGAGCGCCTTCTGCACGGCGTTGACCTCGGCCACCATCCAGGTCTGGTAGTCGTAGCCCGGTGTGGGCATGGTCTCGTAGACGCCGACCACGGGGATGCCGTTCTCATGGGCGATCGTCAGCAGCGACTGGGTCAGGGAGTCGGTCACCTGTTGGTTGTAGATGAAGGCCTTGACCTGGTGACCCGTGAAGAAACCCTGCTCGAGGCTCACGTCCTGAGCGGACGGATCGACCCCGTTCATGACGTCGGCCTGGAAGGGCCACGGGGTCAGGTTGTCGAGCCCAGCGGCTTGGAGCATGTAGTCGGCCACCGGCTCGGTGGTCGCCACCGGGGCCCCGGAGGAGCTCGACTTCAGCGCGGCGATGGCCTGGGTCCAGGGCGCCAGCGAGGTGTCGAAGGCCGCGACCTCCGCCGTGAAATACGCCTCATGAGAGGGCGCCAGCGCGGCGAGATCCTTCCCGATCGCCTTCGCGACCGCGGGCATGGTGGCGGGGCTGTACCAGAGATGGGGGTTCTCAGTGGTGGCTGGCAACCCGAGCAGGCTCTGGACGTCGATCACCCTGCGCGTGGAGCTGGGCGTCGCCACCTCGATGGTCTCCATGAAGCCGTCGTAGCCGGCCCCGTTCTGCACCACCAGCTGGGCGGTGCTCACGGTCTGGGCCACCTGCGGGCTCGCCTCGTAGGTGTGCGGGTCGATGTTGGGATTGCTCATGACCGCGCTCACCGCCACGTACGGCCCGCCGATCTGCGTGATGACGTTGGCGTACTCGCTCTCGGCGCCGACCGCCGCGATCCTGCCGGGGTCCGAGGCCGAGCCGGGAGCACACGCGGCGGCGACGGCGCCGGCGAGCATCGCGACGGCCACGAGGGTCACGGAGCCCAGGCCCCGGCTCCCCGCGCGCCTCGTCAGCAGCTTGCCCATCAGCTCCCCAGATCCATGGTAGGCTTATCCGTAATGGATGCGGTTGCGAATTTTATCCGGTATGGTTCCAGATAGCAACCCGCCGGCGGCACGCGGTACCAGCGCCCCTCTGCCCGCGCTCGGGGCTCCCCTCCCGACCGTCTCGCGCGCGGCCGACGTCCGTTCGACCCGGCAGAAGCGCGCCCTGTCCGGCGTGCTCGCGGAGACCGACCGCTTCCGGAGCGCCCAGGAGGTCCACGCCGCCCTCCGGGCCCGCGGGGAGCGGGTGGGACTGACCACCGTCTATCAGCAGCTGCGCACCCTGGCCGCGGCCGGCCTCATCGACTCGTTGCGGTCAGACGCCGGCGAGCTCCTTTACCGCCATTGCGACACCGCCAAGCACCACCACCACCTGGTCTGCCGCGCCTGCGGCCGCACCGTGGAGGTGGAGGACACCGTGGTCTGGCGCTGGGCGGAGCGGGTCGCGGCGGACGCCGGTTTCGTCAACGTCGTCCACCACCTCGAGTTCTCCGGCACCTGCGCCGGCTGCGCGGCCACCGCCCAGGCTTGAGCCTGGCGACCGCGGGAGCGACGTCGCCATCACACCCGCGGTCTGCGGCGTCACGAGGGGCGGGCGGCGCCCTCGACGGGCAGCTGGCTGTCGATCCAGGCCTGGAGGGCGTCCCCGGACTCGAAGGATGTGATCAGCGCGTGGCGAGGCTTGGGCCCCGGGTTGTGGACCACGTGCCAGAGCCTCTCGGTGTCGATCACCATCTGCATCCCGGGGTGGAGGGGGATCCGGCTCTCGGTGGCAGGGTCGTCCTTCTGCTCGCGCATGATGAAAGTCGCACCGGGGGGTGCGTCCAGCTCCAGCCAGGCGCGGACCACCCAGCCCTCGCCGTCGGGATTGAGCCGATTGTTGTCGTCGAGATGCAGCTGGCGGAGCGCCGTGGCCTCGTCGCTCGGGTTGAGCTCGATCACCCGCACCCGCCCATAGCGTGCCCCGATGCGCTCGACGTAGCGGACCAGCGAGGGCGCGATCTCCCGGTTCTTGGTCCAGATGCCGTCCTTGTCGGGCTTGCCGTGGTCCCAGAATCCGTGGCACTCCATCTCGCCGAGGGCGGAGGCAAGCGGCGCGAAGTTGGTGTCGCCGCCGGACTTCCAGTCAATGAACTCCAGACCCTGCCACTCGGTGGAGGGAATCGACGGGCCCCGGTGGGGGCCGAGGACGACGAAACCGGCGGGGTCGAGAATGGGGAGTTTGCGGTGTGCCATCGGGCAGGTCCTCTCTGGATGGTGTGGGCATCAAAAGCTTAGTGGCACCGCCCCCCGGCCCGGTGGGATGGCGCTGGGCAGCAGCCTGTCCCGGTGAGGCCACACCCGGACAGGCTGCTACGGTTGAGCCCATGAACCCCGATCTCCGCTTTGCCCACGGGATGGCCGACATGGCCGACGCGATCGCCATGAGCCGGTGGCGCAGCCTCGACCTCCGCGTCGAACGCAAGCCCGACCTCACCGAGGTCACCGAGGCGGACCGCCAGATCGAGGAGCTGATCCGCGAGCAGGTCCGCGTCCACCGCCCCTCCGAGCGGGTGGTCGGCGAGGAGTTCGGCGGCGACTTCGCCAACACCTCCGGAACCCGGTGGGTGGTCGACCCCATCGACGGGACGCGGAGCTTCATCCGTGGCTACGAGACCTGGGCCTGCCTGATCGCGCTCCAACGCGACGGGGTCACGGTCTGCGCGATCGCGTCGGTCCCGGCCCTCGGGCAGCGCTACGCAGCGGCGCGGGGGGAGGGGGCGACCGTCGACGGCAAGCCGATCCACGTCTCCGCCATCGACCGGGTGGAGGCGGCCATGCTCGCCCACACCAGTGTGTCCGGCTTTGTTCGCATCGGGCAGGACGATCGCCTGCGCGCGCTGGCCGGGCGCTGCTGGGACAGTCGCGGCATGGGCAACTCGCTCTCCCACCTCTCCGTGGCCCGGGGCACGGCCGACATCGGCTGGTCGGCGCGAGCCAACCTCTGGGATTTCGCCGCTCTGGCCCTCATCGTCGAGGAGGCAGGTGGCCGCTTCACCGACCGGAGCGCGGACTCACCGGTGGGTGGAACGGGCCTGTCGAGCAACGGCCTCCTCCACCAGGTCGGGCTGGAGGCGGCGGGGATCAACTAGTGTCTCGTTTCTGAAATAGCTTGCATATGGGGCCAGCCGAGGTCATGATGTTGACATGCCCTTCGCTCCCGCTCCACCGCTTGCCCTCACCGACGACGCCTTCAGCGCCCTGACCACCT
>Ga0187851_10000130_pt1 | contig 77040 bp, 65 predicted proteins | sample June2016WEW_6_10_FD_132997 | JGI IMG/M metagenome (GOLD analysis project Ga0187851, IMG submission 132997) | Peatland microbial communities from SPRUCE experiment site at the Marcell Experimental Forest, Minnesota, USA - June2016WEW_6_10 | ecosystem: Environmental > Terrestrial > Soil >... | reverse complement strand
TTTATCTCCCGAAGCTTGTGCCTTCCTCGGTCCCTGATTGAGTCCACGGTCCGGAACCTCGAAAATGAAAACAAAACAGACTGCAGCGCTTCTCAAAATCCCGAAAGGCGTCCCGCGCCAGCCATAGCCGTGGAATCGCGTGTTTTATGTCTCCGCCATCCGCGGGTCATTCTTGACGCCGACATCGCCAAGCTTTACCGTGTTCCAGTCAAGCGCCTTAACGAACAGGTGAAACGTAACCACAAACGGTTCCCTTCCGATTTCATGTTTCAGCTCACGGTCAAGAACACGAGGCTGCGGCGGGCGCCGATATCGGCCGTATGTTTTCACTGGACATGGATGGTGCTGGCCGGCGCACTCTCGGGCCTGTTGTTCCACGCTGTGCGCTAACCCACATCTAAGACCGCTGCACCGATGAAAATGGCGATTCGTTTTTTATTCGCCGCTCATGGCCTCTTGTGGTAAGAATATTGTCGATGAAAAAAGCGGTTAACCATCTCGAGAAATCCGATCCCGTGATGCGCGCCATCATCAAGCGCATTGGCCCCTGCCGCATGCGCTCGAGCCCGCCCGAATTTCACAGCCTCGCCCGCTCTATCGTCTATCAACAATTAAATGGCAACGCTGCAGAAACCATCTTCAATCGACTGGCAGCGCTGGCCGGCCAGCCGCTCACACCGGAAGGCATCCTGAAGCTTAGCGAGGCGCAGATGCGCGGAGCGGGGCTTTCCCGGCAGAAATCGTCCTACCTGAAAGATCTCGCGGCCAAGACTGCGGCCGGACTGCTGGATTTCACCCGCTTGCCGGAATTGCCCGACGAAGAAGTCATCGCGCATCTGACGCAGGTTAAAGGCATCGGGGTGTGGACGGCGCAGATGTTTCTCATGTTCGCCTTGAAACGAGAGAACATTCTGCCCACCGGCGATTTCGCCGTGCGCATGGCCATGTACAAACATTATCTGGACGTGGCCCGGGCGCGCGCCGCAAAGAAGTCGGCGGCTGCGAAGAAAAGCCGCAAGCGCAAGATCAAGATCAAGCTGCCCACGCCCGAGCAGATGGAAAAGATTGCCAAGTGCTGGGAACCTTATCGCAGCGTGGCCTGCTGGTATCTGTGGCAGAGTCTGGATACGAAAACCCCGTGAACTCGGCCAGCGCTTTGAGCAATACAGTTTCTCGAAGTGCTCTGTGACTCCGCCCCGGCCTCTGTGGTTAAATGTAGTGCCATGGCAGAGTTGAAGATTCGCGTGCTCGTAGCCAAGCCAGGACTCGATGGGCACGACCGCGGCGCCAAAGTCATCGCGCGCGCCTTACGCGATGCCGGCATGGAAGTGATTTACACCGGCCTGCGCCAGACTCCGGAGATGATTGTCAGCGCGGCGCTGCAGGAAGATGTCCGGGTCATCGGCCTGTCGATTCTCTCCGGCGCCCACAACGCCATCGTCCCGCGCGTCATGGACCTGCTCAAGCAAAACAGAATGGATGATGTGCTGGTTCTGGTGGGCGGCATCATCCCCGATCAAGACGTGGGCGCCCTGAAGCAACTCGGCGTCGCTGCCATCTTTCAACCCGGCACCGCCATGGATGACATCGTAAAGTTCATCCGCGCCAACGTGAAGGCGGCCGGCGTGCCAGGGTAATGCAGATCATTGAGTGACCGCGAGGTCAAGTGATTTGTGATTCAACGACCGATGTGGGGACAGCCGCCCCCGGCTGTCCCCCGGGCGCAGGTCGACTTCTTCCCTGAACAGCGGCACGAGCCAATCCGCCACTCCGTTGCGCGCCTGCGCGCCCGTGATATACCGTAAACAGTCCGATTTCTTTACCCATGGCCGATCGCAGCGAAGCTCCCGCCGTGCCCTCGTCGCAGCCGTCGAACGCCCTGACGACGAAGGCCGATCCCACCTCGGCGCGCTTCGAGGCCAACATGCGCTTTCTCGCCGACCTGATGTCGCAGGTGCGCAACGAAGGCGAGAAGATCTGCGAGGGCGGCGGGCCCAAGGCCATCGAAAGCCAGCATAAAAAAGGACGCCTCACCGCCCGCGAGCGCATCGATCTACTGGCCGACCCCGGAACTTTTTTCGAGCTGGGCATTTACGCGGCTTACGGCATGTATGAAGAATGGGGCGGAGCGCGGGCCGCAGGCGTGATCACGGGTATCGCCCGTGTGCAAACCCGCCTGGTGATGATCATCGCCAACGACGCCACCGTGAAGGCGGGCGCGTTTTTTCCCATGACGTCGAAGAAGGTGATTCGCGCCCAAAATATCGCCATCGAGAATCGCATCCCGACAATCTATCTCGTCGATTCAGCGGGCGTGTTCCTGCCCTTGCAGGAAGACGTCTTTCCCGACACCGACGACTTCGGTCGCGTCTTCCGCAACAACGCCGTGATGTCGGCGCTGGGCATTCCGCAGATCGCCGCCATCATGGGCATGTGCGTGGCCGGCGGCGGATACCTTCCGGTAATGTGCGATCACGTGTTGATGACCGACGGCAGCGGATTATTTCTCGCCGGTCCCGCGCTGGTGCAGGCCGCGATCGGACAGAAAGTTTCCGCGGAAGATCTCGGCGGAGCGGCAATGCACGCAGCCATCAGCGGCACAGTGGATTTCCGTGAGCCCGACGATCCCGCTTGCCTCGCCCGCATTCGCTCCATCGTCGACAAATGGGGATACCGCCGCCAATCTCCCTGGGACCGCAGAAAGCCCGTCGAACCGGCGCTGGCCGCCGAAGAAATCTACGGGATTTACGATCCCTCCGCCGCACGCCCCTACGACATGAAAGAAATTTTGGCGCGCATTCTCGATGCCAGCCGCTTCGACGAGTACAAGCCGGAATACGGCAAGACCCTGATCTGCGGCTATGGTCGCATCGGCGGCTTCGCCGTGGGAATCGTGGCGAATCAAAAGCTGCACGCCCAGCAAACCGACCACGAAGGCCACAAGCGCATCGAATTCGGCGGAGTGATCTACACGGAATCGGCGGAGAAGGCCGCGCGTTTTATCATGGACTGCAATCAGAACTTAATCCCGCTGGTTTTTTTTCACGACGTCAACGGCTTCATGGTAGGCCGCGACGCGGAATGGAGCGGCATCATCAAGGCCGGCGCCAAGATGGTGAATGCAGTTTCGAATTCTGTGGTGCCGAAAATTACCGTGATCGTGGGAGGATCGTTCGGCGCTGGGCATTACGCCATGTGCGGTAAAGCGTTCGACCCGCGCTTCGTCTTCGCCTGGCCCACGGCGCGCTACGCAGTCATGGGCGGCGATGCTGCAGCCGGAACTTTGGTCGAAGTCAAAGTGAAGCAGTTGGAACGCGGAGGCAAGAAACTGAGCGAGGAAGAAAAAAAAGAACTGTACGACTCGACCAAGCGCACCTACGAGGAGCAGACCGACCCGCGATACGGCGCAGCCCGGCTTTGGATCGACAAGATCATCGATCCCGTGGAAACGCGCGAGGCCATCACGCAGGCTTTGGAAGCGGCCGCGCTGAACCCCGACGTGCCAGAGTTCAAGGTGGGAGTGCTGCAAACGTAAAGGATTGAGTCATTGCGCGATTGAGTGATTGAGCCATTTTAAGATGCTCGACGCTTTTAGCAATCGCTAAATGACTCAAGCGCCCAATCGCTAATTATGGTTAAGCTGATCGAATGTCCGCGCGACGCCTGGCAGGGGCTGAAGGGGCAGATTCCGCCCGATATCAAGCGCGCCTATCTGCAAGCTTTGATCAGCGCCGGATTCAGGCACATCGATGCCGGCTCCTTCGTCTCGCCGAAGGCGGTTCCGCAGATGGCCGACTCGGAAGAAGTGCTGAAGGAACTCGATCCCCCGGATGACGTGGAGATCATCGGCATCGTGGTCAACGAAAAAGGCGCGCAGCGAGCCATCGACACGCACGCCGTACACACCTTGGGATTTCCCTATTCGATTTCGGAAACCTTCTTGCGCAAGAATCAGAATCAATCCGCCGAAGAGGCGCTCGAGGAACTGGAAAAGATCCAGAAAAAAGCCGACGATGCCGCACTCGATGTCGTGGTCTACATGTCGATGGCATTCGGCAACCCCTACGGCGATCTGTGGAACGTGGACGAGGTGATCGCAGCCATCGAACTCATGGAGGTCGATAACCTGCGCATGATCTCTCTGGCAGACACAGTGGGCATGGCGACTCCCGAGCAGATCAGTGAATTGCTAGGCGCGGTGATGGCGAAGTACGACTATCTTGAAATCGGGGTTCATCTGCACAGCCGCCCCGAGCAAGCCGCGGCGAAGATTCGCGCCGCCTACGACGCGGGTTGCCGCCGCTTCGATTCGGCCTTAGGCGGGCTCGGCGGCTGCCCCTTCGCGCAAGACGCACTGGTCGGCAACATCGCGACCGAGACCGTGATCGCGACCCTTACGCAGCGCGGCGCGCAGTTGCCGCCCCTGAAGCCTCTGGATACGCTGCTGCGGGCGACCACGGAGATGGCGGCAAGATATACCGCTTCGCAGGCGGCCGACTAAGGTTTGATATGAATTACGAAACGCTACAGCTCGCATTTGATTCCGGCATCGCCACCATCACGCTAAACCGCCCCGAAAAGCGCAACGCCATCAGCTTCGCGCTGATCGACGATCTTCTGCGCGCGCTCAAAGAAGTGGATGCCTCCGACGCCCTCGTGCTGATCCTCACCGGTGCCGGCAAGGCTTTCTGCTCCGGCATGGATTTGGAAAATCTGAAAGCTTTGCTGGGCCGAACGCCTGAGCAGAATCTGCAGGATTCAGAAATCATGGTCCGCCTCTTCCGCTCGTTATACGAATTTCCCAAAGTCACGATCGCGGCGGTGAACGGGCCGGCCATAGCAGGAGGTACGGGACTGGCTCTCTTGTGCGACTTCACACTGGCAGTGCCCGAAGCCAAGTTCGGCTACACCGAAGTCCGCATCGGCTTCGTGCCGGCAATCGTTTCCACTTTTCTCTTGCGCCAGGCAGGAGAAAAACACGCGCGCGACCTGCTGCTCACCGGCCGGATCATCGGCGCGGAGGAAGCGGCGCGCATAGGATTGATCAACGAGATTATGGCTCCCGAAAAACTGCTGACGCGGGCTCGAGAATTGGCCGCGCTACTGATGGAAAACAGCCCTTCCTCTTTGCGCGCCACCAAGCAACTGCTCAACCAGCACGCCCGCGCCGAACTGGATACGCAAATCGAAGCCGCGATCCGCGAGAATGCCGCCGTCCGCACCACCGCGGATTTCCGCGAAGGCATCACTTCCTTCCTCGAAAAACGCAAACCGGTGTGGACCGGAAAGTGAAGCGCGCCGAAAGAATTCGCAGAGCCCCGAAAAATGGCTGGCGCAACCTGCTGACGCGCCATCTTGTCGGCCTTCCCAAGCGCCCGGCAGCCACTGGCTTTCTTGACTACCAGCCTCAAACAACACTGCGCCTGCCTTTCGCCGGCGAATGGTACGTGTTTTGGGGAGGCCGGTTATGGGCGCAGAACGATCATGTCGTAGGCCGGGATCAGCGCTTCGCCTACGACCTTCTGATGCTCGCGCGCGGGAACGCGAGCCCCTCGCATCGCGGCGCAGGCGACAATTCCGACTATTATTGTTGCGGCCAGCCCATCTACGCCCCCGCCGATGGCGACGTGGTGAAAGCGAAAAGCGATTTACCCGACAACACCCCCGGAGAAATGAACGCCAAATCGGTTCTGGGACACTACGTGATTCTCGACCACGGCTGCGACGAGTTCTCTTTCTTCGCCCATTTTCGCCAGGGCACGGTCGTTGTCCGCAGTGGCGATCAGGTGCGTTGCGGACAATGTTTGGCGGAGTGCGGCAACAGCGGCCTCTTCTTGGAACCTCATCTCCGCTATCCTATGCAAAATACTTCGGCGCCCCTCCGTGGAGACGGCCCGCCGGCGTTTTTCGTGGAACGCCTTGCCAACGGAAGACCGGTGGCGTGCGGCGAACCCGTCGCGCGGCAAACCCTAAGGAGCCAGCGTGAATTCAGCCGTCAATGAGACTCGGCTGCGCGTGCGTTACGCGGAAACCGATCAGATGGGCGTCGTCTACCATTCCAATCACTTCATTTGGTTTGAGGTGGGACGCGTCGAGTTGCTGCGGCAGCTTGGCTTCTCTTATCGCGAAATGGAAAGCCAGGATAACCGCTTCATCGCGGTGGCTGAGGCCAAATGCCGTTATCGCGCGCCCGCGCGCTACGATGAAGAAGTTGTGGTGCGCACCGAACTGAAGAATGTGCGCGACTCGGTGGTGCACTTCAGCTACGAACTCCGGCGAGTCGGCGACGGCGCTCTGCTGGCCGAAGGCGAGACCACGCACATCGTCACCGACGCCGAATTAAAAGTTGCCGCGCTGCCCGAAAAGTATTTAAAAGTGTTTCGCGCAGCGGTAGGAAAACGGGATAGGAATAATTCTTGAACGCACTTCACATCAACGGAAACGATCTTACGCTGGAAGCGGTGCGCGACGTGGCCGCAGAGCGGCGTCCAGTGCTCATCTCCGCCGCGGCGCGCGAGGCCGTGAATCGCGCCCGCGCCGTGGTCGACGAAATCGTCGCCGGCGACAAACTGGCCTACGCCATCACCACCGGCGTCGGCAAGCTCAGCGACGTGCGTATCGCCGGCGAGCAGATTCGCGAGCTGCAAGTCAACCTGGTGCGCTCGCACGCGGTTGGAGTCGGCGAACCGCTGGCTATCGCCGAAACCCGCGCCATGATGCTGTTGCGCGCCAATTCCCTGGCCAAAGGATATTCTGGCGTGCGCGCTGTAGTCGTCGACACGCTGTGCGAGATGTTGAATCGCGGCGTCACTCCTTTCGTTCCCTCGCAGGGCAGCGTGGGCGCCAGCGGCGACCTCGCTCCGCTGGCGCACTTGGCGCTGGCGCTGATCGGCGAAGGCGAATGCGTCGACACAGCGGGCGCGCGCATTCCGAGCGCCGACGCGCTCAAGCAGGCGCAGACCAAGCCCCTCGTACTCGAAGCCAAAGAAACCATTTCTCTCATCAACGGAACCCAAGGCATGCTGGCCGTCGGCACGCTGGCCCTACTGGCCGCCGAAACGCTGGTCGACTCCGCCGACGTGCTGGGCGGCCTCTGCTGCGATGCCCTGCAAGGCACCGACGCCGCCTTCGACGAACGCATCCACCAAGCGCGCCCGCACAGCGGACAAATGAAGACAGCGGCCAATCTTCGCAAGATGCTCGAAGCCAGCCAGATTCGAGAATCGCACCGCAACTGCGGCCGCGTGCAGGACGCCTACTCGCTGCGCTGCATCCCCCAGGTGCACGGCGCAGTCCGCGATACGCTCGCACATGGCCGCAAGGTCTTTGAGATCGAAGCGAACTCCGCGGTAGATAACCCTCTGGTATTCATACCCGCAACCAGGGATTTGGAGACAGCCACAAATCCTGTGGGGACAGCCGCCGCGGCTGTCCAGGAGCGAAGCTCTGCAGCGGTTGGCGGCGATGTAATCTCCGGAGGAAATTTCCACGGCGAACCCCTAGCCTTCGCTCTGGATTTCCTGGCCATCGCCCTGAGCGCACTCGCCGGCATCAGCGAGCGCCGTATCGAGCGCCTGGTGAACCCCGCGCTCAGCGAGGGTTTGCCGCCATTCCTGGCGCAAGGCGCAGGATTGAATTCCGGCTTCATGATGCCGCAGGTCACTGCGGCCGCGCTGGTCAGCGAAAACAAAGTGCTGGCTCATCCCGCGTCGGTCGATTCGATCACCACCTCGGGCAATAAAGAAGATTTCGTCTCCATGGGCATGACGTCGGCAAACAAACTGAAGCGCATCGTCGACAACACCCGCAACGTGCTGGCGATCGAAGCCATGGCGGTTGCGCAGGCGATCGATTTTCTCGCTCCTCTGAAATCTTCCAAGCGCGGACAGGCCGCCCACGCTGCAATCAGGTCAGCGTGTCCGACGGTCGACAAAGACCGAGTCATGTACAAAGACTTCGCGCGGGTCGCCGAACTGATTGCGAGTGGGAAGTTGGCTGAGGTGATCCGCTGAATCTTTCATAATAAATTTATTTCCGTCTGCGACTCGCCTGGACATTTCTCCAGCAATCGATGGTCGCCCGCTCTCATTTGATCTAAGCCAGCAAGCCTCAAAACGGCCGCCCCGCCAGATGTCTCAAAACACGGCCTTCGTTCGGGTGTCGTGATCACTACGTGACGGCGACAAAATTTCCCTTTACAATAACCAATAGCTTATATAAGCTATCACCTATGCATGATCTCGATGTCGCCTTCTCCGCTTTGGCCGACCCGACCCGTCGGGCGATCCTCGCGCGTCTGGCCACGGGCGAGGCCACCGTCAACCAATTGGCGGAGCCCTTCGAGATGACGCAACCCGCAATCTCCCAGCACCTGAAAGTGCTCGAAGATGCGGGACTGATCGTTCGCCGAGTCGATGGCACGAAGCGCCCACGCCGTCTCGCAAAAGCCGGTATCGAGGCCATGGATCAATGGCTCGCCATGCTGCGCAAGGCCCTCGAGAAAAACTACGGCCGGCTTGACCAGGTTCTGGCCCAAATGGAAGAGGGCGAAACGAAAGAAGCCAGGATGCAAGAAAGAAAAAAAGGAGCAAAACGATGAGCAAGCTGACGCTGAAGACCGAAGGAGATACTCACATAATCGTGACGAGGCGTTTCGCTGCGCCCCCCGAAGCCGTGTACCGCGCTCATACCGATCCGAAAATAATCCAGCAATGGTTGCTCGGCCCGGAAGGATGGACTATGCCCGTATGCATCAGCGAGGCCAAGCCCGGCGGCAAGTTCCGTTACGAGTGGACGAACGCCAAAGGCCATGGATTCCACCTGACCGGCGAGTACGTGGAACTCGAGCCTTACAGCAAGATCGTCCACATCGAGCGCATGCACCTGCCCGATCCCACGCCGGACAACCGCATCGAAACCAGATTCGATGCCGACGGCCACGGAACTTTGATGACGATGCGCATGACGCTGCCCGATGCCAAAACCCGGGCCACTATGCTTGCCACCGGCATGGAGAGCGGCATGGAAGCAAGCTATGTGCGGCTGGAAGGAATGATCTGGCGGAAACACGGCGAGGAAAAACGGGCATAGACGGGTGCAACGCACCCGACTATCCACGATTGCGTCCCCAGCCTAAGTGCCGTTCCCCGGTAACCTCACCAACTCGTTCGTGCTCCCGGACCGCACCTCGAGCTCTCCGGAATGCGCTCCCAGTTTCTTGGGCGTGAAGGTGACTTGAATCGCGCAGGTGCGGGCAGGTGCAATGCGCTGCCAGAGCTGTGCCGCAATTGTTGCTTTCCGCAAAACGATCCGCTCGGGAGAGCACAATCCCGCTGATCGGAATCGCGACCGGTCCTCGACTAGATTCGACACTGTCGCCGTAACCGGCAGGCTGCTCGTGCCCAGCTTTTGATCGCCGAAATTCAGCGACACCGGCCCCTGGCTCCTTGATGGCTTGCGACGCTCTCCGCATTTCCTCGCAACTGGGAAACCAGATTCGCCGCCGGCGCAGTGTTGCCCTGAGTAGAGTCCTGCATCGAAGCAATCCTGACTACCGGGTCAGTCTGTCTGAGCCGCTCTTCCATCCAACCCCAACTCGCCCGCAATCCCTTGCAGCGCTTCGATGCAGAAGGCGATGTGCTCATCCAAATCTACTCCCAGAGCGGCGCCGCCGTTCACGATGTCCTCGCGATTCACCTTGCGGGCGAAGGCTTTGTCTTTCATTCTTTTTCGTACTGACTTCGCGTCCACCTCGGCCAGCGACTTTCCCGGCTTGATCAGAGCCACTGCGGTGATGAACCCGGCAAGCTCGTCGCAGGCGAAAAGAGCTTTTTCCATCGGCGTATCGCGCCTGACTCCGGTGTATTCGGCATGCGACATGATGGCGCGCGCTATGACCTCAGGCCAGCCGCGCTCCTTCAGAATTTCGTTGCCCCTGTAAGGATGATCTTCGAGGCTAGGATATTTTTCATAATCGAAATCATGGATGAGTCCGACAATCCCCCAGAGATCTTCTTCAGACATCCCCTTGAGGGCTGAAGCCCCTGCGGCGTTTCGCTCCGCCGGACAGCCGGGGGTGCCTGTCCCCACATCATCCTTTCCCTCGCTGTTTCCGAACTTTCTCGCACACGCGCGCATGCAAGCCTCGACCGCGAGCGCGTGCTTGCGCAAACTTTCGGATTGAGTGAACTCAGTTAGTAAACACCACGCCGACTCGCGATCGATCATGCTTTTCGCCCCGTTTTTCGCAAGGATTTCGCCCCCTCTCTGCCGCTTCCACCGGCAAAGTCCGCGGCTCCCTGCATTTTAACCTTGACTTCCACAGGGCTTGTACCGCAGATTAGGCCAACGCTTGAACCTTCCCCCACTTACTTGGTTCAATCGTTGAGCTGTAAGGAGAGCCGGCTCTGGCACTCCCACAACCCGATGGCTACGACTCTTGCCCCGGTAGATTCTAGGGAAGTCGTCCGTTGCGATCACTGCCTGCTGGTCCAGTTCCGTACAGTCAACAATAACTGCCGCCGCTGCCACTCGTCCCTGGACGAGGAACCGGAGCCCGAGCCGGTTGTGATGGCGCCGCCGGTGATGATGCCCATGCCCGGAACTGGCCGTGGACATCTTAACCTGGCCACCTCGATCCGCTCGCTGCGCCTGCGCAGCGGCTTGAGCCAGCGCCAGCTTGCGGGACGCATGTCGGTGCCGCGCACCTACGTCTCAAAAATCGAAAACGAAAAAGCTACGCCCACGCTGTCTTCTCTGGAGCGCCTGGCGCGAGCCCTGGAGGTGACCGTGCCGGAACTGCTCAGCGGCGGCGAAAAGAATCGCCAGGACGAAATCAGCGAACTGATGAAAGATCAGTTCATCGCCGAAATTCTCCCCTTCGTCTCGCAACTGAATGGCATGCAGATGTCCAGCATCCTAACTCAGGTGCGCGACTTAACGCTGCGCCCAAGAAGAACAGCGTAATAAGAAGAAGTGGCAAAGAAAATGTGGAGATGACAATGTGGGGACAGCCGCCCTCGGCTGTCCGCCGGTCGCAGACCGGCTGCTTTTGACTTTGGATTTTATCCGGGCAACCAGCCAACTGCACGCCGGGACCAGCCATGGTCCCGGCTTTTTTCATTAGGTCCAGGCGAGTCGGATGCCCCCTCCCTTCGGAACGGCATCGATGAACTCTTGGTCTTCTTTGGCTTGAGGGCTCCTGGCAACAACGAGAGGCTGTCGACGAGCCTCTCTGACGAAAGCTGGCTTGGAGCGACCTGGCGTTGACATATTCCCGCCTCTCTACTTAACTCTAACCGATTCCAAGTTGGCCGAGTGGCAACGCCGCCCGAATCCCGAATCCATCGACCAACATCTATCCAGCATGAACTGGGAAAGAGTTGAAAGCGCCTTCGAATCCTCCGCCGCACTTCTTAACACGCCAGATGCCCTGGGATTGCGAGATCCGTTGCCTCTAGAATCCGCAACGGCGAATCCCGAATTCGCCGACGGCGCCTTGCTCGACGCCTACTCCCGCGCGGTAACCGGCGCCGTAGCCCGCGTAAGCCCGTCAGTAGTAAACATCGAAGTGCATCAGGCCGCAGCCCGCACCCGTGCTGGCGAACCGCGAGAACGCCGCGGCGGAGGCTCGGGCTTCGTCTTCACGCCCGACGGCCTGATCCTAACCAACAGCCACGTAGTCCACGACGCTCGCCGCATCGAAGTTACTCTAACCGACGGCCGCCGCACGCCTGCAACCGTCATCGGCGACGACCCTGCGAGCGACCTCGCCGTGATCCGCATCGAAAAGCCGCGCGTGGATGAGCCTGGCCTCGCCGCCGCCGCGCTCGGCGATTCGCAGCAACTGCGCGTGGGACAACTCGCGGTCGCGATTGGCGCGCCCTATGGCTTTCAGTCCACGGTGACGGCGGGAGTGGTGAGCGCGCTCGGCCGTTCGCTGCGCTCGTACTCCGGGCGCCTGATCGACGACGTCATTCAGACCGACGCGGCGCTCAATCCCGGAAACTCGGGCGGGCCGCTGGTGGATTCCGCCGGGCGCGTGATCGGCGTGAACACCGCGACCATTCTGCCGGCGCAGGGAATCTGCTTTGCCATCGGCATCAACACGGCGAAGTTCGTGGCCAGCCGCCTGCTGCGCGATGGCCGCATTCGCCGTAGCTACATCGGAGTCTCGGCGCAAACCGTCCCGGTGCATCGCCGCGTGGTGCGCTTCTACGAACTGGCCAAAGAGTCGGGCGCTATGGTTTTGTCGGTGGAGGAGAAAAGCCCGGCGCAGCGCGCAGGCGTACGCGAAGGCGACGTGATCATGGCGCTAGACGGCCGTCCAATCGCCGGAGTCGACGACCTGCACCGCGTTCTAACCGACGTTCGCGTAGGCGGGAGTTGCTCGCTGACTGTGTTGCGGCATACCGATAAGCTGGAGTTGAAGATCGTGCCAGAAGAGGCTGCGAGCGCCTAAGCTCATTCCCCGAGCTTCTCGCCACAACACTGCTGCTTGCTGAGGAAGTATCTTGCACCAAGCCTGTTCCTAACTTACCGCCTCTGAGGTTTGGGTCGTGGGCGGTGCAGCCACAGAACTTAAATCTTCGGATGGGACTACGACGATTTACGCGGCTCAGCAACGCATTCTCAAAGAAGTTGAGAATCACTGCCACATGGTTGCGATCTATCATGCTCATTACCATTTCTGCCGAGTACACCAGACCTTGCACGTGACTCCAGCGATGGAGGCGGGGACTACGGATCACGTATGGTCTCTACAGGAATTAGCTCTGCTCGAAAACAAAGAACTGGCGAAAGCGGCGTAGTTCCTATTTTTATTTCTTGGTGCAGAGCGCCTTGGCCAATACCCTCCCAATAGGTAACCATCTCGCTCGGGTTAAAAGCGCCGGTAGGCTCTTTATCGCCAGACTCGTTTCACCGGTTCCGTTTTGACTTCTTAGTGCATCTGCTAGCTGCGATGGAAGTCTTTCGATAATCAAGTCGCGCAGATACTCAGCATCCGCAAGGTAATTCTTCGTGAATTGCGCCTTGTAGGTGTTGTAGTCGAGGCGGTCGTTATCGTGTCTTGGCTCAGCGTGAAATGGAGAACCGGCGGGCTCCCTTAGTGTGGTTCCGTCCCTTCGGGCGGGGATTTTCAAGGAATGGGAGTCTGTCGTCCGACGATTGCTTCTACCGAGTGCACAGCGCGAGTGGGTAAACTCCCGCGCTGCTGAGCTTCGGCTTGATGAGGCCCGCAAAGTTATCCCTCAGCATGGTTGAGTCCCCGCAGAGCACGCTTCCGTTTCACTTGGCACCAGTTATGATAGGCGGTTGAATCGAAACCAGAACCAGCTGATAGTTGAGCGCTCATGGTCCGCCACTTCCCGATTCGCCCGATGCAACGGGCTGTCTGCTGAGCCTCAGGGGAAGGTCACGAGCGCATGGTCGACCGGGAACTCGTGTCGATGAACGACGGGCGCTGCCTGGGTTTTGGGCTGCTATGCCGCGCCGGTATCGAGCAGCGACGAGTCGTCGATCACGCCTTGCTCGGTGAAGGTTTCGAGTTCATAGGGAAGTCCCTCGGCGCCCAAGGGGGAATTGGCGTCCCGCTGGGGTTAGTCCCCTCGAAGAACACATGGCACTCAAGTTTGCCGCCAAATGGGCGAAAGAAAAGGGTTTAGCAGGCATAAATTCGAAACCGTCCCCTACCAAACTTCCATCTTGACTGAGCGAAATTTCGGGATACAATCACCGCTGCTCTTGCAGGCGATCAGCTTGCCGATGCGTTCATCACTTCATGTTTAGAAATCCACGGGAGGAATTTTCCGATGATCCAATTGGGCGTGCGTCACATGATTCGGATCGCGGCTGTAGCTAGTCTTGCCAGCGCGGTCTCCCTGCCGGTCGCGTATGCCGCGCCGGCTGACGACGATGCGGAAGCCCAGGCGCGCGAGACGTGGCGCGAGAGCATGGTGCGCACCGATGTGCCGGACGAAGGGTGCTTTCATGCCTCCTATCCCAGCACCGAATGGCAGAAGGTGGAATGCACCGCGGCGCCGAATCGTCCGTTCCTCCCGCACCGCGGCGCGATCGGTTTCACGGTCGGCGATGGTAACGATTATGTCGTTGAGGTTTCTGGGCTCATGACCCAATCGGTCGGCACATTCCCTAAGGTTAAGGGCGTGACCAGCGAAACCGGGTCATCGGGACCGAATGATTATTCGCTCCAGCTCAATTCGAACTTCATGACCACTGCCGCTTGTAACGGGCACTCCGGTTGCCTGAGTTGGGAACAATTCGTGTATTCGTCGGGAGAGAATGCCGCGTTTATGCAGTATTGGTTGATTGAATATGGCGACGACTGCCCGAGCGGGTGGATGTCCTTTAGCAGCTCTTGCTACCGAAACAGTGCCGCCGCATCGGTACCTACCGAAGTGATTACGACTCTCGCCACTCTGAAGCTCTCGGGCAAGGCCGTGGCGGGGGGCAAGGATACGCTGGTTTTCACTGCCGGCACCGAAGCCTATAGCACGACCGGCAAGGACGGCGTGGTCGATCTGGCGACCGATTGGAAAGAATCGGAGTTCAATATCGTTGGCGACGGCGGCGGATCCGAAGCGGTGTTTAACGAAGGCTCGTCGATCGAGGTGGAGATCGCGGTAACCGATGGGAGCACAACGGCGCCGACCTGTGTGAAGGATGCTGGCACGACCGGAGAGACCAACAATTTGAATTTGAAAAGCTGCAAAGCCTCTGGCGGAACGTCACCCCACATTCTTTTTGTCGAGTCAAACTGAGCGAGTCAAGGGGAGAATGAATCTCAAATTTCGCGATTAAGGTCTCGTGCCCTTGGGGGCTGAAGCCCGGTCGCACAGAGGTCCTTTACGGTGCGGCTTAAAGCCGCGCCCTTTCAAAGCAAAATCGAGAATCGAGTTTTTCCGCAACGAGCCCGTGCCCTTCGCGTCATTGCAACCGGCTTCCCCACCGTGGTAGCCTCAACGTTCGGAAGGGGATAGCCCTTGCAGGCAAAGGTTCCTGCCGGGCTGGATCGCAAGGAAACGGAAGTCTACCGGCAGCTTGATCCAGAGCGGCTCCCACGACACATCGCGATTATCATGGACGGCAACGGGCGCTGGGCCAAGCGGCGCCACTTGCCGCGCGTGGCCGGGCATCGCGCCGGAGTGGCGGCGGTGCGCTCGACGGTCGAGACGGCGGCGCGTATTGGCATTCCCGCGCTCACGCTGTATGCGTTTTCGGAAGAGAATTGGAAGAAGCGCCCCAAGAGCGAAGTGGATTTTCTGATGCGGCTCCTCAGCCGATATTTGAAGGCCGAAGTTTCCACGCTGAACGAGAACAATATTCGCCTGGAATATATCGGCCGGCAGCACGAGCTTCCCGAAGACGTGCAGGAGCGCATGGCCTGGGCGCGCAACAGCACGGCGCAGAATAACGGCACCGTGCTGACGCTGGCGCTGAACTACAGCGCGCGCAGCGAACTGGTGGATGCGTTTCGCTCCATGGTAAATGCGGCCTCGCAGAACGGCGGCCTCGAGCATCTGCGGATCGACGAAGACACGGTAGCCGGGCATCTTTATACGCGCGACCTGCCGGATCCCGACCTGGTGGTGCGAACTTCGGGCGAGATGCGGCTGAGCAACTTCCTGCTGTGGCAGTTGGCTTATGCCGAGATTTATGTGACTCCGACGTTGTGGCCGGATTTTCGCGGCGTGCAGTTGCTGGAGGGTATCGCGGAGTATCAGAAGCGCGAGCGGCGCTATGGCGGGTTGAACGGCGACGCGCGGGGGCATGCGGATTCGGCGAAAGGTAAAAAATAAGGTTCGCCGGTGCCTTCAGGGGCTGAAGCCCGGTTCCGCTGAGCAGGCTTTTACGGCGCGGCTTGAAGCCGCGTCCTTTCAAAGCACAGTTCGCCGTCGCAGACAGCCGGTTCCTCACCGCGCCTACGGGCCGGTTCGGAATGACAAAACTTTTCGGGGTAACGAACTTTCTTGTGGAAGCGCATCGCGACCGCGGTCGTCCTGATCCCGATTGTGCTGTTGCTGATTTTGCGCGCGCCGGTGCCGCTGGTGGCTGTAGTGGCGGCGGGCGTGGCGCTTCTCACGGTGCAGGAATTTCTTAAGCTCACCGAATCTTACGGCGTCTCGCCGTTGCTCTGGCCTACCTACATTCTTGTGGGATTGTTTTTTCTCGTGCTGGCGGTGAGCGCATTCGGCGATACACCGCAGCTCTACGCCTTGAAGTTCGTGCTGGTGGCGGGATTCGCCGCGGCGCTGGCTCCATTTATTTTTCTGACGATCGCGATGCGGCGGACCCAGATCGGCGCCGCGTATCCAGTTTCGGCGGCTTCGGCATTCGCTTTCGTCTATATTGCGCTTCCCCTGGCGATGCTGGTGCAACTGCGCGAGCAGTGGGCGGGAGCATTCTGGCTGCTCTATCTTCTACTGGTGGTTTGGGCGGGAGACATTCTCGCTTACTTCGTAGGGCGCGCGCTGGGGCGGCATCTGATGGCGCCGCGCATCAGCCCTAAGAAAACCTGGGAGGGCGCGGCGGCTTCGCTGGCCGCGAGCCTAGTGGTCGGCACTCTGCTTTTCAGCCATGCCTTGGAGATCAGTTCGTTCTTGCTGCGCTTAGGGCTGATTCAGCGGCGCGACGGTCTTTTCGGACTGGAGAAGCCAGAGTTGTGGCCGATTATTCTGCTCACGATTGCACTGAATGTCGCGGCGCAACTGGGCGATCTGGTGGAGTCGCTGATCAAGCGCGGCGCCGGGGTGAAAGATTCGGGCACAATACTTCCCGGCCACGGCGGCATGCTGGACCGTATCGACGCGCTGCTGTTTGCCGCTCCGGTGCTGTGGTTTTATGTAGCGTGGCGCGCGATGCAGTAATGGTTGGGCAATGGTAGAATTGTTTCAGTACCCTCCCCGAAAGCGCTTAACCTGGCTAGCTCCCTGAAATGCAACGAAACTTGCGCAGATGGAACGGCTTTCGAGTGAAGCCTTGCCAGTCACATTGTTGCCGGCATCGCAAGCTTGCCTCAAAAGCCGAGCCGATGGAACTATACTAGATGAGCGTCACCGTATTCACATCCTTCGCCGTTGTGGCGTGGAGGTGGACGGTCTGCCTCGGGAGATCGTCGTTGAGGGTCAAGATTAAAGATGGGGAAAGAAATCTATTGGATCGAGGGCTCGTGGCCGGGAAGGCTGGCGGTGGGTCCGCGTCCGCGGGGTGGGGAGTGGCTGCGGGATGATATCGCCGGGTTAAAGCGAGACGGTATAGAGACGGTGCTTTCCCTGCTGACGCCGGAGGAAGAAGGAGACTTGGACCTGGCCGGCGAAGTCCGAAGCCAGCGGATCGAATTTATTTCGTTCCCGATTGCAGATCGACAGATCCCGCAGTCAGAAGCAAAGTGGACGGAGGCTGTGGAGAGAGTCGATCGATCTCTGTCGAAGGGCGCGAAGGTGTTCGTGCACTGCCGGCAGGGGATTGGGCGCAGCGGATTACTGGCAGCGTGCCTGCTGGTGAGGCGAGGCATGAGCCCGGGAGCGGCGATAGATTCGGTCACGATTGCGCGCGGCGTGCGCGTGCCAGAAACGCCTGAGCAGAGAGACTGGATCGACCACTACGCGGCGGCATTAGCGGGGACGGTGTGAGCACGAAACGCATCGCCATCCTGGGATCGACTGGCTCGATCGGCCGCAGCACGCTGAGCGTGGCGGAGGCTTATCCCGAACGGTTTGAGATTGTCGCGCTGGCCACTGGCCGGAATCTCGACGAGGCCTTCGAGCAGGCGCGGCGCTGGCGCCCGCGTGTGATCTCCATCGCTGCCGAGGCCGATGCCGACGTGTTGCGATCACGGCTGGAGCAAGCTGGGCTGAATGAAGTCGAAGTGGTTCATGGATCGGCCGGCACGGTGAAGGTTGCGACCCATACCGAAGTCGATTTCGTAGTCAGCGCGATCGTGGGCGTGGCCGGGCTTGAGGCTACTTACGAGGCGGTGAAAGCGGGCAAGACTGTCGGGGTCGCCAACAAAGAATGCCTGGTCGCCGCCGGTGAATTGATCACCGAAGAAGCTCGGCGCCAGGGCAAACCGCTGCTTCCGATCGATAGCGAACACAATGCCGTGCACCAGTGCCTGCGCGGCGGGCGCATGGAGGAAGTAGAACGGATCTGGCTGACGGCTTCGGGCGGGCCGTTTCTGAATACGCCGTGCTCGGAGTTTGCCTCCATTACGGTCGCGCAGGCGTTGAATCATCCCACCTGGAAGATGGGGAAGCGGATCACCATCGATTCGGCGACTTTGATGAACAAAGGATTCGAAGTCATCGAAGCATGCAGATTGTTTCACATGCCTCCGGCGAAGGTGGAAGTGATTGTGCATCCGCAGTCGACGATTCATTCCTTGGTGGAATTTAACGATGGCAGCATACTTGCTCAGGTTTCCGTAACCGACATGCGGCTACCGATTCTGTACGCATTAACGTATCCGGAGCGGATTCAGTCGGAGCTGCGCTTTGCGGTCCGCGACTTGCGTCATCTGGACTTCTGCCCACCTGACATGAGTAAATTTCCTTGTCTGCGGCTGGCTTACGAGGCAGCCGAGGCCGGTGGGGCCAAGACCGTGGCTTTAAATGCCGGCGATGAGGTCGCCGTGGCGGCGTTTCTTGAAGGGGGCATCGGCTTCGACGAGATTCCCAGGATCATCGCAAAGACCGTTTCGGCATCTAATTCTGGGAAGCTGAACTCGATTGCGGAAGTGCTGGAGGGGGACGCAGAAGCTCGGCGCTTCGCGCAAAAGCTGGTTTTGGGAATGAGCCGGAAAAATATGCAGCCGCAGGCGACTTCGGCGGTGTAGCCGAATTGTAATTTCTGAATCTAACAGGGGAGCGCTTTTCGTACTTCTCATATGTCTGATTTCATCATCTCGGTGGTAGCGGTCGCGGTGGTTCTCGGGTTCATGATTCTCATCCACGAGTTCGGCCACTATGCCGTGGCCAAGCTTTTGGGGGTTCGCGTGGAACAGTTCGCCATCGGATTCGGCAAGCGGCTGGTCGGCTTCCACAAAGGCGAAACCGACTATCGCATCAATGCGATTCCTCTCGGCGGCTATGTGAAGATGGCCGGCGAGAATCCCATGGACGAGCGCACCGGCGATCCCTCCGAGTTCATGTCGCACTCGCGCTGGCATCGCTTCCTGATCGCGATTGCCGGCCCGACCATGAATATTCTGCTGGCCATTTTTTTGCTCACTACGGTCTACATGGTGCACTACGAGTATCCGGTGTTTCTGGATAAGCCGGCGGTGATTGAAGGCGTAAAGCGCGACTCTCCAGCGGCAAAAGCTGGATTACAACCCGGCGACCGCATCGTGAAAGTCGACGGCATTCAGAATCCGACTTGGGAGCAACTGCAGCCGCGGGTATGGCTGAGTCCGAACCAGCCCCTTACCGTGACCATTCAGCGCGGCGCTCAGAGTTTTCAAAAGACAATCGTGCCGCAGGCTGTGACCACTTCCGAAGTGGGTTCAGCCGGGTGGTACCCTGAAGAACCGGTCATCGTGGGCCAGCTTGAGGCAGGCACTCCCGCAGCCAACGCCGGCTTAAAAGAAGATGACCGCATCGTGGCCATGGATGGCCAGCCGCTGGTCTCGATCGAAGCTATGATCGAGCGCCTGCAGCAGACGAAAGATAATCCCGTCGATCTCACCATTGTGCGCGGCAGCCGGACTTTGAATTTCCGCCTGACCCCGGTGCTCGCGAAAACCGAGGACCCAAAAGAGCAGCGCTACCGCCTCGGCTTCCTGAACAAGAGCGAAACCAAGGTCACGACCTTGCCCTTCGCGCAGGCGCTGAGTCTTTCGCTTGAGACCAACAAGAAATATTCGCTGCTGATTCTCGAGCTGGCCAAAAAGATCGTGCAGCGTAAAGTTTCTTTACGAGCGGTTTCCGGCCCCATCGGCATCGCGCAGGATGCAGGCTACGCCGCCCAGCAAAAAGGCTGGACTCCGCTTTTGGAATTGACCGCCGGAATCAGCCTGAATCTGGGCATCTTCAACCTGCTGCCGATTCCCATTCTCGACGGCGGCGTGATTCTGTTCCTACTGATCGAAGGCCTCATGCGCCGCGACGTCAGCCTGCGCATCAAGGAACGCGTCTACCAGGCCGCGTTCGTATTCCTCGTGCTGTTCGCGGTGATGGTCATCTACAACGATCTAATGAAAACCCTGCCGGGGTTGATGGATCGGTTGCCGTAGGCTCAAACGGCGTCTATGTCCCATGGAGGCTCGCTCGCGAGCTCTACTTCAGGTGTTCCACCAGAAATAAATCCGATAAGCTGCGGACATAGCCAAAAACGTAGTGCTCGTCATCCGCTGCCAGCACCCCGCAGGCAACCGAGGTGATGCCCGCGGAGTCGGGCACGCTGAATGTTTTCCAGATAGTCCGTGCACCGCTTTGGACATCCAACCGCGAAACCGGACAGGAGGTTTCGCCGCGCTCACCCACCAGCAACGTTGTCCCATCTCTTGCCCAGCGTAGCAGCAGGTCCCCGGGTTGCGAATTTCGCACAATTTGGGGTTCGCCCCCGTCGACGGGAACCAGGGCGATTCCGTCGCTGGAGCGGACAGCCAACTGCTTGCCGTCTGGCGAAAGAGCAACTCCCCACAAGCTGAACCCTTCGGGGGTTATGGCGCGAGGTTGCCCCCCCTCAAGATTCATCAGATAGACGCGAGAAAAGTGACCGGGCTCATGACCATCCAGGAGCAAGCGCTTGGAGTCGGGCAGGAACTGGGCGTGATTGGGAATCACGTTTCCTGTGGGAAGCGGGCGCTTCTGGCCCACACCCGTAGGCAGCAGGACGAAGTCGGGAGGCGACATATTCTGCCGCAGCACCAGAGCCCACCGGCCATCTGGGGAAAGCGCAGTCGAAGAGCCCTCGCCTAAACGTACCGCGGAGCCGCCATTGGTATCGCGTATAAACACCGCATATTCACCGCCACCCGCCTCGCCCGCTTCGGTGAAGAGCACAACCTTGCCGTCCGCGGAGAGGGCGTGAGGCACGGTCCAATCCTGCCAACTCAGGTCGCGTTCTTTGCTTTCCCCGGGGGCCAGGCCAATCGCTCCGGCGCGCAACGCGTCACGCGAGATCAAAGCCCGGCCGCCGGCGCCCACATCGTGCAGGGTCAGCGTTCCTGGTGCGCTTAGTAGCTCCCGGCCCGTGCCCGATAAAGTCACGCCGCGCAGCGACCGGCTGAATCCCGTAGCCGTCGCAGTAAACCAGATTTCGTCGCCGGCAGGCGACCATGCGAGTCCGTAGGCGCTGGCCCAGCGCTCGGTAAGATCCGTCTTCTTACCATTGAGGTCGGTGACACTAATGGTGCCGCCATCATCCCCGCGCAGAGGATGGTCGATGAACGCCAGCCGATCGCCTTTCGGAGAAAAGCGAACGTGGCTGATCCATCCCGCAGTCTCGTACAACACTTTGCCGATGGGATATTCGAGGCGGCTCTTACTCTCGACCAAATGGACCACCGCCAGCGAGTTACCATCCGGCGCCCAATCGGCTTGCTCGACTTTGTCCAGCAAATCGCGCGGAGCGTCGGCACCGATGGAAAGTTGCGCCAGGGTTCCGATGTGAGTGAAGCTGTTATCGCTGATGCGAAAGTTCCGCAGAACCGCCATCTGTCCCGAAGGCGAAACCGCCAGCACTTCCGTTTTTGGCAAGCCCAAATCGCGTGATTCGGTGGAATTTGGCGAGCTGATAAAAACCGCCTGGGGAGTGCCCTCCCAGGACGCGCTGTAGATGGCCGAGCGAGGGTCGGGGGCAAAGCGGGCTGCCGTCAAGGCGCCACGACGGAAGGTAAGCTCGCGAAATGTGGGCACCGGCCGTGTGGCCGATTTTTGGCCGCTGAAGAACGCGACAAAGCCCACGGCCAAAAGCAACAACAGAGCGGCGCCGGCGAACCAGAGCACTGTGACCCGCTTGGCGGCGTGGGATGCGTCTTTCGTAGCCTCCGTCAAAGCCGTCGCGGGAGTAGCCAGCGGAGCCGCCGATACGGCGGAATCCGTCGCGGCCGCAACCAACTGCCTTGACGACGGATGCCAGTCGCGATGCAGGCGCTTTAGATCGGCGCGTATCTCGGCGGCACTCTGATAGCGCAGATCGCGATCTTTTTCCAGCGCCTTGTGGATGATGCGCTCGAGCTCCGCCGGAAGATCCGAGTTCAAGCTCAGCGGCGCGGCGGGGACTTTATTGAGAATTGCGTTGAAAATTGCCGCTGGCGTATTTCCCTCAAAGGGCAGGCGCGCGGTGCCCATTTCATACATCACAACACCGAAGGAGAACAGATCGCTGCGCGCGTCTAGTTCTTCGCCCAGCGACTGCTCCGGACTCATGTAGGCCACAGTGCCAAGCGTGGAGCCAGGAGAAGTGAGGTGCTCGAGACTGACTCCGACAATGGGTTCGGCTGCGGTGGCCTGGGTCGCGTCCAGTACTCTGCTGCGCTCCGCCATTACCTTCGCCAGCCCAAAATCCAGAATCTTGGCGTGATTGCGCTCGGTTACGAACAGGTTCGCGGGCTTAATATCGCGATGCACGATTCCCTTGGCGTGAGCCGCATCGAGAGCGTCGGCAATCTCGATGGCCAGCGTAAGCAACAAACCTACCTCCAGCGGACGATGACTGATGCGGTGCTTCAGCGTCGACCCATCCAGAAACTCCATGGCAATGAAGGACTGGCTTTCGTGATTGCCGATCTCGTAGATGGTGCAGATGTTGGGATGGTTCAAGGCAGAAGCGGCGCGGGCTTCGCGGCGAAAACGTTCCAACGCCTGCGGGTCGCGGGCGAGATCATCGGGTAGGAACTTCAGTGCGACAAAGCGCCCCAGTTGCGTGTCTTCCGCCTTGTAAACCACTCCCATGCCGCCGCCGCCCAACTTGTCCACGATGCGGTAATGGGAGATAGTCTGATCGATCATATCCGCAAGATTCCCGTGGCCGTATGTTAGGGCGTTGGCGAGGCGAAGTCAAAGCCACCACTAAGGAAGCGCGCAAAGGCAGCCTGCGCTCGTTCAACAGCGTCTCCGATCTGATGAGCAACCTAAATGCGAAGGATTGAGCCCACCGGCGCCTTGCGAAAGGATTTCAAGCGCGAGAAGCGCGGACCACACCGGCGCGCTATTGATTTCCTGGTTTCCGTGGTCCTATCGCTCTTGGCCGAAGACAAACCGCTCTCGGAAAAGCATCGCGGCACAGTCTCCTTGGACCATGGGATGACCATCGGGAATGTCACGTGAAGCCAGATGGCTGCTCTATCGCAAGCAGGATGTTGAGGTTCTGCCGCTTACGGGGTGGGTTCGCACAGCGAACAGCGAACTCTTCAGTTAAAAGTCGCGAGTTCCCACATGTTAAAATAAAAGTTCCATGGCTATCGTTCCCCGCAGAAAAACCCTAACTGCCATAGTCGGCGGCGTGCGCGTCGGCTCGGATGCACCGATTGCGGTGCAGTCGATGACTAATACCGATACCGCCGACATCCCTTCGACCGTGCAGCAATGCGCGGCTCTAGCTCGCGCCGGCTCGGAGCTGGTGCGCGTTACCGTTAATAACGAAGAGGCTGCGGCGGCTGTTCCCCATATTGTCGAACAACTCGACAAGCTCGGGCTGCGCGTGCCTATCATCGGCGACTTTCATTACAACGGGCATGTGCTGCTTACCAAGTATCCGGAGTGCGCTCGCGATCTGGCCAAGTACCGCATCAATCCCGGCAACGCCAGCATTGGACGAACCGGGGACTCGAATTTCCGCACCATGATCGAAGTGGCGGTGAAGTATCAGAAGCCGGTGCGCATTGGCGTGAACTGGGGATCGCTCGACCAGGTTCTGCTCACCCGCATGATGGATGAGAATTCGGCGCTCGCGGAGCCTAAAGACGCCCGCGAAGTGACCATGGAAGCGATGGTGGTAAGCGCGCTGAACTCCGCCGACCTGGCGCAGAAGTTCGGATTGCGTCCCGACCAGATTATTCTTAGCGCGAAAGTTAGTGGCGTGCAGGATTTGATCGACGTTTATCGCGCGTTGGCCGCGCGCTGTGACTATCCACTGCACCTCGGGCTTACTGAGGCCGGTATGGGAGCGAAGGGAGTGGTCGCATCGAGCGCCGCCATGGGCGTGCTGCTGCAGGAAGGAATCGGCGATACGATTCGGGTTTCGCTGACTCCGGCTCCGGGCGGTGATCGCACTGAAGAAGTGCGCGTGGCGCAGCAGATTCTGCAGTCCATGGGCATTCGCAGCTTCACTCCGCAGGTTACGGCGTGCCCCGGCTGCGGACGCACCACCAGCACTTTCTTCCAGGAGATGGCCGAGCAGATTCAGACTTACCTGCGCGAGCAGATGCCGGGCTGGAAGGGCCGCTACATCGGCGTGGAAGAGATGAAGCTCGCCGTGATGGGCTGCGTGGTCAACGGTCCCGGCGAATCGAAGCACGCTAACATTGGGATTTCGCTGCCGGGAACCTTCGAGGAGCCGAAGGCTCCGGTGTACGTCGATGGACGCCTGTTCACCACGCTGAAAGGCGATCGCATTGTCGCCGAGTTCATCGCGATTCTCGATGAGTATGTCGATTCGCACTACGCCGCGCGCGAGGCGCAAGAAGAAGTAGCGGCACGAAGCTAGATCAGCTCACGGTTCCGATACCCTGTCATCCTGAGCGGGGTAAGTGTTTCGCGGAGCGAAGCACCTACGCAGTCGGAGAGCTCGCCCAGAGCTTGCCGAAGGGACCCCTGCGCTGCTGGAAGTACATTCTGCCTAAAGGAATTCTCACAGTGCATCCGATCGCCAGTGAGAATGCCTCGACGCATCTCGGGCGCTGCCAGCTTCACCGGGGTCCTTCGACTGCGCATCAGCTTCGCATGGCGCGAAGCTAACTAATGCTCCGCTCAGGATGAGCGTGGGGACGATTTTCCTGATTTTATTGCCCGGTCAGCAGGAAGATCGGGTTTTGCGGAGGCGGCTCGCCAGTCGCTTGCGTCGGCCCGCTGAAGGCCGCCAGCAGGTCGACGACAACCGTATCGGCCGGGGTTCCATTCTGCGGATTGTTGATATTGTTGCCCGTGGTGTTCACAACCGCGACGGCGCCAGCGTCGCACATACTTACGTACACGCGGTTGCTATCTTCGGACGCCACGGTGAAGACGCGAAACCGCGTAACCGTCGGCGAATATAGCGCCGGGTAGAGAGCTGCGTTAGAGCACGAAGCTACCTGCGGCACGGCGTATTGATATTGATCCGTGCCGGTGTTAGCCGAGAATGGAGGGTCGGTGAGCAACGTCAACGTCGGTGCGCTGGGATATTGCAGCGCGAAATTGTTGGCGTTGAACACCGTGAGGCCGGGAATCACGCAAGAGGATGATGCTCCCACAAAACTATCGGGGCACGATGCAGCGACCCGGTAGCTGGCCACGTAAAACCGGCTGCCATCGGGCAAAGCCGTAACCGATGCGGGGATGCATCCCTTGGGGCACGGCGCCGAGTTGGCGGCGAAAGAAATCTCTGCGATCTGGGTGGGCGTGTCGTTGGCGCCACCGGTGTCGGAGAAAACATACACCAACTGCGTCACCGGATTGGTGACGTAGAGCCGGTTCAAGTGCGCATCGTAAAAAATAAAGTTGGCGCCCGCGCCCACCGAAAGGCTGGCGGTAACCGTGTCCGTAGCCGTGTCGATCGTGACTAGCTGGCCGTCGCCTTCGGCGAGCACGTAGGCTTTTTGTCCGTCAGCGCGCGCGACAACCCATACCGGGGTCACGCCCGTGAAGCCGGTCACCGTGTTCAAAGAGAGATCCACCGCATTCAGGCTGCTCACGGTGTTGCTGCCCTGGTTCGCGACGTAGATTTTATCGCCGCCCGGAATCGAGGCCTCGGCCATGGCCACGGGATTCACTCCCACCGTAGCCGTGTTTGCCAGAGCGTTCGTATTGGTATTGATCTGGCTTACCGAATTCGTCCCATAGTTCGCCACGTATACGTAATTATTCTCCGCCGTATTGACAAAAACGGGCAGGGATCCCGTGGGCAAAGGAATCGTGGTCACCGCTCCCAGGCCGGTTGTGGTCGCGGACTGGGTGACCGGGAAGAACGATGACACCCCATCGATTCCCCCAGCCTGCACACTGCCCGCGCTGGGCACAAACACCCTCGAGTTGTTGGGCAGAATGGCGAGATGGGTGGGATTGTCGCCGAGATTGGGCTGTTGCGGCTGGGAGGTCGGGGTCTCGCCGATGATGGTGTCGCCCGCAACATCGATCTGCATGGCTCCGCCGGGATAGTTCGGGACGTTGGTGCTGATGCCGAACACGGCGTGGAAATTGGCCGGAATCGCGGGCGGTTCGTTGGGACAGCCGGGAATTCCGCCCTCCGTGCAAGGAATCACCACAGGGCGGTACACCTGCCCGCATGCCACCCAGAACAAAATTGGAAGCAATGCCGCCACCAATCGGACTACGCGAAAGCTCATCGATACTCCCAGAAAGTTTGCCAGTTAAGATTGCAAGGAATTCAACATTCTAACGGCTGGCTGCGAAGCGCGCTAGTGCGGAACGCGGCTTTCGGGCTTCGGCTTTCGGGCTTCGGCCCGCTCGCTTTTTTTGGGATGCAGGGCCGGAGGGGCGAGTTGGACGTTCCGCGCCTTTGTCGTTTATTGTGCGCGATCCTCGCCGACGACAATCAGGCTTGCGATTCGTAATGATTCGAGGACGAGCTTACGCGGTGGAACCTCGCGGCCGAAGCCCGGAGCGCAGAAGCCGCGTTACCTTCCCCGCCGCGACTTTCCACCGGCAGCAGCCGCTGGGGCTTCTGTGTTGGCCGTGGCCGCGGGCTTTTTCTTGCCTTCCATCTGCGCCAAGCTCTGCTTGAGAGCGGCCATGAGATCGACTACCGGGGCCAGCTTCTTGGGCTTCTCTACCGCCGCGACTTCTCCGCCCTCGAGCTTGGTCTCGATCAGCTTCTTGAGATTTTCCTGGAAGCTGTCTTTATATTTTTCCGGGTTCCATTCGTCGGCTAAGGCTTCGATGAGCTGGTGCGCCACTTTTACTTCGGCTTCCTTCAATTCCACATCAGGGGCGCCAAAACCTTCCACCTTCTTCACCTCTTCGGCGTAATACATTGTGTGCAGCATCAAGCCGCCTTCGTGCGGCCGCAGGAATACCGTATACTCGCGGTTGTGCATGGTGATCTTGGCGATGGCGACGTACTCGCTCTCTTCGAGCGCCTTGGTGAGCAGCGCGTACGGACGCCGCCCAGCCTCCTCGGGCATCATGTAATACGAAGACTCGAAGTAGACCGGGTCGACGTCGCCGGCCTTCACGAATTCCAGAATCTCCATGGTCTTCGCGGTCTGGGGCTCGATCTTCTTGATCTCTTCCGGCTCGATGACGATATATTCGTCCTTGCGAAACTCGTAGCCTTTGACGATCTCGCTGCGGTCGACGACCACGTTCTCCGCGGGACAAATATACTGCTGCTTCACCCGCACTTTATCGGGGCGATGCAGCATGTTGAAAGAGATGCCGCCACTGCGCGCGCCGGAGAACAGACGCACCGGCATAGAGATGAGGCCGAAAGTTAAATGTCCTGACCAGACTGACGCTGCCATAGTTCCTCGGTTGGCAAGGCGCAACGGCTCCGCCCGAATCGTGCCCACAACGGCATAACCTGCCCAGAATTGGCAGTTTAGCTTACAAACCAAGCTTGGATGCACAAATCTTAGGGCGGGGAGAACCGAAATGCGAAGCCGGAGGGAATGGGGCTGGGCGCTCCTGAGCCCTAGGGGTTGTAGTTAACTGAGCGGGTTCCAACTCTGTTTTATATCAATCTTGGTATGGTGCCTGGAGGGCGCGTTTTGGTGACCCTCCAGTTACCCGGAAACAAGGTTCGACCGACCGCTGCTTTTCTGCACCTCGCCGAGGCCGCGAATCATCTGTAAGTAGCGCTCTCGCCATGCCAGAGGACACAATGCCCGACCTGCGCTACCCCATCGGCAAGTTCAACTACCATGGCCCCCTCACCGACGAACAGAGGCAGATGAGTCTCGACGAGATCGCACACGCCCCGGCCAATATGCGCGCTGCGGTGGAAGGGCTTTCGGAAAAACAGTTTGACACTCCCTACCGCCCCGACGGCTGGACCGTGCGCCAGGTCGTGCACCATGTCCCGGACAGCCATATAAACGCCTACGTGCGCTTCAAACTCGCCCTCACCGAAGACGACCCGCCCATCAAGCCCTACGCCGAGGATCGTTGGGCGCAACTGGCCGACACGCAGGCCACTCCGGTGCAAGTCTCCCTGGCGCTGCTGGATTCTCTTCATGATCGCTGGACTCGGCTGCTGCGCTCGCTCCAGCCAGAGGATTGGAAGCGAACTTTTCGCCATCCTGAATTGGGCTCGGTGACCTTGGAGAAAAATCTGTCGCTCTACGCCTGGCATGGCCGGCATCACGTCGCGCATGTCACGGCTCTGCGCGAGAGGAGCGGCTGGTAGCGATTCGGGCTTCGGCTATCGCGCTTTGGCCTAGGCAAAATCTCTCGTTACGCGCGGCAACCGATTCATCACTCGATAGGCGCCGCAGCTCCGGCATTGCCGAGGCCCGGAAAGTGAAGCCCGAAGCCCGCTAGCTCATTCCCAGCCTCCACACCATATAGCTGCTGGCCTCGCGCAAAACTGCGTAGGCGCGCTGCGCTGGGCTGTGCAGACGCGAGTCCGGCCGCGGCGAAACATACACCGGATGAATGCCTTCATGCTCCAGCAACTTACGGATGCGGAAGACGTGGTAGGCGTCGCTGACGGCAACGCAGCTATGCAGGCCGTTGGTATGCATGATGACGGCGACGCGCACCGCTGACTCGGCGGTGTCGCGGCCTTGGGTCTCTGCAATCAGCGCCCGTTCCGGCACTCCGCGGTGCAGGAGATAGTCGTGGCCCACGCCGCCTTCGCTGAAGCTGGGGTCGGCGCCGGCGCCGCCGGTCACGATCACCACTGGCGCAATGCCGCGCTGGTAAAGGTCGAAGCCGTGATCGAGGCGGGCGCGCAGCACTGGCGAGGGATGCCCGGAATACTCGGCCGCGCCGAAAACCACGATGGCGTCGGCGGGCCGGGCTTGGTCGCGTGAGGAGGTGTTGATGATGCCAACGCTCAGCACCAGAAGAGACGACGCTACCACAACCGCGGCAACCGCCATCCCCCGCAAGATCCACCGGAGGCGGGACTGGCGCGGGGCTGTGAGCTGGTTCATCCTTTGGCGAAGAAGGTGGAAATCTCGTCGGCCGGGATGGCGCCCTCGCGAATGATGCGCCAGCGCTCCATTTCATCGGTGAGGTCGATGATGGTGGAAGCGACGTCGCGCGGCGAGGCCCCACCGTCAACAATGATGTTGATGCGGCCCTGCAGTTGATCGCGCACCTGCTCGGCGCTGGTGCACTCCGAAGCGCCGCTGAGATTGGCCGACGTAGCCGTGATTGGAATCGCCGCCGCCGTCACCACCGCCAGCGGAATCTTTGCGTTCGGCACGCGCAGCGCGACATTGCCGGTATTGGCCGTGACTTTCAGCGGCAGGCGTGATCCGGCTTTGACGATGATGGTGAGCGGCCCCGGCCAGTATTTGCGCGCGAGGGCATAGAACTCCTCGGGAAGATCTTTGGCGAGTTCCTCGGCATGATCTTCGCTTTCGATGAGCAGCGACAAAGGCTTGTGCCGCGAGCGCGTCTTGATCTCGTACACGCGGTCGACGGCGCGCAGGTTAAAGGGATCGGCCGCGAGCCCGTAGAAAGTGTCGGTCGGCATGCCCAGCACCTCGCCCGCACGGATTTGATCGGCGGCGTACTTGATCAGTGAGATCTCGGGCATCTCACTACTTATTTTCAGGATTTCGGCGCGCACGGCTACCTTCCCATTCCCCTGCAGACTTTGATTGGCTTCGATGGCGGAACCTATCATAATACGGCAACCACATGCAAGATAGCCGTGCGGGGTATCATCGATCAGAAATAAACTTGCGAGTTCGCAGCCACCTTGTCATTCATGAAACGATCCTCAGAAATCGCCCAGTTGGAGAAAAGGCTGCGCCGAATCGAAGGCCGCCATAATCCCTTGGCCAAGCAACTGCGGCTGGCCTTTTCGCGCGCGGAGCTTACCGAAAAGGGCGAGTGCGCCATCGAGGGCCTGCGCATTGTGGAAGAAGCTATTCGCAGCGGCCTGCGCTTCGGCGCGGTATTTTTTCGCGAGTCGGAACAAGCGCTCGCCGGACGCCTGCTGCCGCAGCTCGGCGCGCAGGTGGAAACGCTTCTGCTGCCGGATAAACTGTTCGACCGCCTGGTCTCGACCGAATCTCCGCAAGGCGTGGCGGCGCTGGTGCGCCTGAAAGAATTCTCGCTCGACGATATTTTGCAGCGGCAGCAGGTCGGGCCCATCGCCGTGCTGGCTGGACTGCAGGACCCCGGCAATCTGGGGACGATTCTGCGTTCGTCGGAGGCCTTCGGCAGCGCGGGCGTGGTCCTGGGCGAAGGCACGGTGAGTCCCTTCAACGCGAAGGTTGTGCGAGCGTCAGCGGGCTCAGTGTTTCGGTTGCCGATGGTGCACAGGCACGCGCAGGGAAAATCCACGGCGGGAAGCCTGGAAGAGATTTCTCAAAATCTAGAGGAACACGGCGTGCGGCTCATCGCCACCTCGTCGCACAAAGGAACACCTCTCGATCAAGCCGATTTAAAAGGCGCGACGGCAGTCTTCTTCGGCAACGAAGGCGCCGGCCTGGCGAGGGAAGTGATGAGCAAGATGGATCAGATCATCGCCATTCCGCACACGCCCCAGGTGGAATCCCTCAACGCGGGAGTCGCCGCCAGCATCGTACTGTATGAGGCCGCAAGGCAGAGGAAAGCAGCCGTTGGCTCATAGCTTTTGGCTAAAAGCTAAAGGCTAAAAGCTAAGAGCTTCAGTTATGGGACTGTTTCAGCCCACCCCGAGCGCCAATCCCGCCACCGACAAGACGCGGCCGCTCGCCGACCGCATGCGCCCGCGCACGCTTGAGGAATATGTGGGACAGGAGCATCTGATCGGCCCGGGCAAGCCCCTGCGCACGCAGGTGGAGCGCGACGATACCGGCTCCATGATTTTTTGGGGACCTCCCGGCACCGGCAAAACTACGCTGGCAAAGATCATTGCAAGCATGACGAAAGCGGAGTTCATAGAATTCTCCGCCGTGCTGGCTGGCATCAAGGAAATCAAGCAGGTGATGTCCGACGCCGAGCGCGCGCGGCAGTACGGCACGCGCACGATTGTTTTTATCGACGAGATTCACCGCTTTAACAAAGCGCAGCAGGATGCCTTTCTGCCGCACGTGGAACAAGGGAACATACGGCTGATCGGTGCGACCACCGAAAATCCCTCCTTCGAAATCAATTCTGCATTGCTCTCGCGCTGCCGGGTTTATGTCTTGCAGCCGCTGACGGAAGAGCAAATCGTTCTCTTGCTGAAACGCGCTCTGGTCGATCAAGAACGCGGACTGGGCACCATGGAGCTGCGCGCCTCCGACGAAGTGCTCAAAAAAATCGCCAGCTATACCAGCGGAGACGCGCGCAGCGCCTACAACGTGCTGGAGGTCGCCGCCGGATTGGCGAAATCCTCACTTCTCGCGGATGGCACCCGTGGGGTACCCGCACCTCCGGAAATTACCGACGACATCGTTCGCGATGCGCTGCAGAAGCGCACATTGCTCTATGACAAGGCCGGCGAAGAACATTACAACCTGATTTCTGCGTTGCACAAGTCGGTGCGCAACAGCGATCCTGATGCGGCTTTGTACTGGCTGGGCCGCATGCTCGAGGCCGGTGAGGATCCGCTCTACGTGGCGCGGCGCGTGGTGCGCATGGCGGTGGAAGATATTGGCCTGGCCGACCCGAGCGCGCTTTCACTATGCATGGCCGCTCGCGATGCCGTCGACTTTATCGGCATGCCGGAGGGCAATCTCGCGCTGGCGCAAGCGGTTGTGTATCTCTCGGTCGCACCGAAGTCGAACGCGCTCTACAGGGCTTACGGCGAAGTACAAAAGGATGTCGAAGAGTCGGCCGCACAGCCTGTGCCGCTGCATCTGCGCAATGCACCCACTGGACTGACGAAAGGATTGGGTTACGGCAAGGATTATCAATACGCCCATGACGTCGAGGGCAAAGTCGCCGACATGCAATGCCTGCCGGATAATCTGAGCGATCGCATCTACTATCGACCGACGAACGAGGGCATCGAGAAGCGCATCCGCGAACGCATGGAAGAGATCAAGAAACTGCGCTCAGCCAGCGATCCCCGGAAGTAACGCCGGCTCCGGCCAGCGGCCTAACGGAAACGAATTCGGTGTTCCTTCAGAATGCAGCGATCCATCACCACGAAGAGTCCTGCCTGGCGCGCCTTTTCCGCGGCTTTTTCGTGGATGACTTCCTCCTGCATCCAGATCGCGCCAAGCTCCAACTGAATCGCCTGGTCTACGATCTTTTCCACAAACTCCGGCCGGCGGAAAATATTTACGATATCGATCTTCCTGGCGTCGCCCGGCGGCACTTCCAGCAACGAAGCGTAAGCTTTCTCACCGGCCCAAGATTCGATATTCGGATTCACCGGGACGATGCGATAGCCCTCACTCTGCATGTAGGCCGTGACGCCATGGCTGGGACGCAGTGGATCGCTGGAAAGCCCGACCACGGCGATGGTTTTGGCGCGTTTGAGAAGTTCGCCGATGGGATCGGTCTGAGGCCAGGAAACCATGCGATATTCTATTTCTTGGCGGCCGCATCTAGCTTTTGCTTATACATCTTTAAGGCGAGCTTCCGAACGGTCTCGGATATTTCCTTGTTGCCCGAAATGTTTTTCAAGTCCTGGGGCAGCAGATGCTTCATCAGTCCCAAGCCCAAATCGAGGGGGGTACGCGGATTCGCGACCAGATTGCGCACCACGATGTAATTTTTCATGAAGCGCCGCTTCAGCGGAATCTGGCGCAGCACCGCTTCCAGAACGTTTTTTTGCAACGCGAACTTTTCCACTTCGCCGTCGGAGAGCTTGGGCGCATCGAGCACGGCCAGCGCCACCACCTTGGTGCCGTCGCGAATCAGAATCGAGCGCTCTTCTTTGTTGCCCTTCATCGCCAATTGAATGCGGCCCTTGACATCGAGGCGATTGATTTTCTGCACCGAGTTGTCGCGTTTGGCGGGGAGATTTCTATTGGGTTGTGCAACCGCCGGCTTGGAGGCCGCGGCGGGCCCGCTGGCGGAGACCGCAGCCGGAGGCGCCAAGTTCGCCGCCGGCGCCATATCTTTGTTTTCTGACACCGGAAAATAGTCGGTCCCCAACAACTCTACGATGCCGCCCACGGGCTGGAACGGCTTGTCTTTTTCGGCGTCAATCTCTGGCGCGTGCTCGGCGAGGTAAGCGGTCACAGCTTCGTCAGGAACTTCATGGCCGGCTTCGTCCCCGGACGCTTGCGCGGTCTGCTCCGGTTCCGCGACCGCCCCGCCGCCCGGGTTTTCGATTGGCGCAAGGGTCGCCGCAGCGCCGCCGGGTGGAACCGGGGCAGTGGCCGTCCCGCCGAGTCCCGCCTGCAACCACTTCGCGATCGTGGCCGCGTCCTCCGCCCTCAGGTAAGGATTCGATCGCAGAGCATTGAGAACCGCGGTGGAAGCTTGCACTCGAGCGCTTTGCAGCATCGTGGCGATCGACTCCCGCGAAGCAGAAATGGCGAACTTGGCCAGCAAGCTATCGGGAATCGAAGGATTCTCGAGAAGCGCCGGGAGGAGTTTGGGCCGGACGTTATCCGGAGAGATCAAGTAGTCGAGCACTTCGCGAGGAGTATCGGGATTCGAAGCTGCGGCCAGCGACGATTTCTCGTCCCAGCCGGCCAGAGTCATGCGGGCGAGATCGCCGAAAACTTTATTGTGTTTCGCGAGGTAAACCAGGATCTCGATACTCTCCTCGAGGGGCACGGAGAGCGCCCCCCGAGCGGCGAACTGCATCATGTTCGAGGGCAGCTTCGAGGCGCGGACTAAATCGATTTGGCGCGGCATCATTTCACCTCCGTCGAGCAGCGGCGCCGGACTTCGCGGAAGCCTGAAGCTCCTCCACCGCAAGTTGAAACTCACGCATCAAGCGGTTCGGCTTGCGCCTCGAAAATTCTTCCCGCAAAGCCCGATAGTACCAAAGCGTGCCCTCGCGTCCGCCGTTGAAGCGCGCCCATATTGACTCTCCGACTTCCCGATAATCCGAAAGGACGGAGCGAACGTTGTTCAGCTTGTCGGCGGCGGAAACCAGAAGGGTTTCGGCGTCGGCAGTTTTCAGATGCCGCAGATAATAATCTTTGCGCTCACGCCAGGGCGGCTTGGGATCGCGATCGGAGTCGGTGCACCCCTCGACGATTTTTGCCACGCGACGCCCGAATCTTCGCCGGACTTCTTTGAGCGTGGGTGCGCCGCCGCAATCTTCCACCACGTCGTGCAGCAGTGCTGCGATCGCCATATCTTCATCGCCGCCAAATTCCAGCACCAACGACGCAACGCCCATCAAGTGCGCGAGGTAGGGGATGGTCGAAGCCTTGCGCGTTTGCCCAGCATGTTTCCTCGCTGCAAATGAAAAGGCGCGCATAAATCTGGGACCTAACTTCACCGACAATTTCGAGGTTGGCGCCTTCGCCTTCGCCGCTCTTGCACCCATTACGCCGCTTTCTCCGCGCGCCGCGCCAGCAAATATGCGCGAATCAAGGGCTGCAAATCTCCGTCGAGCACGCGGTCCACGTCGCCGACTTCCGTCTTGGTGCGATGATCTTTAATCATGCGGTAAGGCTGTAGAACGTAGGAGCGAATCTGCGAGCCGAAATCGTTGTCGAGCTTCGAGTCTTCGATCTTCTTTGTGGCCGCGCGCTTTTTCTCCATCTCGAATTCGTAAAGTTTAGACCGCAGCATGCTCATGGCGCGCTCTCGATTTTTATGCTGCGAGCGTTCGTTTTGGCAACTGGCAACCAAGCCGGTGGCGATGTGGGTGATGCGCACCGCGGAATCGGTGGTGTTGACGTGCTGCCCGCCTTTGCCGCTGGAGCGGTACGTGTCGGTGCGAATATCTTCGGGCTTGATGACGACCTCGATACTGTCGTCGATTTCCGGCGAGACAAAAACGCTGGCGAAAGACGTATGCCGCCGTTTGGCCTGATCGAAAGGAGAAATTCGTACCAGGCGGTGCACGCCGATTTCGCTGCTCAACAATCCAAAAGCATACTCACCGTTGACCGCGAAGGTCGCCGATTTCAGCCCTGCTTCTTCGCCCGGCTGGTAATCGTAGAGCACGGTTTCGAAGCCCTGGCGCTCGGCCCAGCGCAGATACATGCGGAGCAGCATGTCGGCCCAGTCTTGCGATTCGGTTCCACCCGCGCCGGGGTGAATCGTCACGATCGCGTTGAGCGGATCGTTTGGGCCGGAGAGCAGGGTTTCGGTTTCAAGTTTATCGACGAGCGTGTGCAGCGAGTCGATTTCGCGACGCAGCTCGGCTCCGACGCTCTCGCCTTCTTTTGCAAGCTCAAAGTAAGCGGCGATGTCTTCGCCGCGGCGCTTGAGATCGCCATCGGTGGCCAGCATGTGCTCGAGGCGCTTCTTCTCGCGCATCACCTGCTGCGAGCGTTGCGGATTCGACCACAGATTCGGATCCGCGGCCTGCTTTTCGATTTCGCTTAGTTGCGGACGGAGCTTGTCCGCGTCAAAGATACTCCCGGAGTTCAAGCGCCTTCTTGCTCAGCAATCCGTACTCTTGCTCGAACTCTTGATTCATGAGGATGATTCTGCCTTCGTGCCTGCTTTGTCTTTAAGCGCGAAGCGTGCAAGCAGCGCCCCTGTTGAAATTATCGCACACAGCCACGCGAACCAATCGCCGTGGCGGGTGTAGAACGTGGTTACGGAAGTGATAGCGTAGGGTGCGATTAGTGCACCGCGTTCTTTGCGCGGAAGGCGCGCCACGATCCGTCCGTAAGGATCGATCGAGGCGGTGACTCCAGTATTGGTTGCGCTGAGAATCCAGCGGTCGTTTTCGATGGCGCGCATGCGCGTCTGATTCAAATGCTGCGCGTAAGCGCCGCTGTCGCCGTACCATCCGTCGTTGGAGATGTTTACAAAAACCTGGGCACCCTGATCGGCAAACTCCCGCACCTCGCCGGGAAACACGGATTCGTAGCAGATAAATATTCCCAGCCGCGTGCCCCCCGCATCCAGCGGAGAGCGGGAGGCGCCGGGCGTGAACTCTCCCACTTCTTTGGTGAGGCCGCCGGCGAAGGCGAACAGCTTGGGAAACGGCAGGTATTCGCCGAAGGGCACGAGGTGCACTTTGTCGTAACGCGCGGTCCAAACGCCAGAGGGACTGATCAGCGCCGCCGAGTTGAAAACCTGAGACGTCGTCGCTCCCTGAGCGGCGGGATTGCTGCCGATCGCGCCCGCGATCACCCAACTCCCAGCCTGGCGGGACATCTGGCTCACCGGCTCGCGAAATAATGGGTCTGCCGTGAAAAAAGGCGCGGGCGATTCCGGCCAGACGATTAATGCCAGCTTGCTGGGAGTTTTATCGTGTTCAACAGAGGACCGAAGCGTTAAATCTGCCAGTTCCCGCAACCTGCTTTCGAACACTGGCTTCGTCCAGTTCTCATCGACCGGAAGATTTTGCTGCACTAGAAAAGCCGTGTGGTCCGCCCCCAGTGTGGGAGCGTCGACTAGTCTTCCTGCCTGGAGAACGGCGGCGGCAGCAAGCGCTGCGGTCAGCAGCGTGCTGCGTTTTTTTCTTGGCACTAGAAACCCCGCGGCCACCGCCACGTTTACCAGCATGATCTCGAAGGAAACTCCGTAGACGCCGGTCCAGGTGGCGATGCGGCTGAGGGAAATATTGTCCACTTGCGCGGTGCCGAGCAGGTCCCAAGGGAAGCCGGTAACGCGGGTGCGAGCCAGTTCGACCGCGACCCACAGGAAGGGAGCGGCGACCAGGCCGCGGCGGCGGTAGTCGCGTCCGGGACCGGCGGTCAAACTCAGCAACAAACCGAAGAACCCGTGATACAAGCCGAGATAGAGGCAAAAAAGAAATAGCGCGAGCAAGGCCAGCGGCGCGTTCAGGCCACCGTATTGATGCATGGTGTCGTAAATCCAGTAACACGTGCCGGCATACCACAGAATTCCGGAGGCGTAGCCCAGCAGAAATCCTTGCCACGGCCTGGCCACTTGCAGATTGACGGAGCCATCGACTTCCAGTTCTCCCGCGGGCCGCGCCCGTAAAATTGCCAAGATCAGCGGGGCGAAGGCGACCCACGAAAGGATGTAGAGGCCTGGAAGAGGGAAAATAATCACCTGCAGCAGCGAAGAGAGAAAAACCAAGAGCCAGGCGCTGGAGTGAATTTGCCGCACCGGGAAGAATAACAAATCAGTTCTCAGTTCTCAGTTCTCGGTCCTCAGTTCTCAACCTCGCTGCCTCGGCGGACAGCCGAGAGCCTGCCGAAGGGTGGCTGTCCCCACTGGCTTGCTTCGTCGTTCGTCCTTCATCGATTTTGCAAATGGCTCTTTACGAATTCGGTTATCTCTGGCGTCACATAAGGCGGAGGAGCGATGCGGAAAACTGGGCGACCCGCCACGGGTTTCAACGAAACGCCTTCCCATGCCGATTTCCCGTTCCCCGACCTTTCGTGAAGAATTACGGCGGCGGCGCGGTCGAGATATTCGCGCGCCGAAGTTTTGAAATCTGCCGTGTCTGGGTCAAGAACTGTTAGATACAGATCCGGCTTCAAGAATTTCAGCACGCTGTTCGATTCCAGGATTACGTTCTGCGATTTTTCCAGCCGCTTGCGTAGCGCCGGCATGGCCTCGGCGAGCCTGCCCTGCTCGGTGCGCACCCACAACGCTCTCGCCGCTCCCGCCCGCAGATAGCGCGACGTGTCCGATTCTCCGCTGCAGTCTTTTTCTTCGGAGATCGCCCAGGCGTGATCGGCAGTGGCGCAGTCGCACGGCGCGCCATTCGCCGAACAAACCCCATGCCCATATTGCGTGATCTTCACGGCAGTCCAGTCGTGATCGCGCAAAGCAGCGACCAACTCAGCGACCACGCTGGTCTTGCCCACGCTGCGCGAATGTCCCCCAATTACTACGATGGCCATATTTCCGGCCTCCGGCTTCCGAGTCTCGGCTTCCGGCTTCCGAAACCTGTGTGACTGCCGAAAGCCCGACGCCGGGAGCCGCTTTACTTCTTCTCTCGCTTCGACAGTTTTGACAAGGCAGCCAACTGCTGCAGATATTGCCGCACCGGCTGCGCCGGCGTCCCCCAGAAGGCCACACCCTTGCCGCGCAAAACCTTGTTGGGGAGAACGCCTCCCTGGCCGCCGAGCATGACTCCTTCTTCGATGCGCGCATGTTCCCCGATGCCGACCTGGCCGCCGAGAACCACATCGTTTTCGATGACGATGCTGCCGGAAAGACCGGTCTGCGCCGCAATCACAACGTTCTGCCCGAGGCGGCAATTGTGGCCGATGTGCACCAGGTTGTCGATCTTCGATCCCCACCCGATGCGGGTTTCATCGAGCGCGCCGCGGTCGATGGTAGTGTTGGCCCCGATCTCGACATCGTCTTCAATGACCAGCGTGCCGACCTGCGGAAATTTTTCGTAAGTTCCGCTCTTTGAATCGCGCACATACCCAAAGCCATCACTGCCCAGAACTGCGCCCGCGTGCACCGTCACGCGGTCGCCCAGAATAGTCCCGGGATAGATGGTCACGCGCGGATAAATTTTGCAGTCGCGGCCTATCTTCACCCCGCGCCCGATCACGCAGCCCGCGCTGATTCGAGTGTGCCCGCCGATTTCCACATGCTCTGCGATCACCGCGCACTCTTCCAAAACTACGCCGCGCGAAATGCGAGCGGCAGGATGCACAATTGCCGTCGCATGGATAGAGCTGTCCTTTTCCTCCTCATCAGCCTGCAGAAAGCGTGCCGCGCGGGCGAAGCTCAGTTTGGGATGGCGGCTGATCAGAAGCGGCTTCCCGGATGCCGCCGCCGCAAACTCCCCTGCGATCACACCTCCCGCGCCACTCTGCAGCGCTCGCGAAAGATATTTCTCCTCTTCGACGAACACCAGGTCCAGGGCACAGGCCGAGGCCAAACTAGCCACTCGCTCCACTTGAACGTCGCCATCGCCCTGCAGGCGAGCGCCAATAGACTCGGCAATCTGTTGCAGCGTGCGCTTCATCGCTCACACTCTATCGCAACGCATGGATGGTATGAAAGTAAGGCCGAGGTCCAGGGTCCGAGGTCCTGAGTACTACAATTGCACTATGCAGAAGAAAATCTTCTGGATGGTCTTCGCGCTGCTGGGACTTCTTGCGGATTTTCTGCTTCCCCTGTGGTGGGGAGTGGCTGCTACGATTCCGATTTTCTTCATCGCCTGGTGGGTGGCCTACCGCAGCGACTGGTTCTGAGCAAGGTTTCAGGGCGACTCAAGATGCCTGTTTCATGGTGTAAGGGCCGGTTGCGTTCGAGCAGGCTCCGGTCCCGGTCAAGCTCCAGTTGCCGGTCGCCATCCCGTCCGATAAGGTCGACCCCACAATGGTTCCAGTCACATTTCCGGTGAGGCTGAGCGTGTTACTCGATGAGGTTACGCTGAACGTCATGGTGCCGGTTACTCCGTTGGTCGCCATATTCTGGGTCAAGACCATGTTTCCGCTGATGGTTCCCCCGTTGATGGGGAAGCACGAACCCGGGTTGTCGTTGAGGAACTCAAAGTTCGAGATGCTCAGGTCGCCATTGCTCCCGACCGTGAACTGAGTGTTGAAACTGAAGCCCGAGGAGCTGCCAACTCCATCGGAGAGCTGCGCTTGCCAGAGTCCGCCGCTGGCGCTTTGCGCCGTGGGCCTGCCACTGCCACAGCCGTTGACCAGCAGCGCCATTAGCAGCAGGATTGCAACACGCTTCATGAGTGTTCCTTTAAGACGAATTCCGATCGGGCTTCAAGGTGCCAGATTTTAGACGGCCAAGATTTGAACGCAAGTTTTCTGCTGCAAGATTACAGAGATGCAGGCCGATGGGTCAATGGATGTAAGCGGCGGTTCAGCTTGGGACGAATCGGGGGAGGCTCCGCAGGCGTGGGTCAAGCGGGATATGTCTTTCGTGCCGGCCGGGGGCTTGCGCGAGGTCCGCATCTTAAGCCAGAATGCAGAACCGACACTTCGAACCTGGGTGGAAAGAGAATCATGTATTTGCAGCCGGTTGTGCGGTGCAAGAATCCCGACTGTCCGACTCCGAGCGCCGTGCGCATTCGGCTGCCCTATCCCAATCCGCCTAAGACTGGGGACGCCACGCCCGACTGGCCGCAGCAGGAATGGAAGCTCAGGCTGATCTGCCGTGACTGCGATCATTGGTACATTTACGAGAAGAACGATGTGCAGTGGGCGCCCTACACCCATCCGCTGGCGGAGCAGGCGAATCTCGATTTCTGGCGCACCGAACTGGAATGCGGCGAAGCCAACTGCGGAAGCCACACGCACTGGCATGTGCTGGATAACAGCCAGATGTCAGAAATCGAGATGCTGGAGTTCGTTCTGCGCGCCGACCCGGTCGTAGTTTGCGAAAACGATCATCCGCTTTCGATCTCAGGAACCGCCGCCAAATCGGCCAAAAAAGTGGCTTCGTTGTAGAGGCCTAAGCGGCGCAAGTTATAGCGGAGTCCATGGCATGCCGATGCCCATGGGGAGACGGCCGCCCTTCGACGCCAGGCTCTCGGCCGTCCGACGAGCGAAGCCAGGCGTGCCCTACGTGTGCGCACCACCATAAAATTACTCAATCCCCCTCCCCTACACGTGCTGTGACACCGACAAAACATTCCCGTCGGGATCTTTAAACCACGCCACTTTGTCTCCCGTAGGCGCCGTCCATATCCCCAACTTATCCTGCTCGAAAAATCCGAACCTCTCGAAGTGCACACCTTTCGCTCCGAGCGCGGTCGCTATCTTCTCGATATCCGTGACCTCCCATCCCAAAATCGTGAACTGAGCCGGCTTAAAATCGGGAACCTTCGCCACTCGCACCATGATCCCGTTGGCATCCAGCAGCAGCGCGAAGCCATCGTCTTTCACGAAGCGCAGCCCCAGCACGCCTTCGTAAAAGGTCCTGGCTTTGCCGGAATCTTTGGTCGGAACAAAAGCAACGATATTCATGGATCCCAGCATGCCTCTCTCCTCTCGCGTCCCGTTTTTCCTGCCCCGCGGGACCCATATTAAACGATTGATGGGATTGCTTTCTTTCGCTATTGTGACAATGAATGTCGAGAACACGACAAGTTCCAGCGAACGCATGCCACAAGCTGCCTTCCCCGGTTACCACCCTCACCTATGATTTCGCGCACGGACACGTCATCCCCGAACATTTTCATTTGGAGGATCAATTGGTGTACGCCTCGCGCGGCGTCATGACGGTGCGCACCAGCGAAGGAGCATGGGTCGTGCCTCCGCGGCGAGCGGTGTGGATTCCCGCCCGTATTCCGCACAGCATCGTCATGTCGGGCGCGGTCTCCATGCGCACGCTCTATTTGCGCGCCAGGATGGTGAGCCGCCTGCCCAGAACCTGTTGCGTGGTAAATGTTTCGAGCCTGCTGCAGGAGTTGATTCTGCACGCCTGCAAGTCTCGGGTGTTGCGGCGCAGATCGAAGGCCGAATCGCGTCTGATCGCCGTGATCGTCGACCAGTTGGAAGCCGTGCAAGCCATCCCCTTGCAACTACCCACTCCGGCGGACCCGCGAGCCATTCGGGTCGCCGAAACTCTGCGCCGCGGCCCGAGTGATCCTTGTCCTCTGGAGAAAGTCTGCCGGAATGCGGGGGCCAGCAAACGAACCATCGAACGCATATTTCTGCTGGAAACCCGCATGTCGCTGGGGAAGTGGAGGCAACAACTCAGGCTAATGCGCTCTCTGGAGCTGCTTGCCGCGGGAGAGAAGATCGCGCATACCGCTCTGGAAGCGGGTTACAGCACCCCCAGCGCGTTCATCGCAATGTTTAGGAAAGTCTTGGGCGTGACGCCCGGACGGTACTTCGCGAGTTCTTGATGTCCCCGCGGTCCGGCGACGCGCACGGCGAAGAAGTAAGAGTGGTTTTCGTATTGCGCCAGAATACGGCGTATTACCGCCCCATGGAGAAACAGACGGTGAGCTTCCGGCTGGCATCGGATAAATTGTCGGCACTAGACTCCCTGGCTGACGCCCTTGATCGCGACCGAACCTACCTTCTTGCAGAGGCCGTGCAGGCCTATCTTGAAACCCAGGCATGGTATCTCGAACGGATTCGCGCCGGCATTGCCGAGGTGGACGCTGGCCACGTTCTCGATCAGCGCAAAGTAAGGACCATGGCCGCGCGCTGGCGGCGCCGGAAGTGAAGATTGTTTGGACCCGCAAAGCTTCACGGCACTTCCATGCGGCCTACAATGATTGGGCCCGCGAAAGCTCTCCCGCTGCCGCCGGCAAAATGCCGGATCGCATCTTCTCCGCCACCGAATTGCGGGAACGATTTCCAGCCAGCGGTCGCCCTGGTCGCATCGCGATACTCGCGAACTTCTAGTCACCCCTACCCCATTTCTAATCGTCTATCGAGCGAAGAGGCGCAAGATCGAGACCGTAGCGTTCCTACGCGCAGCAAGAAAATCGCCTAAAGCTCTCTAACCGCGCGGGGCCTAAATCGTCGGTTACTTGGCAACGCCATAGTCGAACCAATATCCGCGCGACTCGTTCCCCGACATGTGGCGCGTGTTGTATTCGAGAAGATAATTCAGGTGGGCATCGTCGAGCGGAAATGATGTCCCCGCCGGATAGGGATAGTCGCCCATTTTGAGGAATGGCAGTGGCGCGACGTAATCTCCCTCAGCGGCGTAGAAATCCATGTCTTTTTCGTAGCCCTCGGCCGCGAAGAAATAATCGCGCACCCAGCCTTGGGGCAACGGCGACAACCGTGATGGATCGAAGTCGAGGCGAACTTCGTCACCCGAGCCAAAGACCACCAACTGATCGTCCAGCGCCGTGAGCAGCGGCAACACGTCGCCGTAACGCGTGTAGGTTCCCGCCGGGCGCGTGTAAGGCCCAGTCGCGCTCACTTTTTCATAGATATACCGCACGTTCCCCGGAGGCGTGCCTTCGATTTTCAGCGGGAACCCGTGGAAGCCAAGATCGGCGTGGATTAAGGGAACGGGCGTCAGGCATACACCGTAGCGCCGGCGTCTCGCCGGCTGTCCCGAGGGCGTCACGCCCTCGGCGCCGGAGCTGCAGCCCCGCGGGGCGTTTTCTAAGTTGCCACCCGCGCGTTGGAATGGCGCCGCGACTACTTCCGCAGCATCCTGCGCGGTTCGACTCACCAAAATGCTGTCCCAATAAATCTGCAGATTGGTGGTGACGCGAATATGCCGCGTGCCCAACGGCAGCTTGCCGGTGAGATCGGCGGTCATGGTGCGCGGGCCGCCCGCGGGAAATCCCATGTCGTCGATCACGCGCGTCCACTTACCATTGGCACCTAGCGCTTCGACATAAGGAGAGATCGCATGCACGCCAGCCTGCGACGCCGCATACATGCTGTTCGCGGAAAAATATTCCACCTCGCCATGCAGCAGCAGCCAAAGCGGGCCGCCGCGGTAAGCCTCGCCAAGATCAAGCGTCAGGCTATGCGGCTGGGCGAAGCCCTGGAATTGCGTCACTGCAAAATCGCCGAAGTAGCGATGGGCCCGCAGATCAGGCAACACATCGTGGCCATGGTCATCCCAAGCGCCGGCGGGCCGACGCGCATCTTTGCTGTTACTCACCACAACCTTGAAGGGCGGATACGGCGGGTTCGAGGCGAAATACTCGTTGGGATAAACTTCAAGATCTGCGGGATGATCGACCGCCAGCAGCCGCACGCGATCAAGATAGACGGCCTCCTCCAGCGGTTCCATGAAGCGGAAGCTGAGAAGACCAGTTTTCGACCTCGGACGCCGGCCATCAGCCGAGGACGTATCGCCAACGTCCGAAGCCCGGGATCCGAGGGTTGCGGCCTCTTGCGCGTTATTTTTCTCACGAATCATTTCGCGATCGACCTTGATGTACTCAACCGGTCGCGGAACGTCGCGCTGGCCCGGGCCAACCCAATGGCCCACCACGCCCGCGCCCAGCATGTCGCCGACCAGTTCGTAGCGCTCGCCATTCCACGCGAACAAGGTCGGACACGAACTTCCGCGGCGATCGATCTCGAGAAAATTTTGCTGCCGGTCGCCGGCAACCTGAATTTCATCCTGCAACACTCCGGTGGGCCACAACATGCGCACGATGTCGGCCTGTTTCGCATCTCCGAGGCCGACCACGATGTCGGTGGAGTTCTGCCCCAGATACCCGTTCGAGCCGGCAATCTCAAACTTCTGCCGGTTGCCACCGGCGAATACTTCCACCTTGGTGCCGATGGCGCTCTTGTTGTCGTTCAATCCCTTAAGCGAAAGTCGCAGCCAATGATTCTGATCGCCGCCCTCGTTGCGCAGCAGCACCGCCGGACCGTGATTCTGCGTAATCAGCAGATCGGTAGCGCCGTCGCCATCGTAGTCGCCGGTAATGATGGCGCGCGGATCTTTGAGCCGAATCTGATCGAGGCCAACATCGGCGCTAACGTCTTTGAAACCGTCAGGTCCGAGATTGCGGAACAGCCGCACTTCGCCCTTGCCCTCTTTCGTCTCGCCGACCGCAACCAGATCGACCCAGCCGTCGTTATCGTAATCGATTGCAACGAGACCAAAGGCGCGGACCCAGTTCGTATCAGGAAGCTCGACGGGATCGAAAATCTTGCCGTGGTTGTTGCGCCAGAGCGTAAGTGTCTCGGCCCAAAGATGGGAGAAAGCAACATCCATCCAACCATTGTGGTCGAAATCAAGGACAGCGACTCCCGCAGTCGGCGCGCCCTCGCTCCACAGGCGCCGGTCGCGAAATCTGCCCTCCCGCGGATTTTCGAGAATGGGCTGGCCTTTGGTCCAGCCAGTAACGATCAAGTCTATGGCGCGATCGTTGTTATAGTCAGTGCCGATTCCTCCGAAACTGGGTACAGGCTGTGCTATCCCCAAGTCCTGACTCACGTCGGTAAATGTTCCATCCCCGTTGTTCCTCCACATTTGGTTGAGCGAAGGCAGAGGCGGCATCGAGCCTCCAGGCGCGCCATTGTTTCGTGGGTCGAAATAAGGGTGATCGAAATATTGCGCCACAAATAGATCCAAGTCGCCGTCGTGATCATAGTCCACGAACAAGACTCCCAGATTGATTCCAGGACTCTTGATGCCCGCCGCCCCCGTAACATCCTTAAAGGTACCGTTCTTCTCGTTGTGGAATAGGGACACGCCTCCGCTGAAACTGACGGCAAGGTCCGGGAATCCGTCGTTGTCGTAATCGCCCACCGTGCACCCGATCGCGTGCACGCTTGGATCGAACCCGGCTCTCTTGGTCACATCCTCGAATTGGCCGTTGCCCAAGTTGTGATAAAGGCCGATCCCACCTCGCGGTCCACCGTCCGCAAGAAAAATATCCTGCCTGCCGTCACCGTCATAATCCAAAAAACACGCGCCCGCTCCCAGAAAACCAGCCAGGTCTTTTCCACCGGAAGCATCCGCGTTCGTTACGATCCCCGCTTCTTTCGTGACATCCACAAACCGCACCTTGATCTGCGGCGGCGCTTTCAACACTGCCGAAGGCGATTCGACCGCGCGCGAGTACTGGCCCTGCTCGCCGTAGGCGAGGCTGATGGGCGCACCGATTTTCTTTTGCGTGATAGATTGAAATTTCTTCAGGTGTTCGCGGGCTTGGTCGATCTCCGCCGATTGCTGGTAGGCGCGCGACAATCCAAACTCGGCGGAGGCGTGCAGCGGATTCAGTTGCAGCGCGTGCTGGAAGGCCTCAATGGCTGGCGGAAATTCTTTCGCCTGTACGTAAGATGCTCCCAGGAAATACCAGGTGTCGGCATCGTTTGCATCGATCTCGATCACGCGCTTGAACGCATCAATCGCGCCCTGCGCATCTCCTGTGTTTTTTGCCAGCAGTCCAAGGTTGTACCACGCATTTGGGTTCTTCGGATCCCGCTTCACCGCGTCATCGAGCGCCACCTTGGCTTCGTCGATCTTCTGCAAATTCAAGAACGCGACGCCTTGGTTCAGGCGCGCGATGGTCAGCCTGGGATCTTGCTCCGCCGCCTGCTGAAAGTTATGCAGCCCCTTCTCGAACAGTTGCTGATTCATGTAGGCCACGCCTAGATTATTGGTGAGCGCGGCCTCAATCGGATTTGCTTTCGTTGGAGTTTGCGGGGCGGTCGCGAACAGGCCGAGCGCGGCGGCTAGCAGGCTCGCTAGAGTTGCTGAAATTTTCGGGGTCATCTCGTCAACGATTTAACACAAACGATTTAAACACAGAGGCCACGAGGGAACACAGAGTAAACATCACTTTGCCGCTCTCGGAGGAGCGTATTGCCGGGACGCGACGATTCCCCTGCCTTCTTCCACCGTCACGGTTTGCCCGTCGTTGACGTTTGATAGTTTGTCGACTTGTCCGCTGGGCCATTGAATCTCAACCGCATCAGCTTTCGTTTCTTGGCCTAGACCGAAGGTTAGCACCAGTTCGCTTTGCGAAAGATAGCTTGATCCCGAGCGCAGCATCTTCCATTGCCGGTCCTGATTGCCGTTCGATACGACCCGCACGACCGCGCCGATGCCGTCGCGATTCGATTTTGTTCCCTCGAGCTTGAGCCGGAGGCTGTGATTGGTTCCGTCTTCGTTATGAAATAAATAAGCAGGGCCAGCATTCGTCATCACCAATACGTCGAGAAAGCCGTCGTTGTCGATATCGGCGTAAGCTGCGCCCCGCGCCACTCTCTGGGCGGCGAATGCTTGCCCCATCTGCGCCGTCACTTCCCGGAACTTGCCTCCGCCCAGGTTGCGAAACAAATGCGAGGGCTCGGCGTAGCTCACACGTTTCTGCACCCGCTCGATGGCGTCTTCGATGTGGCCGTCGGCGACGAAGATGTCGGGCCAGCCGTCGTTATCGTAATCAAAGAAAAAACAGCCGAAGCCGAGCGTGACCAAGGTTTCGCGGCCCACCTCCGACTGCGGCGCCTCATCCACAAACAAGCCGTTGCCCTCGTTGTGGTAGAGCGACATCATCTGATTGGCGAAGTTGGTGATGATCACGCTGGGATGCCCGCTGCGGTCGTAGTCGGCGGCATCGACGCCCATACCGGCGCGCGCTACCCCATCTTCGCTGAAAGCGATACCCGAGGGAACCCCGCGCTCTTCGAACGTTCCGTCTTTTTTGTTCAGGTACAGTTTGTTGGGCTGCGTGTCGTTGGCGATCAGGATGTCGGGCCAGCCATCGGCGTTGTAATCGAGGACGGTGATGCCCAGGCTTTTTGACGTGGGATCGCCGAGGCCGGCTTTCTGCGTGGCGTCCTCAAATTTCCCGCCGCCGAGATTGTGCCACAGCCGAACCGACGTTCCCTTATATGACTCCGGCGTGCAATAAGATTTATGTGCGCCGTCGATCGTGCAGTAAAGGTCGCCTTCTTCGCTCCATTGCACGTAGTTGGCGACGACCAGATCGAGTTTTCCGTCGCGGTCGTAATCGACCCAGGCGGCGCTGGTCGAGAACTCGCTCGGCCCCCAGAGACCCGCGCTTTTTGTGACTTCAGTGAATGTGCCATTGCCGTTGTTGTGGAAGAGATGGCTTTGCCCGAGCGCCGTGATGAAGAGATCGTCGAAGCCGTCGTTGTCGTAATCGCCCACAGCGACTCCCAACCCAAACATGGGCACGGCGAGGCCGGCTTGCCGAGTAACATCGGTGAAGGTTCCGTTGCGGTTGTTATGGTATAGCTTTGGGGTCGTCTGTCCCGAATGAGGGTGGCCGGGCCAGTCTTCGCCATTTACCAGAAGGACGTCGGGATAGCCGTCGTTGTCGTAATCGATGAAAGCGCAGCCCGGACCCATGGTCTCGGGCAGCCACTTTTTTCCGAAGGCCCCGTTGTTGTGGGTAAAGTGAATTCCAGACTGCGCGGTGATATCGCGGAAACGGATCTGCTGAGCCCGCGCGGGTAAGTGCAGGAAGATCATTATCCACAGGGACGCACCGACACAGAGAACAAACTTCTTGCCTTCGGCGTTTTCTCTGTGACGCTGTGGCTCGGTGGTGAAAGAACTCTCTGGCCTGCCCATTAGCGTGCGCCTCCGGCAGGAAGCGCAGAAGCCGACACTGCCGCGCGCTTCGTATTGGGCGCGGGCTTCATCGCGGGCAGCGGTACGGAAACATGTTCATGCACAGCCTGGCGCTCGTTGTTGTCTTCGGGATGCAACTGGCGATACGGGCCGGTGATGGCCTGGGCTGATTCGTCGGCCTTGAAGCGCATATAGCGCGCCTGATGCTCTTTCGCCAGCTTGTCGTTTCCAAGTCCGCTGTAACATAGCATTAAGTTATAGTGCGCCTGCAGATCTTCGGGATCGATGTCCAGAACGGACTGCAGAGTCTTTACCGCGTCGTCGTACCTTCGCTGCAAAAATAGTACCCGGCCTAGATCGTTAAGCGCCACCCGATCCCGCGGATACTGCGCGAGCACTACGCGCAGGCGGGCGGCGGCGCCATCGTAGTTTCCCTGCGAACGCAGCACGCGCGCGTAGAAATAATTCGCCCTCGCCAGATTGGGAGACAGGGCGAGCGCCTTTTCGAGCACAGTGCGGGCACGCTGCATGTCGCCTTCCTGCACGGCGCAGCGGCCAATGTTGACCCAGCCATCGGGATTGTTGGGATCGGCGTCGATCACTTTTTGGAAGGCTGCAGCCGCGGCTTTAAGATCTCCCTGCAAGAACAGGCCGATGCCGTAATCGTTCCAGCGCTGCCATTCGTCCTTGCGCGTGATGGTTTGCGGCTGAGGAGCGGGGGCGTTGTGCGCGATCACGGGCAGCGTCACTTCATTCTCGGCTACCGTCTCGATCGGCAGATCTGGAATCTTTTCCCGCTTGGCCGAAACGCCGCTCAGCGACGCGGTAAACACCGTTGGACGATCGTCGTAATCGGGGGTCACCGAGTTCGGCGAGGCCGGATCGGGCTGTCCGGCGAAGGCTTCGTGCGTGCCATACCACGAAAATTTTCGATAGCACAAGCGCGCATGCAACGTGATCTTGCTGCCGGCGCTTTCAGGAATCTGCATGCGGTAGTGCACGGTGTCGGCCGCGCCGGGAGGAATCAGGCGCACGTAGACGACCGATCGCGTGGCCCAGGCATTGCGCTTATTGATGGGATTTCCGTGAGCGTCGATCTGCAAAGAGCGATAAAAGTGCGCGCCTTTTTCCACGGGCCCCTTGCCGTTATCTTCGACCATGCCGCTCCAGAAAATGGTCTGGCCTTCGTCGTCGACCGCTTTCAGTTCAAGCCAGGTGTCATAGGCATCGACCGTTCCTCCGGGAAAGAAGTGGCCGACCTTTTTTGTGCGCACGACCACGTCCACCCGCACGGTATCGCCGCGCCGCAGCGCAGGCTGGAGGCGGTTTAAGGGAGCGGTGACCGGAACAACTTCCGCCTGGGTCTCCTCGGCAGGACTAATCTTCGTTTCCGCTTCCTCGCCCACAGCGAACGTGGTGGAAATCTCAGACTGCGTTGCCGCTCCCGTTTTCAGCGGCGCTTGCGCCGGCGACAGCGCAAAAATATCCACCGTGAGCGCGCCGCTGTTCAAGAAAGATTCCGTGAGTTTCAGTTGCGGCGCATCTTCGTTCGCCGTCGGCAGCGCGGTGTTGGCCCCCGGAAAGCGATGCGAGTGCACGACGCCGTTGACGTTGCCGGCATCGTGCGAAGACTCCGCCGGCATGTGGCAATCGGCGCACTGTTGCGGCTTGGGCGGATAGTAGAAGGAACGCGCGCCCTGCCCCGAGACTCCGCTGGCCTGCCAATTGTCATACTCGTTGAAGCCGCGGAACCAGCGATAATGATTCACCGGCACGTCGAGATGAACCTTGTGGCAGGACGAGCAAAATTCCGCGGTCTGCGTTTTCATGAACGGCTTGAGAAACACGCGGCGGTGCGGCTCGGGATTCAGTCGGATCAAAAAATCGTGCAGCGCGCGCGCCACAGGATTCTGGGTGGCCGCAAGCTCGTGCAGCTTGGGATACTCCAGATAAAAATCGGCCTGGCCCATCGTGCTCTTCACGTCCGCAATGGAGTGGCACATCATGCAGCCCAGACCGGCCTGCGATTCGGGGCGATGCACGATCTGCTTGATGGGCGTATCCATCAGCCCGCTGTAGAGAACGGCGGGATCGTGGCAGCCTCCGCACCACTTCGAGGGCTTGGTGCCGACGGTATCCTGCATGTACTCGATCGACTTGCGGTACCACTGATTGTTGAAGGATGAAAAGTGGTGCGCCGAACTGAACCACTGGTTGTAGATGTCTTCGTGGCAGCGCTTGCAGGAATCGGACTCCATAAAAAACTTGCTGGGAATTTTCCGCTTGCCATAGATCTGCGCGGAACTGGGGAAGAATGCACCCTCGGGACCGTCGCCCTCGGCGTTCATATTGCCGGGCGGCATGGTTGGGTTTTGAATGCGGCCGCGCGTTTGCCAGCTTTCACGCAAATAGCGCGCTCCGTAGCCAATGCCGGCGAGAGCGACCAGACAGATGGCTACGCGAATCACGGATCCGCCGATGTTGGCCTTCAGCCATCCACGCTTTCCCAGTTGGTCGGCGAGCAGAAGGCCGAGGGCAAAAAGCGAGATCAAGATGTGGAGATAAAGCCACTTCCATTCGGTGCGGGAGGTGCCAATCTTAATAAGAATCACTCCAAGAATCGCGCCAGCAGCCAGCAGCAGCCATCCTGCTCGCGAAAGAATATTTCCATCGCGCAGCAAGCGGAAGAGCGCCACTACCAGCAGCAGGGTCGCGATCACCCCGCCGAGAGCGTGAAACAAAACCACTCCGGCGTAGAAAATGTTGGGCTGCGGGAAAGTGTAGAGGTACGCGGCGGAGATCACGAGAAATGGCAGCAGCCACGACAATGCTCGGCCGACAAAGCGCTCTGAAGGTGAAATTGGTCGCATCGAAAAAGTCCCAAGCTCAGGACAGCGGACTTCCGCCCACAGTACTGAAATCGTATGCGCCTCAAGGTACCGAGATATGCGCGATGGAGAAATAATGTAAAACTACTACCCGGCAAAGTTTGGGTCACAATCGTGGCGTGCGATGGTAGGTATCTCGGGAGGGCGGTATTGCGTATCCAATTCTTTTTCGAGCGCCGCGGCTACCAAGAGCACTTGCTCTTCTTCCCAAGGCCTGCCCACGATCTGCACGCCGATGGGCAAGCCCTCCGGGGAGCGGCCCGCGGGAACGACTGCCGCAGGATTGCCCAGCAGATTGAAGAATTCGGTATAGCTCCAAGCATCGAGATAGTCGACCTTTTTGCCGTCCATCTGCCAAGTGCGCTCGCCGTGGCGAAATGCGGGAATCGCCGCCGCGGGGCATAGCAGGATTGGATACCGCTGCATCTGTGCGAAGAATTGGGCGCGGGCGGCGTCGCGCCGGATCCAGGTATCGAGCAGGGTTCGTGCGGTATGCTCTGGTTTCGAAGCGGCCCACTCCAGAAATTCCTTCAAGAAGGGACTACGATCCGATTCTCTTCCCTTGAACATGGGACGCAAAAGCATCGCGCCCGCGGTCACAAAGTATTTCCACCATAATTGCCGGGCTTCCTCGAGGCCTTGCGGCCTGAATGCCTCCACTTGAAAGCCCGCGCTGCGCAAGGCTGCTGCCGCAGTGGCGACGGCAACGCGGGTTGCCGCCGTAACCGGGGTGCGGCCGTCGTCCTCGAAGTAACCGATCCTCAGTTGCTTCGTATCGCCGTCGCTCGGCCAACGCAGCGGCACCGGCGCGGCGCAGGTATCGCCATCGTCGGGACCTTGCATCACTTCGAAAAGAACTTTCAAATCGCCCACGGTGCGCGCCATCGGACCCACTACACCGATCGAGGCAAAGGGTCCCGCGGAGGAGGGAAAATGGCCGGTGGAGGGAATGCGCCCCGGCGTCGGCTTGAGACCGCAAATGCCGCAGAAGTGCGCGGGCACGCGAATCGAGCCTCCGCCGTCGCTGCCTACGCCGCCCGCGGACATGCCCGCGGCGATGGCAGCGGCTTCGCCTCCGCTCGAGCCGCCCGGCGTACGTTCCAGGTCCCAGGGATTATTCGAGCGTCCGTGCAGCAGGTTGTCGGTTTCCCACGCCATCAGGAGCTCGGGAGTATTCGTCACCCCGAGGATGATGGCGCCTGCTGCTCGCAAACGCTGTACAAGAGGCGCGTCTTGTGTGGCCACGAATCCCGCGCGGAGCCTTGTTCCGGCTTCGCAGCGCAGGCCCGAGACACTGATCGAGCTCTTGATGCTGATCGGTACGCCGTGCAGCGGGCCGAGGGATGCCGACTGCGAAACCGCACGCTGCGCGGCGCGAGCGGCCTGCCGCGCCCGCTCGGCGTCAAGTCGCACAAAGGCGTTTAGCGTCGGATTCAAACGTTCGATCCTCGTCAAGTGCGCCTCGACGAGTTCGACCGGGGAAGTCTTCTTTTGCCGAATCTGCTCGGCCATTTCCACGGCGGGAAGAAAAGTTAAGTCGCTCATGAGGGTCGGCGCATGGCGTGGTCGAGCATTCGCTTTTCGTCCGCCGCAAGCGCACGGCATTCGCCTTTCGCGAGATTGCCTAACTGCAAAGGCCCAATGGCGACGCGCACCAACCGCAGGACCTCGACACCGAAGCTCTCCATCATGCGGCGAATCTGGCGGTTCCTGCCTTCATCGAGGACGATTTCAAGCCAGCAGTTCTGTTGCCCTGCGCGCAGCAGGTGAGATTGCTTAGCTCCTAGCAATTCTCCGTCTTTCGACTTCACCCCTCGAATCAGCGCTTGAACGAAATTCGCATCGGCGATGGCACCGATCTGCACATGATAGGTCTTTGCGAGATGCGTTTCCGGGCGGCGACGCGCGCTCCCCACTCGGAATCGTTGGTCAGCAGCAGCAGGCCTTCACTGGCTTTGTCGAGGCGGCCGATGGGCGCTACCCACGGCAAAGACGCTTTCTGATTCAGCAGCGTGTATACCGTCTCGCGGCCTTTCTCGTCGGATGCCGTGGTGAGCAGCCCGCGCGGCTTGTTCATCATCAGATATGTCTTCTCTCGCCGCTGGATGTGCTCGCCGTCGACTGCGATCTGGTTGTCTGCCTTTGAGACCGGCATCTCTGGGTCGAGACTAACTTTCCCATTCAAGCGCACGTGCCCGGCGCGGATCAACTCCGCCGCCCGCGAGCGCGAGCAGTAGCCGAGCTTCGACAAAGCTCGCGCCAAGCCGATTCTGCGGCTGGCTTGCTTCTTCTTCACCCGTTCATGCTAACCGAGAAAGCGTTGAAGCACGGTGCAGAATTCTCTGGCGCTTGTTACGATATGGACCGTCGATTAACCGGAAAGGAGTTCTCATGGCCCAACAACATCCTCCGCGGTTTTTGAAGATTGTGGCCGACGCCAAGACTAGGGTGCGCGAAACCAACGTCGAGGAAGTGAAGAAGAAGATGGATCGCGGCGAGAAGTTTACTCTGGTGGACGTGCGCGAAGAAAGCGAGTTCGCCAAAGATCACCTTCCTAACGCGATTCATCTGGGTAAGGGCATCATTGAGCGTGACATCGAAGCGCGCGTGCCTGAGCTTGGCGCGGAGTTGGTGCTTTACTGTGGCGGGGGATTCCGATCGGCGCTGGCCGCTGACAACTTGCAGAAGATGGGTTATACCAATGTGATCTCGATGGATGGCGGCATTCGCGACTGGCGCGAGAAGGGATATCCGCTGAAGAAAGGCAGTAGCTAGTACCCAGTACCTAGTAGCCGGCGCCTCGTACTAGTACCCAGCGCCCAGTAGCGAGTACACTGCTTGGGTTCGAACGCGCTCCTCACCTCTGGATACTAGGTACTGGGTACTTCTTCACTTATGAATGGTCGCATCTTCTTCTGGTCGCTCACCTCGGCGCTTGCGGGATTTCTCTTTGGCTTCGATACCGTGGTTATTTCTGGCGCGGAAAAGACAATTCAAACGCTTTGGGGATTGAGTCCTGGGCTGCACGGCATCGCCATGGCCTCGGCGCTTTATGGCACCGTGATTGGAGCACTGCTTGGGGCCTGGCCTGCGGACCGCTTCGGTCGCAAGGCCACGCTGCTGTGGATTGGCATTCTGTATCTTATTGGCGCCGTGGGATCGGGGCTCGCGCCGAACGTGGCCGTCTTTATTATTGCGCGCGTGATTGGCGGGTTGGGCATTGGCATTTCGACTGTGGTGGCGCCCATGTACATCTCGGAGATCGCTCCGCCTAAGCATCGCGGCTTGCTGGCCGGGATGTTCCAGTTCAACATCGTTTTCGGGATTCTGGTCGCTTACGTTTCGAACGCTTTGCTGGCGGGCATCGGCGAGAATGCCTGGCGCTGGATGCTGGGCGTGGCGGCGTTTCCATCGCTGATCTATGCCGCGGGTTGTTTTACTCTTCCCGAAAGTCCGCGCTGGCTCCTTAGCCGCAAGGGGGATCGCGCGGCTGCTCTTGCGGTGTTGCAGCGCATTGAGCCTGAGGTTCCGGCGTCGCAGATCGCAGCCGAGGCCGACGATATTATGGCTGCGTCTGCATCGGAGCAAGGGTCGTCGTCTGGACATTTCTGGACTAAGCGGCTCCGCAAGCCGATTCTGCTTGCGATTCTGATTGCCTTCTTCAATCAAATGTCGGGCATCAATGCGATTTTGTACTTTGCGCCGCGCATCTTCGAGCTTACCGGCCTGGGCGCGAAGGCGGCGCTGCTACAGTCGATCGGCATCGGCATCACCAATTTGATTTTCACCTTTGTCGGGCTCTGGCTGATTGACCGGCTGGGCCGACGCACTCTGCTTTATATCGGCTCGGTCGGGTACATTACTTCGCTGGGCCTGGTGGCGTGGGCTTTCTTTACCGGCCACTACCTGATCGTGCCGGTTTGCATCTTCGCCTTCATCGCCGCGCACGCGATCGGACAGGGCGCGGTGATCTGGGTTTTCATCTCCGAGATATTTCCCAATCGCCATCGCGCGGAGGGCCAGAGCCTGGGCTGCGGCACGCATTGGATCTTTGCCGCGTTGCTCACTACGTTCTTTCCGAAGATGGTCTCGGCGTTTCCGATCGGCTACGTGTTCTCGTTCTTTTGCTTCATGATGGTGCTGCAACTGATCTGGGTGAAGACGATGGTGCCGGAGACGAAGGGCGCGTCGCTTGAGCAGATTCAACGGGAGATGGGGATCGAGTGAGTTCGGTTCGGGCTTCGGGCTTCGGGCAGGTAGCCCGGTTCCGAGGCGAATTCCGACTGGGTGCCCCATTTCTCGCGTTCTTTGCGAGAAATGGGGCACCCGACTCGACCCGGTTTCCGACATGCTTTCGCGCATGCTTGAGGCGGCCTAGGGGAGTTGCCTGGCTGCGGCTAGCATTTCGTCGGCGCGGGCGCGGACGCGGATGTCTTCGGTGAAGTTGCACCAGCGGACGAACTTGGAGGAGTCGACTAGAAACTCGGCGGGGCGCGCAATGTCGTGCTGATCGGGGCTTCCCGCCGGTTGCAGGATGTGGTAATGCCGAATCACAGCGGCGTCGGGGTCGGAGAGAATGGGGAAGGTATAGCCGGATTTTGAGGCCAGGTTGCGCGAGACTTCCGGGGCATCGACGCTGATAGCTACCGGGAGGACGCCCGCCGCTTCGAAATCCGCCAGCCGCTTTTCTACGCCTCGTAACTCGAGGTTGCAGAAAGGTCACCAGTAGCCGCGATAAAAAATCAGCAGCACGGCCTTGGGAGTTCGCGGCAGGGAAGGTGCCGGCGCTGCTGCCGCGGAGAAAGCAGGCTCCGGGAACGCCGCTAAAAGCTGATCGAGCGACACGGGCTTTCCCGAAGTATCGGGGAGCGTGAAGTCGGGAACCTTCTGGCCGACTTGGGGCGCGGCCTCGGTGCGGGGCAGCTTGCGCATGGCGAAGAAGGCGAGCGCGGCGAAAGCGGCCAGCAGCAAGGCAACTCCGCTCAGCACAACGCTGATAACCTTGCCGCGATAGAGGATCCGCCGGCTGAATGCGCGCTTTAATCCAATCACTAGAAAGATCGCGGCTAAGAGCGAGAGCAGCAGACTCAGCCAGGGAAATATTTTTTGCAGAGAAGTGTTGATAAAAAATGCCGCGTTGCAACCGAGGGCGCATAGGGCGAAGAAAAGTCCCCACCAGGGAGCGGTGTTGCGGGGTTCCGTGGCTTGCGGCATGGCAGGATTTTAGCAGAGATGAAATCCACGCCGACGCCGCTAAGTGACTATATCGTCCGCGCTTGCTGCGGATGCGCTAAAATGGCGGCGTTGCGTGTGGAGCGGGCTTCGGGCTTCGGTCGTCGTGAGGCCGCTCAAAGGAGTGTTGCCATGCCGGGATTAGTGATCGAGAATCTTCCGGAAGCGATTCGAACTACCAAACAACAACTGCGAGCGGCGTTGCCGGAATACAAGGAGGTGTTCCGCGAGGTCGAGGCCACGATGCGCGCGCGCGTGGAAGAGATTGTTAGCGAGCGCGAAGCCGGGCGCGATGTGATCCCGATCGTGCCATACGCGGAGATTGCTGCGGGTGCGGTTCCTGCAGAACTGACCGCGAAGGTGCGGGCGCGCGGAGCCTGCGTGGTACGCGGTACATTTAGCCGGGAGGTCGCCACTGGCTGGGACGATGAGATCGCGGCTTACGTCGAGCGCAACGACCTGGACGCGAAGCTGGCGAATCGCGCCGAGGACAAGTACTTTGGCACGCTGTCGTCGGCCAAGCCGCAGATTTATGGAATCTATTGGTCGCGTCCGCAGGTGGAAGCGCGGCAGTCGGAGGCGCTGACCAAAGTCCGCGTCTTTCTGAATAATTTGTGGCGGGCGGAGAGCGATGGGGTGCGGCACATCAATCCGAATGAGACTCCGGCTTATGCGGATCGCATTCGGCGGCGGCCGCCGGGGTCGGCGTCGCTGGGGCTTTCGCCGCATGTGGACGGCGGCTCGGTCGAGCGCTGGCTCGACGGGAATTTTCGCAAGGTGTATCGCAGCGTGTTCGCGGGCGATTGGCGGAAGTACAGCGCGTTCGATGCCGCGTATCGTCCGGAGGTGCGGGAAGTGGATTCGCCGGCGGTGTGCTCGATGTTTCGCACCTTTCAGGGGTGGACCGCGCTTACGCGCCAGGGGCCGGGGGATGGAACTTTGCAACTGATACCGATTGCCGAAGCGATGGTCTATGTTTTGCTGCGGGCGATTCAGGACGATGTGCCCGACGACAGCCTTTGCGGCGCCGAGCCCGGCCGGGCGCTTTCGGTGAACGAGCAGTACCACAGCCCGCTGCTGATGGCGCTCTCGTCGATTCCGGTGGTGGAGCCGGGGGACACCATCTTCTGGCATTGCGACGTGATTCACGCCGTCGAGAACGAACACCGGGGAAAAGGCTACAGCAACGTGATGTACATCGCCTCGGCGCCGGGCTGCGCGAAGAATAGCGCTTACCTCGAGCGGCAAGCGGTGTCGTTTCTCGCGGGGAAGACTCCGCCGGATTTTCCTGCGGATAATTTCGAGGTCGATTTTGTGGGAAGGGGGACCGTGGCGGATTTGGGGGAGCGCGGACGCAGGCAGTTGGGGATTACGGAGGCGGTTTACAGGAGCACGGTTGCTGGCATTCCGGCTTAAGCTTTGGCTTGACTGAGATGACCTCAAACTACAAGCGACTGATACGAGGATACTTCGGGGTTGATCTAGAGTTTATCGGGAGTGCATTGCCATGTGCGCAGTCGAAGCCCAGAATGGCGCTTCGGTAGATTGAAGCGAGGAGTGGCGCACATGAAGAAGCTTCCCTGCTGCTGCCTGATCGCTGTTACGGTGCTGGCAACTCAGATCTCTTCCTCGGCAGACTCCGCTGTCCGAGCGGACGCCTGGCACGTCCTTGGCGACGTCACACACAAGCGCACCTTCACGATCGAGACTCGCGACCACAGATGCGTCTCGGGACGCATTGACGAGGTAGCTGCCGATCACTTAACAGCTAAGCTACGCGCTCCGAATTCCTCTCGCTTTTCCATCACAACAACGTTTGCTCGCACTGATGTTCTGCGTGTAATGGATTGGTGGGTCGTATATTACAGCGGACGGAGTTCGTGGTCTGATGTAAGTTCGCTCCGCTTAAGGGGAAGGGAACCACTGGAGGTGGTCACTAAGGCGGGCAAAACCTATAAAGTGAAGCCGCCGTTTAACGTATCTAACGATGGAATAACGATATCCACCCCTGGGGGGCCGACGACGATTTCCAAAAGCGAGATTGCCAAGGTCTATGGAGTAGTTGCAAAGCCTTTGACAGACTTCCGCGCGTACTCTATTGGTGAACTCGGGCCGATGCTTGTATTCGACCCGGACTGGTACGCTTATGGCCTTCATCTTGAGCACTACATCCCGGTGCTGCTGTACGACGGCAGCGAAGTCGAAGACAACTCTGACGCGAAATGCATGCGGAGATGACTCGTGTAATGACAGTGGCTCCTTCGGGCGTCAGCGAAAGGCCCCACTTCTCGCAAAGAACGCGAGAAATGGGGCACCCAAAGTCGACTAGAATCGCTCGCTAACTTCACGGTCGCCGCAAACTTGGCAGCGCGACTTTCTGCTCAATTCCCGTTCCTTCAACAACCGTATAAATAAAATCCGCCGGCACGTCCCGTAGAATTTCTGTTTCGCCGTTCGGCCAGCGAATAATTACTTCACTCATTTTTTCGTTCGAGCCTAACCCGAAGTGCAGTCGCAAATCGTTTTGCGAAAGGTAACTGGCGCCGCCACGCACTTCACTGAACTGCACTAGCGCGCCGGCCTTTACCGTGACTCTTGCGCCGATGGCGGCTTTGTTGCTTTTCGTTCCTACCAGTTTGAAGAGCACGCGGTGATTCGCACTGTCGTTGTGATTTAGCAGAAGCGTTGGCGGTTCGCCTACGTTCAGCACTACGATATCGACATTGCCATCGTTGTTGATGTCGCCAAAAGCCGCTCCCCGCCTGGATTGCGGAGGCATGGCTGCCAGTGCTCGGGAAACGTCGTCGAAAGTACCATCGCGGTGATTACGGAATAACAGCATGGGCTGGCGGTAGGGCGTGCCTCCGGGAATGGTATCGACCTGCGGATAGACGTGGCCGTTGGCGATGAACAGGTCGAGCCATCCGTCGTTGTCCATATCGAAAAATGCCGTGCCCCAACTCACGAAGGGATAGGTCGGCTTGAATAGCTTGGCGCGCACGCTTACATCGGCAAAATCGTTCTTGCCCAGGTTGCGATAGAGAGTGGAACCCTGCTCGACGAAGTTGGTGACGATCATCGACAGGCGGCCTTCATGAAGATAATCGCACCAGTCGACGCCCATGGAGCCTTGCTCCATGCCGTCGCCGCTGAGGGCAACTCCGGCGAGCAGGCCGACATCTTCGAAAGTTCCGTCGTGCTGGTTGCGATAGAGAAAATTCGGGCCGGCATCGTTGGCTACGTAAAGATCGGGCCAGCCATCGTTGTCGTAATCTCCCCAGGTCGCGCCGAGGCCGTAGTAATGATGAGGATCGTCAACGCCAGCCTTCTTCGAAACCTCTTCGAAGGTGCCGTCGCCTTTGTTGTGAAAGAGCAGATCGGACTCGCCGGGCATTCCCCAGGGGCCGCACTGCACTAACACGCCCTTGAAGCGGCAAAAGCGGGGATCGTTGCCGAACTGGGGCAGGTTCTCGATATCGACGTGGACGTAGCGTGAGACAAAGAGATCGACGTGGCCGTCGCGATCATAATCGGCCCAGGCCGCGCCGGTGCTGAAGCCGCCTCCGCGGACTCCGGCCTTGTCGGTTACATCCTCGAATTTGCAGTTCCCGAGGTTGTGATAGAGCGCGTTGCCGCCGTAGCCGGTGACGTAAATATCCTGCAGGCCGTCGTTATCGTAATCGGCTACGGCTACGCCCATGCCCCAGCCTTTGCGCGTTAGGCCCGCGGACTTGGTTATGTCGGTGAACTTTACGTTGCTGGCGGTGGAGTCGGAGTCTTGATGGTAGAGCGTGATCATCGGGTCGCCGCCGTCGCGGTAGCGCTGCACGGTTGAGCCGTTCACGGTGATGATGTCGAGCTTGCCGTCGTTGTCGCAGTCGATGAGGCCGACGCCTCCGCTCATGGATTCGACGATGTACTTTTTGTCGGGGGAGGAAATGTGCGAGACGGTAAGGCCCGCTTTCTGCGCGATATCTTCAAAGTTAGGAGCGGCTAAGGCGGGTGTTGGCTCTCTCGGGCTTTGCGGCACAGTGGTGCCGGGGTGGGCAACAGTCTGGGCTAGCAGCAGCGCGGGCAGTAAGAATCCCACAGCTAGAGGGAGCAACGCTCGCATAGGCTGGAGAATGATTATAGCGCTCGGGAAGTTCGGGTAGGGCGGCGCCCGAACTTGGCATCGGGGCGCATGTGGCGTCGGCTCCCCGGTGAAACTTCCAAGAGAGTCCTTGGCCTCGGCATGGGCGGGCGGGACGCCGGCCCGACAGCCGCCGGGACGGCGGCGCTGCGGTCGGGTGCGTTTTGGGAACTGAAGTTATAAGACTGCTTTAGCTTGTCAGCTATGAGCATTTTTCTCCGGTAAACTGGAGTCTGTGTTTGCTGTTTGCTCGGGCGCAGGGCAATTCATGAGAAAACTATTTCGAGGTTATACGACGGCAGCGCTGTTGTTTTGGAGTTGCGCGGCCATGAGCCAATCTTCAGCGCAAGCTTTGCCGCGGGCAAATCCGCAAGTCGCGCACGCGCTCGCTCCGTTGCCGGTTGATCAGGTGGTCAAGCGACTCCAGGAACGGAATGCGGAGCGGGCGGCGGCGCTCGATCAATATGACGCAACGCGAGTTTACCGCATGCAATATCGGGGCTTCCCCAGCAATCGCGACGCCGAGATGGTCGTCGAAATGACTTACCGCGCGCCGAATTCGAAGCAGTTCAAAGTCGTTTCGGAGAGCGGCTCGAAGCTGATCGTCGAGCGGGTGTTCAAGAAATTGCTGGAGGCGGAGCTGGAGGCGGCGGGTGAGGAGAATCGCCGGCACAGCGCGCTGACCACGGAGAACTACGATTTCACTTTGGCGGGATATGAAGGCGCAGGGAACAATCCGGAATATGTCTTGAATATCGTTCCGAAAACCAAGAATAAATTCCTCTATCACGGACAAATCTGGGTGGACGCGAGGGATTTCGCGGTGGTGCGGATTAAAGGAGAGCCGGGAAAAAATCCGTCGTTCTGGATCAAGAAAACCGATATTGAGCATCTCTACGCGAAGGTGAATGACTTCTGGCTTCCGGCGGAGAACCACACGGAGAGCGTGGTCAGGCTTGGGGGCGTGGCCGTGCTCTCCATCGAATATAAGGATTATCGGGATTTAAAAGCGGAACCGATACGGAATGCGGAGAGTGCGGCTGCAGCTGCCGCGGCCCCTCGCTAGCACTCTGCGATAAGGTGGCGCCGCGGGCGAAAGCTAACCTCAGGCGCTAAAGCGTGGACTTTCTTGAGCGACTTAACGGCCCGACTGAACATCGTGCCCTTCCCGATCCGTTGCGAACCAGCTTTTCGGTCGACGGGGAAATCAATCCGCAGCCATGCCTTGGGCTTGCCGCTCCCAGCTTTCTTGAGCGATCTGGTTTCCTTCAACCGCGCCTAGACTGTCACCTCGCAACTGGGCTTCGAGCGCCGCCAACTGCGCCTCGATATCCTGTGCGGCTTTGCGTTTGCGGATTACTTCTTCACGATAGCGACGCAGGAAATAATCGATGGTTTCTATCCTGATCTTGATCGATCCGGAAGGCTTATTCTCGTCGAGATCTTTGAAGCAGAAGTAGGGCGTGCCCGACTGCTCGATGATGCCTTCGATTACGCCATAGATGGGAGCGTCGTGGCCGCACTTGAAGCTGGAGATTTCGAGCGCAACCAAGTTGGGATGACGTGCCGTGAACTTCGCGGCCCACACTTTGTGGTTGGTGCTGCAGGAGTACGAATTCTTCCAGGCGTCGGTAATATCGAGGGGGCTGGTGATTGCTCCCGCGCGCACTTCTTCGCCGAAGAGGCGTTCTAACATATCTTCGTCGAGCGGAAGGGTGTTTTGCGAAAAGATGGGATAGCCCAGCTTTTGGAATTCGTCGAGAATCTCGTGATTCAAGCCAGGATCGTGGTGATAGGGGCGTCCCAGCATGACGATGCCGATGCGATCTTCGCGCTCGAGTTGATCAAGCACCTGGCGGGCGCGGTTGCGAATGCTGGTTTCGTATTCTTTGAGCGCGGCGAATCCGGATTCGACGGCGCGATCGTTTTCTTCGAGCGAGAGGCCCAGCACGGGCTGAAACGCCTGCAGCATCTGGAAGGCGAAGAGTTTGTGGTCGGCGAAATTGAGCACGGGGTCGATGTATTTCACGTTGTGCTCGGCGAATACGTCGTTCTCTTTGGTGAAGGCCGCCTTCACGGTTTCGGGCGTGGCCGTCACGGTGGGGCAGGCATTGGTGCCTTGCAGTTTTACCAGCGGACTGGAAAGCACGTCGTACATGGGGAAGAAGATCACGTTTAGCGGCTTCTTGCGATGCTTTTCCTGGATGAGGTTGTAGACGTGTGAAATTCCGATCTTCGCGGGGAAACAGGGATCGATTGCGCCGCGGCTGGCTCCGGCACGATAGAGATCGGAGCTGGTGTAATCGGAGTAGAGGATGTTTTCGGGCTGCACTCCGAGGCTCTCGAAATAAGCGTTGAACAGAGGAGCGTAGGAATAAATGTTCAACACGCGCGGAATACCGATACGCACCTGGCCGCGATTTTTCATCAGCCCGACGCGATCTTTGCTGGCTTTCGTCCAGGCGCGCGAGGGGATGGGATCAGCGACATTCTTGGCGTTGGTGGGGCGAAAAACTTCGTGGGCCGCCATATCGACGAAGTTCGGGTGCTGATCGCGAATCTTGTCGAGCCCGGCTTTGATGTCCTTCATGTCGTTCAGATCTTCGACCAGGCCTTTTTCGCAAGTCGCGATAATCAGGCGCTGCTCGCCCTGCATCAGGGGGACTTTGGTGACGCGCTGCACTGGAACGAAGTTCTTGACCGGTTCGGTGCGGATGTCGATAAACGTGCGCAAGCAATTGTTCTTGCAGAAATTGCAGCGCGTGGCTTCGTTGCGGGTGGTGCGGTACTCGATTTTGCGCACGGCATCGAGGCCGACGAAGGTGGTGCGCTGGCCGTTGCGCCAGAGGCGCAGCGATTCCTGCGCGGCGCCGATTGCGCCGGATTCTCCGCAGTGCTCGTGCACGATGATCTCGGGCTGCTTGCCGGTCGCGCGGAAGCTGTTGCGGATGAAATCGACTTCGGCTTTTACCACGGCGAGATTATTTTGCGTCCCGCCCTGCAGGACGAAGCGCGATCCGAGGGCGGCGAGGTTCGGAATGCTGGCCACATAAAGAAAAACATTCTTCGGCAACACCGCAGCGAGGCCGGCGAGAATTTCCTCGGCGCGCCAGCCCTGGCGCTGGAAGTTTACGATGTCGGACTGCATAAACACCGCACAGCCGTAGCCGAAGACGGGCATGGCTTGCGCCGAGAATGCGAGATCGGCGTATTGATTTACGTTCAGGCCGAATCCCTCAGCGGTGGATTGCAGAAAATATCCGTTGCCCGCGGAGCACTGCGTATTCAGCTTAAAATCCTTCACCCGGCCGTTGTGAAGGATGATGATTTTTATATCCTGCCCGCCCACGTCGACGATGACATGCGGATCTTCGTAGAACTTCAGCGCGGATTCGGTGTGGGCGACGGTTTCGACTAAAGCGACGTCGGCTTTGAGAACGTCTTTTAGAATATCTTTGGCATATCCGGTGGTTGCCACGCCTAGAACTTCGAGCTTCGCGTTTTGCGCCTCGACCTGGCTGCGCAGGTTCTCGAACATCTCGATGGTGTCCTGGATGGGATTGCCGTTTGAGAGCTGATAGGACTTGCAGAGGATGTCGCCGTTTTCGTTCAGCAGAACGGCCTTGGTTGAGGTCGAGCCGCCGTCGATACCGATGAAGCCAGCAACTGTGCTGTTCTTCTGAAACACAGCGGGAGTGAATTTCTTGCGGCGGTAGGCTTCTTTGAACACGTCGAATTCGGAGGGATCTTCGACCAGGCCCTTGCCGCCGAACTTGGCTTTTTCTTCCTGGCGCCCGAAGTCGATGTAATGAACCAGATTTTCGTAACCGCGATAGCAACCCACGCAGTCGTCTTCGCTGCGACCGAATTCGATCGCACCGAGCGCGGCAAAGTATTGGGCGTTTTGGGGGACTTTGATGAGATCTTCCGGCTTGGCACCCTCGGGAACCGCAACCTTCCGCTCCTGCCACATGCGCGGAATGTTGGCTTGCCAGGCTTCGCGCATGCCGCGAATAAAGCTATTGGGTCCGCCGAGCAGCAGCACATGCGGCCGTAGCGTATGCCCGCGAGTGAGAACGCTGAGATTTTGCAGCACGATGGCTTCGAAGAGCGACGCCATCAGTTCGTCTGGCGGGGTTCCGACTTTTTGCAGGCTGTTGATGTCGGTTTCGGCGAAGACGCCGCACTTGCCGGCGACTTTGTGGAGCTTGATGCCTTGATATTTCTGCTCCGCTAATTCTTCGGTCGGTATTTTGAGCTTGGCATTAATCTTGTCGATTACCGCGCCCGTGCCGCCGGCGCACTTGTCGTTCATGGATGGAATTTTTTTCTTGCGGCCGGTTTCGTCGTCGTCTTTGAAGACGATGATCTTGGCGTCCTGCCCGCCCAGTTCGATCACCGAATAGACTTCCGGGTGCATCTTTTCCACGGCGAGCGAAACCGCGGTGACTTCCTGCACGAACTTTGCGCCGATTTGGTCGGCGATGGCGCCGCCGCCGGAGCCGGTCATGAACATGCGGGTGTTGTGCGCATTGATGCCGAGGTCAGTTTCCATCCGCTTTAAGAATTCGAGCGACTTCTCCGGCTGCTTGGTTTCGTGGCGCTGGTAGTCCTGCCATAAGACCTTGTCGGATGCCGCATCGACCACCACGGCTTTTACCGTGGTCGAGCCTACGTCGAGGCCGACGAGAAATTGCGTGTTATGGTCGTGCGGCTTCGGTGAGGCCACGGTCGGACGCACCGACGGACAGGGTGGGAGTGCGCCTTCGAGCGGGGCGATCTGAATAAGCTGCGGACCTTTGTGGTCGTGCATTGAGTCCTCTCTGGTTGGGCAAGTAGTGTGGCAGTAACGAATGAAATGGTTCGGCACGGCGCGGCGGAAAGCCGCGCCGCAACCGCTGATCAGTCACCACTTGCAGCCGCAGGCATGGCAACTGGAACCCGCGATTTTTTCCAGAAGCGCGTTTGCTTATCTATGCGATCGTTCACGTGCAAGATGAATTGCGCCGCGGTGCCGGCAATTCCTTCGCGATGCGGCACATGGTAGAAAGGCCGCTTCAGTTCGGGGTGCTCGTCGATGAACTCGCGAATTTCGTTCATGCTCTTGCCCGTCGATTTTAAGCACTGCTCGAACTCCGTCTTGGCTTTTACTTTGGCTTCACCCAGCGCCATCTGCACGCGGCTGTGGGCGTTGACCTCGCCTTCGCCGGAGGTTTCGATGGGCAGGAAAATCATGTCCTTAAATTTGTTGATGACGGCGGACTGAACGCCATCCGATTGCGACGAGGGCATGCAACCGAAGGGCTTCAGCGCGAGCACCATGTGGCAGAGTTTGTGCACGGTGTAGTAGACGTTCTTGCCGACTTCGAGGTGGCCTTCGCCGCCGCGCGCGAACTGGTTATAGAAAGGATGCGCCAGTTCGGCGAGTTCGGTCTGTGGAACCAACTGATGCGTGATCCCGCCCATGTTCTTGATGGTGCGGTGGTAGAAGAAGTTCCACATGCGCTCGCCGGCGCCGATGCCCCACAGCTTCTTGCTCAGGCCGATGTAGTTGGCGAATTGCTTCTTGGCCTCGTACCACTCGGGATTGCGGTGCGGGCGATTCACCGGCCACTTCGCGATGGCGTGCGCTTTGGCCTGATACATCAGGTAAGCGACCCAGGTCGCAATAGGCTCGACCAGCACCTGCGCCCCTTCGCGCTCGAGAAAATCGAACATGTGGAAGTTGCCATCGCCCTCGGTGAGCTGCGCCCAGAATTCGCCCGTGATTTTGACCAGCGGTTTCGGGCGGGTGCGATCCACTTCGATGGCATTCATTTTTTCGCGGGCGGAATGCAGGGCATGCAAATAATCTTTGCCCCACATGTGCTCGTGCCATTTTCCAAATACGTTGAAAGTGTTGCGCAGAACTTTGTTGTTCTTGAACTTCGGCTTGGCCCAGTTCGGCGCCCGCTCTTCGATCTCAAACGATTGCCGATTTCTTAGGTCGTCGCACAGGCCATCGACCATCTCGCGGAATACGCGGTCGGTCTCGCCTTTGTTCGCTTCGTAGGGACGAATCTGATAGATGAGATCGTTGATCACGTCCCCGAGGTGCATGGCGTTCAGCATGCCGAAGCCGAAGTCGATGGTGAACTTCAGCCCAGGCTCGCCCGAGGCGGCTTTGATTCCGTCGCTGTCTTTAAAGAGCAGCACGCGGAAGCCGTCGAAGCCCGCGTTTTTCAGGGCAAAACGATATTCGGCTTCGTACATGCCGAAGCGGCAGGGGCCACAGGATCCGGCGGTGAAAAAGACGTAGTTATCCAAAATGTTCTGGCGCGAGACGCCTTCCTTCTCCAGGAATTGGAGATACTGCACCAGATTACCGACCGTGAAATACGTAGGGTTGCACTGGCCGTTGTTGCCAAACTCTTTTCCGGTCTGAAAGCCGGCGACGTTGGGAACGGGCAATTTCTCGCAGCGATACCCGCAGCCCTGGAAGACGGCGCGGATGAGGTCCTCGTGCTTCCAGGTAAAGCCACCGAAAAGAATCGTGACCCGGCTGCGCTCTTCCGCCTTGAAGGCGCGCTCAATGGGGCGATGAAAATGTTCCGGCTGATCGAGTCCGGCGATCTTGCGCAGGCGCATGCGCTCGGCGTCGAGACGCTTCTTGATTTCGGTGTCGTTCTCAATCTGGACAAAATTGGTAGCCATAGCTTCCTCCGGCGATGATTTGATTTTTAGCGGTGGCGAAACCGCTAACGGCGGTCTTCGGAATAGAGATTCTCACGGTGCGGGATAACAGAAAGCTGGAACGTACCGAAAACGAGGCGCAGAGCAGGGCTGGACGAAGGGTCGTCCTCATCACATCGAGCTTACGATCCAACCACATCCGAACTCCAAGAAAGTGGCTAGGAGGTTCGAAGTCTTACACCGGCGGAACTGCAGCTAGGAAGTTCCGTGGGCGCCGGATTTTGCGATGAACGAGTCAGAGATGCAGACAGGCCACAGCCGGTTGCATCTATGTTTCCCCAGTCCCGTTCGCTTACGAAATGAGTCGAGAAAACCTTTCTAGCAGAAATCGACCTCAGATTCAACGTTCTGGAGTATAAATTTTTGTAATCGGACTCTTTCTAAATTCCGGTGGAATTATCTCTTCGCGAACAGCGGACCCGAGTTTGGGCTGGGCGGGTCGGATAGGGCGCGGATGTAGGACATAAGCGCCTGAATTTCGGATTTGCTGAGGGTGTTGCCCCAGGCCGGCATGAGCGCGGATTTGTTTAAGGCCGGACCGCCGTGGCCGATGATGGCGGCGAGATCGCCGTCGCTGATTTTATTGAGGGTTTCGCCTTCGGTGAAAGCATGCGGCTTGATCTCGAGATTATCGAAGTTCGAAACACGCTCGGCGCTCGACTCGGGATTGTGGCAACGCTCGCAGTATTGGTCGTTGAGCTGGCGCCCCCAGGTTTGCTGATAGCCCAAGGCGATTTCTTCCATGGTCAGGGAAAATTTCTTTCCGGCCTTGTCGGTGCCGGATGCGGTTAACTGATAGCGGCCGGCCATGGATCCTACGGTGACGTTGGTTGTAAGCTGGCCGCTGGAATCGGTGAGCCCGTCGGCTGGATCGAAAGCGACTCCGGGCGCTGCGGTGAATTCGATGAGCGCTCCGGCTACCGCTGTTCCCTGCTCATCATTTACCTGCACCACGACTGGCTGCGGCAGACGTGTGCCCGTGCGCCCGGCCTGCTTGCCACCGCTGGATTCAACGATGGCCGTGCCGAATCCGGTTGGCTGGGGCAACGGCGTTGGGCTGGTTTTCTTGGAACAGGAAGTACCCAGCGATGTTGCCAGCAGCGAGAGAAATAAGATCACGAAGGCCAAGCCACTAGTTTTTGAGTGACGAATCATTTCTTTGCGACCTCGACTTTTCCTCCGCCCTTCTGTGAGATCAGGAACGCGGTCAGAGCCTGGGCATCTTCGTCGCTCATGGCGCGATTGGGCTCGGATGTGCCGAGACGCAGCGCTTGCGGATTTTTCATCCATTGGAAAATCCAGGCTGCGGTGAGCCGCGATCCCACTTTCGTGAGGGTGGGCCCAATGTATCCCTTGTCGGCTTTGGTATCGACGATGTGGCAGCCCTGGCAGGCATATTTTCCGTAGAAGAGTCGCCTGCCCAATTCGATTTGCCCTTGCGGATAGCCGCTGAGCGGCAGGGAGTCGCGATCAATCGCCGGGTTTTGATACACGGTCATCATATAGTCGGTGAGCTCGTTGACTTCGGCGTCGGTGAGATTAAATTTCGGCATGCGGCGGATCAGCGCCGGCCGCAGCGTGTTGGGATTCTTCAGAAAATCGGCGAGCCACGGGCGTTGCACCGAACTGCCCTCCCAGGTGAGATCGGGCGCCATGTCGCCGCCGTGGCCGTTGATGCGGTGGCAACTGAAGCAGGCGAGGTCGGTCATCATCTTGCCGGCTTTGCCAGCCGGTTGATAGTCCGATTCAGGTTTCGCGGCCACGGTGAGGGCATGGGGCAACGAGAAGGAACGATCGTTGAGCGCTAGCAGAGCCGTGGCAAGCGCATCGATCTGCGGCGGGGTGAAAGTATACTGCGGCATTTTCAAGCCTTGGCCGAAGGCTCGCGGCTGCTTGATTTTGGTCGCGATGTAATCTGGAAGCGTGTGCTGCATGCCCGGCAGGAAAACAAGTTGAGTGATGGCCTTGCTTCCGATGCGGCTCAGCTCCGGGGCGAAGTTCTCGGGCTTCTTGATGCCTGTGATTTCGTGGCAGGCGGCGCAACCGTAGTCGGAGACCAGGCGCTTGCCGTGCGCGATCTGCTCCGGAGTGGCGGCATCGAGGTGAACGTTGGCGAGAAGATCGGGATCGGTTTTGGCCAGCAGAAATCCTGAGAGGGTTGCGATCTGGGGATCGTTGAAGCGATAGTGCGGCATCGGAGTATCGGCGTGATAGGCGCGGGGATTGCGGAGCCAGGCCTGCAGCCACTCGGGCTTCGCCTTGTTGCCGATGCGCGTCAGTTCTGGCCCCACATCTCCGCCGACCACATTGCCGGCGGCATTTTGCACCGCGTGGCAGGAGGCGCAGAAGGATTCTCCGTATAAAGTGGAGCCAGCCCCTGGATCGGAGGACGGCTTGGCCGAAAGGGTGAGCGTATCGCCCGCCAGCGGCCTGCTGTTCGAGATCAGAAATGCCGAGATGTCGCGCGCGTCATCATCACTCAGCTTGAAATTCGGCATGGTCGCGGTGGCGGCGTAGGCTTGCGGATCTTTCAGCCAGGCGTAGACCCACTCGCGCGAAGTCTTGTCGGCGAGGTGCGAGAGCGAGGGAGGATTGTCCGTTGGCTTCATGATCGTTCCATCGGACAACTTCACGGCGTGGCAATGAACGCAGCCATAGCTCGAGAGCAAGTGCCGGCCTTCGCTTAGTTGGGGCGCGCCCGGAACGGGGCCGCGATGGCATTCTCCGCACGAGGACTCCACATACTTCGCGGGAAGGATGGGTTGCTCCCAAGCCAGCGTGCTGCTGTGCGCCTCGGCGACGGTCGTGGCGACGCCCTGGCCGCGATGGCAAACCGTGCATCCGAATTGATCGATCTGATGCGGAATCGCGGGATGCTGGCGAAAGGGTTGAACGCTCACGTCGTTGAGGCTCGCTTCTTTTAAGCCCACGTGGCAACTGGTGCAACGGTCGGTGACGCCGAGTTCGGGGAGCCAGATCTGCTGAATGCCTCCTTGAAAATGGCGCTGGAGAGTGACCTCGTCGCTGCGGTTGCGAATCATTTTCTGGTAGCCGTGCTGATAGTGGCGCCACTCGCTGAAATGATTTTTAGCGGGGGCGATGGCGAGCGAAATCAGGAAGACGAAACTAACCACGCCGAAGGCGCGAACGCTATCTCCGAATAACTTATTCCAAAGCGATTTGAATTTTGATTTCATGAGCGATTAAGACCCTTGCCACGGCCAGACCCATGCCCAGCCGGGTCCGCGGAAGAATGTGCCGATGGCCGTCAGCACCACCAGTTCGAATAAGAACCACGTCATGACCCAATAAGAAAGCGGTCTACCCGACAGATAGCGCCTGAAAGCCGAAGAAGATTGCGGAGAACTCTGGGCCGCCAAGAGCATGATCGCGGCCAGGATCAGCGTCGGAACAAGAGCCGCGTACACCTTGAAGAACAGAAGAAATAATGAGAGTGCGACGGAGATAAAGTAGAAAATATTCAACCGCCGGCCACGGTCCTTGAGGAACAGCCCTTCCGCCTCGATGTTTACTTTGAAGTACGGAATGACAATCAGCGCCATCACTACCAGTCCAGGAACCAGAACACCTGCGACCATGGGCGGGAAATAATGCAGCATCTCCTGCAAGCCAAGAAAATACCAAGGGGCTTTTGCCGGGTTGGGAGTGTGGGAAGGATCGGCTAGGCCTTCGAGCGGGGCGTTGAAGATTAGCGCAATCCATACCAACGCAATGGCGAGCACTTGGATGGCGACCGCGGCGCGGAACAGAACTTCGGGAAAAGTCTGGATCAGGTCTTCACTGTCGACCTTCACTTGCGCCGAGGTGCGGCGAGTGATGAAAACGATTCGGCGCGGAGATTTCTTCGCGTTGGAGTCGACACCGGCTATGAAGTCTTTGCCGTCGGCCATGATTATTGTTCCTCCTGCGCGGCGGCGACGTTGGGAGCCTTCGCCCGCAAGGTTGCCGGCTCGCTCGAATGCGAATAGAGGCCTCCATCCTTGCGAATGCGCCAGAAATGAATAGCGATGAAGAACATCGCCGTCAGCGGCAGGATCATGCAGTGCAGGACGTAGAAGCGCAGCAGGGCGTTGGCGTTCACCGCATTGCCGCCCAACAGAAGGAAATGAATTTTGTTGCCCATGACGGGTACGGCGGAGGCGATGTTCGAGCCGACCGTGATGGCCCAGTAAGCGAGTTGATCCCAAGGCAGTAAGTATCCGGTGTAACTCAGGAGCAACGTGATGAGCAGGAGAACCACGCCGATCACCCAGTTGAATTCGCGCGGAGTGCGGTAAGCGCCGCGATAGAACACTTTGAACATGTGCGCGAAAACTAAAAAGACCATGGCGTGCGCCGACCAGCGATGCAGGCTGCGCAGAAACATTCCCGATGAAATTACGAATTGCAGATCTTTGGTATCGGCGTAGGCCTGGGGTGCGGAGGGGTGGTAGTAGAGCATCAGGGGAATTCCGGTGCCGACCAGAATCAGAAATGTTCCCAGCGTGAGCGTTCCCAGATACCAAGTCGCGCTGAAGCTCAACATTCGCGTGCGCACTTTGGTCGAGAACAAGTGCAGGAAAACGTTCTGCTGAATGGCGAGCGCGCGCTTCAACGTGCTCGAACCGGTGCCGCTGCGGAAGATCGAGCGCCACACCCGTGTGTCGCGTAATTCGTCGAAATGCTGATCGAAGGTCTTGGCCATCGCTTAAACCCTCACAAAAGAATCGTGCTGCAGCGGAGCAACGTCGGTCGAGCGGTCCACCAGCAAATCTCCGTCGTCGTTGAGCCACACGCGCTTCCAGGGCAGCGGCTTGGGCGCGGGGCCTTCGATTTTTTCTCCACTTTGCTTGAACTTGCTGCCGTGACAGGGGCAGGCGATGATGCCGAGCTCCGGCTTCCACGCCGTGAGACAGCCCAGATGCGTGCATACCGCGCTCATAGAGAAGTAACCTTCCTGCGAGTGGATGATGTAGATGCCGGAGTTCACGTCGAGCGTGACGGAGTCGAGCGGATAGCGATCGGGCTTGCCGGCGTTGACGACCGGCGAAGGTTCATACAACACATTGGGATCGAGGAACTGATAGGCGAAGGCGGCCGTGCCCGCGGCTGCAACACTCAGCGACCCCAGGCCGAGCTTGGCGAAAAACTTCCGGCGGTTCAGGTTGTCGTCGGGGTTTGCGTTTTTAGTTTCGTCTGCCATATTCGTTTTATTTCGACTGCAGTCCCGCTCCAATCGCCGCGATTGAGATCAATCCCGTAGGCTCGGCGGGGATCAGGTTGTAGGATTCCATGGTGATCGTGCCGACCGGGCAGCGCATGGCGCATAAGCCGCAGCGAATGCAGCGGGTTTCGTCTTTCAGCATCGCGGCGCCGGTGACGATTCCAAGTTCGTCGGCGGCCACTTCCTCGAATTCGACGCCCAACCATTGCTGGTGGTCGCGGATGTGATCCACCGTCTGCGGATCGAACGCGATGCGATCGAGCGCGACCAGCTCCAGGCATTTTTCCGGACAAACATCCACGCAGCCGCCGCACAGGATGCACATGCTGCCATCTTCGGGCGTACCTTCGAAAATGGTGTTGACCCAGCAGTGCAGGCAGCGTTGCGCTTCCGCGATGGCTTCGGGAGCGTCGTAGCCAACTTCCACTTCTGTCACGCCGGTGCGACGTTCGAGCGGAAGCATGGGCACGAGCTGGCGATTGATATCGAGATAATCGAGCGGCATGCTGTGCCGCTTGAGCACTTCGACCTCGATGATGGGGTCGGGGTGTTTGACTTTGCGCAAGTATTCGTCGATGCCGACGGCGGCGCGTTTGCCGTCGCCGACGCTGTCGATGATGAGGCGCGGGCCGAAGACACAATCGCCACCGCCGAAGATGCCGGCGGCCGAGGTCATCAGGGTTTGCGGATTCACTGCGATCAGGCCGCGCGGCGACAATTCGACTTTATCTTCCGGCGTGAGAAAGTCGAGGCGCGGGGCCTGGCCGATCGCCATGATCAAGGTATCGCAAGCGATCTGGCTTTCACTGTTTTCGAAGAAGGCCGGATTGAAGCGCTTGTTTTCGTCGAAAACCCACTTGGTCTTCAGCGTTTCGAGGGCCACCACTTTGCCGTCTTTGCCGAGCATGCGTTTGGGTCCGAGGCCGGCATGAATGTGAATGCCTTCCTCCTCGGCTTCTTCGATTTCTTCGAGAGCAGCGGGCATCTGGTCGCGAGGTTCCAGGCAGACCAGATTCACCTCGCGCGCGCCCATGCGCAGCGCGGAAAGAGAGATATCGACCATTTCGCGCGTAGCCACGGCGGTCATATTCTCTGTGGACGGCTCAGCATCCTGCACACCGCCGGCATGTTGACGTACAACTTCACGAGCGGCGGAGCGAGCCACGTCCATGGCGACGTTACCACCGCCGATCACGATCACTTTTTTGCCGATGGTGAATTTGTAGCCGAGGTTTACGTTGAGCAGGAAGTCGATGCCCTTGTGGACGCCATCGAGATCGACTCCGGGAATGCTGAGATCGCGGCTGCGATGCGCGCCCACGGCGATCAGCACCGCATCGAAACCCTGGCGGCGAAGATCGGAAACGGTGAAGTCGCGTCCCGCTGCATGATTCAACTTAAGCGTGATGTCGCCGGTCTCGAGAATTTCGCGCACCTGCGCTTCGACCACATCGCGCGGCAGGCGATATTCCGGGATGCCGAGATACAGCATTCCGCCCGCGACCGGCGCGGCTTCGAAGATCGTGACCGGGTATCCCATGAGCGCGAGATCGTGGGCCGCCGAAAGTCCCACCGGCCCGCCACCGACAACCGCAACTTTGAAGGGGAGCTTTTTCTGGCCGCGTCCTTCGTTGATCGCTATGGGATGTTTCGACTCCGGACCGAATTGTTCGGTGAGAAAACGCTTGAGCGCGCGAATCGAGATGGGACGGTCGATTTCACCGCGGCGGCAAGCGGTTTCGCAGGGATGGGCGCAGACTCGACCGCAGATGCTGGCCAGGGGATTGGGATCGCGCGCGATGCGGTAGGCCTCTTCCAAGCGTCCCTCGGCGATTAGTCCCACATAGCGGCCGGCGTTGGTGTGGGCGGGACACGCCATCATGCAGGGGAAGTTTGTATTGAGCCAGTCAGCGTCGACTTTCTTATTTTTGAATCGCTTCAGCATGGTTCGGTCTTGCGCGTCCTGAAAGTCAATCGGCTTTTTGCATTCGACTGCTACGAAATAAGCGAGTGAAACAACGGGCCGGGACCTTATCCCGCCCCGATGCTGGCATTGCTCTTTACTTACTCAGGGTGAAATCGGCCTTGCCGCCGCCCGCTACGGTCACCGGTTTGGACTGGCCCTTGGCCCCTTCATGCCAAACTACGAGCGTGTAACTGCCGTCGGGGACGTCTTTGATCTTGTAGTTGCCGCTCTCGTCGCTCTCGGTGAAATATGGAGTGGGGCTGACGATGACGTATCCCGCCATCTCGGGGTGCACGTTGCAGAGAAGCGGCACGGCGCCCGCCTTGTCGAAGGTGTACGGGCGTTTTTCGCCCTTGGGCCAGGTTCCGAGATTTTTTCCGGCTTTCTTGTCGCCGCCGACCGACGGCCAGAAAACGTTGTGCTGCACATTGTCGCTGTTCAGGAACTCGACGGTGGTACCCACTTGCACGGCGATAATGTGCGGGGCAAAGAGCAGTCCTTTTTGATCGACGACCGGGTGCTCTTTGGGAGTGGGAAAGGTTTTGCCCGCGATGGCGTCGACATAAACCACCGATTGGCCCTTCATGCCACTAACTTTTCCTTCAATATCGCCCGCCCACGACGCTACACAGCATAGGGCTAAGAGTGTGACGACCGTGAATCCCTTGTAAGTCATTGCGTTTTTCTCCTTGAGAATTTATCGAATTTGTTTGAAGCTGATTGCCTGCCATCAGAAAATGAATTTCGCGTCTAGATAGATCGTGTTGTTCGCGCTGGCGTTGCGGCCTGAACCGTCGTAATTGGTGCTGCCGCCGTTGAAGCGCGTGTAGTCGGTATATTGAGCGGCGAGTTGCAGGTTCTGCCAGGGCCAATACGAAACGTTGGCGATGTAACCGGCGCTTCTGGGGCTGGCATTGGCAAATCCGCTCACCGGCGCGGAAGCAAACAACAGGGGATCGGCGGTGCCGCTGGTTTCGAACCATCCGAATGTGGTGGTGACGCGATTGCCAAAGTGAAATTCGGCGTTGGGCAGAAACGTGTTCAGATGATGCGGACTCAAGGACGACCCGCCGCCAGCGAAGGTGGCTACGAGATTCGAGTTTTCATGGATATACGTGCCGCGCAGCGATAACACATACTTCCGGTATAGCGTCTGGTCCAACTGCGTATCCAAGGCCCAGTCGGTATAGTCATCCTCAAGGCCCGTAATTCCATTGGGCGTGCTTCGCATGTGGATACCATAGGTGCCCGCTTCGAATTGAGTTGTGCCGGTTCCCTCCTGCCAGGCGAGGCGCCAGTACGGCGCGATGCCGCGGATGTTGTAGGAAGAGCCGACGCCTGGATTCGGTTGAGAGCCGTCCACGTGCTCGGAGCGATAGACGGCGACGTCCGCATAGAGATGGTTGTTCCACATGGCGAAGACGCCCAATCCGGCGACGTCTTGCGCCAAGCCGCCGTTGATGATGGGACTTGCGCCGGGCGTCGGCGCCCAATCGCTGGCGATCCAGGGGTAACCCCAGGCCGGTGTGTCGTTCCAGAGGTCTTCGACGGTCGGGTTGTTGTTCAGGTCAATTCCGTAAACTATTTCCTTGCCGCTTAGTTTTGTGGAATTGGCGTAGCGGATGTCGGTGTTGTCACTGGTGAAATGGTCGTCCTGGGTATCGTAGGTGACCTGCACAAAGCTGCCAACGTGGCTCGTCCATGCGCCCGAGAGAAACAGCGAAATATCCTGGGGAAATTCGAAGCTGCCATTCTGAGTCGTCGGGATCGGCGATTTGGTTGAGGTGAACGAAGTCTCAAGCATCACCGAAAGAGGCAGGGAGGCAAGAAGATCGAGAGCGGCGCGGGATTTGCCGCCGTCAGCCTTAATGACCTTGGTCTCATCGGCGCGATCGACGTAGCCGAGCAGTTTAAACCTGCGGCCGGCGGGGTTGAGTTCCGGAGGCGCGTAATGGCAGCCGCTGCAGGCAAGGCCAGTCTGCCGCGCGTAACTCGGAACCGCTTGCGCCTTGGGCGGATTGGCTATGGCAAGAAAAAACAGGATTACGACCGGGACCGCTACGAGCAAAGAGATCGCCACTTTTCTCAGGTGAGAGTGCATTTTCTCGTCTCCGAAAGCTTCGCGAACTTTTTATCCGCGATAAATGGCAGCGTCCGCATCGTCGGATCGCTGGCTGAATCTGGAGCTTCCTGTTCTGCAAGGTGATTCCTGTCACGAGCAATGGCATGACCGGCATATCCATGGGCTCGCGAATTGAGCCAAGCAAAAACGTGTGAACCGGTTGATTAAAGCTCTTAATTCGAGGGCTATTATCGGTGTGAGTCGAAGGGCTTACTGCGTCCTGGGTCACTGGCGTTTGTGATTGGCATCACGTTCTTGGTCGTGGCTACGAGTTTCGCCAGGAACTCTTTCGCTGGCGCCAAGGTGCAGAAGCGGCGAGTGTTCAAGAACACGAAGGAAAGGTCATTCGGTCTCCCTCGATGGTGGTAGTGGCAATTGCCAACATCGAGTAGTCGGAAAAGACCTCGAATGTGGGTTGTTTGCGACACTCGGGTGGTTGATGATCCTAGTGAGCGAGGAAAGAGGAGAATTTGGACAAATGGCAGGA
>Ga0187851_10000129_pt1 | contig 77398 bp, 56 predicted proteins | sample June2016WEW_6_10_FD_132997 | JGI IMG/M metagenome (GOLD analysis project Ga0187851, IMG submission 132997) | Peatland microbial communities from SPRUCE experiment site at the Marcell Experimental Forest, Minnesota, USA - June2016WEW_6_10 | ecosystem: Environmental > Terrestrial > Soil >... | reverse complement strand
CCATGGCCATGAATATAACCGGTACTATCGCGGCTACGGCTACCGTGGACTGGAACTGAGCGTTTATGCTCCGGGCTTCTACTTTGCCCCTGGATTTTATGGCTGGGCCTACAATCCGTGGGCTGCGCCGATCGCTTTCGGATGGGGATGGGCAGGCAATCCCTGGTACGGGCGCTTCGGCTACTATTTCCAGCCGTATCCGGTGTACGCTTCAGCTGCGTTTTGGCTGACGGACTATATCATCTCTCAGGACTTGCAGGCAGCTTACGCCGCGAATCAGGCAGCAGGCGAGGAGGCCGGTGACCCTTCCGGCGCAGCGGGCGGGCAGCCGGTACTTACCCCTGAAGTAAAACAGTTGATCGCCGACGAAGTGAAAAACCAGTTGGCGCTCGAAAACTCCGAGGCGGCGCAAAATGCCCAGCAGCAGGATGTGGACCCCGGTTCCAGCGGAATTGCGCGCCTGTTGAGCGACGGCCGTCCGCATGTATTCGTGGCTGGGGGCAATTTGGACGTGACGGATGTAGCCGGGCAGGAATGCGTGGTCAGCGACGGCGACACGCTGCAACTGAGGACTGCGCCTCCTTCTGACGCAACCACTGCGAATCTGGTGGTTCTATCGAGCAAGGGCAAGCCGGAGTGCCAGATATCCCTCACTGTTCAGGTGCAGTTGACCGACTTGCAGGAGATGCAGAACCATATGCGCGAGACCATCGACCAGGGTCTCCAGGATTTGCAGGCCAAGCAGGGCAAAGATGGGTTGCCGGCGGCTCCGCCTTCAGCTCAGGTCAAGCCGACTGAGCCCGAATATGCTCAGCTCGCTCCCCCGGCCGATCCGCAGGACGCGGCCGATCTGCAACAACAGGACCAACAGGCTGATCAGGCAGTGAAGGATGTGACCACCGATGCTGCGCAAGACAGCGGGACCGGTGGCGGAGCTGCCGCGGTTACGCCAACAGCGTCTCCCGCCGCGCCTGCGTCTGTTGAACTGGGCCAGAGCTTTGACCAGGTGAAGGCAGCGATGGGCGCGCCGACAAGCGTGGCGAACCTGGGACCGAAGGTGATTTATAACTACAACGGCATGAAGGTCGTCTTCAAAGACGGAAAGGTGGCGGACGTGCAGTGACCGGATAAGGAGTGACAAGTCTCCTGATGTCCCGATGATAATTCCCTGTTTCGCTGGTGGTGTGAGCCGAGCATCCATCGGCGGAACTGAACAGGTCCAGCCAATCATCCTGGCTTGGCAGCGTGCTTGCGCCGATCCGTAGCCAGAGGCTCTGATGTTTCCTGCCTTCGGACGCGCTAACCGTAGTCGCATGGGAAACCGACAGGTCATTGCGTGAGACATCAGAGAATTTGGTGAATATTCACGTGCGTGTTGGACTTGGAATTGAGTGCTTTTGAGAGGCTATTTCCAACTGGTGGGCCATGTCCGAAATGTCGCGTTTACTCTGCTCTCGCCTTGCGAATGATCTCCACATAGTCTTTGGCGGTTTGCGTGACAATCTCCGGCTTCCCGTCGGCGATGGCTTTTGAGTTAACGAGATCAGAGCCCACGCCCAGTGCGAATGCGCCTGCGGACAAGAATTCGGCAGCCGTGGACAACGAGACTCCCCCCGTTGGAATCAGCTCGATTTGCGGCAGTGGCCCCTTCAGTGCCTTCAGATACTTTGCCCCGCCTACTGCGCTGCACGGAAATACCTTCACCACATCCGCGCCGGCTTCCCATGCGGTGACGATTTCGGTCGGAGTAAGTGCGCCCGGAATCACAGTCACGCCATAGCGGTGGCAGATTTCAATGGTCTTCAAGTTGAGAGCCGGACTCACGATGAATTGCGCTCCGGCCAGGATGCAGGCGCGCGCTGTTTCAGCATCGAGAACCGTGCCGGCTCCGATAAGAATGTGATCCCCTGCCTCGCGTATCAGCGAACGCATCACCTCAACCGCATCGGGAACCGTCATCGTCACTTCCAGCGTCGCGATTCCACCGGCCTCGATCGCCTTTGCCAGCCTAATCGCTCCTTCAACTGAATTCACCCGCAACACTGGCAGTATCCCGGTTGTCTTGATGCGCTGCAACACTTCAGCTTTGTTCATACTTCTTCCTTTGCAAGTCTCACTTCTCTTTGATCTTTATGACGAAATAAATGATTGTGCTTCCATCCGGCACAAGCATTTGATGAGGCACCGTTGCGGGAATATGCACCACGTCCCCCGGATTCAAGGTCATTGAGGTCCCGTTCCGCACGAATGTGCCTCGAATCTCTCCGGGACTTACCTCTTTGCCATCTTCGACCGTGCCGCCGGTCACGAGCGTCGCGCTGCCCTGCACCACCAGAAAGAAATCCGCAAAGTTCTCGTGAATCTCCGCGCCTCCATCTTTGTGCCGAAGCGCGATCATCGTGTAGTGGTTGGGATACTCGTTCAGCTTGGCGCTCGCGGCTCCGCTCGGACCTTGCGCCTTCGCGGATAACTGCTGCGCCTGTTCAATCAACTGGCTTTGCGTAAGACGGTCTGCCACCAGCGTCTGCGCTGCGGCCATCGGTAGCACACACGCGGCCATGGCCATGATTGCAATTCCAATTCTCATCAACCACCTCGGAATCTGATCAACACACATTTGTGATCTTGGTTCGAGCGTGTTTCAAAAACTCGCTTTGTGTCAGGGCACGACTTTAGTCGTGCCGAAAAGGGTACAGAGAGAAAGGGGTTTTAACCCCTGAGGAAATGCATCCGTCACACGTCGGCCATTGATGAAACACGTTCTAGGTTCACCGGCTGAGCCATCCGCCATCGACGACCATCACATGGCCATGCACATAGTCGCTGGCGCTGGACGCAAGAAAGACCGCCGCGCCCGCCAAATCTTCAGGGCTGCCCCAGCGCGCTGCCGGGATCCGTTCCATTATCTGACGCGCCCGCTCTGGGTTTGCCCGCAATGCTTCCGTGTTATCGGTGGCCATGTATCCCGGCGCAATGGCGTTCACGTTGATGCCTTTGGCAGCCCACTCATTGGCGAATGCCTTGGTCAGTTGTCCAACCGCGCCTTTAGCAGCCGCATAGGAGGGGACGAAGACTCCACCCTGAAAGGTCAGCAGCGAAGCGATATTGATGATCTTTCCCGACCCTTGCGCAAGCATGTGTTTTCCTGCTTGCTTCGTGAGACGGAAGACGCTGGTGAGATCGGTGTCGATCACCGCTTTCCAATCTTCCTCGGAGTGCTCGATAGCAGGCGCGCGGCGGATGATTCCCGCATTGTTGACGAGAATATCGATTCGGCCGAAGTGTGCGACAACCTCTTCGACTAGCGATATACAGACCGCAGCATCGCTCACATCGCCTACTAGAGCCAGCGATTCTCTTCCTGTCTTGTCCACCAGATCCAGCGTCGCATGCGGAACCGCGCGTGACCCGTGAACAGCCACGTTGGCTCCCGCCTCCGCCAGCGCCAGCGCGATTGCCGCGCCCAGACCGCGCGACGATCCTGTCACCAGCGCCGTTTTTCCCGTCAAACTGAATCGTTCCAAGATCATCGCGCAATTCCTTCCGGCTACTTTAAATCCGCAATCGCTAACGGATCCATGTCACTGTAAACCTGGTTCTCTCCGCCCATTCCCCAGCAGAAAGAATAATTCCTGGTTCCGACACCAGCATGAATCGACCAGCCGGGAGAGATAACGACTTGTTTGTCCGCAACCACGATGTGCCGCGTCTCGTCGCCCGGACCCATAAGGTGCACGACGCGCTGCTCCGCCGCGATGTTGAAGTACAAATAGACCTCCGACCGCCTCGTGTGCGTGTGTGCCGGCATTGTGTTCCACACACTTCCGGAGGCCAATTGCGTAAAGCCCATCACCAACTGGCAACTACTCGTGCCTTCAAGGTGAATGATCTTAGTGATATCGCGCAGATTTGCAGTCTCCGCCGAGCCGAGGGTCGTCTTTGCTTCTTCCGCCGAATGAATTAGCCGCGTAGGATACACGGCATGAGCGGGATAACTCAGCAGATAGAACTCGGCCGGATGCTTCGGGTCGGCGCTGGAAAAAACAATCTTCTCATTTCCCCGGCCCACGTACAGCGCATCGAGTTGCTTCAGTTCGTGCGCGTCGCCATTCACGGTAACTGTTCCGGCAGCGCCAATATTGAGAATCCCCAGCTCGCGGCGCTCGGTAAAGTACGCAGCCCTGAGTGCGTCATCAGTCAGCAGCGGCAGCGGCTCGCCGGTGGGTACCGAGGAACCGATCACCGCGCGGTCAAGATCAACATAAGTCAGGCAAACCTTTCCAGGTTGAAAAAGATCGCTGAGCAGAAACGTCTCGCGCAATTCTTCCGTAGTCATCGTGCGGTAGCGAACGGCGTCCGCCATTTGCAGTATTTTCACGGGATCACATTCTTTCCGCATGTTGCACATCCAGCGTTGAGAAACTCATTATCTTGAAATGCGGGCCGCGCCGCCGCCCATCACGCGCAGCACCTCGGCCAGGCTCGCGGTGCTCGTATCGCCAGGCGTTGTCATGGCCAGCGCGCCATGCGCCACTCCGCACTTCACGGCCCACTCCACATCCTTGCCGGCAAGCAATCCATAGATGAGGCCCGAAGCAAAAGAATCGCCGCCGCCTACGCGGTCGAGTATGCCGATGTTGCGTTGCGCGACCAGGGCGATTCCTCCCCAATGCAGCGCAATCGCGCCCCAGCCGTTTTCCGATGCAGTGTGCGCCGTGCGCAGCGTGGACGCAATGATCTTCAGGTTCGGATAGGCGCTGGAGAGATCGCGGAGCATCTTGCCATAACTCTCCACCGGCAACTCGTCAAAGCCCTGGCTCACTCCCGAAACCTCGACGCCGAGCATGGCGGAGAAGTCCTCTTCATTACCGAAGAGAACATCGACCTTCCGCACCAGCTCGCGGTTTACCTCTTGCGCCCTTGATTTGCCGCCGATAGATTTCCAGAGAGACTCGCGATAATTCAGATCGTAGGATATTGTTGTCCCCGCGTTTCGCGCTGCGTCCATCGCCTCGCCAGCCACGGCAATCGTCGTATCGGAGAGTGCTGCGAAGATGCCGCCAGTGTGGAACCAGCGCGCTCCGCATTCCGCTCCGAAGATGTGGCCCCAGTCAAAGTCTCCCGGCTTCAGTTGCGAGACCGCCGTATTTCCCCGGTCAGAGCAACCCAGCCCTGCACGAACGCCGTAACCGCGCTCCGTAAAATTCAGACCATTGCGAACCGTGCGGCCGACTCCATCAGAGGGAGCCCATCGCACCAGTTCCTGATCCACGCCTCCCTGCAACATCAAATCTTCCACTAGCCGGCCGACCGCATTGTCCGCCAGAGCCGTGGCAATGACAGTCCGGAGGCCAAAGCAGCGGCGCAATCCGCGAGCCACGTTGTACTCGCCGCCGCCTTCCCAGACGCGAAAATTCCGCGCCGTGTGGATGCGATCTTCAACAGGATCAAGCCGCAGCATCACTTCGCCCAGGCTGATGCAATCCCATCGCACGCTTGCTAAAGGCTTAATCTGAGCGCGTAAATCATTCATCGCGGTTCCTTATCAGCAATAACGATACCAAAATTGTGCTGGAAAAGGCAATTTAGGCTTTCACAAGCGCACGAGTGGCCCGATTTGCGTGTTGAAAGTATGGCCGTTAGCAGGATATTCCACTTCCCGAGACCGTTAACAATGTTCATTGGCTGCCGAACCGCAGGGCCCGTTGCGCGGTTGACATCCCTCACATTCCTACTGTAATCTCCATCCTAATAGATAACGTTATCGCCGGAAAGGCACTGCATGGGTATCGACGGACATTCGCAACGGATGCGCGGCAGGGCCATTCTCTGCTCTCGCGCAAATCAAGCGAATAGTAGGCCCTTGTCTATGCGTTTGCCGAAACATTTATGGCACGCCGTGGTAATAGCAACGCTAACGCTGCTGTTATGTTCTTTTGCTCTTTCCGGGCAATCGACGAAGCCGGCCGACAATCCCTGGGTCGGAGATGCGCCGGCTGTTTCGCTTCCCTTCGCCTCCGATCTCTCACCCGCGCTCAAACGCAAAGACATCAGCCGCGCAATGCAGAAGGTTGCCGATTGGCAGTTGGCGCGAGCCACTGAGGGGTTCAATAGGGATTGGACATTTGCCGCGCTCTACGCGGGCTTCATGGCCGTTCCCCAAGCCGCAAACGGCAAAAAGTATCAGGACGCGATGCTGGTGCTTGGGAGGAGATTAGACTGGCAGCCCGGCCCACGCCTGGCTCATGCGGACGATCTGGCAGTCGGTCAAGCCTATCTGGACCTTTATTCCCGCCACCATGATCCTGTCATGATCGCTCCTGTAAAAGACCGTGTAGACGCCGTGATGCAACTGCCCGACGATGCACAGAAGCCGTTATGGTGGTGGTGCGATGCATTGTTCATGGCTCCGCCGGTGCTTGCCAAACTGAGCAAGGCGACCGGTGAGCGGAAATACCTTGACTTCATGGATCATGAATGGTGGATTACCTCCGGCTTGCTTTACAGTCCAAAGGGCAGCTTGTACTTCCGCGACAGGTCATACTTTGACGCGCACGAAGCAAATGGCAACAGTATCTTCTGGTCGCGCGGCAACGGCTGGGTTTTTGCCGGACTTGCGCGCGTGCTGGCGGATATGCCGGCCGACTACCCCTCCCGCCCAAGGTATGTTGCGCAGTTTCAACAGATGGCGCAGAAGCTGGCATCTTTGCAGGGTGCGGACGGCCTCTGGAGAGCAGGCCTGCTCGATGAAGCTGACTATAAACTTCCGGAAATCTCCGGCTCCGCGTTCTTTACTTATGGCTTTGCTTACGGGATTAACTCAGGCCTTCTCGATGGCAAGATTTACAAGCCGGTTGTTCAGCGCGCCTGGCAGGGCCTGGTTGCCCACATTTATCAGGACGGCAGGTTGGGCAGCATGCAGCCCGTGGGCGCAGCACCCGGAGCATTTACTCCAACCTCCAGCTATGTCTACGGCACTGGTGGATTTTTGCTGGCGGGCTCCGAGGTTTATCGCCTCGCTCGCTGACGCACTCGTCGGCAAAATCCAAATTCTATTGTGCGTCTCAGTTAATAGCCAGAATTGTTTTTTGTAAAGCAAGAGTTAGTTAATCGCAGCGCTATATGCGGAACTTAGAGAATCTCTGAGTAAGTTGATGCTTTGAAAGGGCACAGCTTCAGCCGTGCCGTAGATGCAGCAAAACAATGAAGGGCTTCAGGCTTTAGCCTCTGAGGGAGCGTCTGTTTGACAGAATGTACTTAATCAGAGCTTTCTTAGTCGGCCTTTCTCACTCCGAGCATCCGCAGGATCTGCGCAGAATCAACTCGACTGGAAACAGCACCTTGGCCGGTTTCTGTTCCGGCAGCCGTCCTTCTTTCACATTCGAGATTTTCGTGAACAGCAACTCTGCGGCAGTGTGCGCTACGTCAGTCGGCGATTGGCGAACAACGGTGAGCGGCGTTCCCAAAACCTCGGCAAGTTCAAAGTCGTCGAATCCTACCACAGCGATTTGTTCCGGCACTCGTATCTTGTAGAAGTGCAGTGCCTGGATGAGAAGGACGGAAGAAATCCGCTTCACGGAAAAAACCGCTGTCGGGCGATTCTTCCCGGTTGACCAGCGAGACACAAGCGACTGCATAGCCTCGAGTGTGTTGACCTGGTCGCAGAGAATAGGCTGCAGGCCTGCGCTGCGCATCGCCTGTTTGTAGCCTTCGATACGCTCGTGGACCGTGTAGCTGCCGGAGTCGAAACCTACGCAGACAATCCTTTTGTGGCCGTGCTCGATCAGATGCCGGACTCCTAACTCCGCGCCTTCTCTGTTCTCCACCAGCACTGTGTCGGCTTGAATTCCCTTCGCGGGCCGGTCAAGGGCGACAATTGGAATGCCGCAATCCTGCAGCATCTTCAATCGTCTCCCGTTGCTGCCGGAGGGAACAATCAATAATCCGGCGATGTGATGATTCCGGATGGACTCAAGCTGTCGGTCTTCCACAACCGCGCTTCTTCCTGTCGCAACCACCATTGTCTGAAAGTTGTGCTGAATGGCAACTTTCTGGATTGCATGGAAACAACTTGCAAAGTAATCGGAGAGATCAGGCACGACCAGGCCGATTGTCCGTCCGCTTCGCCCTTTGAGCATCCGCGCCGCGTCGTTCGGCGCATAGCCTATTTTGGCAATAGCCTTTATAACTCTGGCGCGGGTCTCGGCTTTGACGCTGGGATTGTCGTTAATCACGCGCGACACAGACATCACGCCGACATCAGCTTCTCTGGCGACGTCGAGAATGGTTGGCGGCCGGTTGCGCCTTGTAGCTTTCGATCTTCTCACTTTATTAGCCAGTAGAGGATTTTTTCTTTCAATTTACCTCCAGGGTTGATCCATGATCAGTTGGTCAGCAAGCCACTGTTGATTTCAGCGCCGCCGTCTGTTTTGGAAGTTGCTGTCGTCTTAGCTCACCGAGCAAAGTTTCGCGGCAGCTCACCAGGAATACACCGTCAGAATTGAGGGCGCGCCGGTCTTTCCGTCGATGACGTTGACCTTCAAGACTGCCTCGATATTCTGAGTTGAAAAGTCTCTTCCCATCTTGTCACGAAGCAATTCCATGTAGTGGGGACTGGTGGCGAATTGCGCGGCAGCCTCGGTGCCGTTGCGGCCCAGACCAGCGAGCACCACGACCCAGCCATCGGTCGTAGTGTCACGAAATCGCGCCAGCAATGCATAATCGTCGGCGCTTGAGTATGGCTGAGAACGGTCCCGCTCCCAATGTATCTGCGGCTGCGTCCGATCGATAATCGATTCAACCGGCTCGGGCGTGAATTGATATCTCTGTGGCAGCAATAAGCGCATTGTCCACTGGTTGTTGTATCCGCCGAGCAACACGGCAGTGTGTTCGCGGAGCACAGTCAGAGGAGTTGACGGCGAGGAATGTAACTCCGTCGCCACTCCGTAATGCTCCGTAACGCCGCTGATTTGCGAAATCGCCGAGGCAATCTGCATGGAGACAAATGGGTACTCGATGTCCTTGCCGGCTGTGATCACACCGGAAAAAGCATTTTGCTGAAATACGACGCCTCCTGCGCAAATCAGTACCGTGTGCTGCCCCTTCAAGACCGGTCCCCAGAAATCATCCACGGCTGCTTGCGGCCGGACAGCGCCGGATCGCCACTGTATCCCTGCGACCACTAAAGCCACCAGTATTATGGCCGCGGCCAGCCATGTGACTCGCTTCGTCGCCAATCCTCTCAATCGAGAAAACGGACTTTGAGCTATGCCAGCCGAAATATCAGTCAGGGAATTCGTACTCGACGATGCCACAAAGGATTCCGGCTCCGGTGCCTCGCCACCTGCGGGTGAAAGTCCATCAACGGCAAGGGTATGCGCGGCTTGAAAGCCGGTGCCGTTTCCTGTCTCTTCGCGATGGTCTTGACCTTGCAGAAACTCAGGAATATAGGACCCTGCCGGCAGCGAGATTCGGATGCTCGAACTCCGGCCGGATTCAGAATAGTGAAGCATCAGTCGCTTCCGTACTTCACCGGCGGTATAGCGCACAACCGTATCGGCGCTGGTGTCGTAACTCGGACGCCGATCGAAGACTTCCACTCCGATGGTCCGTTCTTTTAATAACTCGGACTTGCCGGCCAGCGTATTTTCCACAATATATTGCAGGAGCGCCGGGTAGCGTTTGCTGTTGCAGAAATGAGGACTGGCCAGAACCTCGTGCAACTCGCGTAGTACCGCATCGCAGTCCTGCCGGTTCTGCGGATGCCAGGCTTCCCGTGATTCGCCGCTGCTATTCATTTGATTCTTTGGATGATACTCGCCGTTCCTGAGGCGTGCAAGCACGTTTGTCACAACCAAAAACAATAACGTTAACACACTCATTCTGCGCGGGTTCCCACACACTCCGGAGTCAAACGGTTAGTCACTTGCCACAGGTATGCGCCGAGGCGGAGTATCGGCAAGTTTGATGAAAGCCTGTATATTGCGACGTGAAAATTGTCGGCATTGCCATGGCTGGAAAATCAATCGCGACCCAAATTAACAACGGCATCCCGGGGCAGCGACACAACTTCGCTTTTCGGAAAGAGGACCTCTTGCTTCACTTGTCGCGACGGCAATTCATGCTGACCGCGTCTCTCTCAACTGCTGGGGGCATGCTCTCCGCCCCGCTCCGCGCCATCGCCATGAAGTCCATCTCTCCATTAGACGGGTCGGTTCTCCACTCCACGCAGCTGGACTCGGGTTGGCAGTTTCATCGCGGCGCCATCAGCATTCAGCAAGTCTGGAGTTCCGCGCAGAGTGACCCATGGGAGGCGGCGGAGCTGCCTCACTGCTTCAACGCGCTCAATGAGTGCGACCCTGCCCAGCCCTACTTCCGCGGTCAGGGATGGTATCGCACGCGGCTGCCCCTGACGAATCCCTTTACTGATGGTCGAACGATACTGCACTTCCAGGGCGCTGGGCAGACGACTTCGTTGTGGGTCAGCTCGACGCTTATCGCAACGCACGTTGGCGGTTATGACGAGTTTGCTTTCGACATCACCGAAGCGGTCAAGCAACTTTCGCCAGCCGAGACAAAAGATGGCGTTCCGATTGCGGTCTGTTGCGACAACACTCCGGATCACGAGCGCATTCCGTCCGAACTCAGTGACTTTTGCCTCTATGGAGGCCTTTACCGGCATGTAAACCTGGTCTATCTTCCCGCTTTTGCACTCGATTCGCTTCACATCCTACCAGCAGTCGCATCGGATGGATCAGCGCAGGTGACGGTTCAGTCCAGGCTCTACAATCCATCCGGCAAAAGCGCGCTCTGTGAGATTTCAATTGAGGTCTGGGATGCGTCAGACCGCTCCATTCATCGCTCGTCCAGATCAATCGCAGCGTGGGGTGATTTTACCCAACTTGCAGAATTTCGCCTCCCATCGCCGCAACTCTGGTCGCCGGAATCGCCTCGCCTCTATCGCTGCCGGGTTACGCTTACGAGTCCCGCCGGGCAGACGCATCTGGACGAGCGCTTTGGCATACGGCAGATTGAATTCCTCGAGCACGGCCCGTTTCGATTAAACGGCAAGCGTGTGCTGTTGCGCGGAACTCACCGTCACGCGGACCACGCGGGTGTGGCCGCCGCGATGAGCGACGATCTGGTGCGCGAAGAGATGCGCATGATCCGCGAGATGGGCGCAAACTTCATCCGGCTCGCACACTACCAACAAGATCGGCTGGTGCTCGGCCTGTGCGACGAACTGGGCCTGATGGTTTGGGAAGAGGTTCCATGGTGCCGCGCCGGGGTCGGCGACGAGGCATTGAAGCAGAACGCAAAAGCCATGCTTGCCCACATGATTGATCAGCATTACAACCACCCCTCTGTCATTCTTTGGGGCCTGGGCAACGAGGACGATTGGCCGGATGAATATCCCATCCTTGACCAAAAGGATATTCGCGCATTCATGACTGAGATGCGCGATCTTGCGCATCGGCTCGACAACTCCCGGCTAACAGCATTTCGCCGTTGCGATTTCGCGAGCGATATTCCAGATGTCTATGCGCCCTCGATTTGGGCTGGCTGGTATGGAGGGAGCTACCGCGAGTACGAGCAGAGCTTGGCTGCCTGGCGCGGACGCGTCAAGCGGTTCATCCATATTGAATGGGGCGCTGACAGCCATGCCGGACGCCACTCGGAAGACCCTGACGCTGTGCTGCGTAAAGTAGCCACCGGCTCTGGAACCGAGGAGCGCGGCCTGGATTACCGCATGAGTGGTGGCAAAGTCCGCGTTTCAAAGGATGGCGACTGGTCAGAGACTTACGCCTGCAATCTCTTCGATTGGCACATTAAAACCCAGGAGAAGCTCGATTGGCTCACCGGGTCGGCGCAGTGGATCTTCAAGGATTTCGCTTCTCCTTTGCGCGGCGACAATCCCATTCCGCTAATCAATCAGAAGGGCGTCACCGAGCGTGATCTGACCAGGAAGGAATCCTTCTACGTCTTTCAGTCCTACTGGTCTGAAAAGCCGATGGTCCACATCTATGGCCATAGCTGGCCTGTCCGTTGGGGAAAAGCTGGCGAAAAGCGCGATGTGCATGTGTATTCCAATTGTGACTTCGCAGAACTCTTTCTGAATGGCGTCTCCCAGGGAACAATGCGCCGCAATAGCCAGAACTTTCCTGCTGCGGGCCTGCGATGGAAGGTTCCATTTGCCGGCGGCGTGAACCACCTGCGCGTCATCGCGGTCAACCAGGGAGTAACTCTTACCGACGAGTTAGCCCTTACTTATCAAACCGAGCCCTGGGGAGAGCCCGCCGAAATCCGGCTCTTTCAAACAGCGCACAAAGACAAGCTGATTACCGTCGAGGCAAAACTCTTTGACGCGAATGGAGTTCTTTGTCTCGACTCCGCCAGGTTAGTTCGATTCTCGCTCGTTGGCTATGGAAACCTCATTGACAATCTCGGAACCACACGCGCCTCGCGGCAATTGCAACTGGCGAATGGGCGCGCGGAAATTTCGCTGCTTCACAACGGAACTTGCAGGATCGAAGCCGCAATCGATGGGCTTACCGCTGCAAAGCTCAATCTATAACCGCTGGCGCGCGTCCGTACTCGCTGTGAGAACGAATGCATAGCCCAAAACACTAAGGAGTATGGCCATGACGCTGCACACACCTTTTGAAACCATGCACTTAGAACAAAAGAGCGATACGCTCGGCAAGATTAAAACCAAGGAGAGCCACTCTATGAATTTCACGCAATGCAAGCGCTGGGCGTTGCTCGCCCTGCTGATGACTGCTTTTGCTGCGATTGGAGCTTACGCGCAGCTCAGCACCGCAAGTCTTTCTGGAAATATCACAGATCCGACCGGCGCTGTTGTTTCCAACGCGAAAATCACGCTCACCCAGACCGATACGAATTTCGTTCGCGTCGCCACTTCCAAGGACGATGGCTCTTTTCACGAGGACTTCCTTCCTTTGGGTCCCTACAAGGTTTCTGTCGTCGCCGCCGGCTTCAAGAAGCTTGACCGCAGCGGCATTGTCCTCTCCGTCATGGAAAATGCGACCTTGAATTTGACCATGGAAATAGGCGGTCAGAACGAAACCATCAGCGTTACTGCAGACGTTCCACTGGTTAATCTGACCAGCGCCACACTTGGGAATACCGTATCCAATGTGCAAATCGACAATATGCCGCTGATCAACCGCGACACATTCGAACTGCTCCAGCTCACTCCGGGCGTGCAACACGTTTCAGATCCTCCGACAAACAGCCTCGGATTCAACGAGTATCACGTCTATATCAACGGCTCTACAGACGATTTCACCGGACAGGTCTCTTATTATCTCGATGGCGGACTCAATATGACCGGCTTGCGCAACAGCGGCAATGCCAACCCCAACCCCGACGCCACCAGTCAGTATGATGTGCAGACCAATAACTTCAGCGCGCAGCTTGGACGCTACGCCGCAGCGGTCGTCAGCGTCGTCACCAAGTCCGGAACGAATCAATATCATGGTTCGGCCTTCGAGTTCTATCGCTCGCGGAACTTCAACGCCACGACCTTCAACACCGCCAGCAAGAACCCCTACGTTCAGCACCGCTTTGGCGCCACATTCGGTGGACCTATTCGTCACAACAAGGACTTCTTCTTCGGCAGCTGGGGCGGCTACCGGTTCCGGACAGCGACGCAATACACGAGCTCCGTGCCCGATGTCGCCCAGATGGAAGGAGATTTCTCAGAAAATACACCAACTGCAGACCCAACCGATTCACCTACCAGCACCAACGATTGTAAGAACGCTCCGACAAAAGCGGACAACGCGGCCATCCAGTTCTGGGTCTGCAACCGTGCGACGGGCTTGCCATACGCAAATAACTCGCTTCCCAGCACTGCGCTTGACCCCACCATTCAAAACGTCCTGAAGTATCTCGCCAATGGAAACATGACCGGCCCTCTCGCCAACACGGGAGCTCTTCTTCAAAATCCCGGAGCGTTTGGCGACACGAAGTACACCCACCATGAGTTCGATGCGGCTCCGGCAAACAACAATGAATTCCTGATCAAGACCGATCACCAGTTAACGGAAGCTCACCGCCTTACACTCAGTTACTTCCAGTACGACTCCACCTACGTCACCCTTCCCGGTGGCCTCACTTCGAGTTGGTCCCTCTCCGACTACTCGGCTTGGCAGAAGAACGCCAATGTGAGCGATACCTGGACAATCAGTCCGCGGACCGTGAACCAGGCATGGGTTAGCTACACTCGCCAATACGGCGGGCGCATTCCCGTTCCAGCCACCGACACATGGGCTACCTTCGGTTCTGACTTCGGTATCTCCGGTGTCCCGTCTCGCGGACAGATCAGCGATTCCAACTGGTTCGGCCTGACGCAGTCAATCACCGGCCCCAAGGCGGGCACCAACCAATATGGGCTTCGCGATGTTCTCAACACGACCCGCGGCAGGCATACCCTCTACCTGGGCGGTGAAGCCGGCCTGGAGAAGGACTTCCAACTGACTTCGTTGGATAACTACGGCGTCTTCGCTTTCACGACAGCCGCCGGAGCTCGCACGAATTATTCGCTATCTGACTTCATCTCCGGTTATCCCAACACCTTCGAACAGGACACAGGCGAATATGCCGATGCCAACTACTTCAATTACAGCGGCTTTGCACAGGATGACTGGCACGTTCTCCATCGCCTGACTGTCAATTTGGGTATCCGCTACGATTGGCAGCAGGCTCCCACCGACACAGAGAACCGCGAGACCAACTTCATGCCCGGCGTGCAGTCCCACGCATTCACCACGGTCAATATCTCCGGCAAGACCGGCAACCAACTGGCTCCCATCGGAATGCTCTTCCCTGGAGATCCCGGTGTGCCAAAGGGAGGCGCGTTCACTCCGCTCTATCATGTCTCGCCCCGCGTAGGCTTCTCGTATGATGTCTTCGGCAACGGCAAGACGGTCATTCACGGCGCCGGCGGCATCTTCTTCGGCGGCATCTCCGGCAACCTATGGGAATTGCCCTCGAACTTCGCTCCCTATGCGGTTCGTCCCACATTCAGCAAGGTCAACTCGGTTACTCATCCCTACGAGAACGATCCGACCGAATTTCCGAACGGAGTAAATCCTTTCCCGACGCTCACCTTCACTGCCGGAACCGGGACCGCCAGCTTCCTGGCGCTCAACCAGGTCTCCTCGATGGACCCGAACTTCAAGTGGCCCTTCACCTATCAGCTCAACTTTGGCTTCCAACAGCAGATCACCAGCACTCTTGCCCTGAGCGCAAACTATGTCGGCTCGCTTAATCGCAGGCAGCCGATCTATGAAGATCTCAACCCGGCGCAGTTCAACATCACCGCCGCCGGCACATCGGGACCGAGTTGCACTGACCTGACTCAAGCTTGTGGTTACGCAAATACCAGCGCCACAGTCAATAACCGCCGCAAACTGAACTCGGAGTACGGCCTATCGGCCGCAACCCCGCTCTATTCGAACGTGTACAACATCCAGGCCAATCAGGGCTCTAATTACAACGGCTTGCAGGTTACTGTTGAGAAGCGTCTCACGCATCGCGTCAGCGCAAAGGGAAACTACACCTGGAGCCATACCCTGCAGAGCAGCAACCTGGACGGCACCTCGCTAAACAACATCATCATGGATTACAACTACCAGTACCTTGAGAAGAAGCAGCGTTCAGATCAGGACAGGCGTCAAATGGTGTCTGGATGGGCAGTATGGTCTCCAGACTATTTCAGCGATTTTAACCCGATTGTCAGAAATGCATTGAATGGCTGGACAATTACCGCAAACGTCACCTTCAACAGCGGTCAGCCTTTCACAGTCACAACCGGCGTGGATAACTATTTCGATGGCCAGGGGAACAATCGTCCCAGCATCATCCCCGGCATGACCGCGCACACTATCAAGGGAAGCCGTGCCGCCGAGATGGCCCAGTGGTTCAACACGTCAGCCTATTGCATAGCTGGAACAACCACCGCTGGCGTAACTTGCCCCGGTACCGGACCGCTCAATCTTCTTGGACTCGAGCGCCCCGCTTCTCTGTCTGATCCGGGCTACCGCGATGTTGACGCATCAGTGGTTCGCAACATCGAACTCCACAATCAGCTCAAGTTCGAGTTCCGCGGTGAAGCTATCAACGTCTTCAACTGGGTCGAACTTGGCGCGCCGACAGCCGCGATGAACAACGTGAATTTCGGTGAGATCACCGGCAACGGCGGCAACAACCGCATCATCCAGGTTGGCGGCCATCTCCGCTTCTAGCGTTTGTCAACTTCACACCGCGCGGGCGGTGACTGATTGCCGCCCGCGCGCTGAATCTCACCAATAAGTGTTGTTGAACTACCTCCATAACGCCTGCTCTCGCTCGAGCAGGCGCCTTTTTTGCGCATACGCTAACATCTTGCGGGGCTTCTGAAGCGTACTTCGCCACGGACTCTATCGCCGACATCGACCCGTGCGAGTTCGCCGCTCGCCACCTGGTGATCGAACCGCCTCAATTCTTGTGAGTGGTGGTTTTGTTGTTTAATGGAGCGGGTGTCGTCTTGGGAAACTCGCGCGGAATCTGCGCGAGAATCCATCGCACAAGTTCTTGGCCCGCCGCGTAATTGTCATACTCTGCAGGGAGCTTTCGGCCATCGGTGTATTCGTTGTAGAGCCAGGGATCAACCGTGGCGAAGACCGTTCCTTTACCGTAACGCGCCGTGGCCATCACAATATCTCCGCTATCGCGAAGCAATGCGCTGGCTGGAGGTTTCACGGCGATGGTGCATATCTCTTTCATAAAAATGGTGTGCGGCTTGTGGAAGATAGCATCGGCGCCATCGATTGAAATCTTTCCCATCTCGAATTTGCTCCCTTCCACCTTATTGCGCAACACATTGTTGTAGTGGATGCCGAATTGCTTGGCCAGCAGGTTCAGGTGCTCGAGGTCCGCGTTCACTGGATCGTTTTCCATAATCACCAGCACGCCGCCGGCCTTGACCCATTCCGCAATCTGCGCCGCGTCCTCCGGCTGCATATAATGCGGGTTCGGGTTCTTCGCCGGATTATCTGGAGAGACGATGATGTATAGCTGCGCCTTGCGAAGCGCTTCGAGCGTAGGCGCTTTATAGAGAGTTTTTGTTTCCGCGCCGAAGTTGTTGAAGATGTGACCGAAGAGAGAGTAGCCGCTATTACTCAGGTCATTCCATTTGTAGTGAAAGAAGACTCGCTGGCCGAATGCGTCCTGCCGCGTTTGGCTATTGAACCACGCATCAAGCAAAACAGTCTTGCCGCGACCCAGCTTTGCATTTGCAGCGTTCTCTATCTCCGCACTGGCCAGAAGAAAAGCACCCACTCCTTTTGGATCGTTTGTGGCCGTCTTCTCGCCGATGTAATAGGAGTAGCTACCGTCCCTGTATGGATCGCCGCCAAGACCCACACCTTTCACAGTTCCATCTAGCGCGACCGCATCGCCTGGCCCAGCTTTAATGAAACGGTTCACGATGCCGTTATACCCGCGCTCCGCATCGGCAAGATAGCGTTGAGGAAGATAGCCTTGACGCACGCCCTTGGCCAACGCGTAAACAAACATGCAGGATGCGGAAGACTCCGGGTAATTCCCCTCCGCGCCGGCTTTGTCGAGTACCTGATACCAGAGGCCTGTCGCATTGTCCTGGTAGCGCGCCACCGCAGCGGCGTCTTGCTCAAGCTCAGCGATCAACTTCGCGCGGCCGGGATCGTCATCGGGATAATAGGCCAGAGTATCTACCAGCGCCATCATCGCCCAGCCCATGCCTCTGGCCCAGAACTGCGAAGATAGGCCGGTCTGCTTGTCGGCCCAGCGCTCTTGCTTCGATTCATCCCATCCGTGGTAGAGCAGGCCGGTCTTCGGATCGCGTGTATGCTCGCTCAACAATACAAACTGATGAGTAATATCTTCAAATGCTTCGGGATAATGAAACGTCGCCGCGTATTCGGCATAGAATGGCTCGGCCATATAGAGCCCATCCAACCACATTTGATTGGGATATCTCTGCTTATGCCAGAAGCCACCCGACACGTTGCGAGGCTGACGAATAAGCTGCTGATAAAGCAGCGTAGCGGCCTTGGCGTAGCGCGCATCCTGGGTAACTCCGTACAAGAGCAAAAGTTGGCGTCCCAGCAGAATGTTGTCGAGCTGGTTTTCTTCCGGCTTCCATGTTGGGATGGAGCCATCGGCCATGACAAACTGATCGACGGAGCTCTTGATGTATTTGTAGTAGCGCGGATCAGCTGTGTTCAGCCACACGGCATCCACGCCTTCCAGCAGTGTACCCAGTTCGTAGTTCCAGGCCCATCGCTGACCGTCGGGAACAAAGCGGCCATCCGGCCAACGTTCGATGGCCGCGTTCGCCGCGCGCTCTGACCACGGACTTTCATCGGCGCGCGCTGCTGCACCTGCGCTGCTCGTCATTTCCAATAGTAATATCAAGCTCAAGAAGCCAATAACACTCTTCATCCGAACTCCTGACTATCCCAATTTTACGCGGAATTGTTTGCTCTTCGGCTGCAAACGAATATACCCGGCAAGAGCTGGAGCGGGCATCGCAGTCCTCTGGAATTGGGCACATCAGTTCGCACGCTTTCCCGCACACTCACCGCTCTTGGCTGGACTCTGTGAAGACTCCCATTGGCGTGCAGCAGAGGATATGCGACATCCGGACATCGCACTACCATGGACGTCTATGGGGCCGTGGCCCCGGATGCGATGAGCACGGCGGGCTTCAACGTGGCATGGGCTTGCATTCCATGCAAACGCAGCGCAAGTAGAGCGCAAATTTAGCTAAGTGATTGATCCTATGGTGGACGCGGTAGGAATCGAATCCGCTGGACAACGTAATTTCAACAACTTACAGCGCAGCAGATGGCACGATGTACAGTTTTCACCACCTCAACGCGGCGGCAATGGCACGGGAACGGCACGGAAATTAAGGCCCTTGCAAACCAGCCTTAAATCGACAAACAAAGCACATAGTTCTTCTCATGGCGCTTACGGTGCGAGCGGCCAAGCTGCCGGGCACGCCAATCGCAAACATTCTGTTTCTTGAGCTTGCCTTCGCGCTACTGCTTTTGCAATTTGCGAATGTATGCCACGACATCCTTGATCTGCGCATCGGTCGGTCCATTATCCTTGTAAGTCATCTTCGTGAAGGCGATGAACTGGGCATCGCTCCACTTCATCATCTCCGGACTCTTGAACGACTCAATCTTCATGCTCTTGGCGACAGAAGTGGCGGCGAGCCCATCGTCGCCGTGGCACTTCGCGCACTTGGCCTTGAAGATGTCTGCACCGCGCGCCTGCGCGAAGGCAGCACCCGCAATGGAAGTGACCAGCAGAAACATGACTGCCGCTCTGACTCTATGTGTCGTTGTCTTGCTCCTTTGCCTGGTCGATCGGCGTTTCTCTATTACCCACCTTTCATACAGTCTGAGGTGTGCAGTCGAAGGTGACGCATATCACACACTAAGTTGACCGTATGGCCGAAGCGCAAAACAAGATCGATGACCGTTGCACTCAACGGCACAGGAAGTAGTCTAACTTGTTGATTTATTGGTGGACGCGGTAGGAATCGAACCTACAACCTGTCGGTTAAGAGCGGACCCGTAAGACCCGGAGTACGTTTGTTTTCTTCGGAGTACAGCGGACGATTTCGCCAAATTTGGAGCCCTTTCGGCACCCTTTTTGGCGAACAATTTGGCGAGAAATGCAACTAGCCGAATGGTTGTAAATAAGGCAAAACGTCGTTCGTAGCAACTTTGGCGAATGCCCGCTCCAGAACCGCTTACAAGCACTTGGCCAGTCACAGAAAAGTTAACCTGGCCCCCAACCGCTTCTGGAAACCTGGTCGTGGACAGAACGGTCATTGCCGGTCACAGGATAGCTCAACGAGCTGCTTGTAAATGTCCCGGCAGAGCCGGGGTTTTACGGTGTGAGCCGCTCAACGCGGCTTGAGCGAGGTAGCTAACGCGGCCCCGACATTATCATGTCAAGTCATTGAACAGCGCGGGCGCGTGAAGTTGCCGCCAGGCGTGAGCGCGAAGCCGAAACGTGCAGCGCGGGAGTTGCCTTTTCTGTCGGATAGGACTCGCCTCACTTGTGTGGTTTCCTACGCCGAACCTCGTCGTGCCCGGTGTTGAAACTAAAGATGTTCTACAGGACGGCCAAGACCTATTGGTTGATCTGATATTCGTTGTGCTAGGATAAGACAACTTCTTAAGAGCAGGACACCCCGAGTGACATTGATCCTTACTTCTCGAATGCCAATGGCCATGCGTAACCCAGGCGGTTGCAGGCCAGCTTCGGAAGTCTGAGTTCACCCGACTCAATCTCCATACTGGCAGCCGCCTGGGATACTCCAAGGCGGCTGAGTTGTTTCTAGATGCATTTTCACCAGCATCAATGGAGATTGCGTTGAGCACACAAGACCTGCAGGTTTCTACAGTTGCAATTCATGGCGGACGAACGCTGGATTCCCACGCCAGTTCGATTCTCTTCCCGCTCTATCAGACCAGCACTTTCGTTCACGATGCCGTTGGCGTTCACAAGGGCTTCAGTTACTCGCGAGTCTCCAATCCAACCGTAGACGCATTGGAAAAGGTAATCGGGGCCCTCGAAGGAACGCCTCCCGCTGTCTGTTTTCGTACCGGCATGGCCGCGATCGCCACGCTTTTCCTGTCTGTGCTGAAGGCCGGCGATCATGCGGTAATTTCCGATGTCGTATATGGCGGCACCATGCGGCTGTTTCGAGAGGTGCTCGACGGTTTGGAAATTACCGCATCGTTCGTTGATACCTCCGACGCTGCCAACGTTGAAGCCGCGATCACCCCAACAACGCGCATCGTTTTTCTCGAGACGCCCGGCAATCCCACGTTGAAGTTGACCGACATTGACGCAGTGGCACAGATTACAAAGCGGCACTCGATTCTTCTCGCGGTCGATAACACCTTCCTGACTCCGATTCTTCAAAAGCCGCTCTTGCTTGGTGCAGACATCTCCGTGCTTTCGACAACCAAGTACATCGATGGCCATAACGCGACCGTCGGCGGTTCGCTCGCCACGCGAGACGAGAAGCTGCTCGAACGCTTCCGCTTGATTCGCAAGACCATCGGCACCACGCAGGCTCCCTTCGAGGCCTGGCTCACGCTGCAAGGAATCAAGACTTTGCCGGCTCGTCTCAGACTCCATTGCGAGGGTGCGTCGATCATCGCGCGGTGGCTGGAGGATCACCCTGCGGTTGAGCGAGTCTACTATCCAGGGCTCGACTCGTTTCCGCAGAAGGCCCTCGCCCGGAAACAACAAAGCTCGCCCGGCGCAATGATTGCCTTCGAATTGAAAGCCGGAGTCGAGGCGACCATCCGTGCATTGAACAGCGTGAAGCTTTGTTCGCGCGCGGAGAGCTTGGGCGGTCTCGAGACGCTGATCACCCATCCCTCTTCTACAACGCACGCGGATCTCGATCCAGAGTTGCGGCGGAGCTTAGGCATCTCGGATGGCCTGGTCCGCCTCTCGGTGGGACTCGAAGCCGCGGAAGATATCATCGCCGACCTGGACCAGGCTTTCGTGGCCGCTGGTTGTGCCGAAACGACGGAGGAGGTTTCCCATGAAATTCGCTAGCCGACTTGTAAGCTTTGATCCCGCTCCGGGAGACCGATTCCGCCCAATCTCCACGCCCATCTATCAGACCGCGACATTCGAACAGGAGCACGCAGACTCATTCGGAGAGTACGACTATTCGCGCAGCGGCAACCCGACCCGCGCAGTTCTCGAAAAGCATCTCGCATCGTTGGAGAATGGATCGCGCGGTTTTTGCTTTTCGAGTGGAATGGCCGCCATCAGCACGGTGACGAAGCTCCTGCGAAGCGGTGAAGAGATTCTTGCCGACAGCGATCTGTATGGCGGAACATGTCGCCTGTTCTCAAAGATCCTCGATCGCAGCGGCATTGTCGCGCGCTACGCCGATGCCAGCGACCCGGAGCGTTTCGAACAGCAGATTACCCCAAGTACACGGCTGATTCATATCGAGTCGCCGACCAATCCGCTGCTGCGCGTGATCGATCTCCGCCGCATCGCGGCCATCGCTCATGACCACGGTGCGCTTCTGTGCGTGGATAACAGCACCATGTCGCCGTACTTGCAAAATCCTCTCGATCTTGGAGCCGATATCGTTCTGCATTCGGCTACAAAATTCCTGTGCGGGCATCACGATGTGATTGCTGGTGCGATCGTGGTGAAGGACGAGAAGCTGGCCGAGCAGATCTACTTTGTGCAGAATGCCGAGGGCAATTCCCTCGCGCCGTTCGATTGTTATCTACTGCTTCGCGGCCTGAAGACACTGAAGCTCAGAGTGGATTGCCAGCAAAGAAACGCGCTGGCAATCGCACGGTTTCTTTCGAGTCATCAGGATATCCAGCGGGTATATTTCCCGGGTTTAATCGAGAACCGAGGCTATGCGATCCAGCGCTCGCAGGCACGCGGGGCCGGGTCGGTGCTGAGCTTCACGACGGGTTCCGTCGAGTTATCAAAAGCCATCGCCGAGCATGCGAAACTCTTCCGCATCACGGTCAGTTTCGGGAGCGTAAATTCCTCCATCAGCTTGCCCGGCGCCATGTCGCATGCCAGTGTTCCCCCCGAGGTCCTGGCACAGCGCGAACTGCCTCCTGACCTGGTCAGAGTCTCGGTCGGCATCGAGGACGAGGAGGATCTGATCGCCGATCTCGATCGCGCGATTTGTCGGGCAAAGAAGCGCACGTCGATCGCAACCGGCGCGGAGATTCCTCGCTGATACAGGGCGGGTATGGGGGCGCCTTCCCTAACGCCAATATCTCGCAAGAAGCAAACTTCGCAGTCACTCGATTTGACATTGACATGAATCGATGCGAAACTAACATTTCCGTGACAACATTTGCGGAGTTGTTTATTCACAAGAGATGAGATTGATTACCAGCCCCATCCTCGCCTGTCGCACGCTCTGTTGTCGCTGACCTCCTCAGCGACGATTTTGCTCATTCCTGCGCAGGCGCGATTGCACACCGCCAATCGATTTTTCAGTGGAACCGAAGCAGTGCTTCTGCGTGTGGACTCCATCCATCGTTATTCACCCGCTTTTATGGAGCAGTTCATGATTGATCGCAGGAGTTTCCTCGTTTCTGCCTCTGCATTGGCCGGCATCGCCCTCACGCAACCCATCCTGGGTCAGGTGGCGGGCCGAAGGCCGCTCGCCCGCAAAGAGCGCGTGGACCGCGCACTCGCGGGGCGCGATGTGGACCGGCCACCCTTTACGCATTGGCACCATTTCGGACCGCAGACTCCGGAAGTCCACGCCAAAGCAACCTTGGATTATCACTGGAAGTTCAAGACGGACATCGTCAAGGTGATGAGTGATTATCCGTATCCGAAGCCCGAGGGCAACTGGTATGAGTTGAAGGTCCTCGACAACCCTTTCCCCGATCAGATTCATGCCTTGGATCTCATCAACAGGGGATTGAATGGCGACGCCTACATTCTTGAGACGGCCTTCAATCCCTGGCAGGTTGCCGTCAAGCTGTCGTCGAAAGAAGAAGTCCTCCGCTTGCAGCAAGAGAACCCGCAACGGCTGCTCGACGCCCTCGATGTAATCACTCAGTCGCACATTAACCATGCAAAACGAGCCTTCGAAGTGGGAGCTTCGGGGATACTCTTCTCGATTGCGAACGCCAGGCGCGAGGAACTTTCGCCAGCGGACTACGCCAGGTTCAGCGCGCCGTTCGACAAGCGTTTCTTTGAAGCGACAGCCGGCGCAAAGCTGAGCTTTCTGCATCTACATTGGGAAAACGAATATGTCGATCAGTTCGTAGGCTTCAAGGCGCCGGTCGTCAATTGGTCTGTGCAGACGAGCGGTGTTCAGGTGAGCACAGTGCGGAGCAAATTCTCACAGACGATCGCCACCGGAATCGACGAGGTGAAGTACAAGGATCTCACTCCGGCGCAGATTCGTGAACAGTGGCAGAGCGCAAGCAACGCTGCGGGAAGCAAGTTCATCCTCACTCCTGGTTGCTCGGTTCCCAATGACAGCACTGACGACGAGTTATCCCGGCTTCCGCAGGTCCTTGGAGCCTGATCCCATGATCTCCTTCCGCATCCAATCCGCTTTTTCCGCCGCTGTGCCGGTGCGCTTCGTTACGCGGAGCGCATCATTCCGCTGTTGTCGCTCCTCCGCAAACTGACGCGCGTCCGCGCGGTTCTATTCAAAATCCTTCATTCCAGTGAAAATTACATGCCGAAGGTGTATTCGGCGTCGCCGAAGGTCTGTCCACAGCAGCGGGCTTTCTCTCACTTTCCTCATTCTTAGGAGAATTCAGATGATCTCAGTACGCAAAATATTCAGCGCCCTTTTCCTTTTTATTTCAGTGCCGCTTTCCGCACAGTCCTACCATGGCGAAGTTCGCGGACTGGTAACAGACCCCAGTAACGCAGTAGTTTCCGGAGCCAAGGTCTCGCTCATCGACCAAGCCAGAAAGTTGACGCGAGTGGCCGTCTCGGATGGCGCGGGACTCTATACCTTCAGCCAGGTTGACCCGGCTATCTATCGTGTCGTCGTCGAGGGCGCGGGATTCAAGCGCTTTGAACGCAGCGGCATCAATGTCGGTACGCAACAATCTGTGACGGTAGACGTATCACTCGAAGTTGGCGATATATCGCAGACCGTCGAGATTTCCGCGGCTAGTCCATTGCTCGATACCACAAACGGTTCGACGTCTACGGCATTGGAAGAGCAGAAACTCCTCGATCTGCCAGTCTCTACCAGCAACGGACGAAACCAGTACACTGTCATCAATATCTCGCAGAATGTACTGCCCGTAATTAGAGGTTCCGGCTTCATCGACCAGAGCGATACATCTACAGTATCCATTGCCGGCAGCCCAGAGTCCACCAATCAATACTTGATCGATGGCGTGCCCATCACCGACACCGTCAACCGGCCCACAATCATTCCCGCCACCGAAGCCACCCAGGAACTCAAGGTGCAGATAACCACGTACGACGCCGAAGTGGGAAGAACGGGTGGCGGCGTTTACAACACGCTGCTTAAGTCGGGCACTAACAGCCTTCACGGCTCGCTCTTCGGAGTTACAAGTCAGTCTGTATACAATGCCAACGACTTCTTTAACAAGCTGAACGGCATTCCGCGGCCCAATACCCCTTTCTACAGTTATGCTGGCTCGATTGGCGGCCCGGTGATCGTTCCTCACATTTACGACGGAAGAAACAAGACGTTCTTCTTCTTTGCCGAGGAGGGCTTCAACGAAGCTAATTTCCTGCGAGACAGCTATCAGGTGCCAACTGACCTCGAACGCACGGGAGATTTCTCGCAAAGTTTCGTCCTTGAGAATGGCGCCCCGGTTCCTATCACGCTTTATGACCCAAATACACGGCAGCCGATCCCTGGCAACAACCTCGCGAATGCCAGCATTCCCCTCAGCACTGTCGGGAAGAACATCCTCAGTTACTACCCCCACGCCAAGGTGCAGGGACTGCCTTCAGGAGGATCCAACTATGTTTCGGACGTGCCGGGCCCGGCCAATAAGGGCCACGAGTTCGTTGGCAAGGTCGATGAACAGTTTTTCAAGTGGTGGACGGCCAATGTCTCCTATCTGCACTACTTCTGCCTGATTCCCTTTGGCAATGCACTGGGGACCGCGCCCGGGTCGGAATCCATCACCTATAACCGGCACGTGGACGCGACAAATCTGAATAACATCTTCACCGTCAATCCCACCACCATCCTCAGCGTCCGCTTTGGCTTCAACCGCTTCCCCAATGTCATTCTGCCGCTGAGCACAGGCTTCAGTCCCACCACTCTCGGACTGCCTGCCTATAACTACCAGCAGAACTTCTTTCCGCCGGTCAATGTAACGAACTACACTTCGCTGAGCGATTCAACGGCAACCAGAGACTTCTGGTACTCCAGAAATCTCTTCACCCAGATTGCCAAGGAGGCCGGCAAGCACAGCATCAAGGCAGGCTTCGATTACCGCTCCATCGACCTCTCTTTTACTGATTTTCAAAGCGCTCCAGGGGCCTTCACTTTCACCGGCAACTTCACGGAACAAACTCCTAACACACCCAATGGAGGCGCATCAGGAAGCGCCATCGCCGACCTTCTTCTGGGCCTTCCGACCAGCGGCCAGATTGAGGAGTCACAGCGTTTTTACCAGTACATCAACTACTGGGGCGCGTACGTGCAAGACGAATTCCGAATCTCGAAAAAGCTGACTCTTGACATTGGCTTGCGTTATGAATACGAGACCGGCCTGAAAGACGCCAACAATAACGAGGTGGTTGGATTCAACCCAACCGTCGCCAGCCCGCTTGCTAGTATTGTTCCGGGGACGGTTGGCGGACTCGAGTTTGCTGGAACGGGCGGCCGCAATGAAACCGGACAGCTCTCGAAAGCCAAGTTCGCCCCTCGTCTTGGATACTCCTATGCGCTCGGACAAAAGACAACGATTCGCGGCGGCGTTGGAGTTTTCTATTCGCCTTTGCGCTACGATGCCACAGCGGCTCTGCAAACCGGCTTTACCACTGAGACGCCGCTTGTCTCCAGCAATAATGGCGATCTGACTCCTGCGCCGAGTTTCTCGCTCAGCAACCCGTTTCCCGGCGGACCGCAAGCGCCCACCGGAAACGTCAATCGCCTGCTTACTGGCATCGGCGATCCCATTGCGGCATATAGCGAAAACATCAAGTCTCCGGTCATCTACCAGTTCTCCACCGGCGTACAGCGTCAGTTGGCCCACAACACTATTCTGGAAGTGAACTACGTAGGATCGCGCGGTCATCATCTGCTGCCCTCGCCACAGGGCGGCGGCAGCGCATCGCCCGCGGGCGGAGGTCGAACCAATATCGACCAGCTCAACCCATCCTATTTCTCACTCGGCGCGACAGCATTGAGTGCCCCTACCGCCAATCCTTTTTATCAATCAGGAGGTCCGGGACTGATCGGCCAACAGACGGTTCCCTATTATCAGTTGTTATTGCCTTTTCCTCAATTTGCTTCTGTCAACGTAATTACCACCGATAGCGCGTCAAGTTATAACTCGCTCGCGGCGCGCATTGAACGAAGGTTCACTTCAGGGCTGACTTTCCTTAGCACCTACACCTGGTCGCGCAATCTCGATGGCTCTTATGAGACATCCAGTCCTTCGGGCAGCTCCAATTCGGGTCCGCAGAACATTTATGATCTGAAGTCGGAGTGGGGCCGCTCCTTTATCGATGTTCCAAATCGCTTCACCCTGGCTGGTTCTTATGTACTTCCGTTCGGCAAGGGTAAGAGATTCCTGAGCGATGCGGGAAGGTGGAATTACGTCATCAGCGATTGGCAACTGAGCGCCGTAGCTTACTATCAGAGTGGATTTCCTCTGGACATCACACAAAACAATCAGAATAGTTTGTTCGGCGCGGCCGTTCAGCGCCCCAACATCAATCCTGGCGTCAGTCAGAAGACATCCGGCTCTCTGTACAGCCGAGTCAGCGGATACATCAACCCAAACGCCTTTACCGCAGTGAACGAATTCCAGTTTGGCAACGAATCCAAGGCTGACACCGTACTGCGTGGCCCTGGTTCCGGAGCGGGTAACTGGGACACAACGCTGATAAAGACTGTTGCCATCAAGGAACACCTGAACGTCGCGTTCCGCGCGGAGGTTCAGAACATCCTTAACCATCCATGGTTTGCACTGCCTAATACCACCCTGGGCAGTTCGACGTTTGGCCAGATAACCTCCGATTACAACACTCCCCGACAAATCCAAATTGGGGGCCGCATCACCTTCTAGTCTCTCTGGCTCCAGAATCGAAACGTGCCCAAAGTTTGTGCAGCCGTTCCACCAAAGAGCGGCTGCACTGACTACAGCGAAACCAGAGTGACTGTATCCCGAAACCACTGCACCAAGTCGACGCGACCAACAGGGAGCGGCAACCCAGCACACAAATTGACAGGCCACATCAACTCTAGTTTCGCTCTAAGAGATGAAGACCGTGATGGCAACCCGCTGCAAAACATGTTCAATCTTGCGGACAACTGCGGATTCTAGTAACACAGTAATATTAGTGGTGTATGTGGCGCGGAGTTTGTGGAGGCGCCTGCGTCTGCTTACCCCCAGTAATTGTGTCCACCAAAAAATGAACGAACAGTTTTCCAGCAGCGATGTCTCTTTTGCAGCTCGATTTTCCGCCTTCGAAAAAATTCATTTGCAATTCTCCTGGCATTATTCATATAATCCAAAAATGGAGTTACACGTTATTCCATTCCGCTGTTGTTGTTGACACCCACCCAGACAATCTAGCTCCGTTTGTGCGTTCATGAGCGCCCGCTCATCCGTGCTTGTTTTTATCTTCATTCGGGGCTGACAGGACAACTCTACCCAAAATTCATTGGAGGAAAGACGCAATGATTCATTCACGTACCCGAAGTGTATTTACTCATTTGCTGCTGGCGTTCGCCGTGCTTTTCGCGCTGCCCGTCACCAGCTTTGGCCAGAGCTTTCGCGGCGGCATCAACGGCACGGTCACCGATCAATTGGGCGCCGCGGTTTCAGGAGCACAGGTGACAGCAGTGGAAACTTCCACCAACGCCTTCTATAAGTCCGCAAGTTCCAGCGCAGGTGAATTTGCTTTCTCGAATCTGCCCTTGGGCGAATATTCAGTCACCATCGCGGCACAAGGCTTCTCGACGGAAAAGGTGAACAAGATCATCGTCACGGCAGGCGCCAACTACATCCTGCCTGTAAAACTCAAGGTGAGCAGCACGGCGCAAACGGTGGAGGTGACAGCCAATGCATTGGCACTCGATCAGGTTACCGATACCCAGGCGACTGTCTTGCCCGAGGAGGAGTTAAAGAACCTGCCCAGCAACGGACGCGATTATACGCAGTTGATCGGACAAGCAACCGGCTTTGGCGGCCTTACCACCGGCGGCGGCGGATTCCTCTTCAGCATCAATGGCACGCGCTCCAACGACGTCAACTATCAGATCGAGGGAACCGACAACAACGACTTGTGGTGGAACATCCCGGCCGTGAATCAGACCGGCGTCAACGGCATTGCCGGCGTATTGCTGCCCGTGGATGCCATTGAGAATTACTCCTTTGTCTCCTCCGGCTCCACGGAGTTGGGGCGCAATCCCGGCGGCACTGTCAACCTGACCATCCGTAGTGGAAGCAACCAATTGCATGGTTCGGCTTACTACTTCAACCATAACGAGGCTTTTCAGGCGCGCAATCCATTTGCCAGCAGCACACCGGAGACACGCAACCAGCATGTCGGTTTTTCACTGGGCGGAGCCATCAAGCAGAACAAGTCGTTCTTCTTCCTTTCCGCTGAAAAGCAATGGTTTCTTCTGGGAGCAAGCGCCGCGACGGCGGTGGAGCCTTCGGCCGCCTACCAGACCGAGGCCCTTGCGATCTTGAGCCAGTATGAAGTGACCCCTGATGCCGTTTCAGCAAAACTGCTTTCAACCTTGTGGCCGGCGAATGCGCTGACTGGCGCGGCCGATCCAGCCGGCAACTATCACTCGACCGGCAATGTGACCGGATACAGCTATAACAGCATCATCAAGCTGGATGAGAACCTGTCGAGCAAGGATCATTTGTCCGTCAACTGGTTTGCGGGCAACGGCACACAGACTGCGCCGGTCGGCTCTTCGCTCCCCTGGTACTTTGAAAACGCGCCCATCCATGTGCAGAATTACTCGGTGGTTTATAACCGTGTCGTGACACCCTCCATCGCCAATCAGTTGGCGGCGGGCGTCAGCTATTTTCACCAGGTCTTTTCCGACGTCAATACCAGCTTTGATCCAAACTCGCTGGGACTGGATACCGGTTCCACCGTGCCGGGCGCGCCCTACATCAAAATCGGCCCAACTTCGGGTTCCAGCGGCGGCCTCTTCGCCAGCGGCGGCAGCGGCTTTGATCCCATCGGCGTGACCAATCCATCGGGACGCACGGACGGCACCGGTCATCTTGACGACGATCTGAACTGGACGGTCGGAGCGCACCAATTGCACTTTGGCGGCGAGTACCGCCGCGAGCAGGTTTACGACTTCTATCGCAGCAATTCGCGCGGCAGTCTCTACTTTGATGGTACGCAAGGCCCGTGGAAAGCCGATGAAAACATCACCGACGCCAATGTTGCCTTCCTCGCAGACTTCCTTGCCGGCCTGCCCGATGAGACCAACTCGAGTATCACCTGGGGAGATCCCACCCGAACGGTCAAAATCGACACCGCCGCCCTGTATGCGCAGGACTCCTGGAAGGTGCGCCAAAGGCTGAGCATTGACTATGGCATTCGCTACGACTTTGAGGGCGTGCCTTACACTGGCAAGCAAGACCTTTCCATCTTCGATCCTTCGCTGACGACCGGCTTGGCCGTCGTGGGCAAGGACGTCGATAAGCTTTACAACAACTTTGTGGGCGGCTTCAGTCCCCGCGTGGGCTTCGCCTACCGGATCGACAAGGCTGGCCAGACGGTTCTCCGCGGCGGCTACGGCCTCTACTACGATTCAATCTACCTGCGCGAGCTGCTGTATAACACATGGCTGAACAACGGCGCCAAATTTGGGCCGCAGTTTAATCCCGCGGGTTCCAACGAGGTGGCGTCCGCTTCGGCAATTGGTGGAACAATCACCTCCGGCACGCTGGTTTTCAATAGCTATGCGGATGCTCTGGCCGGACTCGGCACGGTGTCGCTCTCCACTCTAGAGCGCAACTTCCGCCCCTCCTACACGCAGAGCTACAACCTGAATGTGCAGCACAGTTTCGCGCCAAACATTCTGGCGCAGATCAGCTATGTGGGAACCAAGGGAACACACCTGACGGGCATCTACGACATCAACCAGGCCGAAACGTCGGCCGAGCGCGCAATCGACGGCAAGACCCTGCAGCAGTCGCGGCCATATTACAGCCAGTTCAACAATTTCAGTTTTATCAATGAACTGCGCAGCAACCTCAGTTCCAATTACAACTCGCTGCAAGCCACGTTGAATCTGGTCCACTACCACGGGCTGACTTCGCAGCTCGGCTACACCTGGTCCCATGCCCTGGACTATGAGACCGGCCTGTTGCCCTATCTGCCGCAAGATTCCACCAACGAGCGCGCCGAATATGGCAACTCCGATTATGACGTGCGCCATGCGTTCTCCGGCTTCCTGAGCTATTCCCTGCCGGGCTTGGACCAGTTCAGGCGGCTGACCCAGGGTTGGGAGATCAACGCCGGCTTCAACTTCCACGGCGGCGTGCCTTTCACCGTGGCCTCCAGCAGCAATCCGAGCGGCAACGGCGAGGGCAGCGACCGCGCCCAGTTGCAGGTTGCCAATCCGTTTGCGGGGGTCAGCCACGCAATCGTCACCAAGAGCGACGGCACGAAGTACGTCCAATGGTTCAGTCCCACGGCCTTCAAGGACGCTGCCACGGGCGCCTATGCGACCACTCGCCGCAACCAGTTCTCCAACCCCGGCTACTACAACCTGGATCTTGCGGTGCAGAAAACTACGCCGATCACCGAAGCAGTCAAGCTCCAGCTTCGCGCTGAGATCTACAACGCATTCAACCACAACAACCTGGCCCCGCTCGGATTATTGTCGGATGCCTCCGAGAATGGGACCACCAACTCCACGATTGGCGTGGCTATCGGCAATCCCGGCATCGGCCCCGGTGAGCCGGTCAACGCGCAACTCGCTCTGAAGATCATCTTCTGAGTTCGTCTCCAACACAAAACTGTGCCTTCGCGCGGGATGGCTTCTTCATCGGGAAGAGCCATCCCGCAGGGCAAGTATGGCAAGCTGGTAATGAGAGTTCATCCAGCGAGCGAAAGGAAATTGTTTCAGTGCGAATCAGTCAAAAGGCGGCGCAGTTTACAGAGTCTGTCATTCGCGATATGACGCGTCAGGCAATCGAACATAGCGCGGTGAATCTGGCGCAGGGCTTTCCGGATTTTCCGGCGCCAGCGGCCGTGAAGCTCGCTGCACAAAAAGCCGTGGCCGCCAACATCAATCAGTACGCCATCACCTGGGGCGCACAGAACTTTCGCCGCGCCATCGCGCAGAAGTTTGCTGCCTGGCAAAAGATCGAGATCGATCCGGAGCGCGAGATCACCGTTTGTTGCGGATCGACCGAGGCGATGATTGCCTCGCTCCTGGCGCTTGTCGATCCAGGCGAGGAGGTTGTGGTCTTCGAGCCTTTCTACGAAAACTACGGTCCTGATGCCATCCTTTCCGGCGCAACGCCCCGCTATGTCGTGCTCCATCCACCAGCCGATGCGGACGGCGAGTGGAGCTTCGACCCCGCCGCGCTGCGCGCAGCATTCAATCCAAAGACGCGCGCCATCATCCTCAATACGCCGCACAATCCCACCGGAAAAGTTTTCAGCCGCGCAGAACTCGAACTGATCCGCGATCTCTGTGTCGAATTCGACGTTCTGGCCATCACCGACGAGATCTACGAACACATCCTTTATGACAGCACCCAGCACATCTCCATTGCCACCATCGAGGGAATGCGCGAGCGCACTGTGACAATCAATAGTCTCTCCAAGAGCTATAGCGTCACCGGCTGGCGGGTTGGCTGGGCCATCGCTCCGCCCAGACTCACCTCCGCCATCCGCAAGGTGCATGACTTTCTTACCGTTGGCGCGGCAGCGCCATTGCAAGCGGCCGGAACAGCTGCGCTGGCCCTGCCTGAAAGTTATTATGAGCAACTGGCCGCGGACTATGCGCTGCGCCGCAATTTACTCCTGAGCGCGTTGCGCGCAACCGGGTTCAAGGCTTATACCCCACGTGGAGCCTATTACATCATGACGGACATCTCCGCTTTTGCGGCGGCCAGCGACAGGAAGTTTGCCGAGCGGCTCGTGCAAAAGATCGGCGTTGCAGCCGTTCCCGGTTCCAGTTTTTATAGCGAGCCTGGCGGCGGTTCACAACAGGTTCGATTTGCCTTCTGCAAGCAGTTGGAGACGCTCGATCGCGCCATCGAAAATCTGCGGAAACTTCAGCGGGGCTGACCGGGAGGAATGTAAAGTGATTGGCGCTGAATGGGATAACTCGATTGACACCATGCAAGCCGCCTTGTAATCTATGAGCATGGAAGCGAACCTGCAGAAGACCATGGCGTGTACGCCTTGTTGTTGCGCTTGTACGCGCACCGGGTGTCTTCTGGCAGGTAGAGGCCGGGCTGAGCTAACTTAGAGCCTGGTTTCAGCTAAAGCAGTTTCTTAGCCCACCGCCGGAAGTCGATCTGGCAGGTGGGTTTTCTATTTAGAGCCCATAAAAGCACTGTCAGCCCGGCAACAACTCCCACCCAGCGAGTGAAAGCGAAGATGCCCCGAATGGGAGGTCTTCAAGCCATGTATCCGGCGCTAACGCTCCAATGGACTCACTGCAAATAAGGAGATTGTCCGCATGAAACTGAATTTCAAACGAATCTTTCCCCTTGTCCTTGCGTTTCTGTCGATCGTAGATGTGTCGTTTGCCACCGACGGATACTTTTTGACCGGTTACGGAACCAAGCAGCAGGGCCAGGGCGGTGCGGGCGTTGCCAAGCCCGGCGACAGTCTGGTGGGCGCCACCAATCCGGCAGGGCTTCTTCTGGTTGGCAATCGGTTCGATATTGGGCTGACGTTGTTTCGCCCGCATCGCTCGGCAACCATCACCAACAACGGACTGTTAGGTAATGCAGCCAGCTATGACGGCAACCGGGTCAAGAACTTCGAGCTTCCCGAGCTTGGCTACAGTCTCCAGTACCGGCCCAACCTGGCGCTGGGCGTGGCAATCTATGGCAATGGCGGATTGAATACCTCTTATACGCAGAAGATTCCGCTCTTCGGCAGCCCGAGCAGCGGCGGCGTGAATCACAGCGGCGTGAATATCGAGCAAGTGTTTATCTCCCCCACCTTGGCGTACAAGCTGGGAGCGCATAACTTCCTGGGGGTCGCCGCGAATATCGACATCCAGCTTTTCGCGGCTGAGGGATTGCAGAACTTTGAAAGCGCCGCCTCCAGCGATCCCACCAAAGTCAGCAACAACGGAAGCTCTTACGGGACCGGTGGCGGCGTGCGCGTGGGTTGGCTGGGCAAGTTGAACAAAGCGGTGAGCGTGGGCGCAACCTATCAAAGCCGCACGTGGGTGAGCAAATTCAGCAAGTACAGCGGGCTCTTTGCCGAGCATGGCGGCTTCGACGTTCCGGCCAACTTCGCCGGCGGCGCATCGGTCAAGCTGGGCTCCAAGGCAACGCTGCTTTTTGACGAAGAGCGCATCCTCTATGGATCGGTGAAGTCGATTGCCAACCCCCTGGCAAGCACATCTCAGCTTGGAACAGATAGTGGCCCAGGATTCGGGTGGCACGATATCAACGTTTCCAAGGTTGGGCTTGATTATGACGTGAACCCGGCGTTGACTCTGCGCGGAGGCTACAACCACGGCGGCGTTCCGTTCGATAGCTCGCAGACATTCTTTAACCTTCTCGCTCCGGCTGTCATTAAGGACCATCTGCACGCGGGAGCAACCTGGACATCGAATAGCGGAAAGGAAATCAGCTTCGCGTATATTCACGCCTTCAATAACACAGTGAATGGCGTGAACTCCATTCCTTCAGCTTATGGCGGCGGCGAAGCGAATCTGAGCATGTATCAGAATTCGTTCCAAATCGCGTTCGGGTGGAATAAAGATAAGAAGTAGCGCGCGAGGCCGCGTGGAAAGGAGGTAAGCCCATATGACAAGCTGGCTCACGGCGGAATGGCCGTGGTATGTTGCGGGTCCGTTGATTGGACTATTTGTTCCGGCGCTGTTGATTACCGGAAACAAGGTCTTCGGAATCTCAAGCAATCTGCGCCACCTGTGCGCGGCCATTGCTGCGGGCAAGGTGGAGTTTTTCCACTATGACTGGAGGAAGACAGGCCTGTGGAATCTTGTCTTTCTGGCCGGGGTTCTGATCGGCGGATTCCTGGCATTCCATAGCGGCGCGGCGCACGACGTGGCGATCTCTGCCGAGACCAGGAATTCATTGGCTCGACTGGGAATTCACGACTTTCACGGAGTGGCCCCGCGCGAGCTCTTCACATGGCACGCGCTGCTCACGCTGCGCGGGTTTCTATCGGTGGTAATGGGCGGATTCCTGGTGGGCTTTGGGACCGCGTACGCCGGGGGCTGCACCTCGGGCCACGCCATCAGCGGGCTGGCCAACTTTGAATTGCCGTCACTGATTGCGGTTATAGGATTCTTTGCCGGAGGTCTGGCCGCCACCTATTTCATCCTGCCGTTTGTTTTGGGAGGAGTATGACTACGCCGATTGCATCTGAATTAGACGGTTGCGGAGCGGCGAGCCCCGAGCAGCAAGCACTCAAGCCGGCGTTTCTGCCTGTCTACTTGTTGCTGGGCATCGCCTTTGGTTTCGTTCTCAGCAGGTCTGAAGTAATTTCCTGGTTCCGCATTCAAGAGATGTTTCGCTTTCAGTCCTTCCGTATGTACGGCATCATCGGCTCGGCAATTGCGACGGCGGTCCTCTCCATCGCGCTGATCAAGTGGGCGGGGCTCAAGTCAGTTTCCGGCGAGAGTATCTCGATTCCACCAAAATCGCTGGGCAGCGGGATTCGCTATGCGGCGGGCGGCGCGATCTTCGGATTGGGGTGGGCGCTGACCGGCGCTTGTCCGGGACCGCTCTTCGCGCTTATCGGCAATGGTGTTTCGGTGATGGTTGTCGCGGTGATAAGCGCGCTTGCGGGCGCTTGGATCTATGGGTGGGCGAGGCCAAATCTGCCGCATTGAACAACGATGCGCGCATTGAATTGGAAAGGCCGCGATGGTCGCGGTTTTGGTCACCAGCATTGATGGGAGAGCATGGCAACTGCATTGGGAGCCAATCTGAGGCAGCGAATCGGCAACACGCCTTTGTTGCGTCTGGAAGCCATCACCAGCGGGCTGAAGGATGTGCAGGTGTTGGCCAAAGCGGAATGGACAAATCCCAGCGGATCGGTTAAGGATCGCGCGGCAGCCAACATTGTGGATGAAGCTTTGCGGACAGGCAAGCTGAGAACAGGCAAGGTGCTGCTGGACTCGACAAGCGGGAATACTGGAATTGCATACGCCATGCTGGGAGCGGCTTATGGCGTTCCAATCACACTGTGTATGCCGTCCAATGTATCCGTGGAACGGAAGCGAATTCTCCGTGCCTACGGTGCAACAGTTATTTACACCGATCCCGGAGATGGCTCGGATGGTGCGATTCGCAAGGCGCGCGAGTTGATTGCCGAAGATCCGGAAAAGTACTACTACGCCGATCAGTATTCCAACGAAGCCAACTGGCGCGCGCATTACGCCAACGGAACTGCCGATGAAATCTGGCAGCAGACCGCGGGGCAAGTGACTCACTTTGTGGCTATCCTCGGCACCAGTGGAACTTTCGTGGGAACTTCGCGGAGATTGAAGGAACTGAATCCGGGAATCCGTTGCATCTCGCTTCAGCCCGACTCGCCCTTCCATGGCATCGAGGGAGCCAAGCACATGGAATCCTCAATCATTCCCAAGATTTACGATTCCAGCATCGCGGACGCGGAGCTGGGCATCGAAACAGAAGCAGCCCACGCCATGGCCAGGAGAGCGGCCCGCGAAGAAGGCTTGCTCATCGGCGTTTCCGCGGCAGCGGCGCTGGTTGGCGCGTTGCAGATTGCGCGAGAGGCCGATGCGGGGTCCGTTGTGGTCACCATCTTCCCTGACTCCGGCGACAAGTATCTGAGCGAACACTTCTGGGGCGAGACCGCCTCAATCAAGGAGTAAGTGGCCGTGGCATTGAGAATACCCCGCGCGCTTTACGACCAGTTGCGGCAGCATGGCGAGGTCACTTATCCGCACGAGTGCTGCGGCGTGCTGGTGGGCGAGTTCGACGAGGCGGGCGGAAAGGTTGTCAAAGCGGCAGTGCAATGCGGAAACACGCGCACGGATTCGCCGCAGAATCGCTATCACATCGCGCCATCGGAATTGGTGCGCATTCAGCGTGAAGCGCTGTTGGCCGGTCAGGACATTGTGGGCTTTTACCACTCGCATCCCGACCATCCTGCGCAGTGGTCCTCGACCGATCTTGATGAAGCACATTGGACCGGCTGTTCGTATGTAATTACCAGCGTTGAAAAAGGGCACGCCGTGCTGACTAACTCATTTCTGCTGCTCGGCGAGGAAGATGAGAAGCGCCTTGAAGACGAACTCTATGAATTGAGCGCGGAATAAGAAAAAACAACACAGAACCGTTCAGAAAGGAACAAATATGCCGATCAAAGTATTGATTCCCACACCTCTGCGCCCCTACGCCGGGAAGCAATCTGTCATTGAAGTCAGCGCGCAAACCGTTGGCGAGGCATTGAGCGATCTTGCTGCCCAGCATCCCGATTTGCGCAAACATCTCTTCTCCGAGGAGGGAAAGCTGCGCTCGTTTGTCAATGTCTATCTGAACGATGAGAACATTCGCTATCTCAGCGAGAACGCGACCCCGGTCAAGGAGACGGACATCCTCTCCATCATTCCATCTGTTGCCGGCGGAGTTTAGTTAGTACTACAGTTGTACTTCGGAAAATTCGGAGGGAACAGGGGGTTTCAACCCCCTAAAAAACGGGCAACTAACGCGGCCTTCAGGCCCGGAAAGCTGCCTCCAAAGCCAGATACAACTGTAGTGTTAGTAACTGCAGCGCGAAGAGAATTTCAATAAGTTGGAGAATTGGAGAAGATCAATGGCTACCCTGACTGAAACAAGTCCGGCAACACTGAGCAACGAAGAGATTCTGCGCTACTCGCGGCACCTCATCATGCCTGAAGTCACGATGGAGGGCCAGAAGAAACTAAAGGCCGCGCGAGTGTTGTGCGTGGGCACAGGCGGCCTCGGATCGCCGCTGGCGCTGTATCTCACCGCTGCTGGAGTAGGCACACTCGGCCTAGTCGATTTTGATGTGGTGGACTATACGAATCTGCAACGACAGATACTTCATTTCACCAGCGATGTAGGCCGCCTCAAGCTCGATTCGGCCATCGACAAGCTGACCGCGATCAATCCCTTTGTCGAGATCAAGCGTTTCGATACCTATCTGAGCAGTCAAAACGCGCTGGAGATCTTCAAGGGCTTCGACATCATTGCCGACGGAACGGATAACTTCGCCACGCGCTATCTGGTCAACGATGCCTGCGTGCTCAGCGGCAAGCCCAACGTCTATGCGTCCATCTTTCGTTTTGAAGGGCAGGCCAGTATCTTTGGCGGCAAGGATGGTCCATGCTATCGCTGCTTGTATCCTGAACCGCCGCCGCCGGGACTTGTACCTTCTTGCGCGGAAGGCGGAGTTCTCGGCGTGCTTCCGGGACTGCTCGGCGTGATCCAGGCAACTGAAGTCATCAAGCTGATCCTTGGCGCGGGCACGCCGCTGATCGGCCGCCTGCTGCTGGTGGATGCGCTGGCTATGAGCTTCCGCGAGGTGCGCGTGCGCAAGAATCCGGAGTGCCCGGTCTGCGGCGCGAATCCCACGGTCAAGGAACTGATTGATTACAACCAGTTCTGCGGCGTTCGCGGAGAAGAGGCCGAAGCCAAAACGAGCGCGAAGATTCCCGAGATTCAGCCCGAGGAACTCAAGCATCGTCTCGATGCCCGCGAGGATATCTTTGTACTCGACGTTCGCGAGCCGCACGAATATCAGATCTGCAACATTCAAGGTCACCTGATCCCGCTGGGCGATCTGCCTACGCGCGTGCATGAACTGGATTCGAGCCGTGAAATTGTGGTGCATTGCAAGAGCGGCGCGCGCAGCGCCAAGGCCGTGGACTTTCTGCGCCAGTCGGGCTTCAAGCGGGTCTTGAATCTGACGGGCGGCATTATGGCCTGGGCTGACAGGATCGACCCTTCGCTGCCGAAGTATTGATGGGAAACATGGAAAACGGCCAGTCTCGATGCGGAGGCTGGCCGTTTTCCGTTGCGATGCACTTTCTGCTAGACGAGCCCGGGATTGCGTCCCTGCCTCAGATCCCACAAGGCCGCGACCAGCGCATCCACTTCTTCGCAAGTGTTGTACAGCGCAAACGTGGCGCGGAGCGTGCTCTCCAGGCCAAAGCGCCGCAGGATCGGCTGCGCGCAGTGATGACCGCTGCGCACGGCGATGCCCTTGCGGTTGAGGTAGTCACCAATCTCTTCCGGGCGAAAACCATTCATCACCAAGGAAAGAACGGCAGCCTTTTCCTTTGCCGTGCCGATGATGCGAAGCCCGGGAATCCTCAGTAGCTCAGCTGTGGCATAAGTCAAGAGCATGTGTTCGTGACGCGAAACATTGGCAATGCCAACGCGGTCAAGGTAATCAATCGCCGCACCCAGACCAACAGCATCGGCGATGCTGCCCGTGCCGGCTTCGAATCGCTGCGGCGGCGGCTGATAAAGAGTCCTCTCGAAGGTGACGTCCTGAATCATGTTGCCGCCGCCCTGCCACGGAGGCATGTTATCCAGCACCTCGGAGTTCCCATAGACCACGCCGATGCCGGTTGGCGCGAAGACCTTGTGGCCTGAGAAAACATAAAAGTCGCAGCCGATGGATTGCACATCGACGCGCATATGAGAGACCGCCTGCGCTCCGTCAACCAGCACGCGTGCGCCGTGCCGATGTGCGGCCTCGACCATCTCCTTCACCGGCAACACCGTGCCCAGCGCATTCGAAACGTGTGCGATCGAGACCAACCGAGTTTTCGGTCCAAGCAGCTTTTCGTACTCATCGAGCAAAACCTGACCGGAGTCGTCCACCGGCGCAACGCGCAGGCGTGCGCCCTTTTCCGCGCAGAGCATCTGCCAGGGGACAATGTTGGCATGATGCTCCAGCCATGTGATGACAATCTCGTCGTCCTTCTGAATGTTGCGGCGCCCCCAGCTTTGCGCAACCAGGTTGATAGCTTCCGTCGCTCCGCGCACAAAGACGATCTCGCGTGACGCGCCGGCATTGAGAAAGCGGCGAGTCTTCTCGCGGGCTGACTCGTAGGCATCCGTCGAGCGCGCCGCCAACTCGTGCGCGGCGCGATGCACGTTCGAGTTTTCGTGTTCGTAGAAGTAACTCAGGCGGTCGATCACCGGCTGTGGCTTCTGGGTGGTCGCTCCGTTATCGAGCCAAATCAATGGGTGCCCGTTGACTTGCTCGCGCAAAATCGGAAAGTCGCGGCGAATCGCCTCCACGTCAAACGAATACGATGAAAGGCCAAGATCGCCCAACTGCGCGGGCTGACCAGCTCCGGGAACCACCACCGGCACAACATTTTCCGGATCGAGTTGCCGCGGCTGACTCTGCGCATCGTAGGAAGCCGGCGCGCGGAAATCCGGTTCGTGAGTTACCGCCCCAGGTTGTTGAGGCGCGTTCCGATCCAGCGGCGACGCGAAAGGCTGGGCATAAGTCGCGGAATTATCCTTCGCGGCTGCGGCAGGAACCGGTCCGGGAATCGTGGGTGGGGTTGAGAACAGGGGCCGCGCATCCTCCATGAACGAGAAGGCAGGAACCGCCGAGGAATCGACCACGCCTAATGCGCCAGGAACGGCAGGCGCCGGAGGCTGCGGAGTCTCCGCAGACCGAGATGGTTGAATGTCCGAGAGCAAAGAAAATGGAATCGAAGCAAATCCCTCGTCACTGGGAACCGCGCCGTTCGTTGCGTGCGCAGGAGTCTGCTGTGTCCCAGGCTCCGCGGCCGGCTCTTGAAACAGCGGCCGCGCGTCCTGAAGGAAGCCAAACGCCGGCGCTGCAACTCCACTGCCCGGAACCGCAGGCGCCGCGGAAGCGGACGACCGCGTATCCGGCGCAATGCTTCTCTCCGGAGCGGCGACAATTGTTCCCGGCTGTGCTTCGGCCTGGCTCGCAAGTATTCCCGGCGCTGCGGGCGCAGTTGGGCTGGGCACTGCCGCGTAGGGGTTTCCGGTGAAGGCGGAGTTGGGCGGCAGCACCACGCTGGCCGCAGCCACTAAAGGCTGCTGAATCTCATCGGGCAGGGCCGCAAAGAGCTCGTTGGCGATGCGCGCTAACTCAGCAGGCGAGAGAACGCCGGGAGGCGCGCCTTCGCTCACCGGCAGCGCCGCAGCCCAACCGCCAGTCTCTGGAAGCGCTGTTGATGTGAGCGTCCGGTCACTTGTACTCATGGTATTGGCTCACGTCTACGTCTTCGAGCAGGCCAATTGCATCATCCGTCAGTATGGCTGCCGAGCAGTACAGAGATACCAGATAAGACGCAAGCGCGCGCTCATCGATGCCCATGAAGCGAACCGACAGACCGGGGCTCTGTTCGCCCGGCAGTCCCGGCTGGAAGAGGCCCACTACGCCCTGCTTCTTCTCGCCTACACGCACCAGCAGAATCTTCGACTTCTGATCCTTGGTTCTGACGGCGATCTTGTCGGAGGGAATCAACGGAACTCCGCGCCAAGTGAGGAACGGCGTCCCGAAGAGAGTCGCTGTCGGCGGTGGAACGCCGCGGCGGGTGCATTCGCGGCCAAAGGCCGCAATAGCGCGCGGATGCGCCAGAAAGAACGACGGCTCTTTCCAAACCTTGGTCAATAACTCGTCCAGATCGTCCGGCGTGGGCGCGCCCTTGCGCGTCTTGATTTTCTGCGAGTTGGCTATGTTGTTCAGCAGTCCGTAGTCGGCATTGTTCAGCAGTTCGCTCTCCTGCTTTTCTTTCACGCTCTCGATCAACAACCGCAACTGCTCGCGAACCTGATCGTAGGGATTGCTGAGCAGGTCGGAGACACGAGTATGAACATTGAGAATGGCATTGATGCTGCTCAGACGGTATTCCCGCGGCTTCTCCTGATAATCGACAAAGGTGGAAGCTAGCGTGGACTCGTCTGAGTGTTCGCAGGTCGACTCGATGGCCTTGCTCTCATTGACCTTGTTGACGCGGAACGTGCCGGCTTCGAGCGGCTTCCAGTCCAGAAAGCGAACCAGCCAGCGCGGCGTAATCGCTCCGAACTGCGGCGCTGTCTTGGTTACATTTGCGAGTTGAAATGCAGCTTGTTCGCCTAGTGAGGCGCGGAGAATTTCATCGGGCATGAGGACGCTCCTTCTGGTTCAAAAGTGTAACTGCAACAAATTCACCCGGCAAGGAAATATTTTTCAATACCAGGGAAAAAACGAAAGATGAAAAAGACAAATTCTCTCTGCTGCGCTACTCGTTTCCAACCTGAATTTGGAGCGCCGGGCGGGAATTGAACCCGCGAATACAGGTTTTGCAGACCTGCGCGTTGACCGCTTCGCCACCGGCGCCTATAAGAAACCGATCTCTAGTACTTCCGGACGCTCCGGTCCACGCGATCCGACCAGGCGTGAATTCCGCCGGTCAGATTCCACACGTGGGAGAACCCTGCATCATGCAGCAATTGCGCGGCCTTCACGCCCCGCGGTCCCATCTTGCAGATCGTTACGATGTTCGAATTCGTGTCGAGCTCATCAAGGCGTTTCGACAACTCCGGGAGCGGAATCAACTGCCCGCCGATATTGGAGATTTCGTACTCTAACTCCTCGCGCACATCGAGTAAGAATAGATTCTCGCCGGCATCCAGCCGCCGCTTCAGTTCTTCAACACGAATTTCAGGAACGCCCATTGTTTTCTCCCTTGCTGGAACCTGTTTGGCGACTGCTCCCGTCCCCGCACCCGCCTCAATTTCAACCCAAAATAGAAAACCCACCTGCCAGTTCGAACTCTGGCGGTGGGTATAAACGAGACAGCGGCTTGTACGTTGTTCTAGCCCAGCCACTTCCTCACGCCAGAATGCATACGCGCGCAACACATAGCAGCGCAACAACACATTTCGGCGGTCATGGTGTTAAGACGGCTCATAGAAGTAATGTAGCACAAGCGTCATTGGACGACAAGCAAAAGACGCACATCCCCCCATAAGTCAAATCCCTTGGTTGGCTTAGCGGCGAAAGGGAGCCCTTCTCGGCAATTGCCACAGCCCCTGTTGGTGATCGGCCCCGGCATTCCTTGATCCATTTTGAATGTTAGTCTTCGGCCATGAGTTTCCAATCTCAGCCGGCCTCACAATCCTTGGCTGACGGTATTTCTGCTTTAAGGGGTCCTTTAGGTCAACTTCCCTCATGCCTCCAGATTTCTTGTCATATTGGAGGCGGCGAATGACTTGAAATACTTTCTCATGCCCTAGCTGCGGTGTGAACCGTTCAGTGATTTTATCCATTGGCTGATCGGTCGGCGGTCTGTTGACGTTTTGCGCTGAAAAATATCTGTGAAAAGTTGTATCCTCGCAAATTGAAATCTATGTGATGTAGCCCTATTAAATTGAATGCCAGATTTATCATGTTCGGGTTTCTAGATGCCCAATGCGGGACTGACGCCGAACCGCACAACGTGGTTGAGCAAATGCTCCAAGCAGATCGAGGTGGAGCGTCACTGCTGGATCGCGGCATTCCGAGAATTGCTTACGAGATTCCGGTTAAGTGAGGCGAAGCAAGCGATGGAGCAATTTGGTTTTCAGAGGAGTACTGCGGAAAACGATGCCCAATTTGGAGCCCTTTCCGTGCCCTTTTTGGCGAGGAATCTGGCGAAGCTACAACCATGCTGCTAAGAGACGTAGTAGGTCTCGGAGCGTGTTTTTCAGCGGAGTGCAGCAGAAAACGACGCAAAACTTCGAGCCTTTTCGACACCCTTTTTGGCGAACAATTTGGCGAGAAATCCGGCTAGCCGAATGCACGTAAATAAGGCAAAACTCATTCGGAGCGACTTTGGCGAAAGCTCGCTCCAAACTGCATACTAGCATTCGGCTTATCCAGGATAATTGACGTAACGCACAATTTTCAGTGCATATTTGACGAAGTCTCGCAAGATTGCTTACGAGCATTCGAGCCAGTCTACAACCGGTCGGCCAGTCACCGAAAAGTTGTACTGGCCCCCAACCGTTTCTGGAAACCTGGTCGTGGACAGAACGATTGTTGCCGGTCACAGGATAGCGCAACGAGCAGTTTTTAGCTCGACGAATCATATTCCTTGCTCTGCCGCCCGTTTTCATCTAAACTTTAGATGAAGGTGGCGATATGCAGACGATTCAGCTCAAACTTCGAGAAGCCAGCGCGGTTCTGGGTGTGACGCCCAAGGATCTTCAGAATTTGGTCCAGTTCGGCGTATTGCAGCCGCAGCGGAAGGACCGGTTCTTTGTCTTCGACGCTGCGCTGCTGCTGGAAGCCAAGGTTGCTTTCTACCTCAAAGAATCGCTGGGAACCTCGGTGCCCCTGCTGGCGAGATTCACCAGGGAGATTTTCAAGGACGCGGAAAGATCGAAGACAGGGCTGTTTTCCAATGTCTCGATTCTTTCGCGGCCGGTTCGGGGAAAAGAAGTGGTCAAAATCGAAATCCCGCTCCAGGCGTTGGCCAGAGAACTCGAAGCCCAGCTTCCGAAGACGGCATTGCTCGGCGATGAAGCGAGCGGAAGAAAGCGGAAGGGCTGGAAGGAAGAGATCACTAGCACCTTCGAGGAAGCCTCCGGCGACCTGAAGGGCGCAACGGACCGCGAAATCATGGATGAGATCAAGATGTATCGGGCGCAACGAAAGAAATCACCGGAGATCAGCGTCATTGCCCTACCCCAGAAAAAAACGGCCTAGAGGCGTAGTCGATACGTCCGTCCTGGTTGCTGGAATCGCAGCTTTCAAGCAGCAAGGCGCTCAGTCGCCAGTGTCCAGCGCCAAATTTTTGCGGGACTGGATCGAATATGACACCTTTGTCTGGTTGATCAGCGAAGAGATCGTCGATGAGTACAAGGAGATTCTCGCGCGTCGCGGTGTTCGTTCCCATCTCATTGGCGCGGTCATCAACCTGATCCGTTCGCAAGCGGAAGAAGTACCAGAGACAGCCGGCAATGAAATTTCACCGGACCCGGATGACGAACCATTCTGCACTTGCGCCGAAGTGGGCAAGGCCGATTTCATTGTCACTCTGAATCCCGCCGACTTTCCACAACAGCGATTGAAAGCGCATGTGATTCTTCCCGGCGATCCGGTTCCGACCACGGCGCGCTTGCGGCCGCGTTAATTGCAAGTACGTTTGCAGAAGGCGCACGCATTCAACAAACCGTGTCAAGAAGTCCGTTCATGCATTGGCCTGAATCCGCCAATCTAAGAACATATCCATCAAGATCGCCGACCACAAGCCGTACTTCTCGTTACAAATTGAGCCTGACATTATGTCATCGATTACGTCGCGTCTTTCAGGCGTAGCTTTCCGTGAACGAGAAACGCAAATAAGGCCGTCTCATACTGGTGAGATGAATCCGAGGTTTAGCAGGCGAAGCTCCATCGCCCGACGGCTGACCTTATATCGAACAGCCAAGGTCTGTATGGTTTGGTCAGCGTCGCTCTCGTCAACCTCCATTCGCAGTAGATCCCTTTTCAGGAAGTTCCCTGGCATTAAGAGCGCTGCGGCAAATCCATTTGCTTCTATCTCGCTACGCTGCGTCGCTTCGGAGGATACCGTGTTCCGGTAGTCTATTCGGAAGTCTTCGTCAACGTGTCTCTCGGTCCGTTTGTGCAAAATGAAATGGCCAATCTCGTGGGCAATTGTGAAGCGTTGTCGGTTCTCGTGTTGAGCAGAATTCACCGCAATAACGGCAGATTTGCCGTTTCGGATCAGCGCCCCTGAAACATCATCAGTGGTGGGTGCATAACGCACATCGAGACCTACAGCTTTTGCAATCGAATCAACAGGGATCGGTGCACGGCTAACATTATTCTCTTCGAGCAGTCTTGCTGCTTGTTGTTCGATGGTGGGCATCGTCATCTCCTGTGGGATCAAATACTACGTTCATAGTCTGAAGCCATTCTGACCTGCTCACATTCAGGCCCTTGGCCCGTTCTGGGCGTTCGAAAATGGCCGCGGAAGGCAGAAGTTCTTTAACATCTGTGCCGAGCAACCTGGCAATCACGTATAGGGAGTACAGTTGCACGGGCTGGCGGCCTTTTTCGATGTTTGTTATCGACGTTCGTGAGAGACCAAGTTCATCAGCCAGCATTTCTTGCGAAATATGCTTTTTGCGCCTTATCTCAGAGAGCATTCGCCCGAATGCTCTGTAGAACGCCTTTTCGCTCTCAGTAGTCATGGCTAAATAAAATTGTGGCACTTCGTTGGCCATTATGTCAATCCAGCAAACACGTTTGTCTCTCTGACTAGTAATCATACTGGTTCAACACGTTTGCCATATTGACGTAATAATTTGCGCTGTTGACATACGCCAAGATCGGAAACATAATTGAACTCGTGGCGCGCCATGCACAGTTCGCCACAAGTCTAACGGAGGTGGACAGAATGTCCGACGAACTACGGGAACGCGAGCACGAGGTTGAACGGGAAATCAGACGCGATGAAGAGCGTTTGAAACAGGATGAAGAGCGTCTGGAAGGAGACATAAAAGAGCTCGAAGCGATAGAACACGAGCCTCATCCCTACAAGCTGATCGTCAACAAAGGGGAGAAGGACTGGCCGGAACGTTACATAAAGGGACGCCAAATTCTCGAACTTGCTGGGAGCCCCGCCGACTGGGTTGTCAACGAGTTGGTTCCTGGTGCTGGCGAAGATCCGGAGATTGGGCCGGATCAACCGGTTGATCTTGATTTTGAGGCGGAGCCTAAGGGCATCAAGAAGTTTCAGACGCGAAAGCCGAAGACGAATCCAGGAGCAGAGGAGTAGCCCGCCATGAGCTTTCTTCCTGAGGAAGATCAGGAGTTCCTTTGCGAAAACGGCATCAAATACCAGGAACTCATTGAGAATATGCCGGATGGCAAAGAGCGCCGTGGTTTGCGGTTCCCTGCATTCTCTTTCTCGGGCGACCTGCGAACGATAAATGACGGTTCGCTGGTCAAAGTTAATGCGTGCGATCTTCTCGTCATTATTCCTGACAGCTACGCCACGACGAAACTTGATAGCTTTTATACCATCCCAGTACTCAAACGTGCAGATGGACGAGACCCGCAGAATTCGGCCATCGACTCTGAACTCTTCGGGGAAAAATGGCAGTTTTGGTCGCGCCATTTAGATGACAAAGATTGGCGCGTTGGCGTCGATAATTTGCGGACGTTTATCAGCTACATCCGTGGGGAGCTCCGGATCGCCTAATGGTGCGCTACACTTTCACAATGCTTGAACAGCATTATCAGCAACTGCACCGGACACTTCTTCGCGACGAGAATGAGTACGGTGCTCTCTTGCTTTGCGGTCGCTCGCGACAGATCGATCCTTGGACCGGGGCAATCGAAGAACGCGCGCTCGTGCGTGAGGTGATTGATCTTCCGGCAGAAGCGTTCCTAGAGAGGACGCCAACGTCTTTCAGTTGGTCTACCACGCCGCTGTTCAATTTGTCGAAAAAAGCGATGGCACGAGATTATGCTATCTGCATCCCCCATTCGCATCCTGGGAGCAGCCTTTTCTTCTCTGAACGGGATGACATTGCCGACAAGGAGTCCTTCGATATTGTCTTCAGACGGATGGAAACGGAACGGCCACATTTCGCAATGGTCATGGATCGAAGTGGCGAATTCCTTGTTCGGGCCTACAACTCGGATTTAAAAGCGCACTCGACACAGTTAACCCGTGTCATCGGAGATCGCCTCAAAATCCGCTATCCAGGACGAGATAGCATAGCAAGCCCCGTCGAGTTTGATCGTCAATCTCGTGCATTTGGTGCACGTTCGACGGAAGATCTCGCGCGTCTCCGAGTAGGTATCGTGGGTTGCGGTGGGACGGGGTCGGCGGTCGCTAGCTTGCTATCTCGAAGTGGAGTGTCTCAGTTTTTACTCATTGACCCAGATCGCGTTGACATCACAAATCTGAATCGGCTGCATTTTTCAACGCGAGCCGACGCCATCGCTCATCGCTATAAAGTTGATGTTGTGGGTGATGCAATCGCCGAAATAGGCCTTGCTCGATCAGTGGTGCGCATTAATCGGCACGCGGATTCACCGGAATGTCGGGACCCGCTTCGTGCATGTGACGTGATTTTTGGCTGTACAGACGATCACCTGGGACGCAATTTCCTTAATCGTCTGGCGTATTTCTATATGATTCCCGTTATAGACATGGGCGTTTTGATTGACCCCAATGAACAGGGAGGCTACGACTGCTTCGATGGGCGGGTTACGGTTATACAGCCGGGGTATCCCTGCCAAGTCTGTCGCCACCTCATCAGTCCGCAAAAGATGCTCGAAGAAGGGATGCTGCGATGTGACCCAGCTCGATACGAGCAGTACCGGCGCGCCGGATATGTAGCAGGCGGGACTGATCCAAGTCCAGCAGTAGTAACATTTACAACTGAGATTGCGGCAGTTGCGGTTAACGAACTGTTGCATCGACTAACTGGCTTTCGAGGTGCGCAAGGCCACTGCGCGGAACGTGTGCGGCGATTCGATTGGATCAAGGATTCCGACATGGTCCCCGGTGGTAAACGCAGTCCTGACTGCCCCCTTTGCGCCCAAAGGAAATACGACGGGCGTGGAGACATGACACCGTTTCTAAATCAAAGCTAATGCGACCTCTTCCTCTCTTCCTTCTCGAAATCGTTTTCCGATTGCCATTCTTGTCCAGACCGGCATTTCTGGCAGATGTGGTATCGGAATGTCCCGCACGTGAAGAATTACGCTCAGATATGGTGCTTGTTGAAATACGTGACGGCTATTTGAAATGGGCGCACTTGCAATGCCCAAAATGCGGCGATCATATCCAACTACCTCTGGCTGGAAGGAATCGATGGTCTGTTGACGTAGATTTGTTCCGCCGCCCGACGCTCACTCCCTCAATTTGGGAAGGTGGAAGTTGCGGTGCTCATTTCTTCGTGAGGAACGGAAAGCTGGATTGGTGCCGATAAGCCTTCTCATTCAATCCCAGCAACGACTTGCCAGAATAATGCTGGATTAGTAATGGCAAACACCGATCTAGTCGGGACCGATCCTAAGTTGATGCCTTAATCCTGGGTGTCAATGCAATGTGTAACCTATCGGTGCAACCGCTCGTGTGCCACGCATTGTTATTTCCCTCCGTGTCAATATAGTTCCATAGTGGAATGATATTGACATACTTCCTTGAGACGAAGGCGCGCAACGTCAATTCATTCGTCATTGTTCGTGGGATCGCGTTGCGTGCCTCTCTGCGGATGACCTGGTTTATGCTGCCTTCCCCACTGCGCCAATGTGCCGATCAGGCGCAACACGGCAGAACCAAGGGACGCCGACAACGAATACTCCACATGACGCACTTTGGCGCTCTGATCAGAGCGCACTACAAGGCCGTCCATTTCCATTTCGCGCAATTGTTGTGTCAGCATCTTCTTCGATGCGCCGGGAAACAGTCTACGCAGTTGACTCAAACGGAGCGGACCATGTTGTAGGCGAGAGAGAATGCCAATTTTCCATTTCCCTTGAATGAGCGCAATCGCGGCTTGGACTGGTTCGTCCTCGACTTTGTGGTCCGGCAAGGCGCTCTCCATTTTGTTGCGTTCGTCCGAATTCATCGCTATCCGAGCGGACTCGGTTCCAGAGCTCGCGGACTGCTGGCTGCTTTGACAGTTCTGGCCCGGATCGAGTTGTTTATCTGCTTCCGGGTTGCCAGCCATCTCTTCCTCCGAAAAGTCGAAGATTCCGTGTCCCCGCCCTGCATCCGCGAAGACACCCAACATTAACTAAAGGCACCTTGAAGGCTGGTTTGTGGCAGACGGAGAGGAATATTTTTGACAGATTCACGAAACTGTCATCTATACTTGGCGTAACTGGTGCGCAATCCCCCCTCGGGCAGGCGCTCGCGTATGCCACCAACAGATCGAGTTGGGCAGGAACTGAGGTGGAGTTCGGTTTATTCGACCGGGAACGCCGCTTCCGACGAGAAATTGGAAGCCGCTTGCAAGGCATCCTGGTCATACGCCTCTTTTTGTGCCTGGACTTACTTGAACGACATTGACACGGCGCACGACCTGATCGACCACGCAATCGAGAACGCATCTCGCTATATTTCGCGCCACCCTGAACGATCCGTGGACAAGCTGACGGCGCGAATCAAAAGCGTCATTCGCCGCAGGGCAAAACAGCTTGCGGCGAAGACGGGACGTGAGCTTTCATCTGGGCTGCTTGTGGATCTGGAGCACTTTCTCATTGCCACGCCGGATCTAGAGCAACGGACCTACGCAAACGAATTGCTTGATCGTCTCTCCCCGTTCGCGTTATCGGTCCTTAAGTGGCGCTGGCTTGGATACTCGTGGCGGGAGATTGCAAAGCAATTAGAGATGGACCACACCGCCGTTCGCCGTGCATACTTCCGGGAGATAGAATCGTTGCTCCACAATCTTTCCCGGTCCGGAGATTTGCTTGAATGCGATTGAGCTGGAGACAATCCTCACGTTCCCAGGATCGCTTTGAGAAAGAAATTGCGCAGCACTACCAGAGACGGGTGCTGGCCGGCGATGTGGTCTCGACCGGACCCTGCCCGGACGAAGATTTCCTTCGGCGACTAGCAAAGCACTCTAAGCGTCTCGAATTGACGGACCCGAAAGTGGACCACGCCGCAAGCTGTCCGTTGTGCGTAAAGCGCCTGCTCGCACTGCGCAAGGAATATCGCCAGCGATGTCGTATTTGGATCGTTGTCGGCGTGATCGCCGGACTTCTATTGGTCGGCGTTACTTTTTTCTTCGTAATCTGGCACTAAGCAGTTGGCTTTGCCGATGGGCTGATTGTAGCAAGATGCCAGCACATTAACGATGCGCAAGAATAATAACCCGAGGTGAAACCATGCTGATTCTCATTCCGTGGAAGCCGGTCGTTATCGTGTGGGGTTTGCTGAGCGCGATGATACTGTTCGGCTACTTCGCAGGCTCGTTGATGAAAGGACAGAATCCTTTCGCTGAATTCAGTCTGCCAAGGCAACACTTTGTCGGGAAACCGCCCGCGCCGAACTCGGCTCCGAAACAGCCGCACGTTCATGCGGCTGCATCAAAGGGGAGCGTATAAGGTAAACCGATGCGAAAGCTTTAGTGTTCGTATCGGGTCGCAACGATTGTGGAAGCGTGCAACGGGCTGTTGGCAACAGTTGTCTTAGCATTCAGGAATGGAGGAAAAGGCTACGAATGGACTCAGAGGACATGGACCGCACTGTATCGTCTAATCCGTTTGTCTACGATCAACTCAAAGCATTAGGTGTGAGCGCGAGCGTCTGGGATGATGTCCTTGATGAGTTATTCGATGAGCGATTCGGAAATATCCCCGGACCCTTTGGTTTTCTCTTGGCTGATTTGAATGGGAAGATTGGACCTCAGAGGCTGGACTATTCCCGGCCTCAAGGCATTTCTGACCACGACTATGTGCGGAACCTGTTGCGGCAATCTATCGAAGAACTTTCTAGCGACCCTCAGCTATCAGACGATGATGGTTTCGATTGCGATCAAGCGATAGAAGAGTATTGGGCACACCGCGCCTCTCTCAACTGAGGCATTAAACGAAATCGGGTTGGTCGCCGGAAAACTGGTCAGATGGTCGTTTTAAGGGATAAATCGTACAAGGTCCGAGAATCCGGAGCTGAGATACCCTGATTATTGTTCTTTCCCCGCCTGGGGATCCGCGCCACCCGCCGAGGGCATTTGCTCTACAATCACGTCTTTCGCGGAACGGTCACGCCAGATGATGAAAGGGCGAAAAGCCTTACCGTAGATAACTTCCCAGAGTGCATTTCTACGTTTCGGAGGGTAATCTGTCCAGCTCGTCTCATCGCCGGAGTAGTACGCACACCCGGTAAAGTCGGTTCTGGTGCCGAACAAGGCTAAAGCAAACACCAGCGTTATGAACAGAGCTATGTAACCGAGCCAAGAGGAATAAGTGTGGAGGTACTCCGCAACTTTCGGAATCGCACCGACAATCAAAACCGCAGCCCATCCGCACGTTAGGTAGCCCAGCAAACGTTGATTGATTCGGCTAACAGAGAATTGCGGGGCATCACGACACATGATTACATGGGTGAGCCGATTCTTCGTCTCATCTTCCAATAGATCGACGTGCGCCTCCCAGTTCTTTTGCCAGAATTTCGAGCCACGAGCGGTAAGGTATCCAGCAAGGGCAGTGATTACGCCAATCGGTGCCGGGATTAGCAGCCGACCCAAGGGCAGTTGTCCTAGAGAGACGATTTTACCGTCTTTGAAAAGAAGTCCAAGTGTCGTAAACGCGATCAATTGAAAGGCCCAAAAATAGGTCGCCCGCTTCCAATACAGCTCGATCTCGAATTGACGGATGTCGTGCGCAAGCTTGCGAGCGGCTTCGAGCTTGCATTCATCATCGATCCCAATTCCGAGAGCCTCAAAATAATGTTTGCGGAACCTCATGTTGTCGGCCATGCGTTACCCCAATTTCTAAACAGTGACGACGCAATCAGTTTAAGTACTTCGGGAACGTTCTGTAGAACTTCTCCGCCTCAGTGAGCAACCACTTGAAGTAGTCGTTCCACTTCTCTTTAGCCTTGAAATCCCCGGGGGCTGACACCTTGATCCTGCTAGCCTTCTTGCCGGGAAGTTCCATCCATTCCGCCGGGCTGCCGAGATCGGCCTCGATCTCAATCTTACGGTCGAACAATTTTGCGTAAAGTTCCTTGTTGTCATAAATGTAAAGTTCCGCGGCGAAGAGTCCCTTGATCGAATTGATCGTGAGTGAAATGCAAGCTTGAGAACTCCCAATGCTGATGGAAGTCCAGTGCTGGGGCGATGGCTTCTGAAGCCGAAGGGTGGTCTTGTTTTGGATCGCAAACGTCCTGAATTGAGTCCAAAACTCAAATTGTTCGGCGCTGACCCCATTTAAGGCTCCTTGGCTGGCTGAATCCTTTACCGATCGCGCCCAATCGTTTGGTTTGCAGATGATCTCAAAGTGTGGAGCGCGTGGCGATTCATCGATTTGGAGCAGCTCGATCTGAACCAGGTAGAACTCGACATCGTCGTCTGTGTGCTCGTTCAACCAATCGATCGCCTTCCGATGCTCCTCGCGCACGTTGCTTACAACCCAGATCGCGACACCAGCAAGAAGGCCAGACGCATAGGTGATCAGCTTGCCAAGATGGTCATGATTCGTGATCTCAAGCTGGTTTTCGATGATGATCTTCTGTTTTGTGCCTTCGTCCTCTGCGAGTATATCAACGTTGAAGTCACCGCATGCCGCCTCAGTTTTCAGCAGAACGATGTCGTAACCGATTTCGTCGCCGAGCTGCCGGAGGCTTTCCTCCTTGGAAAGCCACTTCGTGAAATCATTGGCCTCGTGCTTCCATTCTTCGCGAACATCGATTTTCTTCAATTTTCCTAAAGCCATCGGCTATCTCCATCACCCGCGTTGCATCAAGTGATTCTTCTCCGATATGGATACTAGCGTACACCCCCACCATTAAGGCTCGGAAAGGGGAGCCCCGAGTCGAGCTGCAGAGTGATTCAAGTCGACTCGCGGTAGAATAGCTCCGGCAAGTCGGCGTCGCGACTCGAATCCACGTCCGATCAGGATTTGAGGATCGGAGTTGGGATTCGCGTTTGTCTATACTTCCTTCACCCACAGGCTTGCAGTCTAGACGATGCGTTATCATTCAGTTGTCCCTTATGGCAAGCTCAACTTCATTTCCGCCTGGCCCACCCCCAGTGATCAGGCCCCCTTCGGCTGAAAAAGTGACGTTGCGGGTAAAAGTCGATCGCTCTCGTTGTAAAGGGACAGATCCAGGGATTGAAAAACGTCTTAAGAAATTGGAGAAGGACGGCCTAACGATCTCGATAGCGCAGATCGTCGGGAATGCAAACCTTCATTTTGCAGGAGCGGTAAAAGATGAGGGCGAAGGAGTAAAGAATGCTCAAATTCGGGCAGCTTGGTCTGAATTAAGGCATTTGAACATGAGAGCTGAGTCGGAAGGGGATGGGAAGGATCGCCGCCGAACACTACGTGTCGACAAAAGCAAAAATTCGAGAGAAACGGCCCGACGTTCTGAAGTTTTGGCTATGGGCACTTCTTTGCAGATCGGAATCGTAGTATTCAACAGGCCATACCGATTTTGGTCTGTGACACCGGGCCTGAAACGTTACGACCTCTCTGCGAAAGATCCTCAAGGCAAGGAGCTTAAAATTGAGGCGCGCGGAAGGATCGATGGGTCGAACGTGAAAAAAGCGGTTGGGCAGATACACAAGAAATTCACGAAGGGTGATTTTTCGAAAGCTATCGGAGTTATTGTGTTTCCGCGAACCAAGGAAGGTGGGAAGGAGGACATCATCGTGGTCGATCCAGATGGAATTGCTGAGACACGGGCGAGCGACGCTCAATTCAGAGACCTTTTACTTCACTACGTTCCTCTATTCACCGTCCAAGGAGGTCGCATTGCGGCTTTTGGCCGGCGGTTGAAGGAGCTTGCGGATAGTCCTGCTCAGGATTTTGCCAATTATCTCTTGAACGGTGACGCCGTCCTTTCCTCGCCTACAGTCAGAAGAGGCCGGTCAGGATTCAATTGGAAGGGAACTCGTTATGTCGGAACCTTCTTCGAGGATGTCGCTTGGCCGGATTGGTTGACTGGCATGGAGACACCTTCGAATGGTGGAGTGTTCTTCTGGGGGCTCGCTTCGCAGGCACTTGATGGATTTCAGACTGGCCATGTCGCCGATTTGAATCCGCCCAATGAAGAAGCAATCGTGGAAGTGCGTGGAGATATCTTCTCAATCGAAATGCCGGATTGGTCTGTGCTCGTTTGGGGTGCGACTTTAAGGGATCTGGAAAACTCCGAAGACAATGAGGTGAAAACAGAAATGGCTCAACTATCACCCTCAAAGCCGGTGGACGAGTGATTCATCGCTCTTAGCTAGGCCCCCTCAATCACGGCGAGAGCGGCTTCTCATGTTGGAAAGTTATGGTGGGTACTGTGAAATCGCCCAGTATCCGCCGATATGCCTCCGTATGATCCGCGCTTGACGTTAACAGCCCGTTGCATGAAATGAGATCTGGAGAGCTTCTAGGTTGCTAAATCAAGATGCTACCCAACTTCGTTCCAGAATTCCTTTGTTCACGCTGTCACTCGAAAAGCACTGGCTGCGACGGTGTGTCTTCAGTCTCGTGGAAGTTGCTCAGGCCAACGCCGACCAGACGGAAGTGTTGTCGTGGACCGAGGCTAATACGCTCTCTTAGCGAAAGGGCGATGCTGGTCAGTTCATCGCACGTGGAGGGCGGGTGCGACGATGTGTGGCTGCGAGTGAGGATCTTGAACTCGCTGGTTTTGAGCTTGAGAACCACAGTGCGCGCTGTCCGGGACTCCTTGCGAGAGGCAGCCCAGGTTTTCTCTGCAAGCCGGCGAATCATCGGCTCTGTCTCTGAGAGCGGCACATCGCGCTCAAATGTGTCTTCAGCCGACACCGATTGTGTAGGTCTGTTCGGTATGACGGGATTCTCATCGATTCCGCGCGCCAACTCATAGAGGCGCACGCCATGGCTGCCGAAGGTGCCTTCGAGAGTCGGCAATTCCAGAGCTTGCAAGTCTCGGACGGTCAGTATTCCGAGCTTCTCAAGCCTTGCTTCCGTCACTTTGCCTACACCGGGGAGACGCCCCACCGGGAGAGGTGGCAGAAAGCTAGCCACTTCATCCGGTTGAATGACAAACAGACCATCCGGCTTGCGCCAGTCAGAGGCGATCTTGGCCAGGAACTTGTTTGGCGCCACTCCAGCCGAAGCTGTCAGATGCAATTCCTGACGGATTTGCTCCCGAATTGCGCGCGCTACTCGCGTAGCGGTGGGGAGGCCGGTCTTGTTTTCGGTTACGTCGAGATATGCTTCGTCTAGAGATAGTGGCTCGACGAGATCGGTGTGGCTCTTGAATATCTCTCGCACACGATGAGACACGGCACGATAACGTGGAAAGTCAGGCGGAACAAATACTGCCTCGGGACACAGGCGTTCAGCGTGAACCGCAGGCATGGCCGAGCGGATGCCGAAACGCCTGGCCTCGTACGAAGCGGCGCAGACAACGGAACGGTTCCCGCGCCATGCAACAACGACTGGTTTGCCGCGAAGTTGCGGGTCATCCCGTTGTTCAACCGACGCGTAGAACGCGTCCATGTCCACGTGTACGATTTTCCGCATAGCCCTCTGGTGAGAATTCTATTCCCGGGTTGGAAATCTGCGCGAGCGTGGAGCACTCTAGCATGATGGTTAAGGAGCACCACTGCTCAGTGAAAGTCATTGGAGCTAATGTCAGCACTGGTAATGTCGAGCGGTGAGATTCTTTGCGCTTTTACGTGGATCACGTCGTTTTGATTCTGAAGTAGTCCTTCGATCAAAAGGAATCGGGTACGCGTGACAATGATGCGGTCGCGCTCAAATACATCGGGCGTGAGGATCACGTTCGCGATGCCTGTTTCATCTTCAAGTGAGAGAAAGACGAACCCCTTGGCAGTGCCTGGGCGCTGGCGGGCGATTACGCAGCCGGCGATGCGGACAGGTTGGTTGCTGTGCCTGTGGGTAAGTTCCTCCGCCGACAAGATCTCTTCCCGCCGTAGCGTCTCGCGGTGATAGGCCATTGGGTGAGGACCAGTTGTGATGCCCGTACCGGCATAGTCGGCGGCAAGGCGCTCGTCAGTGGTCATCTGCTGCAAGGGCGTTTGAATGCGTGTGCCGGTGACCGCATTCTCGGCGGCTCGCAAGAGCGGGCCAACGGCACGGCCAGCTTCTTCTACTTGCCAGAGGGCATCTCGGCGATGCTCGACTTCCCCGAGCGAGTTGAGCGCGCCGATACGGGCAAGCGTAACAAGTTCCTTGCGGTTGAGGGCAGGCACTCGCCGGACGAAGTCATCGACGCAAACAAATGGTCCATTATGGCTCCGTGCGGTGAGAATCTCATTCGCTGACGATTGCCGGAGTCCTTTCGCATAGTTGAAGCCAATTCGGAGCGAGAGCGAGCCGTCGGGTTCTGGCTCCAGCGTACAGAGCCATTCAGAGCGCAGTACATCGATGGGGCGAACGCGCAAGCGGTGTCGTTGAGCGTCTTTAATCAGCACGGCTGGCGAGTAGAAACCCATCGGTTGGTTGTTGAGCAAGCCGCAAGTGAAAGCGGCGAGATAGTGGACCTTGAGATAGGCCGAGGCATAGGCGATCAACGCGAAACTCGCTGCGTGCGATTCCGGGAAGCCATACATGGCGAACGACGAGATGCCCTGGACGATGTTGTCTTGGGCCTCCGGGCCGATGCCGTTGCGTGTCATCCCTTCGCGTAGCCTGCCTTCGAGATCCTTCATGCGCTGCATCGACCTGCGCATTCCCACAGCGCGGCGCAACTCTTCAGCTTCAGCGCCAGTGAAGCTGGCAACGGTCATTGCCATGCGTAAAAGCTGCTCCTGGAAGAGCGGTACACCGAGGGTGCGCTTCAGGACCGGCTCCAGCGACGGATGCGGATAGGTGACCTCCTCCTTGCCCTGGCGGCGGCGCATGTATGGGTGCATCATCTTGCCGACAATGGGACCTGGGCGAATGATGGCGACTTGCACAACGAGGTCGTAGAAGCGCACAGGGGCGTTTTGCGGTATCGATGCCATCTGCGCGCGGCTTTCGACCTGAAACATGCCCACGGTGTCCGCTTTGCAAAGTGTTTCGTAGACGAGAGGATCTTCGGGCAGTGCAGCAAGGTCTACTTCCTTGCCGTTGTGGCGTGGGATCAACTCGATGCAGTCCTTGAGCACCGCCATCATGCCGAGGCCGAGCAGATCGACCTTGATAAGACCGAGGTCGGCGCAATCTTCCTTGTCCCACTGGATCACGGTGCGGCCTGGCATCGATGCGCGCTCAATGGGGACGACGCGGTTAAGCATTCCAGCACAGATGACCATGCCGCCGGAGTGCTGGCCGAGATGACGCGGCAGGTTCTGCATTCGCAGGCAGAGATCGAGATAGCGAGCGATGCGCGGATGGCGGATGTCGAAGCCTGCCTGGGCAAAGTGGTGGGCCATGGTGTCGTTCTCGCCGCGCCATTCCCAGTGGCCGACGAGACTCGCCAGCCGCGTGAGCTGATCCTCCTCGAAGCTAAGAGCCTTGCCCACTTCGCGTGCCGCCGAACGGCCGCGGTAGCTGATGACGTTGGCGGTCATTGCCGCGCCGAGTTGACCGTAACGCTCATAGACGTACTGAATGACCTGTTCGCGTTGATCGCCAGAGGGTAAGTCAAGGTCAATGTCCGGCCACTCGCCGCGGTTCTCGTTGAGAAACCGCTCGAAGAGCAATTCCATGCCGACGGGATCGACGGCGGTGATTTCAAGCGCGTAGCAGACGGCGGAGTTGGCCGCCGAACCGCGCCCTTGAACAAGAATTCCTAGTCGCTTGCAGTAGAGAATGAGATCCCAGACAATGAGAAAATATCCGGCGAAGCCCAGTTTGGCAATGAGCTTGAGTTCGTGCTGGACCTGTGCGCCGGCCTTGTCTAGGAGCGACCGTTTAGCTCCTGTGCCATAGCGTTTGCGGACGCCTTCTTCCACCCGTTTGGCAAGGAAGCTGTCCATTGTTTCACCGTCAGGTACTGGATAGTGCGGGAACTCATAGCCGAGGTCGTTGAGCGTGAAACAGAGACGTTCGCTGGCGATGCGAGTGTTGGCGATGGCTTCGGGAATATCACTGAAGAGCGCGGTCATCTCGCGGGGTGAACGCAAAGAGCGTGAGGCATTCGGCGTGAGCAGGCGGCCAGCATTGTTGAGCGACGTGTGATGGCGGATTGTCGTGAAGACATCGAGGAGCTCGCGGTCCTTTTGCATTGCGTAACGAACTCCGTTGGTCGCAATCACTGGAAGTCTGAGTGCGGATGCAAGACGCAACAGCGATTGATTGCGGCACTCTTCGTCGCGTTGTTGGTGGCGCTGGAGTTCAAGATAAAGGTTGCCGTGACCGTAGATTGTTGCGAGGCGTTCAATGAGCCCGCGCGCTTCGTCATGCCCGCGCGTCAGTGCCGCTGCAACTGGACTTTCGTCACCTCCTGTGAGGCAGATCAATCCGTCGGAAAACTCTTCGAGGTCTTCAAATGTGGCCGCGCCTTCTGTCTTTGTTGTCTCCCGCATTTTGAAGCGTGTGATGAGTTGGCAAAGGTTTCGGTAGCCAGTTTGCGATGTGCAGAGCAATACGATGCGTGGCGGTTCATCTGGACATTGATGTGGGAGCCAGGATGGCGGTGTGAGTTTGTTGCCGATGGAACGGACTGCGATCTCCGAACCGATTTGCGCTTTGATCCCGCATTTCTTCGCCATGGTATGAAACCTCGCAACGCCATAGAGGCCGTTGCGATCGGCGAGAGCAATAGATGGCATATCGAGTTGGGCCGCGTGTTCGGCGAGTGCCTCGGGCTGCGAGGCTCCCGCAAGAAAACTGAAGGCACTGGCGGCGTGCAACTCAACGTATTCGGCGGCGTCAGTCATAGTAGGCTTCCAACCGCCACTGGTTCTTGGTAAGATCCTGCACAAGCAGGCAGGCTACTGTAGTGCCGTTGCCTGTTTGGGCCAACACATCCCACTCTTCCTCGTCCCAGCCAACGGACGACCACCAACAACTGGCGCTGCGCCATGGGCCATAGGCTGCCGAAATCTCGAAGTTGCGTTCGGGATCACGGAATGCTGCGGGTTTGGTTGCTCGTAGTTTTACGCGCACGGGCACTGGTGGCCGCATTCTCCGTAAGGCCATTTTAGGAGGGCTGGATTTCGACGTAGCGGATGTGCCGGAAACAGAAAAGCCCTCCATGCGGAAGCTGCCAGACCGGTGCGAGTCTTCGAGCACAGGCGAGCCGACGCGGTCTTCGCCGGCAATAGCCTTCAAGCGCGCAATCGTTACGTCCAGCCGCGATGGCTCGGGCATCTGTGGCGCAAAGAGTCCGAGTTGTACTTTGCTTGATTGTCCCGCCTCTGCTCTGAGGGTGAGCGAAAGCACCGCGGCCTGCGGAGGGTGAGCTGCGATCTCCAGTTGCAACAGCTTAAGCAGAAACTTGCGGTCAATCGAGGGCAATGCTGGCCGTATTACGCGCTTGTGCTCCCGCCCACCTTCGAGCGACATTTCGACCGTGAGAGAAGCCAGCGACATTGCGCGTGTTGAGGCTCGCTCAACCAGACAATCAATCATGCGCGCGCCCATGAAGAGCAGCGAGTCCATCTGTTCGACGGGCGTCTCGAACTCAAAGAACTCCTTCAGTGTGAACTCTGGCTCGATTGGTTGAAACGTATGCGGTGCCACTCCTCGCGCAAGGTCGCGCCAATCTCTTGCTTGCTGCCCAAACCGCGTAATGAGATCAATCTCGGGCAATACGGCCAATTCGCCCAGTGTGCGAATACCCCATATGGCAAAGGTCTCGGCATGATCATCTCGAAGACTCAAGGCGGCAAGGGGAAGTTTTTGAAGTGCCGCTGCTTCCTGCCCCTCGGGAATTACGGTAATGCCGCGTGTGGCAGCGGCCTTCAATCGGGCAGCTTGGAAGTTGGCGCTTACGGCAATCGAAGCGCGGAAACCGGCCACAAGCAGAGCGGCGCGGAGCCTTTGGGCCAGCATCTCCGGTATTCCGAATAGCAACTCCGTACCAGCAATGTCGAGAACATATGCGCAAACCGCGCTCTCATTTGCCTCTTCAATGCGCGGGGAGAAGTGCGCGACGCATTCCAGCAAAACGGCTCTTGCCGCGGCCTCAACTTCTACGGATCGCGCCAGCAACCGCAATCCTGCGATGCCTTCGGCTTCAAGACGCGTCATTCCGAGAACAGCGCCCTTCTGATACGTCTGCCTATTGAGTGAGCAGATGGTCTCCAAAGGTGCTCGCCCTTCGAGCACGGCCACAGGCTCCGATTGCAGCTCTGGTCGCAAGCGCAACAATGCCTGTGCGGGAAACTCCGCCGCACAAACGCAGGCATAGAGTTCATCGCTCATGCTCGTTCCTCCGCTCCCCATGCGCCTGTTGCTGACCAGGTTGATGCAGGCGGCTTTCGTGCGCCTTGTATCCCCGGCGCAAAACGTTGCCGTCCACGACGCACCTCGAACGAGAAGCCGTTGAGCACAGTGCCGCCCGCAGTGTGCGGCTTGCAGGGTGCGCATTCCAGTACGACCGCTGCGCTCGATTGCGCATAGGCTACTTGGCCCAACACAACCAAGCAACAACGTGTGCGATCCGCCGCCTGACGAAACCGGAACCAAGTCGCTAGCGGAATCCGGCTTCCGTGTTCTGGCGCCATGTCACCCAAGTCCAGCACTATGGCCGCAAAGCCGCCTGCCTGAAGCAAAAGGTCGGCAGCCCGCAACGCCTGATCGAGCCGTGTCCAAATCGGTGCTTGTGTCCTTCCCTTCCAACCTGTAGGAATTCTTGATCTGTTCTCCGCGCTTCCTGCCGAGGCTTCACGGCACCGTACCCAAAGCAACTGCCGCAAACTCACCCCACTGGCCGCCGCCGACTCTGGATCGAATGCGTCCTCTGCATCCACCCAGGCGCAGACGCGTTCATCTTGCGTCTGCTGAGCAAGAAATGAGTGTGCCAATCCCGTCCGTCCAGACGATTGAGGTCCGGTTACTTCGCTGATCGCCCCCACCGGCAATCCGCCATCCAACAATGCGTCAACGTCAGGAACCCAGGTTGTCGCAGTTTCGCGTATCGTCCGCGGAACAGGTGTCAGCGCCGCCGGAAAACGACGGTCGAGAGCGCGCTCGATTTCGATGCGAAGAGCAGCGGCGGACGGCATAGCAGAACCAAAGGCGTATTCGCCATATCTTCGCCTTATCTTCCTGCAATACCCTGCCCGCCGTCAATTGGATTTCACCGGATTTATATAATGCATATATTTATCAATGACTTACCTTGTGCTCGACACCCTAGTTGCTTTGGCAATGCGCCGACCTGAGCGGGCAATCTCTTTTCACCTCTTCGCTTTCAAATGCCTGGTCTGATGACGAGACACTTGACGACTTATCAGTACTGATTTTCGGCACTCAATATCCAGGACTACTGTTCTGCAGAGGGCCAGACGGTGACGTGCCAAACGAATCGAGCGAGCCGCACCCGTTCGCGAAAGATGACAGTGAAATTGGTGGTTACACCGGCTGAACCTGTTGTACTATACTTGCACTTTCAAAATAACGTTCTTCATGGAGTCAATGATGGCTGCTTGGTTTAATGTCGCAAAAAAGCAAACCTTTCTGTTGGGATGTTTCCAAGTGCTGCCTAGGCAGACAACGTTGGCAGTCGCACTTCTAATCCTGCCTCTGGTGGGCGTTTCCAATGCACTAGCCCAAGGCGGAGGCGCTACCCCAATGGGATGGCCAGATGCCACTGCAAACCTCATCCAATTGAAGACGACTTCCGAAACGTGCGTATCGATTATCAAGCAGTACGGAAATGTTAATCAAAAGGCGCATGCCAGACTTGAATACGGCAGTGCCGAAGGCAACGCAAACGCGGTCATCTCTGGGTTAGAAGTGGCATTGTTCAGTTCTGGGAAAATTACAGATCTACAAACGCTGCAAAGCAACCTCAAATTGGCCTCAGACGAGGTTAAGGAGTCTTGCAACATTGCAAGCGCCATGATCCCATCGACCAAAGGACACAAGGGTGTTGTTGACGAAATCGCGAAAGCTGCAATTGAGCCTCTTGTTAAGGCTGTCTCCGATGGTATCGCTGCGCTCTACAATAACCACCGCGCTGATAAGGATCTAACAAAGAGGACGATACAGACGCAACTTGAGGCCGCAAAATGGCAAGACTACGACAAAATCGTCGTTGGGCACTAGTCCTTTACTTCTCATGCCTAGCCTTGGCAATTCACACTTTTGCCGCGGCGCAAAACACAGAACGTCAGAAGTACGATCGACCCGTATTGCGAATTGATCCGGGAATGCATACGTCTGATATAACTTCTCTGAGCGTCGACGTAGGCTCAACAATTGTGGTAAGCGGGTCGCTCGACAAAACCGTTCGGATTTGGAACGCCAAGACTGGGAAGCTAAACGTAATCATCGAGCCACCATTTGGCCCCGATCGATTCGGTCAAGTCTATGCGACCGCACTGGTTCCTGATGGAAGTCTACTCGCATTCGGCGGTTGGACTGAGAATAACTTGATCTATCTCGCCGACCCGAAAACGGGGAAGATTATCCAAAATATTCCCGGAATGCCAAACGTTGTTACCCGATTGGCATTCTCCCCCGACGGAAGGTACTTGGTAGCGGGAACAGTCGGGCTCCGTGTATTCGATGGGAACCGAGCGTGGAAAGAGGTTGCCCGTGACGACGACTACACTGACGCGGTAAACGGAATTTCTTTTGCAAAGGACGGACGATTTGTCGTCTCGACTCAAGATGGTCTTGTGCGCCTTTACAATTCTCAGTTCCACTCTGTGATCAGTGTCCATCCACACGGAAGTCATGGAGTAACATCCATTGCATTTAGCAAAGATGGCTCGTCAGTGGCTGTTGGACTGACTCAATATCCTTGCGTGATGATTTTGGATGGTCGAGCGCTCACAGAAAAAGGCACCCCTCAAACGAACAGCGTTGCAGGTGAGATGGCGACGGTCGCATGGTCATCCGACAGCAAAACGCTCTATTTTCAGGCGAGTTTGGGTGCCTCATTGTTTATCCGTGGAAGGGGTGGGATTGAGTTCTGCATCGACCGCGGATTGGGTGAATGCCGAAGGATCGAAATGTCATTCGATTCAACAACCACAGAAATGGTCGCGACTGAACAGGGAGCGCTTGTCATCGGGGCTCGAGATGCTCCATATCTGGGGATCTATGATTCGGCGAACAAAGTCCGATGGGAACACGGGTCACCGACCGCAAAGTTTCCGGGCATCCACACCTTGGGAGTAAATGAAGATGGTAATGACGTCGATTTTCGTTTCGAGCCGACACCATCTGTCGTCCGGTTCAGTGCGAACACTGAATCTATGTCCAATCATCCTGAAATGGTATGGTCGGACAACAGCAAGGCCATTTCGATCAACAATCAAGGCGAGGTACTTCTAGATCAGAAGGCTGCGCCGATGAGCTTCAGTGGAGAAGCTATTTCAGCTGCCCTGTTTCCAAATGGGGTCGACATTGCAGTAGGCACTCAAACAGGAGTCACTGCTATATCGAAGAGTGGAAAACGATTGTGGGTTCATTCTCTTGAAAACGCGGTGTCCGATGTTCAGGTGAGTGGTAATGGGAAAATAGTTGTGGCGGCAGTTCACGACGGAACGATCAGGTGGTTGCGGGCCGACGACGGTGTTGAACTGATGGCGCTGATGCCGATCTTAAGAGACAAGTCGACCGGGGCGACCGCGCACTATGTTGATGCGACTTCGCTCGACTGGGTAACTTGGACACCTGATGGCTTATATGCGTCAACGACCGATGCAAACGGTGTCATCCGATGGCTCGCGAATCAGAGCGGAACCGACCGAGTAATCAATGTGCCGGTTTCGAGCATACCGGAACTGCGACGCCCCGATGTGCTGAAGCGTCTAATCGGAACCCGAAATGTTGACTTGGCCCTTGGTCAAGCAGATCGCGCATTGATCGCGCAAAAGATTCAGATCGCTACCGGTGCCAGTTCACCACCTGGTGCGCGTCTTTACGCCCTCGCCGTGGGAATCAGCGACTATGGTCCATCCGCTTCTCGACTCAACCTGAAATATGCGGACAATGATGCCATCGAGTTTCTGGAGAAGCTTGACCGGAGCCAGGACAAAGGTGGCCTCTATTCGAAAGTCCAGCCCATGGTTTATCCGAACGACGTGGCCACTAAAGAAAACATTGTCCAGGCGCTCAACGTAATTGAAAGTCAAATGCGTTTGGGTGACGGACGCGACGTAATGATATTTTTTTACTCAGGTCACGGAGCGAGGATTGACGATCAACTGTTCCTTTTGCCATATGGGATCGATGCTTCGACATCTTCGAAAATCGAATCGACTGCGCTTCCGGCAGGCCAACTGCAGAGTAAATTGGCAAGCATCGCTCAGCATGGTTTCGTCTTGACTCTGTTGGATGCGTGCCGGTCCGGTTCAATGACAGGTGACGGAGCCAGTGTGAACCCTGATGCAAGTGCGCTTCAGCACCTCTTTTCTAACGACGGCGTGCAGATTTTGACATCCTCGTCGGGAACAGAAGATTCGATCGAGAAAGATGAATGGAAGCACGGCGCTTTCACCAAGGCAATGATCGACGTGCTTTCGGACCACCCGGAATACAGCGATATTACGGTTGGCGAACTGGCGAGTGAACTCTCGGAGCGGTTGGGTGAACTGACTGGGAATGCACAACACCTAGGGATGAACCCGGACTTTACTCATCTGTCCAGAGTCATCTTTAGAAATGGGAAGTGAGTGAACGCGCCCTCATCGAGGAAGTACTGCGCGTTCGATGAGCGGCTCCGGAGAAGTCAGTTTATGAGAAGTCGGGGTTGCTCCTGAATGATGATCAATCTGGAAGTTATGTCTTTGGATTAGTACCCAGAAACGCCGCAGTGTACAGAGGACTCAATCCGCTATGCTATTCGCAGTATGTGCGGTCGCTTCGCCAGGAAATCCACTCAGGAGGTTCTCGCCGACTGGTTTGGTGTCGAGCTTGAGGACATGCCGTGGTTCGCGCCCAGCTTGAACGTCGCACCCCAAAGCGTTCAGCCGGTCGTGCGTTTGAATCGTGACACCGGCAAGCGAGAGTTCGCGCTGATGCGTTGGGGCCTGGTGCCCGCGTGGGCGAAGGATGCGAAGTTCGGCTACGCCACGATCAACGCACGGGCGGAAGAGGCCGCATCGAAGCCTGCATACAGGGACGCGCTCAAGAAGAGGCGCTGCATGATACCCGCCGATGCCTTCTATGAGTGGGAGCGTCTTGATTCCAAGACGAAGCGGCCATTCGCATTTGGTCTCACGGGCGGCGATCCCTTTGCATTTGCCGGATTGTGGGAGAGTTGGCTGCCAAAGGACGGCGCACCGCTGGAGACTTTCACCATTCTCACGACCGACTCCAACGAGGTGGTGACCATCCACAACCGGATGCCTGTGATCCTGGAGCCGAAGGACTACGACCGTTGGCTTGACCCCGGTGATCCTGCCAGAGCGCCCGTGGACTTGCTCCGCCCGTTCCCGGGCGAGCTGATGCGAGCATGGAAGGTGAGCGACCGTGTGGGTAACGTGCGGAACAACGATCCAGAAATACTGGAGCCCGTGAGTTGAAGGAAGCCGATTCGAGCGAGAAGAGAATTTGCGGATTCTGAACTGCTCTCCGAATTGGTAGGTCACGGCCTCGGCGCGCCTTCGCAGCAACGCGTGGGGAACCGCTCGGCTTTAGTCGGGACATCATCGCTGGTGGGGTGCTGGTGCTGTTTCTTACATCTCTATTCTCTTCCCGTCCGGTCAGTTCGCCCGCGGTGTCATCAGTGGCTTCGAGCGTGCCCGTAGACGCCGATCATATCTAATAAACGGTGCGCTCCTGGCTCATGGTTCAGAGCGAACATTCGCTCCCAGAGTCCCGCACTCGCCAGCGTTACATGCCGTCCATGCTTCACAATCCCCCTGATATGTCGTGGCGTTATCTTCCGTTTATTCGACTTCCTCCAATGGTTCATCCTCTGGTGCGACCTGCCCCGATGTGCTTATCCGCATTCCTGCAAGCTCGGCTGTTGTTAGCCCCCAGAATTCGCCTGCAAGCTCATCGATTCTCTCTGCCGCCTCCGCCAATTCCTCCGCGTCGCCATCAATAGCAGCACGATGACTTCGGCGAGACTGTTCAGCCAGTTGTTGGTGCAACGATGTAGACGCGGAGAAACGCTCAATCTTGACGTACTTGAGAACATGAGTGCTGATCTGGATGTTAATCACGTAGGACTGAATAAAGAAGACCGCAGGGGAGGAATTCAATAGCGCAGCCAGATAGTGTGCCTCATCAGAGGAATTGCAAGCCACGGTGCTGAGTTTGTGGTCCACAATCGCCAGCGGCTGGGTACTTGAGTCCAGAACAGCGCACCTAAAGGAAGAGGTCTGTTCCCTCCAGACAACTTGATAACGTGCAAACGTGTAATTGCCCACGTTGTACATGCTCCAGTACGGCTGCCCGCTTGGTTCAAAATGCTGGCGGTAGTGCGCGCGATTGAGCATTGCCTCGTTGAATGTTTTGAAGTAGGCAAATGTCTTCGGGAACTCTCTTTTCAGACGACTTTCAACGATTGCCTTACCATCGTTCTCATTGTCATAGGGCATGACGATATGGAGTGACGGTTCTGCCTTCCACCGAGAAACATCACGTCCTCGAATCAGAGGCATAACTAGGAGCGACTCCACGGACGCTGTCGTCGAAGGAAATTTATTGCGTCCAATGTCGAAACAATTCTCAATCAACGAAGTTTGTGGACCGTGCTTGATAACCTTAACCCAAAACACTCCAGAAGCTCCTCCGCTATGCGCCCCAATTCGAGCCTGATAAGGCGACTTCCCTGCGATCTTAGGCATACCAGTGGCTACACCCCTAGGTGCAACAGACCATGCAGAAGTCTGGTCAGCCGAGACGGGAATGGCCTCCAACTCACTCGCTATCAAATCAGAAGGATCAATCTCCGCTGAGCGAGGATTTCTGCCATGCTTCGCGGGCAATGTGAACTTGGTGTACTTCACTGGATATTCAGTGGGGGTCTCAGATTTTACAAGAGCCGTGGACGCAGTGCGGTTTGTGGCTCCCTCGAATGGTTGAAAGCTCGAAAAGTCATCCACATCTACAACTCGAAAGTAAAGTCCGTTCGGTAAACGGAAGCGTCGAAATCCCTGGCCACCGCCTGAGGACTGAAAGAGGGTTTGTGTAATGACGAAGCCCAACCGGCCACCCGGAACAAGGTACATATCCCCGCTGACATAGGTCATCAGAACGCTGATGTCATCCATCCCTGCTCCCAAGCGCGCGGTTAGCCCTTGCTGAGTGAAGAGACCGTACCGCGTCCAAACTTCCACCATGCTTTGCCGGTATTCTTGCGGCAAATGTCGCCAGTTTATCCATGGCGGATTGCCAACGACGAAATCAACCTTTGGAATGAACAGCGGCGCAAACGCATTCTTGATGATGCGCGCCCAGACGCCATTCTTGTTCTCCCGATCCAGCTTGACCAATTCCGTATATAGCGCCGTGTGGAGAATCGTCTCCGAAATCGGCAACCCCTCGTCAATGCATCTATTTAAGAACTCTTGAGGAGCATAAGCATTGCTGACGCACTGTTCGAGCAACTCTGCATATCGGGCAACGTCTTCTGGCTTCGTTGCGATTTCAGTTGGGATAATGAACGTGGCGGCGGCGGTCTTCAGCTCTTTGGCAGTTCCTAGATGTCCCGCAAACAACCCTCCATGCTCAGAGGGAGTCATGATTGAATCGCACAGGTACACTGGGATTTCAATCTTATCCATGCTTCGGATGAGGTGCCGAATTGCGATGAGGTAATTCGTCCGGGCCGCCATGACCGCAAGCGGATTAAGCTCAAAGCCCACTACGTTGGATAGAATCTTCCTGCACAACTCCCCCTCGCCATATGGGCAGCTTTCTCGGCGTTCGTCATACCAGTGCAATACGCGATTTATCGCCATCACGAGAAAAGTACCGGACCCACAGGCCGGATCAAGAAGTCTTTTGTCGGGATCGCCAGCGTAATCGAGCTGACCGAGCAAATGCTCCGCCAACCAGTCGGGCGTGTAATACTCACCAAGATCGTGCCGCACGCTCTTCGGAAAGAGGCGCTGATACAGTTTCTTGAGCAGATCTCTACTCTCCGCTGGGTCTTCAAGGAGAGTTCCCGGATTATATTGGTCCAGAGCGTTGGCGAGAGCGCGAATAAGCTTTTCGACTGGCTCCGACCAGACCGAAATGTACCAGGCAAAGAGATCGCCCTCTAGAAAATTCGTAATGTTGAGATGCCGGAACACGCTACCGGCTTCTAGGTCTTGCATTTCTCGTTTGAGTTTGTTGCTCGTGGTTGCCTGCATGATCTTTCGCAGAGGAGTGGGCGTCGGATGGAATGACGCCACAATCTCTGAAGCAAGAAGCTTCATAAACAGGGCGTAATAAGTGTGGAGAGAGAACAGCAGATGAGCCGGTTTCAGTCCTTGTGCGGGTAGCTCGTAGAACTCTGCCAATTGTTGAATGGCTTCCGAGGGAGTATCCACGTCGTACCCACACACCTCGCCAAACAGTATGCGCCACTGGTTGAAAAATACGAGCGCTTTTGGATGCTCCACAACGAGCAAGGTCTCGTAAAAACTCTTAACACCAGTTCGCGCCAGCAAGGCATCCGAACCGAAGTCCTTGGCTAGCTCATCTGGGGAAAACGGCTTGCCCTTGGTGCCAAGGTTAAAGAGTGCCCAAAGAAACCGCTCTGTGGAGTGAGGTGATACTGGGACTGGGTCCTGAACGAACCATTTGTCATCTCTGAAGCGAATGAATACGAAGTACCTCCCGTCCAGACCAACACCGAACAGGGTATTCAGAGGTTGACCGTGTTGAGCACGCATATCGTAGAAGCGACTCTTGATTTGTTCGACAACCTTTTTTGTCCCAGGAGAGTCGGACTTTGGGCCGATTCGGGCACCTGGACTGCTGGGGTTTTTGTATTCGATAATTACTCGGTCATAGACACTATCAATGCGCCCGCTGGCCACAGTGAATTCATGCTTCCCCTCCAGTCGCACGCCTGACGCCTCTTCGATGAAGACGAGTTCTTTCTCCGAGGCGATCCGAATCTCCTCCTCCTTTGTGGCTTTGCCTGCCGCAATTCCAATTCGTTCAGAGTAGATTCGCGCCTTTTCGCTGATGAGTTCATCTAGTCGCATCGTGTTTTCGTCCATTCTGTCCCATTAGTGGGCCATTCAGAATCTCTTGAGGGTAAAGACATAGGCGTCTCTAGTTTAGTCTGTGCGCGCAGATGAGGCTGGTGGAGCAATTTGCAGGGGGCATTGAAATGGGATTGTGCGGCGCCACGCTCTTTGAGCGTGGTGGTCTTCCGCCGAGTGGCCAATTCAGCAAGCGAGAGTGGCATGGGGCATTCTTGATGAATCGAAAACTTCATTCTTGCAGAGTTGTCCCATATTTGCGAGTGACTGACGAGTTCCGCCAGATTCAAAGTCCAGATTTATGTTCACGGTTCAATATCGCCGCTAGCTGGCCCGCTTCTTGAGGTGCGCCGCACGGCGGCGCGCTCATGACCGTCGGGTGGGCCGAGAGAGCCGCTCCTGCCGGCTGGCAGGAGCCTCAAAAAGGGTGGGCAGACGGGCATAGATGAGCAGAAAAAAAGACGGAGCCATTCGGATTGGCTCCGCCAAGGTGCTGAATGGAATTACGCTGCTTTTGAGTTTTTCGCGGCTCTTGCCGGTGGCTTGGGTGCGGCCTTTTTCACGGTCTTGGCCTTGTCCTTGGCGGCGAACTCCTGCTTAACCTTCGCTGTGATTTCCTCGATGTCCACCTTGTAGAACTGAGCGGCATCGCGCAGAACCTTCGCGGTGTCGGTTTGGTTGTGCATTGACAGGAGGATGACCGTCTCCACGATGATGCGGCCAAGTTTGCTTTCCTCCGCTTTCGGAAGAAAGGCCGACAGTAGCTTTGCCGGGGCGTCGCCGTCCTTCGGCTTGCCGATACCGTGCTGCCGGATGAGGACGGCCAAACGCCGTTCGTCTAGCAGGGCGGTCAGCCTTCCCACTGCAAACAGCAGGTCGCGCTTCATCAACCGGACGGGGACGGCTTCGCCGATTGCCGTCAAGACGCGCAATCCGGTCGCCTGGGCAACCGCCTCTTCGCGGCGCTGTTTCTCCTGCTGCGCTTTGAAGGCAGCATCGGGTTGCGTTCGTTGCTGCTGTTTCTTGGGATGATGCACCGGGCATTCGGGGTTGGCGCACACCTTGCGGATTTCCCCCTTCTCGCTGCCCTCGGTGACGATGGCCTCGGCCACGTACCGGCACGTCTTGAACTCCGGCGCGTCGGCTTGGTTTTTCCGCTGCGGCTTATCCTGCCGGATTTCGACGTATTTGTTGCGGGGTATCGCGGCGCTGCCGTCCTTCGGCTGGCCGTAAGCCGTGCTGATCTGTACCAGCTTGGGCTTGGCGGCAACGGTCTGTTTCACGTGTGCATCAACCTTCGCGGCGTAGCAGTTCGGGTCAGAGCACGAATCTGGATGCGCTCCCCCCATGTCCGCGAAAAGCAAAATGTTGTGCCCCGTGCGCTTGGGGCATTCAAGGCAGGTACCGGCCTCTGGCACAAGCTGTGCGTCGTCCTTGGCGAAGGGCGCGAGTGCAAGCTCCAAGAGGATGTTGTGTTCGATCCATTCCCGGAGATTCCGCACAGGCAACAGAATACGCTTGGTCTTGTTACCGTTGCCATAGCTCTCCTGCCAGCAAGCGGCCAATGCTTCCTCCTGCTGGCCCGGCTGGAGCTTCGCCAGCAAAAGGGCATGGCCTACGCCGATCTCATCCTTGGCAAAGGCTTCGGCAACGGGCGCAGCAAGCTCGGTCAAGCGAATCCGGGAAGCCACGTACCCCGGATTCTTGCCAACCTTGGCTCCAATTTGCTCGATGCTGTACTTCGGCTCCTCAAGCCGCATCAACGCTGCGAAACCTTGCGCCTCGTCCAATGGATGAACGTCGCGGCGCTGGAGGTTTTCAACGATACTGGTCTCGATTGCTTGGGCATCAGTCAATTCGACGATGCGCACGGGCGCGGTTTCGAGTCCGGCGAGTTGCGCCGCGCGATAGCGACGGGCTCCGGCCACGATCTCGAAGTGATGGTCCACGGGACGCACGACAAGCGGTGCGAGAATGCCTTGCGTTTTGATTGACTCGGCCAGTTCGTTGAGCGCAGCTTCGTCAAAGCTGCGGCGTGGATTGTTGGCCGACTCGGTGAGTGAGTCAAGCGGCAAGTTGCGATATTCGGATTGAATGGATTGAACTGCGGTCGTCATGGGATTCTCCTTTTGTGGCTGTCGAGAGTGAATGTGTGGGCGGGCAACACTTGCCCGCCCGGTGAGTGGCGGGTTACGCCACCTCCGCAATGGCCTCGTTCTCCTCTGCGGCTTCGTCGGCGAGAATCGCGGCCAGAATCACAGAGGATGTGCGTTGGATAACTTTAAGGCTCTCGGCCAAAAGTGCGGCGTTGCCCGCATACATCTGGATGTAATCGCTCGATCCGGTTCCCATCTTCAAGCCCACGGCCTGACCTACGATGAAAGCCACGGCCTCTGCTTCGGTCTCGCGCACGGTCGCGGTGGTCATCGTGCGCCGCTCGGCCTTGTGCAAAAGTTCGTGCGTCGCTTCGTGTACCAGCGTGGTGAACTCCTCGGCCTTCGACTGGCCGGGAAGAATGGCAATCTTGCCGCCGTAGCTGACTCCCAGCGCGGGGGCAATCTTCTCGTTAAATTCCAGCTTGATGTTCTGCGCGGCAAGAAAGGCAATCATGCGGTCGCGGTGAGCGCCCACTTCGCCGGTGATGTTGTGCTCAAATTCCGGCAGGTCCGCGCCCTCGGTCTGGCCGATGTCAAAGACGTAAACAGCGCGGAAGCCAATCAGCATAGGCGCGGGCTTCGCTTCCTGATTCGCGCTCGGCTCCTGCTCTGCGGCGTCTCTCCTGCGCCGGTATCCGATCATTGGCGCAAGAATCTGGATACCCTTTTCGCCCTTCTTGACAAACCGCCCCAATTCATTCCATGAGCGGATGCCTGCTACTCTCGTTGCTGTCGGGCGCTGCCGCGCGATGGCGAGAATGTTGCCAAAGCTGTAATTGTGAAAGCGGGCCATTGCTTCGAGATACGCGGTCAATGTTTCGCTCTTACCTGCTTCAAGCTGCTGGAGCAAGTAATCCACGGCCTGCTTGATGAGTTGCTGTGTGGGATTCTCCCGCTGCGTGGTGCGCTGCTGATAGGGCGAATCGCTGATGCTGCGAAGCGCCGCATTTTTGCTGTGCGGCGCGGTGGTGCGGCTGTCGCCGTTGCTGTTGTTGTTGCTACTGAAATTCATGTTTTTGTTCTCCTTTTCCGCCGTAACCGGCTGAGCGTCTTTCTCACCCATGGCTGGGAAGCGCGAAGACGGTCGGCGGAAAAGTGACAAACGCAGCGCACGACGGTGGGAGTCCGGAGGAGAGGCGCGGCAAGTGACAAACACGTACCATCGTTTGGCGCGCAGCCGCGCTCCGAACGGATGGAGAAGGCCCGTTCAGCGCACGGTCAATGTGCGCTGGGCCGTCCACCTGAGGGTGCGTAGTGAGATGAAAGGAAACAACCTGCTACGGATTCATCGGCCCCGCCAGGGACGGAGATGGCAGGTTGTCTCGATGGGGCATCATTATTTGAATCGCTGAATCAGGGGTAGGCGTTGCGGACAGGATACAGGCCCGCATGGATGGGAAGCGTAGAACGCCAGTTTCACCGGCGGTCGCAGCGAGGGAAGGGCGCCAGCATCCTTCCCACGAAAGAATCGTTTATTGATCGCAGAGTTTAGTTAACCGCAAATCGAGATGCGTTCCGAACGAAAAGACTCGTCCTGTGCATGGCAGGATAGATCGTTGGACCGTTCACCTGTGGAAGCGAAGTGGAATCGAAGAAACAAGCTGATACGGATTCAGCGGTCCCGCCAGGGACGGAGAGGCTGGCTGCCTTTACAGAAGGTCTAAGGCGTTGAATCTATTGCAATACGGTATGGCATACGCAAAGCCGGCCTTCCGTTATCGATCGCTGAAAAGCACTTTTTGGGGTGCCAACCCCGTTGCCCAAGACAAAACGGCCGACGAAGCCGTGTAGAAACCATACAATTTAGGCTCAACTCAACCTTGAAAGCCAGCGTGTCCGAATTACACTTGAATCAAAGTTCCGAAGCTCCATAGTCTAAATTTCGCGAGGTGTAAATGCTCGATTCAGCAAGTGCGGTTTCAGACTTTTTCATCGATCGCTGCTCAGAAGACGGGCTACTGCTCTTCGCGGGCGCCGGAATTGGAAAGCGCGTGAACTTGCCCGATTGGAACCAATATGCCGAAAGGATTGCCGCGTTTGCCGAGAGATATGAACCAGAGATCGGCGCATTGATACGATCGCGCATACGGGCCCAAAGGTATCCCGAGGCATTCGCATTCCTTGACCAATGCGACAATCTCCCTCCGGCAGATAAGTTCAAAGCGCTCGCGCAACCTTTCGTCGATCCCGTGCCCAACCCTGATCCGCTTCTACCTTTGGTTAGGCTGCCATTTGAAGCAATCGTCACGACTAACTTTGACACAACCCTTATCAATGCGTACGCCAAAGCTCACGGCAGAGCTGCGCTGACTGCTGGCCCATCGGATACGCCTCTCAAAGAATGCCCCTTCATTACCGAATCGTACATCGCGAGAATCCACGGGAAGGTTGAATACCCGCCCTCAATGGTCTTGACAAGCAGCGCATACAGCACGTTGGAACAAGATGCCTCTTACATCGACTTCCTCAACTTCGCATTCACCCGTCGGCGCTGTCTATTTCTAGGATTTTCGTTCCTCGACCCTGCAATCTCCAATGTACTGGCTACCATCGCGAAGAAATCAATCGTCGCCGCTAAAACCCACCATGCACTTCTGCCGAGATCCGCGCCTGAAGCGCTTACACAAAAACTGGCCTCAGTCGGAGTGCGGGTAGAGTTATACAACGACGACAATTATCACGCAGTACTCTGGGAAGGGATCGCAAGAGCAGCGTCCACGCCAATCGAAACACAGGTAGATGCACCCGCGGTGGCCGTTGCTTATAACAGGACGAAGCATTTCGTCGCTATCTCATATGCAGTGGCACAACTCTCGCGTGACGAAGAGACTGCACTCAGCGATCTTGTCTTACAAGGAGTGGTTCTCTCCAGCATAGAAAGAACAGAAGCCACTGTGAGAGAAATCGCAACAGCCCTGAGGTCCGTTGTGCCTATGGAACCAGCGGAGGCGCAAATGGTAGTTGAGCGCCTCCTCAGCACACTTGAATCGCGCGGTATCGTTACACAAATTGAAGGAACGGAGCCACTTTGGAAAGCAGGCACTACTCGAATGGCACCGGCGGATCCAATAGATACGCTGCTCGTTTCTTTCGAGAGCCGGTTGCTCGTCCGGGAATCCATTGAACTGAAGCCAGAGTATCGCAAGAATGTTGCTGAAATGATTCGCTCGGTGCTTGTAGAGCGCGCTTGGGAATTGGCCCAAGAATTCATGACTCCCGCCTCCAACTTGGAGAAGGATGACCGGTCTTACATGGATCATCTCTTCTCCACAGCTAAAAAGAATTTTCCTACCCTTGCGAACGACAAATGTGAGGCGATTGTTAGAACCTTGATTAATCTGTTTTCTGAACCAAATCCTGAGCAAGAAGCGGTCCTGTCAGATCTCATCCGCTTATCATTTGGCGTGCAGGTCGTCACGACAACCGGCAGAAGCGCGCTTTATAACCTAGTGCTCCCGGAAAAACTGTATTTAGATTCGAATATCCTGATGCCGCTTGTGATAGCAGGACACCCGAGTTCGCGCGGTCTTAACTCCTCGTTACGAAAACTTCGTCAAACTTCCAAGTCTCTTTCAGTGATGATACCGGATGTTGTCCTGAACGAAGTAGTGTCGCACCTCAGTCTTGCTAAACTGGAGTTCAAAGAACTTGGGCTCGAAAAGTCTGCGGAAAGCCAACAATACTCAGATTATTTTGGTCCGACGGGAACCAATGCATTCATAGCCGCTTACCTCAATCGTCCCGACGACTCTTTGAGCCTACCCTTCGAGGAGTGGCTCAACAAAGTCGCACCGTATGGTACAGAATTTGAGCTTGCGAAATGGCTCCGACTCCGCGATTTAGTGGTACTAAACACAGCTCCCGGTTCACCTGTAGAACACCAAGAGTTAGGAGAAGTGGAAGCATCCCTTGATGCAGGTTACGATCAGGTAGAGTCCCGAACAGCGCCTGGAGCACGTAGAAAGCCTGACATATTGAAGGATCATGAAGCTCGGGTGCTCAAAAAGCTTAGAGATGACGTCCGCTCTGGCCAACGAAGCTACTTTGTCACCGACGACAAGAAACTTCGGGCTGCGGTTCAGATGGGCCGGAACTGGGAGATCGAAGAAAACATCGTCTCCCACCTTTCGTTGATCCAGTTGATTGATCTTACAGTCGGGCACCCAGCTGACCCAAACGTGCTGAATTCGATTGTTTGGTCCATGAGAACAGTGGACGACAAGATGTACCTTAGAAATTACCTGATATCGCGGATCGAAAAGCAATATGATGCTGCCATGCTACTCTCAATGCCTAGAATGCTAGATGCATTTGTCGATAGGGCAACGAAAGAAGCCAAACAAGAAGGTGTTGAGATTAAGCCGAATCGCGACATTAATAAGGGACGAACCACGCGCTTCGTGAAGCGTATCGAAAGCGAGTTCTATGAAGAAATGGCGAAAGAGGTGAGAAAAATAAAAGAACAGCTCCGATAGCTTGGCCTCGTGTGAGTGATCTCGGTTAAGCATGCAAACTAATTTTGCCTTCTTGGATCCCGCCGTTGTGATTCTTACGGGAAGATGAGTTTTGGTAAAAGCCCTTAGCTGCAGAATTCCTATGCGTCAATCAAGCAACCGCCATTTCCTGCTTGTCGGGCTCAATTTCCACCTTCGTGCGCAGCCGCACATTGAGCGCATCCAGTATCCGGATCGTGCGCTCCAGAGTGATGCCGAAGTATTCGTTGCGTTCGTCGCGCGAAACCTGTGATTCGTGAACGCCGAGCCGTTTGGCCAAATCGCGCTGCGAGATTCCCTGGGCAATGCGTAGCGAAATCAGCATCTGGCCGAGTCCCCGGAGGTTCTCTAACTCGTCGAACTCGCCCCGCTTCAGCCGCTCGTAGCTCTCCACTTCCTCTTTCAGTTGCAGGTGAAACGATTCGATTGGATCGATGACGCGCTTGATCTCGTCGTCAGACAAACCGGTGGCGTTGAGCCGGTCCCGATGCTCGGCGAGCCGGCAGCGTTCTTCCTCAAGACGAGTGGTTGCGAGTTGGTATTCAGCTTCGTTGCGAATCATGACGGTCCCCCATATTTGATCTTCACTATGCCTCGCGGCTTGCCGTCCCGGCGCGACTGGCGGAAGGCGGAAGGAAACTCAAGTTCGTGGCCGAACTTGTCGCGGATGCCGCTGCCGAGGCCAAGTCCGGGCACGTGCGGATAAAGTTCAACCCGATAGCGATGCCACATAGGAAGCTGGCGCTTGGGATAGCCACGGTAGGGTCTGCGCGAGGCCGGGTCCCAGGTCCATACCTTGTACGGGTCGAGGCGATTGAGTTGTTGCGCCAGATCTCCGGATGCGAGCTGCATCAGGTCGCAAACGAAGTATCCGTCAATGTCGTTGGGATGGTCCTTG
>Ga0187851_10000128_pt1 | contig 77418 bp, 77 predicted proteins | sample June2016WEW_6_10_FD_132997 | JGI IMG/M metagenome (GOLD analysis project Ga0187851, IMG submission 132997) | Peatland microbial communities from SPRUCE experiment site at the Marcell Experimental Forest, Minnesota, USA - June2016WEW_6_10 | ecosystem: Environmental > Terrestrial > Soil >... | reverse complement strand
TAATTATGAATTGAGTAGAGATTACCCACATAAAGGATATTTTCATGATGGTATGGTCGTAGCCATAGAATTAAAATTCATTAGAATAGCAGATGAACCAAAAATCAAAAGAAGAGCAAAAGAAGATTATCTAAAAATTATTAAATATTTAAAAGAAGCCAAAGAATATTTGATAAATAATGGGCGGTATCATAATGTGACAACTGATGAAATACTCTTTATAACTTTGGTAGTCTGTAAGACTAAAGATATTTATGAAATTGCTAAGAAACAATTATCAGACATTATTTGCAAGGTACAATGTCCGGATAATATAATTCCCATGGTTCTTTACTCTGATGAAATAAAAATTATGAGTGGTAGTATTAAATAAAAACACAAACAAAACATATCCTCTGGCTCAACTCGGACTGGAAAAAGTTATCGCTTTTACCGCCTGCTTAGCCAGTGCGTTAAATCATGTTACACCTTATTATATCATACCGAGTCGCAGTCAGAAGTATACCGCGACGGTGAGGAAGAGGCGACGCAGTCGTATAGTACCATACGTCGAGGAGCTGATGACGAAGCCAACAAAGGTAGACGATTGACTGCGACTTGGTATCATATCAGCGCCAGGCTGTCGGCTATGGCCATGCCCGCGCGGGTAGGGCGAAGAAAGCCTTTCTTTAATTCCACAAGTTTATTTTTAATTAACTCATCAATGATTTTTCTCTTTTCGGCAAGCAAATCAACGCCGTATTTTGTTTTGTAGCTTTTTAAATCAATTCCTTCTTTTGTGCGAAGGCCAAGAAATAAAGCTTCCAGTTGCATTTGTTCGGATGAAAGTGTTTCCGTTTCTTCAACCGGTGTTTTACCTAGAGAAATCTCATTTAAATACGTTTTAACAGCGGCTTTGTTCCAGAAGCGTTTGTTCTCCAGAAAAGAATTGGCGGCAGGTCCAAGGCCCAGATAGGGTGTTTGCTGCCAGTATTTCTGATTATGACGCGATTTAAATTTGTCACTGCGTGCAAAGTTGGAAACTTCATACTGCATATAACCGGCATTTTCCAACTCTTCAGCGGTTGTTAAAAATAATTTCAGTTCCGTTTTTTCATCAGGTAGCTGCCAGCCCTCTGAAGAATATTTTTTATAGAGAGGTGTTTTGTCGCCAAGCGATAGCTGATAGCAGGAGATATGTTCCGGTTTGTAAGAAACGGCTTTCTGCAAATTATTGATCCATGATTTAATGCCCTGGCCGTGAATTCCGTAAATCAAGTCTATTCCCAGATTGTCGAATCCGGCTGCTCTTGCCGCGTCTATCGCGGCAATTGCTTCGGCAGATGAATGCCTCCGTCCCAGAAGTCTTAAAATTTTATCATCGAATGATTGAATGCCGATGTTCAAACGGTTAATTCCCGATTTGCGCAACGCCTGGAAATAATCAAACGACACATCGCCGGGATTGACTTCCATAGTAATTTCGGCCTTACGGTCGATATCAAAATATTTATTTACTGTAGAAATGATATCGTCAATCTGCACAGCGGAAAGCAGGGAAGGGGTACCGCCGCCGATATAGATAGTGTCAAACGATGAAAAAATATTCCGGCAATATTTTATTTCTTTTTTTAACGCCGCAATATATTCGCGAATAAGATCGACTGATTTGATCGAGTAAAAGCTGCAATAGCCGCATTTGCTGAGGCAAAAGGGAATGTGAATATATAATCCTGCCCGCTCATTATTCATAAAATATTATTTCCATTTTAAGCAGTTTCTGATTAAGCAGTTATTATAGGCTGCTCAAAAATGCTCAGATGCAAGGCGTGCAAGAAGCGGGGCGCGAGGCGTATGCGGTTATACGTTGAGCGACGCGGTTTGCAGCACAACGCAGCAGGTGAGTATTTTTCAGTAGCCGAAATCTAATCGGTGTCGGATTTCAGGACTGCTAGGAAAGCACTCTGCGGAATGCTCACGTTGCCAATCATCTTCATGCGCTTCTTTCCGGCTTTTTGTTTTTCGAGCAGTTTTCTTTTCCGTGAAATATCACCACCGTAACATTTTGCAATTACATCCTTGCGGAAAGCGCTGATGGTGCTGCGGGCGATGATTTCTCCGCCGATTGCCCCCTGAATGGCAATTTTAAACATCTGGCGCGGTATTTCTTCTTTAAGACGGTCGCAGGCAAGCAGGGCACGGGATCGGGCGCGTTCGCGATGAACTATCTGGGAAAGGGCGTCAACCTTTTCGCCATTGACGAGAATATCCATCAAAACCAGATTGCTTTCACGATAATCTATAATATCGTAGTCAAATGAACCATAACCCTGAGTGACTGATTTAAAGCGGTCATAAAAATCATAGATGACTTCGGCCAGGGGCATTTCGTAAGATAACTCGACTCGTCCGGGGCCTGTATAATTCATGTTGGAATTAACGCCGCGCTTTTCCATGCAAAGCTTCATTACCGCTCCCAGATAACGCTCGGGAAGCATCATGGCGGCCCGGATGTAGGGTTCCTCCCCCATATCAATTGACGCGGGATCGGGATAATGCGAGGGATTATCCACATAGATTGCTTTTTTATCGTTGAGCGTGAACCGGTAACGCACGCTGGGTACGGAAAGAATGATTGAAAGATCAAATTCCCTCTCCAGGCGTTCCTGTACAATATCCAGATGCAGCAGGCCTAAAAAGCCGCAGCGGAAGCCCTGTCCCAGAGCGGCTGAAGAATCCTTTTCAAAGACAAAAGAAGCATCGTTGAGCTTGTATTTTTCCAACGAATCGGCCAGATCCTGATAATCATCGGAAGCAATGGGATAGATGGAGGCAAAGACGACAGGCTTCACTTCCTTGAATCCGGGCAGCGGCTGGCTGCATGGCCTGTCCTGCAGTGTAATCGTATCGCCGGTTCGTACATCAGCCACGGTTTTTACGCCAGCGATTATGTAGCCGACCTCGCCTGCGGAGAGCTTTTCCCGTTTAGTTCGGGTGAGCAGAAAATGACCGACTTCTTCGACCTTATAAGTTGTCCCGTTGTACATGAATTTGATGATATCTCCTGCTTTAACGGTTCCTTCAAAAACGCGACAATGAATTATCGTGCCGCGGAAAGAATCATATTTGGCGTCAAATATCAAAGCGGCAAGCGGATTGGCAGTATCGCCTTTGGGCGGAGGAATACGCTCTACAATGGCTTCCAGGATCTCTTCAATGCCGATTCCTTCCTTGGCCGAGCACTTGATATGCGTAAAGGGATCCAGTCCCAGTTCCGAATCTATTTCTTCCAGCACGCGATCAACATCGGCGGAGGGGAGGTCTATTTTGTTAATAATCGGGATAATCTCCAGATTATGATCGAGCGCCAGATAAAGATTGGCCAGAGTCTGCGCCTGCACGCCCTGCGCAGCGTCAATCAATAAGAGGACGCCTTCGCAGGATGCAAGAGAGCGGGATACTTCATAGGAAAAATCAACATGGCCCGGCGTGTCGATCAGGTTGAGAATGTAATCATTGCCATTTTTGGCATGATAGGGCAGGGAAATGGCATTGCTTTTGATAGTGATGCCGCGTTCCCGCTCAATATCCATATTATCAAGAATCTGATCCTGAAAATTCCTTTCATTGCAGACACCTGTGAATTGAATCAAACGGTCGGCAAGTGTGGATTTCCCATGATCAATATGGGCTATTATGCTGAAGTTTCTTATGTTTTCCATAACACTTTGTTAAAAAAAGCCCTCCAATGGTTCGGGGGGCTTTTATATTAAATATTTTCCGATCAATTAAGTCAGCTTCTTTAAAAGTTCTTCCGTTACTTCTTTGACGCCTACGCTGCCATCGACAGCAATGACTTTGGTTCTGTCTTTGAAAAAGTTGACCGCGGCCAGTGTGCCGGTTTTGGTGTCATAGTAAATGCCATGACGTTTATCAATTGCCGCAGCATCCTGATCATCGGCGCGTGTGGCCAGATCTTCACAACCGCAGACGCGGCAAACAAGCTTGCCAGCCTTTTCCGCCGGTTTGATGGCGTCGATGAAAATATTGTTGGGATGGTTGTTGTCCATTTTGCAAAGTCTGCGTCCCATGATGCGCTTCTTGGCTGTTTCGCGGTCCAGATTTATTTCGATGACATAATCAAGCTGAATCTTCTCTTTCTGCAGGGCAGCCCAGAGAGCTTCAGCCTGCGCCAGATTGCGGGGGAAGCCGTCCAGAAGCCAGCCTTTTTTGCAGTCGTCTTCTTTGATGCGGTCCAGAATCATGGGGATGGTAATATCGTCAGGGACGAGTTCGCCGCGGTCGATAAATGCTTTTGCTTTTTCTCCAAGAGGGGTTTTTTTCGAAATATTCTGACGGAAAATAACACCTGTCTCAATATGGGGCACGCCATATTTTTTCTGCACGATTGCGCCTTGGGTTCCTTTGCCACTGCCATTGGGGCCAAAAATTAAAATATTCACTTTGTGAGACTCCTTTCTTAAAAAATTAAAGTAGCCGTCTTATAATGTATTATGTAAGTTTTCGCAATATAAAAGAAGAAACTGTTGACCGGGGGCGCGTTCACGCAGGGAAGGCGAAATCATGATCAAAAATGTTCCCTGCCGGTAAAAGCTAAAAATGCTTGTACGAAACGCTCATCTGCTGCGTTGCGCTGCAAACAGCGCTGCAAAACGCATAACAAATACGTACCGCGGTTCGGTTCTTGCGCGTCTCGCATCTGAATATTTTCGAACAGTTTCCAAACATGTGGTTTTTCAATAACCACATGTTTCCCCTGAAATAAAAACTCTTTTAATGACAGGAACAGCCCGGAGAACAGGAAGTTGAGGAACATGATGAACAATTTGACTTTCCGCCTGCAAATACGGACAATACTTTTTGAGGTTTTTTTGTTCCGCATTTAGGGCAGGAAAGCATTTTTTCTTCCGATGGTGAAAAAATCAAACTTTCAAAGATATTTTTACATTTTTTACATCTAAATTCATATATGGGCATCTTAAATTATCCTTATTTATAAAGCTTAATCATAAAATATGCAGGAATTTGGCAATGTCAAGCCGTTATAATAATATTTGTCTTTCTATAGCTTTGGTTCACTGCTTAAGTTTTTCTACTGGTTTCTGCTTTCCGCCGGTTTCTAATTCTTTAATTGCCTGATTAATGGCAATGCTTCGTTGGGAATCCTTGGGGAAATAATTGAGTGCTTCTCTAAAATGAAACAGAGCGCTTTCCTTCTTTTTATCTTTTTTGAAATGCAGACCAAAATAGTAGTGTGATTCACCCTGATTGTTAAGTTTGCCGTAAGCCATAGCGATCTGATAATTTAGATCATAATCATTCGTTGATCTGTTTTCCAGTTTTAAAAAATAATCCAAAGCTTTTTGATAATTCCCTGAATCAAGATATGTTTTTCCTAAGGCAAAAGTAACATCGCTGTCATTCGCGTTTAAACTGGCAGCCCGCAGAAGATAGTCTTGCGCAAGATATGACTCTCCCATTTTTACATAAATCAAGCCGATATTTTTCAAAACATCTTCATCTCGCGGTGATAAGCTTAACGCTTTGAGATAGTGTTTGAGGGCGGAGTTTGTTTGGCCGAGTTGATCTTCAACTAGAGCCAGAAAGTAGAGCAGATCAACATCATCAGGATCCTTCTTTAAAGACTCTGTCAGTTCGTTATATTTATTGTTCAGCTGATCCTGGTCCAATGTAATAAGGGCCTGCATTCTGCTGAAATTACCGAATATTTTCATTTCCCCTTTTTGATGATATTGCGTTGAAATCAAACTATCTATATAAAAAATACGAACATCTGTGCCCGGATGCGTTTGCAGATAAGAAGGCATGGATTTTGAGTAATACTCATACCTTTTCAGTATCCTGAGAAAGTCAGACATTGCTGCCGGATGATAGCCTGCGGCGACAAGATAACCTAAACCTAAACGGTCCGCTTCTTCTTCATGTTCGCGTGAAAATTTTAACGATAGGCTGCTGGCGCCGGCAACAGATAAGGCAGCAATAGCGGCAGTCGCTTCACCACCGCCTCCGAGGAAAGCTCCGGCAATAATAGCGGCTAATGTGGCAACGTTTAATTTTTTGGACTTTTCAATCATATCGGCAACGTGGCGGCCATTGGCATGGCCGAGTTCGTGAGCAATAACCGCCGCCAGTTCGGCTTCATTTTCCGCTGCTGATATTAGCCCTTTATTTATATAAACATAACCGCCCGGCGTGTTAAAAGCGTTTATCGCATTGCTGTCAATGATAACAAAATGAAACTCAAAAGGAACTTTGTTGGCTTGCGCCTGAATTAAATTGCCGATTTTGGTTACGTAGCCGTTAAGAACTTCATTTTTGAGGATAAGGTGATGTTGTTCCATTTGATCATAAAATTCCCTGCCGAGCTTTCTTTCATCTTCAATAGTGAAGTCGGCAAGACAAGGGCTTGCCCGAAACAATAAAATGAATAATATAACAACAAAATAAATATATTGATTTTGAGTAAATTTACGCATAAGCAGTTCTAAAATTACATAATTTGCGCGTATATTACATTTTTTATAATTTTAAGACAAGTTTTCATTTATTGGAACAAATTTCAAAATATTGATGGAGAATATCGTTAATATGAAGAAAAATCTTGTTATAACCATAGACGGACCGGCAGGCGCCGGCAAAAGCACGGTAAGCAAAATATTGGCAAAGAAGCTGAACTATATTTATCTGGATACAGGCGCCCTTTATCGGGCTATGGCTTATAAAGCGCTCAAACTTAAAATATCGTCCGACGACGTTTCTGCTTTAGCTGATTTGTGTTCCAATACCACAGTAATCCTGAAAAATAACGGCGGCCAAATGAAAGTGTATGTAGACGGCGAGAATGTTGAAGATAAAATCCGTACAGAGGAAGTAGGTTTGGCTGCTTCCAAAATATCTTCTTTTGCAGTGGTGCGTGAAAAGTTACTTAATCTGCAAAGAGAAGCAGGCATTCAAGGCGGCATTGTTGCCGAAGGCAGAGATATGGGATCGGTCGTTTTTCCCCACGCGGATTATAAATTTTATCTTGATGCCAAATTAGAAGAAAGAATAAAAAGAAGGCACAAAGAGCTTTCAGTTAAAGATGTATCGGTAAAATATAAATCAATACAAGAAGATATGCTCACAAGGGATAAACAGGATAAGCAGCGTGAACTGGCCCCCCTCAAAGCGCCTGATGGGGCAATAATAATTGATTCGGATAACTTATCCGTTGAAAAGGTTGTGGATAAAATCATCTTTTATATTAAATAAATAAATTGAAAATAAACCTTATAAAATATACTGGATTTTATGTTGATATTTAATATTGTGTGTGTTAAATTTTAAAAATTACAGAGTTTCATAAAAAATAGGGGGTATTAGTTTAATGGTTAACAATAACAACAAAAACTTAACAAATGAAAAGGGGGTTGACGCTGACTCTTCGACGAAAAATCAATCATCCCATGTTAAAGAAGAAGAAATGGATTTTAAAGAACTTTACGAACAAAGCCTTAACCAGATTCAATATGGAGATATAACAACAGGTAAGGTTGTCCAGATTAAAGACGACAGAGTGATGGTTGATGTAGGCTGGAAAACCGAAGGCTTTATTCCAATAGGAGAGCTGAAAGACGCACGTGGAAACATTAATATTTCCGTTGGCGATGAAATAGACGTATTTGTTGATAAGAGAGATTCGGAAGGGAACCTTGTTTTATCAAGAGATAAGGCTTCCAAGGTCAAAATATGGGATGAAATAAAAGCTGCTTGTGAGAATGATACACTGGTTGAAGGTGTTGTTATAGAAAAAATCAAGGGAGGTCTTTCCGTTGATATTGGTATAATCGCTTTCCTTCCCGGGTCCCAGGTAGATATTCGCCCGATTAAAGATCTGGATAAATTCGTCGGACAAACCCTGGATTTCAAAGTTTTAAAATATGATCGTAAGCGTAATAATGTGGTCTTGTCGCGCCGTTCGATTGTTGCTACGGAAAGAGAAGCTGAGAAGAAAGATATCTTAAAATCTTTACAGGAAGGTAATATTGTAGAAGGTGTAATCAAAAACATCACTGATTACGGTATTTTTATTGATTTGGGAGGCGTTGACGGACTTCTTCACGTCACCGATATCTCCTGGGGTAGAATTGCCAAACCTTCAGAAAATTTCCATAAAGGTGACAAGATTACTACAAAAGTTCTTTCTTTTGATTCTGAGAAAGAAAGAGTTTCTTTAGGTCTGAAACAATTAAATGATAATCCATGGGAGCAAATAACAGATAGATATCCTGTCGGCTCGACGGTCAAAGGCAAGGTTGTAAACTTGACTGACTATGGTGTTTTTGTGGAACTGGAGTCAGGAGTTGAGGGCCTTGTACATATATCGGAAATGTACTGGACGAGAGAAATAAAGCATCCGTCAAAAGTATTGAACGTTGGTGAAGAGATAGAGGTTATGGTTTTGGAAGTAAATCCGCAAACCAAGCGGGTTTCGTTGAGTTTAAAACAGACAACGCCGAATCCCTGGGAAAAGCTGAAAGAAAAATATCCGGTTGGCGCCGTTGTTAAAGGCATTGTCCGGAATATTACCAATTTCGGAGTTTTTGTAGGAATTGAAGAGAAAATTGACGGATTAATTCACGTATCTGATATTTCATGGAAGCATAGGGTAAATCATCCTTCCGAATATTTTAAGAAAGGTCAGGAAGTTGAGGCAGTCGTTCTGAATGTTGATGTGGAAAATGAGAAATTCTCTCTTGGTATAAAACAAATCGAAAAGAATCCCTGGGATGAGTTATCCGAAAAATATGCTCCCGGCAGTGTCGTGACCGGTAAAATAAAGAACTTTACAGATTTTGGAATTTTTGTGGAAATTGAAGAAGGAATCGAAGGGCTTGTTCACATTTCCGAAATAAGTCAAAAGCGCGTAAAGACTTCTTCGGAACTTTATTCTGTGGGAGATACCGTATCTGCCGTGGTTAAGAGTATTGATCCTAAAACCAAGAAAATCAGATTAAGCATAAAGGAACTGGAAGCTCCTGCGCCGACTCCTGCGTCTAATCAGTATATCAATAATACGGAAAATGTAGGATCTAACCTAAGTCATGCTTTGGCGGACGTGAAGATTAACAGTCAGGAAAAAGGCGAATAAAATATGAGAAAACATCCCGTGTTTTTTGGAATGTTGATACTTCTGGTTCTTGTTTTTGTGTTTTATTTTGCTTTTTATAGAGCTGGTTTGTATTCCGGTAAAAATAAAGGTTTTTCCTTAAGGGATAAAATTGGAGTTGTCAGTGTCGAGGGAGTAATTAACGATTCCATGGACATTACCGACCAATTGGATGAGTTTGCCAAAGATGATTCTATTGTTGCCGTAGTTTTACGGGTGGATTCACCCGGCGGGGGCGTAGCCGTTTCTCAGGAAATTTACGATGCCGTAGTGGAATTGAGAAAAACGAAAAAGGTCGTTGCCTCTATGGGGTCCGTCGCCGCTTCCGGCGGTTTACTTGTGGCTTGCGGCGCGGATAAAATTGTCGCTAATCCCGGCACCATTACAGGCAGTATCTCGGCAATCATGCAATTTGCCAATTTCGAAGAACTGCTCAAGAAAATCGGATTGAAATCTTCAGTAGTAAAAAGCGGTCAGTATAAGGATATCGGCTCTCCTTTGAGAGATATGACTCCTGAGGAGAAAGTAATTCTTCAGGACCTGGTAGATGACATTTACAATCAGTTTGTTGATGTGATAGTGCGGGAACGGAAGCTTCCCCGGGAAAAGGTTATCGCGATTGCCGATGGCCGCGTCTTTTCCGGCCGTAAAGCCAAAGAGCTGGGATTGGTAGATTATCTTGGCGATATGACGTCTGCGGCTAAATTGGCGAGTAAATTAGCGGGAAAAGACGGCAAATATGATCTGGTTTACCCGGCTAAAAAACGGACATCTTTTTTTGATTATTTCCTGGAAAGCGCGGCAACCCACATAAGCAATTCCTTGAAGGAAAAAATAGAAAGTAAAAGCGGTATAAGTTATTTATATTATCCTGCCAGATAAGAGACAGGCAATTCCTTGAAGGAATAATTAGAAAGTAAAAACGACATAAGTTATTTATACTGTTCTGTCAGATAAGAGAGGGGAATTATTGTGACAAAAAACGATTTAATTAAAAAATTGCAGGAAGAGTTAAAAACTTATTCGCTTAAAGATGTAACTTATGCCGTGGATATAATATTTGATTCGATGACTGACGCGATAAAGCGCGGAGAACGTATTGAATTAAGGGGTTTCGGCAGTTTTGTGGTCAGAGAAAGAAAACCGCGAATGGGACGAAATCCGAAATCCGGAGCCGAAGTGAAACTGAAGGAAAGAAAAGTGCCATTTTTTAAAACCGGCAAAGAACTTCGCGTAATGGTAGATAATAAAAAATGAGTTATCAGACGTTAATTGTTGAAAAGAAAAATGAGTACGCTGTCGTTAAATTAAACCGTCCTCATGAGATGAACGCCATTTCCAAGGAGATGCGGCAGGACCTGTACACTGTTTTTGTCGATTTGGAGATTGATCCTGAAGTTAAGGCAATCGTTCTTACCGGCGGAGAATATGTTTTTTCAGCCGGTATGGATATAAAAGAAATGTCCAGCCTGCCTAATGAGGAAAGCGATGAATTTCTCAAATCGATGATCAAATATCTGAAAAAGATTTATTCCTGCAAAAAACCGGTAATCGCCGCGGTCGGCGGGATTGCTTTGGGCGGCGGTTTTAATCTGGTTACGATTTGCGATCTTGTAGTAGCGTCTGAAAGCGCTATATTCTGCCATCCTGAATTGAAGTTCGGATTTAATCCATTCATTTATCCGCTGAGTCAAATTGTCGGCATAGCAAAAGCAAAAGAAATAGTTATGCTGGGCGAGCCCATCGGAGCCAATGAAGCATTGAATATAGGTTTGATTAACAAGGTAGAGCCGCCGGAAAAGTTTATGGAAGTGGCGGAACAAATGGCGCAGAAACTATCAGGTTATTCTTCGAAGGCTTTCGAAGAATTGAAAAATCTGTGCTCCATAGTTCCACGCATGGACAAAATGGCCGCTATGGATATAGAATCGTCTATATGCGCCCTGCTGTTTGCCAGAGATGAACGCAAAATTCAAATGAATAAGATGTTGACTGAAAAATCACGCAAGAAGAAGTGAGATTATTCTGCCGGCGTCTCCAAAAAACGTCACGATAAATTACTATAAACTATCCCAATCATTTCCCGGAGCTGCAAAATCTTTAAGCTGATCTCTTCTTTTTTTATGCTGAAGTTTCTTTAACGCTTTGGCTTCAATCTGCCGGATTCTTTCGCGCGTAACTCCCATCATGTCGCCAACTTCTTCAAGGGTAAACGGTCCGTAATTACAGGCGACCCAGGTACAGTTCAGAAAAGCCTCGTTTTTTAAGCGCCATTCACAGGTGGTATCGGTGCATATTTCGCCGATAAGAACATTCTTTTTTTTGCATTTATATCTGTTAATCATGGAGAAATCTCCTTTGTTACATTTGAATATAATAATTTATTTTTGGAAATCAAGTGAAATATAAAAAAACATTTTATTTCGTATAGATAGAGAAAAATCATAAAGAGAACTTTCTTTTATTTTCAAAAACTGATCTTCTCTTTGGGTCTTCTTTCCGGAACATATTGATGTTTAATACTGCCTTCATTCCATTGGGAAGAAACATATAAACTACAATAACAACTGCCGTATTCTTTGACATCATCCGGCCGATACCGGCAGGGGCATAAAATATCGGCATCTTTTTCGCGGTTGCCAGACGCCAGACGGCAGGGACAGGACATATAACCGTATCGGTCTTTATTGACTAAAAGATCGCTTAAGATGCTCAGAACCCAATCTTTGTCTTTATTGAAGAAATATCCCTTGGGCTCCTGAACCTTTTTCATCATTTCATAAAGTTCATCAGGAGTCATTAGATGCCCAGGGCCTCTCTTATATCGTCCTCCCGGAAACCGATAATAATAGTGTTGCCGATGATAATGGTCGGGAAAGAACGATTGGGATTATATTGTTCCACTTCTTGAAGAATCCTCTGCCTGTCTTCACCCTGAAGCAAATCAACGTCAATATAATCAAAATTAATGCCGTTATCGTGCAAGAATTTTTTTGTCGCTTTGCAATGACTGCACGTGCTCAATGTGTACATCTTAACTTTATCGGCCATGTTCAACTCCTCAACATTTTAGTATCCTTATTTAACCGGATTTTTAAAAAATCACAACAGGTTATTTGGGAGCGCAAAAATCAGCCGGCTTGCAGTGACACGCTTGCCTGGTTAAAAACTCAATTTTAAATATAAAAATATGTAATTATTTACAACCTGCATTGGGTAAAATAATAATTGTTATATGCGTCGGATTGCCAGGGCGAGAAATCCCTCCAGTGGAGAAAGGGATATCTGGGCAACACTCTGTTAAGTCTCATTGTTTAAATTAAAAACTAACAACAATTTCGTCGTAACTTTTTCTCCATTTAGCCGGGGAAAGGGTTTTGGTTTTATCGAAATGGCCGATTGCCAGCAAGAGCGGAATCCAAAACCGCTCCGATATATTAAAAGCTTTCCTTACGCCATCGATATCGAATCCGTCCATCGGATGAGAATCCAGTCCGGCGTCTTTTGCGGCAAGCATAAGCGACATGGCAAAAAAACCGGCATTTTTGCAGGCAAAGGCCAAATTTCTTTCAGTCGAAACACCATAGAGCGAATTTGCCGCGTTGATAAACCAGTCGTACTGCTCCTGTTTCATGCTGCCGGCTTTAACCGATTCGGCAAAGTCTTTCTCGAAACCGGTATTGCCTTTTTTAAATCCTTCACGATCGCCCAGTACAATCAGGACAATCGGCGCATCGGTTATTTTGGGCTGATCCCAGGCGACTTTTCGAAGCTTTCCTTTCTTTTCTTTATCTCTTACAACGATTAAGTTCCAAGGCTGAAGGTTAAATCCCGATGGCGCCAGCGCCGCGGTTTCTATTATTTCCCTTAGCTGTGCCGGGGTTACATCTTTTGTCGGATCAAAAAAATTTATGGCTCGTCTTTGTTTCATTGCGTCTTTGAATTCCATAAAAATTCCTCCATTAACAATACGGTTTGTTTTTCCACTAAGTTAATAATCATTCCTGATTTGTCAAAATTCATTTTTCTTCATGCCCGCGGGTTAGGTAAAAAGTTGCCAGGTCGAAAAATATGGTCATACGCCTTTGCAGTTCGAAAGTCATGAAAAGATCAAGATTTTTTTGCAGGACATCCTGCGCCAGCGCGAAAGTCCAGATGTGCTTGCGAATAAGGCTAAGAGCGCTAAGCGCCTCACTGATTTTAAAGCCGGATTTCTTTCTTTCCCTGCCCAGTCTGGTATAAAAACTCTTAATTTTGCTGCTATCATCGACACCGCCCATCCACAGAGTCAAATGTGAAAGAATCCTGTCGCAGATGTTATACAGCACCGGTCGTTCCACTTTATGGTATTCAACGGTGGAAGGATTTACGACGACATCTTCCAGCCATTGCTCGATAATCTCTTCTTTGTTTTTAATGATGACATTGACCAGACGGCGAGTTAAGGAATTTTTTGCCAAAGCGGCCGGAAGCTTTTTTTTATCATCCGTTTGCTCAATTGAATCAAATATCGCCCAGAAATCTCTTCTGCTTTTAATATACGCATCCAGCGCTCGTTTATTGGAGCGGAAGGCAAGAGGGGGCAGTTTACTCACCGGCCAAAACCGTGCCTGCGTGCAGTCGTCTCCGGCGCAGAGTTTTCCGCCGCTTTGTTCAACGACAAAAGTCAAAAAAATCAGATCTCCGTAAAAGCGGCTTTTGTAAGAATCTACATCCTGTAACTTTATAATTTTGCCCTTAATCCCTGTTTCTTCTTCCAATTCGCGCAGGGCCGCTTCTTCTATGCTTTCTCCGGCTTCGGCAAAGCCGGATGGCAAACACCAGAGTCCTTTTGAGGGTGGTCTGCCGCGCTTGACTAAAAGTATCCGGCGTGAAGATTCAAGGATCGCGGAAACCACAGGCAGAGGATTTTCATAAAAATAAGAATTACAGGAAGGGCAGAAGTCCCGCCGGACATTATCTTCGTGTTTCTTGATGGTTGTCCCGCCGCAATAAAGACAAAACTGACGTTTCTTTTTCATGAAGTTTCCTCCGGAATTAAGGCATGCGAGCAAATAAAAATCCTGTCGTCCTTACATATGGTGACTAAATTATTTTTCACTGCCGTATCCCGCAGTTCAAGGAGAAGTTGATTAATGATTGTTTTATTGCTGGCATCGGTTCTCGTCAGGAAAAAAGATTTCTTAAATTGAAAGTAATCCAGAAATTGGTCAATTTCATGAGGTTTAAAAATCAGTGTATTTTTAAAATCAATTGCCTTTATCCGGCTGAAAAACGGACGAAGAAGCGTCTCACCGTTTTCCGCGGAAAACTGGTCGAAAATAATTTCTATTGGCAGGAATTGATTTTCATCGGTTAAATTATTTTGATTAAGGATTTTTTTGATGATGCTTATAATTTCCCGCATATCCTCCCTGGAATGGGTAATGGTGATGAAAAATCCGTCTTTTTTCAGGACACGGGCAATTTCCGGAATCATGTCAGGGAAAAAATATAAAGCGTAACTGCAAATAACCAGATCAAAGAAATTCGGGGGATATTTTTTTATCTTATCAATGCCGGTGGATGAAAAATATCCTGAATAACCGGCGCGAAGGCATGCTTCCAGAAAGAAAGGTTTATATTCGGGAACAATGTCAAGGCCGATGATTTTTGCCTCCGGGTGCAACTTATCCTTCAGGGCTTCGGTAAAAGCGCCGAAAGCGCAGCCCAGTTCCAGAACATTTTTACAGTTCGTCAAATTAACCTGCTTCAGGGCTGTTTTTCTGATGTCTTCTTTATTGGTGGAAAACCTCCGGATTAATTGAGCAATGGCAAGATGCTTTTGCACATCCCGGAATACTTTGCGGATTTTCTTTTTATCCAGAACTTCCACCATACTTACCCTCTCTTATTATGTAATATTGTGGTTCACGATCCCGGCTTTATTTTACAGAAAAAATGAATTTCAGGCCAGTCTTCTTAAGCCTTCGGCCAGATCATTCAGTCCTTTTTTATCAATAATCGAAATTGAGCGAGTGCTCATCTTAATTAACTTTTCTTTATTCATGCGTTTCAGAATGCGTGAGATGGTTTCGGGAATAGTGCCCAAAAGTCCAGCCATTTGATTTTTTGAGATATCCAGCTCTATGGTTTGGGAATGATTGTTGCGATCATTCAAAAAAAGCAGGTAGGCCGCCAATCTTCCCGGTACTTCTTTGAGAGACAGGTTTTCCACAAGTACGGTAAGTTTGCGCAGCCGTAGGGATAGAAGCGCCAGCATGCTCAAGGCGAGCGAAGGCTGACGGAGAATCAGCTCTACAAATTTAAGCTTCGGGAAAAAAAGGGCGCTGGTTTCGACAAGAGCCTCTGCGCAGGCGGGATAATGCTCTCCCGCGAAAACAGCCGCCTCGCCAAACGGTTCCTGATCTTCCAGAATATGAAGAATTTGTTCTTTGCCATCGGCGGAAAGCTTGAAAATTTTTACTTTGCCGGACAGAATGATATAAAAACCACTAGCCTCATCGCCTTCTGAAAAAAACATCTGTCCCCGGAAAAATTTCTTTTTAAGAGCGATAGAAGCAAGACTTTCACAGTAATTTACCGGCAGGCCTTCAAACAGGGGAATGGCGGCAATGGTTTTAATTATATTCATAAATTTCACCGTTAAAAAAATAATATCATTTATATTTGACTTAAGTCAAGGCACAACGCTTAGAAATCGTTTATATTGCCGCCAAATGAAAACATAAAAAATATAAATATGAAAGGAGTAGATAAATGGAAAATTTAAACATGTTTTGCTACCAGTGTGAGCAGACGTCTAAAGGCGTGGGATGCATGAAGGCAGGTGTTTGTGGCAAGGACGCGGATGTTGCCGCCCTTCAGGATATACTGGTTTACGCGCTTAAAGGATTATCGGCGGTGGCCCTTGACGCCAGAGGGGCCGGGATTGTCGATCATGATATAAATGTGTTTACAGTCAAAGCGCTTTTTTCGACCCTCACTAACGTAGATTTCGATCCGGAGCGTTTTGTTGAACTGATCAGGAAATGTGTTGCTCTGCGTGATGCTCTGAAAGAAAAAGTAAGAAAAGCCGGTGGAATTGTAAATGACAAACCTGCCGCGGTTACATTCCAGCCGGAATCGACAATAGCGGGAATAGTCGGGCAGGCAAAAATAGCATTGCTTAACGCAGATGCGTCGATTAATCCGGATATTTTATCCCTTCAGCATATACTGCTTTTTGGCGTCAAGGGTGTAGCTGCCTATGCCGATCATGCGCAGATTCTGGGACAGGAAGACGAAAAGATTTATACTTTTGTTCAGGAAGCGTTGGCGGCTATCTTGCGTGAGAATCTCGATTTAAACGGATGGATCGGTCTGGTTTTAAAATGCGGTGAAATCAACCTGCGCACCATGGAACTTCTGGACGCGGGTAATACAGGCGCTTTTGGTCATCCTGTTCCCACATCCGTGCCGCTTGGCGCGAAAAAAGGCAAGGCCATTCTTATCTCCGGCCACGATTTGAAGGATTTGCACGAACTGTTGAAACAAACAGCAGGCAAAGGCATTAACATCTATTCACACGGTGAAATGCTGCCGGCGCATGGCTATCCTGAGTTAAAGAAATATCCGCACTTTTACGGGCACTATGGAACTGCATGGCAGAATCAGGCAAAAGAATTTGCCAAATTTCCCGGTGCGATCCTGATGACTACCAATTGTATTCAAAAGCCCGGGGAATCTTATGCAGCCAATATTTTCACCAGCGGCCTGGTGGGCTGGCCGGGCGTTGTGCATATTGCTGATGCCAACTTTGAGCCTGTCATTAAAAAGGCGCTCGAGTTGCCGGGATTTGCCGCTGACATGGAAGGCATATCCGTTTTGGTCGGATTTGCCCGCAATGCCGTTTTGGGTGTGGCCGACAAAGTTATCGAGGCGGTCAAAGGCAAGGCCATTCGCCACTTCTTTCTGGTTGCCGGATGCGACGGCGCAAAGCCCGGAAGGAATTATTATACGGAATTTGTGGAAAAAGCGCCGAAAGATACCGTTATATTGACACTGGCTTGCGGAAAATTTCGTTTCTTTGACCAGGAACTGGGCGATATTGTCGGAATTCCTCGTCTTTTAGACGTCGGACAGTGTAACGATGCTTATTCGGCTATTGTGATCGCTTTGGCTTTGGCCAAGGCTTTTAATGTAGGTGTAAACGATCTGCCTCTGTCTATGATTTTATCATGGTATGAACAAAAAGCCGTTGCGATTTTGCTGACGCTGCTTTATCTGGGCATAAAAGATATTCGTCTGGGGCCGTCCCTACCGGCATTTATCACGCCAAATGTGCTTGATGTGCTGGTGAAAAATTTCGCCATTAAACCGATTACGACGGCAGATGAAGATTTAAAAACTATTTTAGGTTAGACGTAAAATAATATAGAAATCTAAAAAGAAAAACGCCCCGCATTCAAAACGCGGGGCGTTTAAATTAAAATTTCAACAGACACTCTTTTCTGTATCCATGATTTTTGCAACTCTTCTTGCATGCCTGTCTCCGGCGAATTTTGTATCCATGAATTTTTCTATCATTTTTGTAACCGGCACGGAATATCTTACCCTGCCGCCGAAAGCGATAAAGTTAGCATCATTATGCGCCTTGGCCATTTCCGCGGTAAAAAGATCTTGAATTTGAGCACAGCGGATGCCTTTAACCTTATTTGCGGTAATCGACATTCCTATTCCTGTGCCGCAAAGCAGGATGCCGAAATCATATCCGCCTTTTTTGAATTCTTCGCAGGCAGTGACGGCGATATCGGGGTAATCTACGGGATCATCACTATTTACCCCCATATCCTTTATTTCGCAATTTCTGGTTTTTAAAAAGGATATAATTTCACTTTTTAAAGCGACGGCGCCGTGATCGGAAGCAATAATAATTTTATTCATGAGTCGTTCCTCTACAGAATTATTTATGAACCGTTAACTATCATTTTTACGATATTGCAAAATAAGTCAATAAAAAAACTTTGCTTCGCTGACATATTTGCGTTAAAAAGTCATATGCAGGAATTATTGACGAAGTATTTGAATTATCTTTTGATTGAACGGGGTATTGCTCAAAATACACTGGAAGCCTATGGCCGTGATTTGCGCCGTTTTGGATTGTTTGTTCATGAGAAAAAGAAATTGACGGATGTGCATGGAATCACACCGGAAGTGATTATTGAATATTTAGTGCAGATTAGAGATGAAGGATTATCGGCTAATTCCATGAACCGGTCGCTTGCCGCTTTGAGGGGATTTTGTAAATATCTGCTCCGCGAAAAGATAATAACCGAAAATCCGCTGGCCCAGATAGAACTGGCGAAAGTCTGGATGAGACTGCCGGATACGGTAAGCAAAGAGGAAATGAAAGTCATTTTAGAACAGCCGGGCACTCAAACGGCTGCGGCTGTCCGCGACACTGCCATGCTGGAACTTTTATATGCGACGGGAATTCGTGTTTCGGAATTAATTAATCTTACGATGAATAGTATGAACTGGCAGGTCGGTTTTCTGATTGCCATGGGCAAGGGCAGTAAAGAAAGAGTTGTTCCTGTCGGTAAAATAGCTTACGATTGCGTAAGGCGTTATGTTGATGAGGTCAGACCGAAACTGATGCAGAAAAAAATTACGGACGTGTTATTTTTGAACCGTTTTGGAAGAAAGTTTACCCGGCAGGGTCTCTGGAAAATAGTGTCCGGTTACGCCAAAAAAGCCGGATTAAAAAAGAAGGTTTATCCGCACACTTTCCGCCATTCTTTTGCGTCGCATCTGCTGGAAGGGGGCGCCGATTTGCGCACAGTGCAGGTCATGTTGGGGCATTCCGATATTTCGACAACGCAGATTTACACGCATATAACGCGGGATAGATTAAAGGAAGTTCATCAGAAATACCATCCGCGGAGCTGATTTCCGGCAGATTGCACATGGCTTAAGATATGTTATTTGATTGTTGAGGGTTTAATGATCAATCGACGCGTAAACAGAATAGAAAAAAGCGGGGGAGCATCGTTTCCGGTAATAGTGATATCGCTTACACTTGTTATTGTTATTTTAATTTCTGTTTTATTATTTTTTTTCTATCATCAATTTTTTGATTCTCTTGCTTTTCAGGCCTCAAGAGTAAAAAACGCTTTTTCCTATTACGTATTGCAGGACAAACCTGAATTTTATTATCTGGAAATGGAAAAAAACGGCAAGGATATCCGTGTCAGCAGGGACAAAGCTTTGGAAGTAACTTACCGCGATGAATTCGTGGTCAAATCCGTGGTCAGCGATGATCTTACGGGCAAATACACAACAGTAAAATTTGAGGGATTAAGCAAAAAAGAAAACGATCTGGGCGTTTTATTGAAGGGGGTTGATTTCGTTAATAAAATAATTAAGACAGGAGCTGTCATTGATAATTCCGGCATTGTGTCCGATTACAAAATCCTTATACATTATCGCAATGAAATAATGGCCAATGTTCCTCTGAAAATTGAAATTACGCCACAGGACTGGTTCAGGTTCGCGAAAGATTCGGCCAATGTCAATGAACAGATTGAATATTTAAAAAAAGCTATAGGAATGAATAAAAGCGACGTCAGTGTTCGCAAGGTTCTTGCCGGTGTTTACTCGCGTCACGGCAGATTGGATGAGGCAATAAGTCAATATAAGGATGTGTTGAGTATAAAGCCCGATGACTCACTGGCTATGGAAGAACTGGTTAAATGCTACATTAAGAAAAATGAATTTGACGAGGCTATTAAGGTATCAAAAGAAGTTATTAAAAATAATCCGAAAAGCGCTCAGGCTTATGTAGCTCTCGGTCTTTCTATGGCGGAAAAAGGATTATGGGCTCAGGCAGCACAAAATTACCACGAAGCGGTGCGGATCGAACCGGATGATTATTTGGTGAGGTTTAAATTGGCGGAAGCCTATAATAACAGCAATATGATAAATTCAGCTATTGATGAATATAAATATATAGCCGCGCATTCGAAAGAGGCGGAGCGGGCCTTATTGGCCTTGGGTGATACTTGTATTAAACTCAAAAAGTATGATGAAGCAGTCAAATATTATAAGGAAGTCCTGAAAAAACAGCCCCGAAATGCCATTGCTTACGCCAATCTTGCCGGTGCGTATGCCGGGGTAGGCAAATGGTCCGAAGAGCTGGATAATTTGAAAAAAGCAGTCTCAATAAGTCCCAGGGAACCTACGATCCACTTTAATCTGGGCGCCGCTTACGAAAGACAAAAAATGAACGCGGAAGCAGTCAAGGAATATGAATACGTATTAAAGATGAATCCTTCCGATGCCGACGCGCAGGAGCGTCTTGCCGATCTGGCGCTTAAGAATAAACAATTTGATCAGGCTGTACGATATTATGAAAAATTAAAGACAAGATTCCCTCAAAAAGCTTCAATTTATGCCAGTTTAGGTTTTGCCTATGGCGAACTGAAGAACTATGCCATTTCAGCTCAAGCTTACGAAAAAGCTATTAAATACGGCTCCAAAGACCCAAACATTCATTATAACTTGGCTTATACCTTCGACAAGATGGGAAAGGAAAAAGAAGCAATTGCCGAGTATGAAAAGACTTTCCCTTTGACAAAGCAAGTATTGAGTATTCTCGCTCATTATTACCTGAAAGAGAAAAATTATGTGACAGCAATCAGGTATTATAAAAAAATAGTTGAGGTTGAACCGAAAAAAGCGTCGTCTTACGAGAGTTTGGGTTATGCTTACGCGGCATCTGGCGATTGGGATATGGCTATTAAAAACTACAGAATCGCGTTGAAATACGACAGGGAAGATAATGAACTTTACAATAATTTAGGAGAAGCTTATGAAAGAAAAGGACTTTACCCGGAGGCGCTAAAAGCTTATATCAACGCCTACGAGCTTAATCCCGAATCGGCAAGAGCCGCTCGAGCAATACCGAGGCTGAAAATTAAACTTTTACAGGAAAAAGCGAAGAAAAAAAGCAGGAGTGAAGAAGAATGAAGAAAATCAACATAGGTGATTTTGTTATTGGAGATAATAAAAAATTTGTTCTGATTGCCGGCCCGTGCGTTCTGGAGAATGAAAAAACGGCGATGGAAACTGCCCGGTATTTAAAAAAACTCACGGCAAAATTGAAAATCCCATTCATATTCAAATCTTCCTATGATAAGGCCAACAGGACTTCGATCAAATCCTATCGAGGTCCCGGAGCAAAAAAGGGATTGGCAATGTTGAAAAAAATTAAAGAAGAGCTGAACGTACCGGTGCTCTCCGATGTGCATCGTTTCGAGGAAATCGATGCCGCCGCGAAAATACTGGATGTCTTACAGGTACCGGCTTTTCTTTGCCGCCAGACGGATTTTGTCGTTGAAATCGCGAAAAAAGCCCGTGTCATCAATGTTAAAAAAGGGCAATTTCTGGCTCCCTGGGACGCGGCCAATATAATAGAAAAAATAAAATCAGCCGGTAATGAAAATATTATGATGACTGAAAGAGGCGCGTCGTTCGGTTATAATAATCTCGTTTTTGATATTCGTTCTTTACCTATTTTAAGGAACATGGGGTATCCGGTAATCTTCGATGCCACCCATTCGGTGCAGTTACCCGGAGGGCAGGGGACAACATCTGGCGGCCAGAGGGATATGGTAAAGTATCTGGCACGGGCGGCTGTAGCCGCAGGTGTGGATGGCGTTTTTTTCGAGGTTCATAGTAACCCTGAAAAGGCTTTGTGCGACGGCGCGAATTCTCTTTATCTGGATTCGCTGGAAGAACTGCTTACGATGCTGAAACAAATTGACTCTCTGGTAAAAGCGTCAAACCGGTAAAAAACTGGATTTGAATCCGGAGGCCAAAGCAAAAGAAATGGCAGGAAAGGCGGATCATTAAATATGCTGACTCTATTTTAATAATGAAACTCAAAAAGGGTATTAGAAAAATGAAAAAAGACATTAAAGAGAAACTCAAAAAAATAAAATTACTGGTTCTGGATGTTGACGGTGTTATGACTGATGGCCGGATAATAATGGATAGTGAAGGGCATGAAACAAAAAATTTTGATGTACGTGACGGGCACGGGATTAAACTGCTTCAACGTTATGGAATCAGAGTAGCGATACTTACTGGGCGGCAATCGAAAGTAGTCGAGTATCGGGCGAAGGATCTGGAGATTAAAGACGTTTATCAGAAGGTTTTTAACAAAAAAGAAGTTTTTGAAAAAATTTTAAAGAAACACAAATTATCAGCCGATGAAGCGGCTTATATGGGCGATGATATCGTTGATATCCCTGTATTAAAAAGAGTCGGGTTTTCCGCTGCGGTGGCTGATGCTGCTGATGTAGTAAAAAAATCGGTTGATTATATAACAAAAAACAAAGGTGGACGCTGCGCGGTCAGGGAACTTTGTGAGATGATTTTACAGGCGCAGGGGAAGTGGAAGGAGATTGCCGCCAAATACGAGTTTTTAAAACACCATTCCTAACTTTAAGCGCTATCTTTGTTGGCTGCGTCGTCGGCTTCCTCAACGTATCTATAATACGCCTGCGGCGCCTCCTCCTTGCCGCCTCGATATCATCTTAAATTTAGAAATGGTATAGTTTCGTAAGCGTTATTTTTAATATATTCCCTCACTTTTCAGCCTTATTTCTTTACACGTGACAATACGAGTGATATAATAAATTCAGCGATAATGCGCGATAGCAGGATGCCACGGATTTAAAATGAAATTAAGCAAAAAAGCGATTATTGTCTCGTTAATAGCAGCAGTTTTTTTGGTAATTCTTATTGTCATCGCGGCTGTAATCAAGAATGATGTGAGTAAACCCAAAAATTTATTGAAGGTGATTCAGGAAGGCGTTGATCAGAAATTTAAGGGCTTCGATTTTACGGAAGTCAATGAAGCAAAAGCCAACTGGAGGGTAAAAGCCGAAACGGTTACATATAGTATAAAACATGACATTGCTGTTTTGGAGAAAGTTCATATAAAATTAACGACGTCCGATGGCAAAGTTTTCTTGATGAGCGCCGACAAGGGGCAAATACTTACGAAAGAAAAAAACATTGAAATAAAAGGCAATGTTGTTATAACCTCTGATAATAACGACAGATTTTCCACTGATCATTTGAGTTATAATAACGCTGAAAAGAAATTTTATACCGACGCGCCGGTTACTATGGAAAATAAGCGTATGAAACTTACGGGAACCGGACTAACGCTCTATATTAATGACGGGAAATTGAGTATTCCCTCAATGGTTAAAGCAAAAATAAATTAATTGAGAAATTAAATGATAAATAAAAAAATTTACATCCTTGTTTTATTCATTATTCTCCTGTCAGTCCTCCGCGTATATGCCGATAATAATCTCATTAGCAAATCCGATGAACCTATGGAAATTACTTCCAACAAAATGGAAGCTTTTAATGAAAAGAAGCTTGTCGTATTTTCCGGTAACGCCAAGGTCACACAAGGCCAAAACGTACTGAAAGCTGACAAGCTGCTCCTGTATTATAAAAAGGATCCTGATAAAAAAGAAAAAATCGGATCAATAGATACCGACAGAACAGGTGATCTGGAAAAAATAGAAGCGAAAGGGAATATTTCATTGACTCAGGGGAAAAGAGTGGCCACAGGAGATGAGGGAATATATTATCGGGACAGCAATAAAGTCATTCTGACCGGTAATGCTGTTTTGAGCGAGGGGAAAAACTCCGTCAAAGGAGATAGAGTAATAGTTTTTCTCAATGAAAACAGAGGAATAGTGGAAAGTGATACACAAAAACAAGTTAAGGCGATAATTTATCCCCAGAATAAGAAAAAAACAGGGGTCAATCAACCGGCGTTGTAAATTATGAGTGATTTATCAGCAAAAGGTTTAACCAAAATATACAGCAAGCGAAAAGTTGTCAATCAGATTGATTTGTCCATTTCGCCGGGCGAAGTAGTCGGTTTACTAGGGCCCAATGGCGCCGGCAAAACAACCACTTTTTATATGATTGTCGGTCTTATTAAACCTGATGCCGGGGAAATCTTTTTGAATGGCGAAAATATTACCGGATTTCCCATGTATCTACGGGCGCGTAAAGGTTTAAATTACCTGCCGCAGGAGCCGTCTATTTTTCGTAAGCTTACCGTAGAAGAAAATATTATGGCGATTTTAGAAACTCTTGATTTGATGGAAGAAGAAAAAAGCGAAAAGCTTCATGAGCTTTTGGCTGAACTTGATCTAACGGGGCTGGCGAAAAATTATGCATATTCCCTTTCCGGCGGCGAAAGAAGAAGAGTGGAGATTACGCGGGCATTAGTTACATCTCCAAAATATATTCTTTTAGACGAGCCTTTTGCCGGAATCGATCCGCTTGCCGTTGCCGATATTCAGAAAATAATAGAAAAGTTAAAAATGAAGGGGATCGGTATAATTATTTCCGATCATAATGTGCGGGAGACTCTTTCATGCTGTGACCGGGCTTACATAGTCAATGAAGGGGCAATACTGGTTGAAGGCGCTCCGGATAAAATCGCTGATAGCGAACTGGCGCGAAAATTTTATTTTGGCGATACTTTCCAATTATAAGAACCTAACAATTCATGATTGTTTACTATTATGGCGTTTGAGTTAAAACAAAGTCTAAAGCTATCCCAGCAGTTAATTATGACACCCCAACTGCAACAGGCAATAAAATTGTTGCAGTTATCGCGACAGGACCTTGTCGAAACAATTAATCAGGAGATGGAAGAAAACCCTCTGTTGGAAGAGATTTCTCCGGATGAAGGAAATGCTGATGCCATTCATGATGAGGTTGAAAACGATGTCGTCTCTGTTGAGCGTGAAAATGTAAAAGCCATCGAACGTACGGAGGAACTCAATGTCGAGGAAGGCGGAAGCAGCGTCAAAGAGTTTGATTGGGATAATTATCTGGAAGATTCAGGCCGGGTAGGCGTAACTTATGGCGGCGGTGATGGTGAAGAAACTTCATGGGATAATATTCTTACTGAAAGTCAATCACTTACGCAATATTTGATGTGGCAGATGAAACTTTCATCTTTTACGGAAGATGAAATACGAGTGTGCACTCAAATTGTCGGCAATCTTGACCAAAACGGTTATTTATGCGCGACTGTAGCGGAAATTGCTCAATTGGAGAATATCAGCGAAGAATTTGTTGAAGCCGTTCTAAAAAGAGTTCAGGAATTTGACCCTCCGGGAATTGCCGCCCGTAACCTGCAGGAATGTCTCTTGATTCAGGCGAGAATGCTGGGCGTGCAAAACAAAATTATAGAAGTTATCATTAAGGAATTTCTTAAAGAACTGGAATTGAAAAATTATGTCCATATTGCTCATAAATTAAAAGTTCCTCTGCGGGAAGTAGAGATAGCGGTATTATTAATTAGCAGAATGAATCCAAAGCCCGGCAGTATTTATTCCGAAGAAAATATTCAGCCGATAATTCCCGATGTTTATGTTGTTAAATCGGGAAACGAATACAAAATAATTCTAAATGATGACGGGTTGCCCCATCTGCGTATCAGTAATTTTTATCGTGAAATTATGGCGGGACTTGCCGATCACGGCAACCATGAAGAAGAAGACGGGAAAAGATACATCAAGGATAAAGTTCAATCGGCTACATGGCTGATTAAAAGCATACAACAGCGGCAGAATACAATATACAAGGTGGCGGAAAGCATTGTCAAATTCCAGAGAGATTTTTTTGACCATGGTATTGATTCCCTCAAGCCTTTAGTGTTGCGCGATATTGCCAGTGACATAGAAATGCACGAATCTACAATTAGTCGCGTGGTGAGCAATAAATATATGCATACGCCTCAGGGAATTTTTGAAATGAAGTACTTCTTCGGCAGTTCCATAAAAAGAACATCTGAGGGCGGAACTATTGCATCCAAAAGTGTTAAAGAAGAAATCAAGCAAATAGTAAGCGGCGAGCCTCCCCGGAAACCTTATAGCGATTGCGAGATTGTCGATATGCTTAAAGCCAAAGGAATCAATATCGCGCGACGCACTGTTGCCAAGTATAGGGAAATGATGGGGATTTTGCCTTCATCAAAGAGAAAAAAATATTTTTAATTTGTTTCTATCAATCGTCGGCCTTAAAATATGAAACATAAAAAAATTGATTGACTTTTAATTTTAAATAAATGTATGACCAGCGTCTTTATTGCCGGCTCAGTGGTAATTTTTAAAAAGTCAATTGGGATGTCAGGCAGATTAATTTAATTAAGGAGGAACAATTATGAAAATTTCGGTAACTTTTAGAAACGGTGAAGGTGAGAACTGGCAAAAAGTTTACGCCGAAGAAAGGATTCAGAAACTGAATAAATATTTAGACGCGCCTGCCGAAGCTCATATTATCGTTTCCATGGAAAAATTCAGAAATGTTACAGAAATTAATCTAAGTTCCAATGGTTGGAATATAAACGCGAAAGAAGAGGCCAAAGACATGCATATGGCGCTCGATAATTGTATAGAAAAAATTGAAAAGCAACTTAAAAAACAAAGAGAAAAAGTTCGGGAGCATAAGCCCAAGAGCATTCGCCGAGGTCAGGAAAAATTAGTCCGGGGAGAAGAAACGGAAGAAACTTCGGTAAATAAAATTGCGGAAACCCGTAAGATTATATTAAAACCAATGTCTTTTGATGAAGCGATAATGGAAATAGAAGAAACAAAAGATCGATTTATTATTTATCGGGATTCATCTTCTGAAAACGTAACCCTGGTCTATCGTCGCGATGATGGAAATTATACGCTGATAGAGACAAATTAACAGACCGGCATTGTATAACCTTATGAACTTGAGAAATAATTATTTAGAGGTTAACTTTAGGCGCAGTTAATGCAATTGGATCAAATCTTAAAAATAGAATTTATTAATGCCAATTTATCGGCCGGAAATAAAGACGAAGCTTTAGCGGAGTTAATTAATACAATAATCCAGAGCGGTATCAAACTTGAACATTCTTCGATTATTGAAATATTAACACAGAGAGAAAGCCTCGGCTCCACAGGAATAGGAGACGGGGTTGCCATTCCTCATGGGAAAATACCAGAGCTTGATGAAATTATTGTCGCTTTCGGACGCAGTATGGAAGGTATTCCATTTAATTCCCTGGATGGTAAACCGGTTCATCTTTTTTTCCTGCTTTTAGCACCGGAAAATTCATCCGGTCAGCATTTAAAAATTTTGGCCAAAATTTCCAAAATGTTGAAAGATGTTGATTTCCGCAGAAAACTTTTAAAAGCAGAATCTAAAAGCGATTTGTATAACATAATTCTTCATCAGGAAAATATATGCGTTACTTAAAGACCAGAACGCAAAAGCTGATTCTAAGACATTGGTGAGATTTTAAGAGGAACGCAAAAAAAATTTTACTTTATCAGGAATCGACGCCTGTAAGGTGGAAGATTCATGCAACGTTGTATGAATATCAATAAAAAGGGGATATGTTTTCCAACGATTTCCAAATATTAGCCATATAATAGAAACATTCAGAAAAACTTTCATCTTGTAGAGATATTAAAATAAATCTGATAAAAATGTCAGTTAGTCAAAAAAGGATGATGGTTATGAAAAATCTGAGAGTCGTAATTATCAGCGGTCTTTCCGGTTCCGGTAAAAGTACGGCGCTTCGGGCGCTGGAAGATATTGGTTTCTTTTGTGTGGATAACCTGCCGGTCATTTTACTGCCTAAATTTCTTTCCATCACAGCTGTTTCTTCACCTGAAATAAAACAAGTAGCCCTCGTCATGGATTTGCGGGAAAGAAGTTTCCTGGATAAGTACAAGCGAATATTTGCGGGACTCAAAGAAAAAGGTTACAAAATTGAGATTCTCTTCCTTGAATCCGGTGATGAATCTCTTTTGCATCGCTTTAATGAGACCAGGCGTATTCATCCTCTTTCCGAAAGGGGAATGATTATGGAAGGCATTCTACTGGAAAGAGAAAAATTATCATCATTAAAAAAAATGGCGGACAAAATCATTGATACAACTTCAATAAATGTTCACCAGTTGAAAGATATAGTTCAACGGCATTTTTCACCATCGTCAAGAAATAAAAAAATGGTTATTAATGTAACTTCTTTCGGCTATCGTTATGGGTTGCCCGTGGATGCCGATCTTGTTTTTGACGTACGGTTTCTGCCCAATCCGTATTTTATTGAAAAATTGAAAAATTATGACGGCAATAATATTGACGTAAGAAACTATGTTTTGCAAAACAAAGAGAGCATGGAATTTCTGGAAAAAATGACGGATTTGATGAATTTACTGATTCCTCTTTATGAAAAAGAAGGGAAGGTGCGACTGAATATTGCCATGGGCTGCACAGGCGGCAAACATCGTTCCGTTGTTATAGCGAACAAAATAAGTTCGTTTTTTTCTTCGATGAAGTATATCGTTAATTTAAATCATCGTGATATTCACAAAAACTGATACCACTTCTAAATTAAAAGCGCTATTTTTGTTGGCACAGCCTGCCCCGGCGCAGGCTGTCGGCTTCCCGGAACGTATGTAGATACAGGAGTGCCACCCGTAGGGGGCACAATAAAAAACAGATTATTTCCTTACCGGTGATCTGCGCCATTATGGCGTGGATCACATACGTCTGCTGGCCTCCACCTAGCCGCCTCAATATCATCTTTAATTTAGAAGTGGTATAATAAAGTTTTGGCGTCTGTTTTTTTTCTGACGCGTCACTGTATATTTATATTATCTTTAATCCAGTGAGGATCCCACCATTCCTCCGGATTGACAAATTGTCCGCCTGCAAGAATGCTGAAATGCAAATGATCTCCCCCCGCAAGACCCGTCATGCCTGAATGTCCAAGCTTTTCACCTTTTGACACATTCTTGCCGACAGTTGTATCAATTGAGGATAAGTGTCCATACAGGCTGAATAATCCGAGGCCGTGATCAATAATAACCGCATTGCCGTAAATGCCTAAAAGGCCGGCGAAGACAACAATGCCTTTGTTGGACGCTTCGATGTCCGCGTGAGCAGTGGACGCCAGATCTACGCCGGAGTGTATGGATTCACCGACAATTTTTTTGTCATACACATAATATCTTTTATCTCCCAAAAGCGCCTTCGGGGCAGCATTTTTCATACGAAGAAAAGTGCCTTCCCAAAGTTGTTTTGGAGCAGATTTCAGGCAAATCTTTTGTATCGTCAGAAAATTTTCGTTACGCAGCTGAGAATTGACGTAAATATATACTTCCAGAGGAGTTTTGCCGTGCAGTGATGGAACAATTGCCTGAAATTCCGGAGCCTTTTGTTTCATAAAATCATCGCTTAAATTCATTTTGTCCGTGCGGAATTTCTTTTTCTTAATAACACAAGGCAGAGTCATTTTTGTTTCGTTGCCGGCATCATCGCGGGCGAAAATCATTATTCTTGTTTTTGATTTCTCAGCGTCCATAGGCACAGCGAAATATGTGACATAAGAAGTTTTGTTGCCTGACCGTACAGGGTAACCGGGAGTAAAATAATCATTAACGTAAACTCCTGTGGAAGCAATTGTTTTCGATGAATCGTAAGCGACGAAGCCTGTGCCGCCTTGATTTATGTAATTCATATTTTTCAGAAGATTAATTTGCGGAGGCACAGTATCAATTTTAATTGTTTGAGATAAAATTGCCTGGTTTTTAAAAAGGGAATGGTCTTCGGCTGTAATTTTAATGGCAGCCGGACCATCATGAAGTTTCAGCGCTCCCATATTTATAGTCAGGGATAAAATTTCCTGTTTTATTCCTCTGGTAGGGATTTTCTTATCGGCCAGAATCTGGCCTTTATTATCCTGAATGATCTCAACGCTGAAATGGGAAAGGCCGCTTTGGGAGTCGGAGAAAATGATACCGATTGTTTTTTGCGTGCCGACAGATGCAATGTTCTGATCAAGCTTGATTACAGGTTTCCCTATTTCCAGATAATTGCCGAAAAAAATCCACACTATTGCGGCGATGACTAAAATTGCGGCGGAAATTTCTATATATAGACGGAATCTTTTCATAATAATCTCCTAAAGTTGTAAAACCATTTCTAAATGAAAGCGCTATCTTTGTTGGAACAGCCTGCCCTGGCGCAGGCCGGGGTTGTCGGCTTCCTCAACGTATTATAATACGGGAGTGCCACCCGAAGGGGGCACAATAAAAAACAGATATTTTCCTTACCGGTGATCTGCGCCATTATGGCGTGGATCACATACGCCTCGTCGCCTCCACCTGGCCGCCTTGATATCATCTTTAATTTAAAAATGGTATAAAATACTGTGAGTGCGCGGCTTATAATAACTTTTAGAACGATTTGCAAGATAAATCTGTTTACAGGCATTATGAAATATTATGAAGATATACATATAATTATGTCTTGATATTGTGAAGAAGCACTGTTATATTTCAAAGAGAAGAGCGTTAGTCACGCGGTTGTTATTCATTAAATAAATCAAATAATAATTTCCTGGAAAGATTGGGAATATGCTTAAAAACAAAAAAGTTGTTCTTGGTATTACGGGAGGAATTGCCGCATACAAAGCGGCGGAATTGACACGCGCGCTTGTAAAGGAAGGGGCGCAGGTAAAAATAATTATGACTAAAAGCGCTGTGGAATTCGTCACTCCTTTAACTCTGCAGACTCTTTCGCAAAATCAAGTCTATACGGATATGTTTGTTCCGACGGATCAATACGACATGGCGCATATAGCACTGGCTGAATTTGCCGATGTTTTTGTCATAGCGCCTGCCACGGCAAACATTATCGGAAAAATTGCTTCCGGCATCGGCGATGATTTGCTTTCCACGACAATTATGGCCGAAGCAAAGCCAACACTTATTTGTCCGGCAATGAACGATAAAATGCTGTCTAATCCTATCGTTTTGGAAAATATAAACAAGTTGAGAAAATTTGGTTATGTTGTGATGGATAGTGCCGAAGGCGAACTGGCCTGTAATACCACTGGAAAAGGCAGACTGCCTGATATTTTGGAAATTGTAGAAGAAATCAAAACACTTCTAACCCCCAAAGATTTTAACGGCGTAAAAATCTTGATTACGGCCGGCCCTACCGAAGAACCGCTTGATCCGGTGCGTTTTATTACCAATTTGTCATCCGGGAAAATGGGCTATGCTCTGGCTTTGGCCTCACATAGAAGAGGCGCTGAAGTTACGTTGATTACCGGCCCGGCAACCCTGCCTTTACCACCGGTGGAAACAATCATAAAGGTGCGCACAGCAAAGCAAATGCATAAAGCTGTAATGAATAATTATAAAAAAGCAAAAATCATCATCAAAGCCGCGGCCGTTGCTGATTATTGCCCGAAAGTTATGGCCATGGAGAAAATTAAAAAAAATAAAAAAACGCTTTTTCTGGAATTGGAAAGAAATCCTGACATAATAGCACAAATCGGGAAAAATAAGGGCAACAGGGTGCTTATCGGCTTTGCGATGGAAACGCAAAATTTAATGGCCAATGCCGTAAAAAAATTAAAAGAAAAAAATATGGATTTAATTGTAGCCAATGACTTGAAGGAAGAGGGCGCCGGATTCCGCACTGATACGAATGTAATAACAATAATCGACCGTATGGGTAAATCCGAATCTTTCGGAAAAATGACCAAAATCGAAGCTGCTGGGGAAATTCTTGATCGCGTGAAAAAAATAATAAACAGGAAAAGCGGCGGCAAAAATTAATGGAAGAATCTTCTTTGAATTTAACGGGAAACGAACTACAGAAAGAATTACTCAAGGCAGTGAAAGCCCTCAAAGGGCAGGTGGTAAATCAAGACAGCCTGTCTGTCGGCATTGAATGGAAAAAAACACCTAAAGCCGATAAAAAGGTTAAGGCCGATCAGAATACGAACAAGGAAGAGATGCTGAAAAAAGTTTGTCAGGAAATGGCAAACTGCCATCTTTGTCCTCTCGGAGCAACGAGAAAAAATATTGTTTTCGGTGTCGGCAATCCCCACGCGAAAATAGTATTTGTAGGGGAAGCGCCCGGCGCCGATGAAGACGAACAGGGACTGCCTTTTGTCGGCCGGGCGGGTCAGCTGCTGACTGATATTATCGTCAAAGGAATGAAACTTGCCCGCAAGGACGTTTATATTTGCAATATTCTCAAATGCCGCCCGCCCAATAATCGTAATCCGTTGCCGGATGAGATAATCAAGTGCGAACCTTTTTTAAAAAAGCAACTGCAGATTATTTCACCGAAAATAATCTGCGCTTTAGGAACTTTTGCAGCCCATACGCTCTTAAAAACGGATATACCGATATCGGCGCTGCGCGGACGTTTTCATTTATATGAAGGAATAAAATTGATGCCGACATATCATCCGGCATATCTTTTAAGAAACCCGTCGGCAAAAAAACCTGTCTGGGAAGATGTCCAGATGATTATGAAGGAAATAAATCTTTAAATATTCCGGAAACAAAAAGAAGAGGTGAACCGATGTTCGGAAAAATTAAATACGCGTTGATTGCTATTTTAATTTTTGTCAGTGTTCTGGCCGGAGCGGAAGGTAAAAATCCTGTTTTTAATGTCATTACGGTTGATGGAATAATCACGGCGCCGACGGCAAAATACATTGCAGGCAGTATAGATGAGGCCAAGAAAGATAATGCGGAAGGTTTGATCATTCTACTCGACACGCCGGGGGGAATGGACACTGCGATGCGCGATATCGCAAAAAGTATTCTTAATGCTCCTGTGCCGGTTATCGTTTTTGTTTCTCCATCAGGAGCACGCGCCGCGTCGGCGGGAGTTATCATTACAGAAGCGGCTCACATAGCCGCAATGGCTCCCGGCACAAATATCGGCGCGGCTCATCCCGTTTCCATTGGTATCGGCGGTTCGGCGGAAGACAAGGATAAAACCATGTCCAGAAAAATCGAAAATGATGCCGCCGCTTACGCCCGCAGCATTGCCGCTACAAGAGGACGTTCGGCAGAATGGGCGGAAAACGCGGTTCGCAAAAGCGAATCGATAACTGCAGAGGAAGCTCTGAAATTGCATGTTATTGATTTTGTCACTCCGGATGTCGAAAAACTTTTAACTGCCATCGATCAGAAAGAAGTTACGCTGATTGGCGGAAAAAAGAAAATATCATCAAAAAACGCCGTAATTAATTATAAAAAGAAGGGAACGAGACAGGGTATTCTTTCGGCTATCTCCGATCCGAATATTTCTTATATCCTTTTGCTGATAGGGCTGGCAGGACTGTATTTTGAACTATCCACGCCGGGTGCGATTTTACCCGGAGTAATCGGCGGCATATCACTTTTACTTGCGTTTTTTGGATTGTCCACCCTGCCGGTAAATTATACGGGAATATTAATGATAATTTTTGGTGTAATTTTATTTATTGCGGAGATAAAAGTTATGAGTCACGGTATGCTTACTGTGGGAGGAATAATTTCTTTAACTATGGGATCATTATTATTGTTTGATACGAAGGACCCCGCTTTGCGTATTTCTTCGCAGGTTTTGATTCCAGCGATTCTGGTAGCCTCCGGTTTTTTTATTGTGGTTATCTGGCTGGCAGTTAAAGCACAAATGCGAAAACATTTCACCGGAACCGAAGCCATGATCGGCGCCGAAGCGGAAGCAGCAACTGATATTACCAATGAAGGGAAAGTTTTTTTAGAAGGCGAGTACTGGAAGGCATTCAGTAAAGAACCGGTTAAAAAAGGAGCTAAAGTCAGAGTTGTTAAAGTTGAAGGCCTGAGTCTGATCGTGGAAGAAATTAAAAAATAACAATTATCTTGTCATTAATATTAAAGGAGGAAATTTAAAATGGTTGGTGCTTTTTCTTTGCCGATGATAGTGGTTGTAGTACTGGTTGTCATGTTTTTTGCGTCAGCAATTCGTATATTAAATGAATACGAAAGGGCTGTTGTTTTCCGGTTGGGCCGCATAAGGGATGTTAAAGGCCCTGGATTGATCATCATTATTCCCGGTATTGACAGGGTGGTAAAAGTTGATATGCGGACAATTACTATGGATGTTCCTCCGCAGGACGTTATCACGAAAGATAATGTCTCCATTAAGGTTAATGCAGTTGTGTATTTCCGTGTTGTGAATGCCAATGCGGCGGTGACCAATGTAGAAAATTATTTGTACGCCACATCCCAGCTTGCTCAGACTACGCTCAGAAGTGTTTGCGGACAGGTGGAATTGGATGAAACTCTCTCGGCGCGGGAAAAGATCAATATGCACTTGCAGGAAATCCTGGATCGCAGTACTGAACCCTGGGGCATTAAGGTGTCCTTGGTGGAAGTAAAACAAATTGATTTACCTGAAGAAATGAAACGGGCGATAGCCAAGCAGGCTGAAGCGGAAAGAGAACGGCGCGCTAAAGTTATCAATGCCGAAGGCGAATTCCAGGCGGCCCAAAAATTAATTGAAGCGGCTGCGCTGATGGAGACTCAGCCGATGTCTCTGCAATTGCGTTATTTGCAGACGCTCAATCAGATTTCCGCTGAACACAACTCTACAATACTATTCCCGATACCGATTGATTTATTTAAACCGTTTTTAAAACTGGCGGACAAATAAAGAACAAAACATTTTTTAAGGAGGAGTTAATTCATGGCTGGTTCGAAACGTCACATGCTTACAGGAGGATTGATTTTAATTGCGTTGGGAGTTTTGATTTATTTATCAAAGGCGAATATCTGTCCGTTTTCGCAGACATGGCCGGTACTCATCATTGTAATCGGTTTCGGCACGATCATTCAGAAAGCATCGGATTTCGGCGGCTGGTTTGTAACGATCGCGGGAGTTTTATTTCTCGTCGTTGAGTTTTATGGTTTTGATCTCCATAAATATTCTATATATATATTGCCGGCTGTACTGATTCTGCTGGGAATATTTGTGATATTGAGACGAAAAAAATCATGAGTGACACAATAAATTATTGAGCGGATTTTTACGAATATGACTATTGCTAAAAAAATAAAATCATCAATTGCCAATTCTTCGATGATCAGGCAAATGTTTGAAGAAGGCATCGAATTGAAAAAGAAATACGGTGCCGATAAAGTTTATGATTTCAGCCTGGGCAATCCCAATGTGGAGCCGCCGGATGAATTTAAAAAAGAACTGAAAAAAATTGCGGATGAAATTATTCATAACAAGCATGGTTATATGCCCAATGCCGGTTATCCCGAAACAAGACAGGCTATTGCCGCGAAGATTAATAAAAAGCACGGTCTGAAACTCGGCGTCGATCATGTCATTATGTCCTGCGGGGCCGGCGGCGCTCTCAATGTCATTTTCAAAACTCTGCTTGATCCGAAAGACGAAGTCATTGTGCCTGTTCCTTATTTCATGGAATATAATGCCTATATTGACAATTACGGCGGTATTCTTAAAAAAGTTAAAACTGAAAATGATTTTTCGCTCGACATCAAGGCGATTGCTTCGGCTGTAAATAAGAAGACAAAGGCCATATTAATAAACTCTCCCAATAATCCCACGGGAAAAGTTTACAGCAAACAGAACATTGCCGATCTGGCGCGGATGCTGACGAAAAAAAGCAGGGAATTGAAAAAAGCGATATATCTTGTTTCCGACGAGCCTTACAGTGAAATAGTTTATGATAAGGTTAAAGTTCCTAATATATTTTCGGCTTACAAAAACAGTATCATTGCTTACTCCTACTCAAAAACGTTATCACTGCCTGGTGAAAGAATCGGGTATATTGCAATCAATCCGAATATTGAAGACGCGGAAGATTTGATCAATGCCCTGATATTATGCACGCGGATTTTAGGTTTTGTGAACGCTCCGGCTATCATGCAGAGAGTTGTGACAAGGCTTCAGAACACAAAAGTCGAGGTTGACGTTTATAAAAGAAAACGTGATATGCTTTGCGCCGGTCTGAAAAAAGCGGGCTATAAATTCGAAAAACCGCAGGGCGCGTTTTATCTTTTTGTCCGGAGCCCGGTTTCCGATGACATGAAATTCGTCAAAATGCTTTTAAAGAAAAACATTCTGGTTGTTTCCGGCAGCGCTTTCGGCAGTTCCGGATATTTCCGGATAGCCTATTGCGTCGATGACGCGACAATAATCAATTCAATGCAAGGCTTTGCGGAAGCGATCAGAGATTGCCGATAGCATAGTGTTGGTCTTTACAACAGACAGGAAGGATTGCTCTTAAAAAATCCTTTTTAAAAATGTTGTTTTGCTTTTTTCCCTGATACACACAATATTTCAAACGATAACAAACACTGTTTACGCCGGACTTGTTATCGACACCGCTCATTATATTTTGTGGTCAAGAGTCCTTTAGTTCAAACTGGAAATAAATGTCATCATCACCGGATGAAAGGCTTCTGACGCGTTTCGGGACAGATTTCTTCCCGAACATTTTGAGGGCCTGCTGAAAGTAACCTATAATGAGGTACTCGAAATAAATATTCTTTATCCGGAGTCCTGTGATTTTGAGATGAGCAACATTGTTATTGAACATCGTGGTGGCCATACCTTCGTCAAAATAGGTCGACCAGAGTTTAGGCAGGACAGACTCGACAAACGGCTTTATCTCTTTTGTGAGCAGATAAGACTGGTATGGGCCTCCGGGCGACAGGGCAACTTTAGCGCCTACCTTCCCAAACATCGTGTATTGCATTTTGTCATTGTTGAAGAATTCCCTGCACATCTCATCAAAAAGAATGATTAATTTTTCTATCGGAATAAGGGTAATGGACATAATCATCGTACTGAAATATTTGTCCTTCTCTACCAGCCTGGCCATAAAAGAATTCCAGCGTTCCTCGCCGAAACCTGCAATCATAGTAGCTTTTGTTAAAACATAAAAAGTGCCTTTTACGTTCATATCTAAACCTCCCCAGAATGCATATGTGGATTTATTATTTTTAGTATATTTTTTGGTGCATGAATATGCAAGCATAATATTTATTTTACCGGAAGGGAGAAAATCTGCCCTGCTTCCTGAGGGAGTACTTTTTTATTTCTTTATTACTGATAAGTCTTTTTTTTCATTTTTTGTAATTCTGTGCTACATTGCAAAAAGTAATTGTTAAAAATAAATGACTCGAATCCTGGCTTTATGAGTGAATGGGCTGATCCTGTCATACTACAGAGATGAGAATGCCATTTGACTTTGATACCCCTATAAACCGCAAAGGCACCGAATGCCTTAAATGGGACATCTATCAAGGCCGTGATGTGCTGCCCCTGTGGGTGGCTGATATGGATTTTGCCTCGCCGCCGGCGGTACTCGCGGCTCTGCATGAGCGCGTGGACCACGGCATCTTCGGATATAGTCTCACGTCCCGGGCACTCCAGGAGACGATCATTGAAAGGCTCCTTATCAGGCATGGCTGGGAGGTGCATCCCGATTGGATTGTCTGGCTACCGGGTCTGGTTACGGGCCTCAACATCGCCTGCCGAGCTGTCGGCTCTCCGGGCGAGGTCATCCTGACCACTACACCGATTTACCCACCCATACTCGCAGCCCCAGGATTGGCGGGATGCGAACTTATCACCGTTGAGCATCCCAATCGGGGCCATGCCTATCAGATCGATTTTGAAGCAATCAAAGCCGCCATCACCGGGCGAACTAAACTATTCATCCTTTGCAATCCGCACAATCCCACAGGTCGTGTTTTTACCGCAGATGAGCTGCGCGCCTTGGCCGGGATATGCCTGAACCATAACCTCATCATTTGCTCGGACGAGATACACTGCGATCTGGTTCTGGATGTCCGGAAACACCATGTCTCGATTGCAGCACTTGATCAAAACATTGCCGCGCATACTATCACACTACTTGCCCCAAGCAAGACCTTTAACATCCCCGGTCTGGGCTGCTCCCTGGCCGTTATCCCTGATGAAGGGTTGCGCAAGCGCTTCGCCATGGTCATGCAGGGTATCGTACCGCATGTGAACACTCTGGGGTTAACCGCAGCGCTTGCCGCTTACCATGACAGCGAAGACTGGCGCCTGGAATTAATCGACTATCTGCGAATAAATCGCGACTTGGTGGAGGCCTTTATCGACTCAACGCCTAGGCTTACCATGAACCATGTCGAGGCCACTTATCTGGCCTGGATCGATGCGCGTGAACTTGGTGTATCAAATATATACGCCTTCTTCGAACAGGCAGGGGTCGGACTCTCGGACGGCGCAGGTTTCGGCGCCCCGGGCTTTGTGCGCCTCAACTTCGGCTGCCCCCGCGCAACCCTTGAGCTAGCCCTCGATCGCATGGCCGCGGCAATTAGCAAACTCAGGCAAGGCTAGAACTTATATGGAATTTTTGAAAGACATCGATAGACAACTTCTTAAATGGGCGTACCAGCGGCCCTATGAAAATTCTTTTCCCGTAAAGGCATTGATATTTGCCGGAGAGGCCATGACCTGGATGATGGTTTTATTCATTGCAGCGGTCGCGGGACAATTACTTGATAGCGAACTGTTGAACAAACTTGTAATTTCGCTTATCCTGGGATCGACGATAGGCATTATCGTATTTCTTCTCTGTAAAGTTTATGTGAAGCGGAGACGCCCTTACGCCAACGATGAACTTCAGAAGGATCTGAACATCAAGATTCAGAATCGTGATCCTCTTTACGCGTCAAAGGCGCTGGAAAGCTTTCCATCGGGTCATGTTCTATGGACGACCATATGCGTCAGCCTTATTTGTTTTCAGTTCGGGTTTATATATATGCTTCTCATAGGCTGGTTGATTCCGGCCATGATATACCTTCGTCCTCATCTGGGCGTTCATTATCCGAGCGATGTGATTGCAAGTCTTTTTACAGGCCTCATTATTGCCACAATTACTACATTATTCATTGCTCCCGCTGTCGTGCAATACACAAACAGCCTGAGAAAGTATTATGTTTATACTTACGGCTACTGGGTGTTTATAATCGGTTACCTGATCATAGCTGTCAAAATATGGCTAAAGAGAATATAGCTCATCTCTTCAGATTACGGTTCTATCAATATTCAATGGTGAAGTTATTGAATTCGCCGGTGTAAGGTTCTTCCGTTACGATTACGTTTTCGACTCGAGCTGCAGGCGGGCCTTTGCGGCACCACTCCAGCATTTTATCCACACTTTTACCTTCACCTTCGAGAAGGGCTTCCACACGGCCATCGGCCAAATTGCGCACCCAACCGGTAAGATTATAGCCCGTTGCCGCTCTTTGCGTTTCCGCGCGGAAAAATACTCCCTGGACCCGTCCGCTTACATAAACACGCACTCTTTTCACTGTTTTACCTGCCGATAAGCTTTAAAAAATCTTCCTCGCTGATAATTTTAATTCCTGAAGATTTCGCTTTATTAATTTTGGAGCCGGGATCATTCCCGGCGACAACATAGGTCGTGCTTTTAGTTACATTGGAATGGATTGTGCCGCCTAAATTTTCGACAATGGTTTTTGCTTCATTCCTTCCCATCCTATCCATTGTGCCGGTAAAGACAAATGATTTCCCCTTAAGATGGGCGTTATCTGCTATTTCTTTTTTCTGCGGCGTTACTCCTGCTTTACTGAACTTTTTCATGACGTCAATATTTTTATGCTCGTGGAAAAATTCAATAATGCTTGCGGCAATTTCCGGGCCGATTTCATTAATCGTGGTTAAATCCTCAACCTTCGCGGTTATAAGATGTTCCATATTGCCGAAACGCGAGGCCAGAAGTTTGGCTGTGCGTTCTCCCACGTGCCTGATTCCCAGGGCGTAGATAAATTTATCCAGGGGCGGGTTTTTGGACTTCTGAACAGCGTCTATTAAATTTTGCGCGGATTTTTCAGCCTGGCGGTCCAGCGCGACAAGTTGTTCCTTGTTTAAAAAATAAAGATCAGCCGGATCGGCAATTAATCCGGCATCAAAAAGCTGAGCGGAAACTTTTTCGCCGAGTCCTTCGATGTCCATAGCGCCGCGCGAAGCAAAATGACGGATGTGTTCTTTTAGCTGTGCCGGACAGGAAATATTAACGCAGCGGTGCGCAACTTCTCCTTCCAGACGCACAACATCAGAATTGCATTCCGGGCATTTCGCCGGCATTTTAAATTCTTTTTCCCTTCCGGTTCTTTTTTCCTCAATGACCTTGACGATTTCGGGGATAACATCACCGGCGCGTTGAATAACAACTGTGTCACCGATACGAATATCCTTTTTAATAATTTCATCTTCATTATGCAGAGTCGCACGGCTGACCATCACGCCGCCAACATTAACCGGTTCCATAATGGCAACCGGCGTCAAAGTGCCCATGCGTCCGACACCGACAATGATTTCTTTGACTACCGTAGTTGCCTGTGCCGCCGGAAATTTGCAGGCGAGCGCCCAGCGCGGACTGCGGGAAACATTGCCCAGAGTAGCCTGCAGCGAAAGATCATTGACTTTCAGGACAACACCGTCAATTTCATACGGCAGACTTTCCCGTTGTGTGCCAATGGTTTCGAAATAGTCAATACAATCCTGAATATTGTTTGCCTGTTTGATAAGAGGGTTCACCGGAAAACCCCAATCACAAAGCGTTTGCAGGACTTCCCGGTGAGTTGAAAAATTAATGCCGTATACAAGGCCTACGCCGTAAAGAAAAATATTGAGCGGACGCCGCGACGTTATTTTTGAATCAAGCTGGCGCAGGGAGCCGGCGGCGGCATTGCGGGGATTGGCAAAAGGCTCTTCGCCCTCTTTAATACGCCGGAGATTTAATTTTTGGAAAGGCTCTTTCCTGATATAAACTTCACCTCGTATTTCTATAAAAGAAGGAAACGGTTTACCGGTCGTATTTTGCATTTTTAAGGGAAGCGTAGAGAGGGTTTTCAGGTTTTGCGTGACATCTTCGCCGGTAGATCCATCGCCACGTGTAGCGCCCCGTGTAAAAACGCCGTTTTCATAGATGAGGTTTACAGCCAGCCCATCAAGTTTCGGTTCGGCAATATATGAAATATTCTCAACTTCGGCCAGACGTTTGATACGGCCATCAAATTCAATGATTTCCTCATTGGAAAAAGCGTTGGCTAAACTAAACATTTGTGAAGGATGGTTGAAAGAAGCAAATTTAGCCAGCGGCGCAGCGCCCACTCGTTGGGTTGGAGATTCCGCTGAGAATTCTTCCGGATAACGGTCTTCCAATTCCTGCAATTCGAGCATTAAACGGTCATATTCGGCATCGGAAATTTCAGGAGCGTCCTGCTGGTAATATCTTTTATTATGGTATTCAATCTCTTTTCTTAAATCAGCGATTCGTTTTAATTCGGCTTGTTTATCCATTACTTAACCAGTTTTAAATAAGGTTTTTCTTTAGATATTTCTGGCCGTTTTGTTTTACGGGAGGAATTATTTTTTAAAATTTTTTCGTTTAAAATGGCATTCTTAGTTCGTACGGCGTTTATTATCGAAAAGATAATGACTGCTTTTTCCCACTCGGCAGAGCCGGAAAATTGCTCCACCTTTTTTTTGTATTTGTCCCACAAAGCGGTGAGGGAAGCTTCATCAATAGGCAATATGATTTCGGCAATTTTGTTAAGCGAATTTTCTAAACTATTCATAAATAATTAATAACTTTACTTCGCAATAAAGTCAAATTAAAAGCTTTTCCCCCTTTAAGAATATTCGATTCTAATGGAAAATATCATTCATTATAGCCTGCTTACTTCATACCCGGGTAGTGGTATTTAAATGCCTGCGAATTGATGGAAATAAAAACTTGTCTTTTTATCTTTTATCGCTAATAATTAAAAAACGGTCATCGGTTATGGAAGACAAAAAGATAAAAATTGGCGTCATTTCAGACACTCATCTTGAAGATTATGATGATAATATGAAAAAATGCATTGCTGAGCATTTCAGCGATGTTGATATGATTCTTCATGCCGGAGATTTGGTTGATGTCAGTGTTTTAGAGATTTTCGGGGAAAAGGATATCAAGGTGATATGCGGTAATATGGACAATTCATCAGTTAAAGAACAGTTCCCCGAACATTTACTTTTTGATATAAAGGGGTTTAAATTCCTCCTGATTCATGGATGGGGATCTCCTCAGGGTATTGAAGAAAGAATATCAGAGATGTTTAAGGATGTGGATTGCGTTGTTTATGGACATACGCATAAACCGGCAAATCATACAAAAGATAACGTACTGTTCTTTAATCCCGGTTCGGCGGTGGACAGATGTTTTGCCTCTTCTAAAACCATAGGCATATTAGAAATTGACAAAAACATAACAGGTAGGATAATAAAAATATAATTAATAAAACGGCTGGTTTTAAATATGGAAACGATTTTTGCGCCATGGCGTATGGACTATATTAAAGGGGAAAAACCTGACGGATGTGTTTTCTGCAAATGTTCCGTCAGATGTGATGATTATATTATGTGCGAAGGTAAAACCGCCTACGTCATGATGAACAGATACCCTTATGTCAACGGTCATTTAATGATAATACCTCAGAGACATGTAGGAAACATCGAAGAATTGACTCAAGAGGAAAGAAAAGAAATATTTGATCTTCTGGAAATATCGGTCAAGGCTATGAAAGAAGCGATGAATCCTGATGGATTCAATATAGGCGCCAATATCGGCAAAGCGGCGGGCGCCGGTATTGAAGAACATTTTCATGTCCATGTCATTCCGCGCTGGGAAGGCGATACGAACTTCATGAGTGTTGTGACGAATGTCCGGGTTATTCCGGAAGCTGTGGCGACGACCGCGGCTAATCTTGCGCCTCTTTTTAAAAAATATTATAAGGGGGAATAATGTAATGAGAATAATTTATTTAATTCTTGTTATAATTTTTTCTTTATTTATTGTTACTTTTTCTCAGCAGAATTTAACGACAATACAGTTGCATTATAATATTCTGGATCATAATCTTTTAGGTAATTTAAAGCCCGTACCGACTTATTTGCTGATTTTTATATCCATTCTGATTGGAGTGATCATTACAGGTTTTTGGGGCATAGTAGAACGCTTTCGTTTGAATCGCACAATCAGACGTTTGAACAAACTCGTTCGTGATTTACGCAAGGAACTTCACGCCAATGAAGCGCCGCCAATAATCGATGAACAAAAAATACCCAAATAATATCGACCCTTCCTTATTTGAAGATTTCAAATTTGTTACCGACGCATCTTTAGGAAGGTTGGCAAAGTGGCTTCGCCTTTTAGGTTACGATACCGTTGTATTTCCTGAAGAAGCCGGCAGAGCTTTGTTGCGACTTGCCGCCGCGGAAAACAGAATCGTTCTTACCAGAAGAAAAGATATGATCCAGCGCCAATTTTCAGGCGCTCTGTTTATAATTACAGATATTAATGTCGGTAATCAGCTCAATAAAGTTATTGAAAAGTTTTCTTTGAAGATAGACAGGCAAAAGATGTTCGGAATTTGTCTTGAGTGCAACCGGAATCTAAATCCTGTCAACAGGGGAGATGTTTATGATTTAGTGCCGTTGTTTGTTTTTGAAAATTGCAATGAATTCAATCGATGCCCCCGTTGTCTTAAAATTTACTGGACGGGAACGCATCAGCGCAACGCTTTGTGGTTTATGGAGAAGCACATTCCGAATCATCTCCCTTGATTTTTTCAACAGCGTGTTTCAGCGCCGGTAAAATTACGGCAAGATTTTCTTTTGCGCCCCTGGGGCTTCCGGGAAGATTAATGATCAGACATTTTCCGCGTATTCCCGCTATAGCGCGGGAATACATGGAATGTGAATTCGGCAGCGAGCGCAAACACCTTCGCTTGCTGCGGGGTAAGCGAGCGAATATAGAATTATAATTTACTTTAAGAATCGAAGATTCTCCGTGGCTTGCCACGGAGAGCTTCAATTATTTTATTCTTCTTCTTTTTTCGATTCGGCGATAATTTTCTCAGCGATATAGGCGGGAACTTCCTCATAATGAGATTCGGTATAGGTAAAGTTGCCGCGACCACTCGTCATCGAACGTAAATCAGGCGCGTATTTGAGGATTTCCGCCAGAGGAACCTGTCCTTTAATAACCTGATTGGTGCCGTTGGTATCCATTCCCTGAACCCGTCCGCGACGGCTGTTGAGATCGCCGATCACATCTCCCATGTATTCGTCGGGGACTTCGATGTCAATATTGACAATCGGTTCCAGCAGAATCGGTTGACAGTCCATCACGCCTTTTTGAAAGGCCATCGATCCGGCAATTTTAAAAGCCATTTCTGACGAATCCACCGTGTGGTAAGATCCAAACGTGAGATTTATTCTGAAATCCACCACAGGGTAACCGGCGATCACGCCTTTTGCCGCTGCTTCCACAATGCCTTTTTCGACAGCCGGACGGTATTGGCCGGGAATAACGCCGCCGACTATTTTATCATTAAACTCAAAACCGCCGCCGCGCGGCAACGGCTCGATATCTATCCAGCAATCACCAAACTGACCGCGTCCGCCGGATTGCTTCTTGTATTTGCCCTGGACGTTGGTTTTGCCTTTGATGGTTTCCAGATAGGGAACTTTCGGCGTATTCAGATTGACTTCCACGCCGAATTTTCTTTTCATCTTTTCGATATTAACTTCAATATGCACCTGCCCCATACCGGAAAGAATCATTTCTTTTGTTTGAGTATTGCGGGAAAAGACAATAGTGGGATCCTCTTCAGTCAGGCGGTGAATTGAAGATGCAATCTTGTCTTCATCACCGCGGGTTTTCGGTTCGATGGCAAAAGACATGATAGGATGAGGTATTTCCACCTTGTCAAAAATGACCGGCGCTTTTTCAAAACAAAGCGTATCGCCTGTCACAGTATCCTTGAGCTTGGCCACACCCGCAATATCTCCGGGGATAAGGCCTTCCGCCTGTTTCTGTGTTTTTCCTTCAAGAAAAAAGATATGACCGAATTTTTCAGTGATTTTTTTGGTCGAATTATACACGGATGAATCGGGGTTGAGTTTGCCGGAATAAACGCGGAATAAAGTCAGCCTTCCGGCGTACGGATCGGCGATAGTTTTAAAGACAATAGCCGAAAAAGGAGCGTCTTCGGACGGCTGCCGTTCTTCAATATCTTCTGTTCCCGGTTTTTTGCCTGTTTTTGCTCCGCGATCGACAGGCGACGCGAAGGCATTGACAATTAAGTCCATCAGCATCGATATTCCAATGCCTTTAATCGCCGAACCGCACATGACAGGGATAAGGCTTCCCGAGGAAACGCCTTTTTTCAAACCTGCTTTTAGTTCATCCGCCGAGAGTTCACCGGCTTCGAGATATTTATTCATCAGCTCGTCGTCAGATTCAGCAATATCTTCCACCATCGATCCGCGTAAATTATTTACTTCTTCCTTCATATCCGCAGGTATATCTACAACTTTTCCCGCGCCTTTATTATCGGAAAATAAATAAGCTTTCATTTCGATTAAATCAACAATGCCGTTGAATTTATCTTCTGAGCCGATAGGCAGGCACACCGGAGTTGCTTTTTTCTTTAATTTGGTATTGATGCTTTCCATCGCTGATTTAAAAATCGCGCGTTCTTTATCCATTCTGTTGATAAAAATGATACGGGGCAGTTTGAATTCGTCGGCTAATTCCCAGACTTTTTGGGTTTGAAATTCAACGCCGCCGACAGCGTCAACTACGATAACAGCGTTTTCAACGACGCTCATTGAGCATTTTGTATCGAAGGTAAAATTAGAATCTCCCGGCGTGTCAATAAAGTTAATTTTATGTTTTTCCCACTCGACAAAATTTGCCGCCGAGCTAATGGATATCCGTTTTTTTTGCTCTTCGGGTTCAAAATCCATACAGGATGTCGCGTCATCAACTCTTCCTAATCGTTCGCTTTTTCCCGAAACAAATAAAAAAGATTCACATAGTGATGTTTTGCCAGTTCCGCCGTGTCCGGCTACCGCTAAATTTCTTAGAGATTTTGATTCGTATTTTGCCATGAAAACTCCTTTCAATGCCTCCGTGCTGTTCTATAAAGCAGATGGATTTAAATGCAGGCTTCTAACGTATCCGGCAAGTAAAATCAAGACAAATTTAAACATGATATTTCCGGATTATTGCCGGGAAGAGCAGGGAATTGGTTCAATATTACAATGAAAGTGACAGTTTCTATAACAGAAAATATTTTATCAAATTTGAAGATTTTGCCATCCTGTTTCTGAAAATAGAATTATTCACTGATTCCGGCTTGTATATATGAGCATTTTACTTTATAAACGCTCATCAAATGCCTATATAAAAAAATAAAAAATATTATTTTGGTATAATTTATAGATGATTGATTATGAAAAAGAGCTTAATGCCGAACAATATCGTGTTGTAATGGAAGAGGGCGGTCCGCTTCTGGTACTTGCCGGAGCAGGAAGCGGCAAAACCCGCACATTGACATACAGGGTTGCCCGTCTTCTGGAGAGTGGAGTTTCCCCCGAAAACATATTGCTGGCAACATTTACCAACAAAGCCGCAAATTCCATGCTCAATCGCGTGGAGAGTCTGATCAATTCCCACACCGGCAGGATAATGGGCGGCACATTTCATCATATCGCTCACCGGCTGTTGAGAAGCAATGCGTATCTTCTCGGTTACAAAAGCAACTTTTCCATTGTGGATAGTGAAGATTCCCGCCAGCTTATTTCCACATGCCTGGCCGAACTTAAAATTGATACCAAAAAAAGTAAATTCCCCAAGAGCAATATTCTTTCCGAAATCATCGGACTGGCAATCAATACCCAAAACACACTGCAGGATGTTGTTGAATCAAAATATCCCTATTTCCTTCATCTGATTGAGGAAATTACCCAGGTAGCAATTCTGTATATTCAAAAAAAGAAAGATCTCTCCATCATGGACTTTGATGACCTGTTGTTCAACTGCCGCTTACTTCTTCTTAATCATCCTGATGTCTTAAAAAACGTCGCGGGACGATTTAAGTATGTGCTGGTGGATGAATATCAGGATACGAACATTATTCAGGCGGATATTGTCGATCTGCTGGCTTCATGCCACCGGAATCTGATGGTTGTCGGTGATGATTCGCAAAGCATATATTCATTTCGCGGCGCCAATTTCAGCAATATAATAAATTTCCCCGAGCGTTATCCCGATTGCAAAATATTCAAACTCGAAACAAACTATCGCAGCACGCCGGAAATACTGCATCTGGCGAATTTAAGTATCAATAATAATGAAAAACAATTTCCTAAAGAACTAAGAGCTGTGCGCGACAAGGGCATGCGGCCGGTTATGGTTTCAGCGCAAAACGTTGTTAAACAGGCTAACTTTGTGGCGCAGAGAATCACGGAATTGGTTCGTTCCGGCATTCCGCTGAAAGAAATAGCCGTCCTTTACCGTGCGCATTACCATTCTATGGAAATGCAGATGGAATTTGTCAGGCGCGATATTCCGTTTGATATTCGTTCCGGTATCCGTTTCTTTGAGCAGGCGCATATTAAAGATGTGACATCTTATATGCGCATTATAGTCAATCCCGGCGATGAACTGGCCTGGCAGCGATTGCTTTTGATGTATCCGAAAGTGGGCAAGGTAACATTCAATAAAATCTGGAAATATTTATCAAAGCAGGAAAATCCGCTGGAGGCGATATTGACGGAGGATTTTATTAAATTTACGCCAAAGTCCTCGATTGCGGGATTGGCGGAATTCCGTAAGACAATGCAGTTGCTTCTTGACCTGCAGCCGCAGGATCGCCTGCCGGGGAAAATAATAGATGTCCTGCTCAATAAAAGCGGCTACCGCACTTATTTGCAGGATAATTATTCCGACACTTCTTCACGTGAAGAAGATTTAATTCAGTTGGGAAACTTTTCCGCTCAGTTTTTACAAATGGAAGATTTCCTAAATGAACTGGCGTTGCTTACCAACATGTCAAGGGAAGAAAGCGCCGAGGAAGAAGATGGCGAAGATAAGGTGGCTTTAAGCACTATTCATCAGGCCAAAGGGCTGGAATGGTCGTATGTATTCATAATCTGGTGCGCGGATGGTATGATTCCGTTGCAGCGGGCGTTGAAAGAACCGGATGGCGAAGAAGAAGAACGAAGACTCTTTTATGTAGCCGTAACCAGAGCCAGGGATCAGCTATACCTGTGTTATCCCGCCCTGGATTACAACCGGTCTTCAGGTGTCTTAAATATGGCTCCTTCCCGGTTTATCAGGGAAATAGCTCCGCCCTCCGAATATGATGAGGATAGGCCATTTGAGCAATGGGCTATTTATGATGATTATTAGAGACAGGCCAAAGCTTCTCAAACAAAGTTCACTAATCCTGGCTCAAATCAAACAGATTGTATCCATCGTTAAGTATCTGAAAATATAAAAATATTTGCAGTAAAAATCCTGTATAAAATGCATTGCAGTTTGCCGCAAATAAGAGTAACAATTATACACGATTGCATGTGCATTTCATAAATATCATTAAATCTGGTTACTAAAAAGATAACTGTTCGTGAGTCTTGTTTTTATCTGTTTTATACTTAAATTTTTAATAGGATGATTATATGAAGAAACTAATTCTTCAGGGACATTCAACTTATGACGGAGCCGGAGTTAAATTGAAACGTATGTTCGCGCATGATCATACAAAGCTTACGGATCCATTCCTTCTTCTTGATCATTTCGGTTCAGACAATCCCGAAGATTATATCAAAGGCTTTCCCTGGCATCCTCATCGCGGAATCGAAACCGTGACTTATATGCTAGGCGGAGTGGTTGAGCATGGTGACAATATCGGGAACAAGGGTACAATCGGGCCGGGTGATATTCAGTGGATGACAGCCGGCAGTGGTGTGATTCATCAGGAGATGCCGAAAGCTTCAAAAGAAATGATGCATGGTTTGCAGTTGTGGGTAAATCTGCCCGCGAAAAATAAAATGACAGGGCCGCGCTACAGAGGCATTCTGGATAGTGAGGTGCCCATTGTAAAGATGCCGGGCGCAGAAGTGCGGGTGATAGCCGGCTCTTACAAAAATGTAGAAGGGCCCGTACGGGAACTGATAATAGATATTGAGTATCTGGATATCCGGTTAAAGAAGGGAAATGCAACGTCGCATAAGGCTAAAAAAGGGTATACAAGTTTTTGTTACCTTATTGAAGGAACGGGAGAATTTGATGGGATGAGGTTGGAAGAAGGAAATTTGATGCTGTTAATGGATGCCGGAAATATTGCCGTAAAGGCGATAGAAGATATTCATTACATATTTGTTACCGGCAAACAGCTCAACGAACCTGTCGCGTGGGGCGGTCCGATTGTTATGAATACGCCCGAAGAACTTGAACTGGCTTTCAGAGAGCTTGATGAAGGTACGTTTATCAAAAAAAAATAAAAAGAATGGCTGTGCTGTTCCGGGATAATGCAACTTATATGAAACAATTTGGAATAGGAAAGTAACCCAATATATGGCAATCGCGTCTATGAAATCCATGCCCGCGAAAACCTTGCTGGCGAAATGCATGCCGGCAATTTTTGTTGGTCATGGCAATCCTATGAATGTCATAAGAAGAAACCAATGGACACAGAGATGGAAAGATCTTGGCCAGGCGATACCCCGACCCAGGGCTATTCTTGCCGTATCCGCCCACTGGTACCTTCCCGCTATAAGGGTAACAGCTATGACGAATCCGCGGACCATTCACGATTTTGGAGGCTTTCCCAAGGAGCTTTTTGAGATCAAATATCGAGCTCCGGGCGCTCCCGCTCTTGCCGAAAAGGTGCGCGACATGCTGGCCCCGCTCCCCGTGGAGCTTGATCATGATTGGGGATTCGATCACGGTACCTGGTCCGTTTTGTATCATATCTTTCCCATGGCCGATATCCCGGTGGTACAACTCAGTATTGACCGGACAAAGCCGCCTTCATTTCATTATGAGATCGGGCAATTACTTACTCCATTGCGTGATGAAGGAATTTTGATAATGGGAAGCGGAAACATTGTGCATAACCTTCAAGCCTATGAGTGGGAAAGGCCTGAAATAGGGGCTTTTGAGTGGGCATCGCGATTTGAAGAAAAAATCCGTAATCTGCTTCAATCAGGAAAAAACGGCCAACTTGTCAATTACTCGGCAATTGGTCATGAAGCAAGACTCGCTGTCCCGACACCCGACCATTATCTTCCTTTTCTTTATGTATTAGGAACGCGTAGAAAAGGAGATCTCATAACTTTTCCCATAGAAGGATTTGACGGCGGCTCAATGTCGATGCTGACTATACAGATATCTCCTTAAGTCTTGTCTGTTCGGGCCGGTTCAATCTTGCCGATTCAGATTGAACCTGAATGTTTTTTTACACAATCAGCGTGATTGATTCCGCCTAAAAAAAGAAAGTACTTTTAAAGAATCAACGGCAGTATCCCTTGTCTTTAGTGGCTTCCAATAGTTTGCAATTTCCCAATGCACATGCTTTTTGCGCGTCATGACAGCCGGTTTCTATGTTCCCCTGATTTAAATAAATAATCGCTCTGTTGTTGTAGGCATCGGCAGAATCCGCTTTCAACCGGATGGCATCGCTAAAGTCGTCAAACGCACTTTGATTCCGGCCAAGTTTAACGTAAGCAACCCCTCTGTTGTAATAAGCATCAGCGAATTTAGGGTCAAGAGCGACTGCTTTATTATAATCCTCGACAGCGCTTTGGGGTTGGCCAAGCGCAAAGTAACAAATTCCTCTGTTGTTATAGAAATCGGTCGCATTGGGATTTAGCCGGATTGCCTCATTATAATGATACATAGCCTCTTTTAGTTTTCCGTTTTTAAACAGGTCGGCACCTAAACTGTTATGCGCAAAATAATTATCCTTTGTTACCTGCAAAGCATGACCAAAGAGAGAGGCGTTGTCCCTCCAGTAACCGCATTGCTGCCAGGTAAAAACCGCCATGATGGATAGAGCGGCAATGGATACAGGTAATAAAATCTTTTTGCGCGTGTCTTCACGTTTAATCAAAAACGGAATGCCCCATGCCAGTATAACGGCAATGCCGATAGAGGGCAGGTAATGGTAGCGGTCGGCCATCGAGTATGGCATTATTAACGACACCTGAATGATTCCTATGACCGGTAGAATGGTTATCGCAAACCACAGCCATCCCACAAAAAAGTATGGGAATCGTTTTACCATGACTATAGCGGCAGCGCTGATAGATATAATTAAAAGAGAAGTTCCAAAAACCTGCCATACCGGAAGTTGATCGGAAAAAGGATAATAATAAGCCATGCCGTTAGGCATAAATGTTCTTCCCATGTAAGTTACAAAAGCAACCGGCGTGTTGGCAAGCCGGGAAAGAAGGGAAAAAGCTTTTAACGATGTATCATGCCCACTCGGATTATAAAGTGTGATGAAAACAAGAACTGCTGACAGGATAAAAAAAGGTATTTTTTCCCATATTTGCCATAAAGGAATTACTCCGGCAATCCTGGTTTCTGATAATTGCCGCGAATTGGCTTGAGATATATTTTTCTTCAGTGATTTTTTTTGGGATTTGTTTTTCTTTTTTTCTTTATTTATGGAGGCGGGCATATCGTTTGCCGGTATGGTTGCTGTTTTTCGCGACAAAAGACGGTTAAGCGGCCAGTAATCAAGAAGAATCAAAATGACAGGCAGGCTGACAACCATGGGCTTGCTCATAAGAGCGACGACAAAGGAAAACACAACAGGCAGATACCTTTTTATAACCGGTTTTTCTGTGTAATAGACATAAAGGCACAGGGTCAGCATCCAGAAAAAGGCGCTCAGGACATCTTTGCGCTCTGCTATCCACGCAACCGATTCCACATGCAGCGGATGCAAGGCGAAAAAAGCGGCAACAAAGGCGCTGCGCCAGATAGCTCCGGTCATGCGGTTAAAAAGCCAGAACAGCAGCAGAGCGCTCAATATATGCAGGATAAGGTTGGTTAGATGATAACCGCCGGCATTCAGGCCGTAAAGCTGATAATCGAACATGAAGGAAAGCCAAACGAGGGGATTCCATAAACCAAAAAAATGTGTGCCCAATGCCCAGCGACATCCATCTAGAGTGATTCCTGACTGAATGTGAATGTTCTGCGTGACATAAACATGATCATCAAAATTTACGAACCCATATTGATTTACCTGCCAGTAAATAGCCAGCGTAACCAATGTCAGAACGATATAAACGATAATTTTCTGTTTGCTGTAACTGATATTTATCTTATTTAACATATCCGGTTTTTAATTTCTTTTAATTACGCAAGTCAAACCTTTAACAAAACAGACGCCAAAACAGCGGTGAAAAAAACATTTACCGGAACGTCGCGCGGAAACGCATCATGGCGCCTGTGAACAGCACGGTGCCGATGGCTGCCATGGCAACAAGCTGCTGCCAGACGTCGCCGATTCCCGCGTTTCTGATGAGCACGCGGGAGCAGAATTCCATGTAGTGCGTGGTTGGGGCAAACTGCATAATGATCTGGAGGAATCGGGGCATGGACTCTATAGGGGTTGTTCCGCCGTTGAGCATGGATATGGGCACGATGATGGGTATGCTCAAAAGGCCTGCCTGTGGCTGATTCTTGGCGACGGTGGCAAGGAACACGCCAAGCTCGGTTGTCGCGTAGAGAAAGACGATCGTGCCAAACATGAACAGGATCGTCGAGCCGTGGATGGGCGCTCCTATAACCCACTTCACCGCGAAATACAGCGAGAACATGGTGCCCATTAACACAATAAAGCTGTTGGCCCAGACCTTGGCGATGGTGATTTCCAGAGGAATCAGGGGCATGACAAGCAGATGCTCCACGGTGCCGCGCTCCTTTTCTTTGATGAGGGCCGCGGCGGGCAGGACAATGGAAAGGAGTGTGATCATGTGGCCCAGTAATACAATGCTCATAAACCAGGCGTTTTCGTTGTTCGGGTTATACATGATACGGGTATTGAGCACAATGGGCGGAGGGGCAGGCCTCCGGGAGCCCTGCAGAAATGTGTTGATCTCCTGATTGATGATCTGGCTTAGGTAGGTCGTGCCGAGCCTGGCATGGCCGACGACCGTGGCATCGACGTCGATGCCGATATCCGGATTCTTTCCGGCCAGCAGGTCATTCTGAAAGCCCGATGGTATGTGGAGGACGAAGACATATTCGGCCCTGTCCATCACCCGGTTTATATCGTGGTAGGTGATGGGCCTGGGTTTCTGGAAAAAAGGCATCTGGATGGCGTCGATGATTCTCCGGGACAGGGAAGACTGGTCTTCGTCCACATAGGCAATCGTTGAGTTGCGCACCTGCACGCCGGTGCCTTTCGCGGGGACGATGACCATGACGGTGAAAGAATAGATGACCATGATCACCAGCACATAGTCATAACGGAAGCTGATGAGCTCTTTTAAACCGAGCCGGTATATGTGCCACAGTTTTCTGATCATGCTATTTCTCCTGCTTTTTCAGCAATAGGACGGTCATGGTCTGAATGGCCGTATAGATGATAATCAGGGAGACAAAGTTCCACACAAGTTCCGCGAAACCGATGCCTTTGGTGAAGGTGCCCACGCTGATATTCAGTAAATAGCGGGCGGGAAAAATCCTTGACATGAATTTGGCTCCGCCGACAAGTGTTGAGGCAGGGGAGGTGAGTCCCGATAAATCGAAAGAGGGCACCAGGGTAATAACAAAGGCGGCAAGCAGGGCCGCGATCTGGGTCCGGGTGAAGGTCGAAATAAGCAGGCCAAGTCCCGTGCTGATAACAATATAGAGCATCGCCCCGCAAACGAGGGCGGGGAAACTGCCCTTGAAAGGGATTTCAAACAGGAATTTGATCACCCCCAGAAGGATAATGAAGGTTATGGCCGTAATCACAATGTAGGGGATTTGCTTTCCCCACAGGAATTCAAGCTTGGTCATGGGGCTTGAGTAGAAGTTGGCAATGGAACCGAGCTCCTTTTCCCTCACGACACCGATGGCCGTGAGCATCGAGGGGACAAGCATGAGCACAACGGCCAGCAGGCCGGGCACGACGGAATATCTGCTTTTTATCAGAGGGTTATACCAGTACCGGGGCTGTACATGGGTCGATGAAGCGGGCATGGGCATGGGGGACCGGCCGGCAAGAGTCATGAGATAGGACAGGTGCACGGCCTCCGCGTAGTTCTTGGTAGTCTCGGCCCGAAACGGCATGGTGCCGTCTATCCAGAGTCCTACTGACGGGCTCTGGCCTCGCTTTACGTCTTTTTCGAAACCGGGAGGAATCTGGACCACTACATTGAATTCGCCGCTCTGAAAGCCTCTGTCAATTCCGGCAGGCGACGTTATCGGCTTGTGTTCGCTAAAGTACCGCGAGCTGGAGAAGGACTCCAGATATTCGCGGCTAAGTGGCTTTCGATCATTGTCTAGGGTACTGTATTTTATGTTTTCAATATCGGTTGATATGCCGAAGCCGAAGACGATGAGGAGAAAGGGCGAGACAATGAATGAAGTAATGAGCCTAATCGGGTCGCGAAGCAATTCGATGGATTCTCTGCGGGCCAGAGCTGCCAGCCGGGAAATATCAAAGAGGCGGCTGTGTTTTTTGACATTTTCAGATTTAAGCATGAACGAGACGGTTTGTTTTTCATTATCCGCTCCGGCAGCGATATTTTTGGCAATATCATCTTTCATATAACCGATAAAGGCCTCTTCGAGGGTGGAGCAGTCTCGCGCGCGGACAAGTTTTTTAGGCGCGTCGCAGGCAAGGACGCGGCCCATGCTCATGAGGGCGACCCTGTCGCAGCGGTCGGCCTCGTTCATATAATGCGTGGTCACAAAAATGGTTACGCCGTCCTCTCTGGAGAGATTTATGAGCAACTCCCAGAAGTGGTCTCTGGCCACTGGATCGACGCCCGATGTGGGTTCGTCGAGGATCAGGATTTCTGGTTTATGAATGGCGGCAACAGCAAGTGACAGACGCTGGCGGATGCCCAGAGGAAGGCGTTCCGTCTGGTCGTTCATGACATCGGTAAGTCCGAACTTGACTGCCATTTCCTTAACCCTGGAAGGAACATCCTCGTTCGGCATATCGAAAAGATGTGCGTGCATATCCAGGTTCTGCCTAACGGTTAGTTCACCATACAGCGAAAAGCTCTGTGACATGTATCCGATGCGCTTTTTCAGTCTGATGCTCCCGGTTTCGACGGATCTGCCGAAGATAAAGGCCTGACCATGCGTGGGATGCAAAAGCCCGGTGAGCATCTTCATGGTAGTGGTCTTGCCGCAGCCGTTAGACCCCACAAAACCGAAGATCTCGCCCTTTGGTATGGTAAAGGAGACATCGTCTACGGCGGTAAAATCACCGAATTTTTTGGTGAGATTGTTTGCCTCGATGGCGGAGCCGTCATTCGACGCGATCCGGGGCGGTGTCGTAAAAATCCTGTGGCCATACCGCATTTCTTCGGGAAGCATGGCGATGTAAGCGTCTTCTATGGTCGTCTTGCCGGTCTTTTGTTTTAACTCCGCGGGCGTTCCCGAGGCAAGGACGCGGCCGCCTTCCATCATGATGAGCCAGTCAAGATGTTCGGCCTCATCCATGTAGGCCGTCGCGATGATAATGCTCATTCCCGCGTGGTGGACACTCATATCCTTGACCAGCTCCCAGAACTGGCGCCGTGAAAGGGGATCGACACCGGTGGTGGGTTCATCCATAATGAGCACATCAGGGTTGTGGATCAGCGCGCAGCATAAACCCAGTTTCTGCTTCATGCCCCCGGATAGCTGGCCCGCGGCACGATCGGCAAAGGGCGCGAGGTTTGTGGCCTTCAGGAGACGCTCAATGCGTTCCTTTCGCTCGGCGCGGGTGAATCCGAAGAGGCGTCCGAAAAAATCCACATTCTCATAGACGGAAAGCGTGGCATAGAGATTCTGTCCGAGGCCCTGGGGGATATAGGCAATCTCCGAGCAGACATCATGGCGGTGCATGCGCAAACGCATGGAACTGCCAAGAACTTGTATATCGCCTTTCTGTATTTTTTTCTGTCCGGCGATAAGGCCGAGCAGGGTTGATTTGCCCACGCCGTCGGGCCCGATCAGGCCCACCTGGCATCCGGCAGGTATGTTAAGATCAATGGAATCAAGGGCGATTTTCTTGCCGTAGCGATGCTTCACCCCTTCAATACGCGCGATGGAATCATGACCGTTCATGCGGGTATTCATTTAAAGAGTTCCGTCCATTTCGCGGACGGATTCAACCGGATATACGCGACGCCCGGCATGCCCGGTTTCAGGCGGGGGTCATCAAATTCCTGAAGGCTGACTTTCACGCGGAAAACGAGCTTTTCGCGCTCCTCGGTCGCCTCAACCTCCTTGGGGGTGAACTGTGCCTTTTCAGAGACATACGCCACAGTCGCGGGAAATTGCTTATCCGGTATAGCATCGAGCACAACCCTGGCATCCCCGCCCAAAGGTATGACGCCGGCATATTGCTCGGACAGATAAACATTCATGTGAATATCCGTGGGGTCAAGAATGGTCAGGACCTTGCCTCCGTTGGGCATGACTTCGCCGGGTTCCGCCAGACGCGACAGCACCGGTCCCTTTATGGGGCTCTTCAGGACGCAGTCATTGATCTCCGATTTCAATATTTCCGTCTGGGCCAGCGCGGACTCAATGGCGTTATCGGCCTCGGTGATGGATGATTTTGCCGCTGCGTATTCCGCTTCATAACTTTGCTTGACTGTCTGATCACGGTCGAGCTGCTGTTGCGTGAAGATGCCTTTCGCGAAAAGTTTATTTGACCGGTCAAGTTCCTTTACCGCGAGCACCAGCTTCAGGCGGATGCTCTCCACCCTCGACAGGCCGGTTTCCCGTGCCTGCTTTGCCCGTTTCACCTCGGCCTCGGCCTGTTTCAATTGCGCCTGAAGCGTGCTTGTGTCTATTCTGGCAACGATCTGATTTTTATTGCAGAGGTCTCCCTCCTTCGCGAGGACTTCTGTGAGACGCCCTGCGAGCTTTGCCGCGACATCCACTTCGGTTGCCTCAAGGCGGCCATTGCCCATTACAAAACCTTTTGGAATGGCATTTTTGTCCTTGTTGGTATAGAGATAAAAAACAAGAGCTCCTGCCAGAAGAACCAGCACCAGAATCGCAGCTGATTTTTTAAGAACTTTCCCTTTTTCGCCCATATCATCCCCTTTATCAAACCGGATTTAGTATAATCATCAAAGAACTTTTCAGACGATTGAATTCATCACATGGCTTTATAAGTTGTCTTCTCAAACCATCGCGCAGAAAGTCAGCGGCTATCTTGAGGGGCTTTTTCAATTTCAGACCCCTAAAGGCATGATTGAAAATAGTAAAATTTTATAACAACTGTTATTTTGTGATGGGAGTATAGGAAAAGCAATCATATATGTCAAGAAAATCTCGATGGGCCGGTCACCCGGATTGTTTTATGATGGCGGCTCTGATTTTTTTGACCAGGCCGGAGGGGGTGACTTATTCTTTGACGATAATCGTGTCTTTTTTGAATTCGTCGCTGGTGTCGGGATAATCAATGTTGTAGTGCAATCCGCGACTTTCTTTTCTTTCGCGTGCGCTCATAACGATCAGTTTGGCCACTGTTGTGATGTTGCGTAATTCGGCAAGATCTTTTGTTACTTTGTAATTCCAGTAATATTCGTGGATTTCACGCAAAACCATATCAATTCTACGCTCGGCCCGCTCCAATCGTTTATCCGAGCGGACAATGCCCACGTAATTCCACATGCATCTTCTTATTTCATCCCAGTTGTGTGTGACAACCACGCTGTCGTCGCTTTTTGTGGTTCCGCTTGAGTCCCACGGGGAAATAGGCATGTCGCTTTGCGGCGTCTGCTTGAATGATTTGGCAATTTTTAAATAGACGCGATGGGAATAAACAAGCGCTTCGAGCAAAGAGTTGCTGGCCAGACGGTTTGCGCCATGTAATCCCGTGCAGGATACTTCGCCGCAGGCAAAAAGATTATCAATGGAAGTCTTGCCGTAATGGTCAACCGCGACGCCGCCGCAGATGTAATGAGCGGCCGGGGCGATGGGAATGGGCTGCAGGGCCATGTCAATGCCGTATTCGAGGCATTTATTGTAAATATTGGGAAATCGTTTGATTAGAAAATCGCGGCTATGGTGCGTGATGTCCAAAAGAACGAATTCATCGCCGCCCTGTTTGATTTCGTTGTCGATGGCTTTGGCCACAACATCGCGCGGCGCAAGGCTTTTCATGGGATGGTATTTTTCCATGAATGTCGATCCGTTCTTTAATTTAAGATTTCCTCCCTCGCCGCGCACGGCTTCGCTGATAAGAAAAGCCTTAGCGTCGGGATGATAAAGGCAGGTAGGATGAAACTGAATGAATTCCAGATTGGCAATTTTAGCGCCGGCGCGGTAAGCCATTGCCAGACCGTCCCCCGTCGCGATATCGGGATTTGTCGTAATAAGATAAACCTTTCCCGCTCCGCCCGTGCATAAGATTGTATATTTTGCCCGATAGGTGTAGATTTCATTGTTGTTGATGTCAAGAACATAAGCTCCTAGGCAATTGATCGTAACGCCTTTTGCGTCTTTCTGCGTTATCAGATCAATGCCGATGTGGTTTTCATAAATGGAGACATTTTCCAGACGGGAAACTTTTTCATTGAGAGCCCGCTCGATTTCCTGGCCGGTGAAATCTTTGGCGTGTAAAATACGCCTGCGGTTGTGGCCTCCCTCACGTCCGAGGTCGTACATGCCGGGGTCTGTTTCCGATTTTGTAAAATTTACGCCCCAGTCGATAAGTTCCTGAATCCGCGGCGGAGCCTCTTTAACGATAAATTCGACCACTTCCCGATTGGAAAGACCGGCGCCACAAATCAGTGTGTCCTGAATATGCTCTTCAAAACTATCGGTTTTGTCCGTTACGGCTGCAATTCCGCCCTGGGCGTAATTGGTATTTGATTCGTTTTTCTCTTTTTTTGTCACAATGGCGACACTGCCAAGGGTGGACGCTTTGATTGCCATGCTCAACCCTGCTATGCCGCTGCCCAAAATTAAAAAGTCTGTTTTAAATTCCATCGCAGTTTTCCTGTCAGATTGCCGCTGACAAAAGTTTGTTTACAAATTGTCATTGCTTTTATATAGATATTTATCTTATTTAGCAAAGGGAAAAATGAAAGAAGGATATCATGTTAGTTTTAGGAATCGAATCATCATGTGACGAAACAGCGGCCGCGGTAATCAGCAACGGAAAAATGCGTTCCAATGTTATCGCCTCGCAAATAGCAGTTCATTCTCCGTATGGCGGCGTTGTCCCGGAAATAGCCTCCCGAAAACACATTGAGGCGATCAATCCGGTCATTTGCCGGGCTTTGTGTGACGCCAATGTTAAACTCCGGGATATAGAAGGTATTGCCGTAACCCGCGGTCCCGGTTTAATCGGATCTCTTTTGATCGGTTTATCTACGGCAAAAGCTCTGGCCTTTGCACTTGATATTCCGTTAGTTGGCGTCAATCATCTGGAAGGGCACATTGCCGCGGCGTTTCTTGCCGAAAAAGTTCCGGCCATCCCTTTCATGGCTCTGGTTGTATCGGGCGGTCATACTAGTGTTTATCTGGCAAAGAATTATCATGATTTTGAATTAATGGGACAGACCCGCGACGATGCCGCAGGCGAGGCGTTTGATAAAGCGGCAAAACTGCTTAACCTGGGATATCCGGGCGGCGTGGTCATTGATAAAATATCCAAGGGCGCCAATCCGAAAGCGGTGGTCTTTCCGCGGGCTATGAAGGATTCTCCTGATTTCAGTTTCAGTGGTTTGAAAACCTCTCTGTTGACCATGCTGAAAAAACGGGGACGTGATTTTGCACCGGAGGAATTGCCGGATATTGTAGCAAGCTATCAGGAGGCGATAGTGGATGTGCTGCTTGAGAAAACAATTAAAGCAGCAAAAGATAACGATGTCAACAGGATAGTTGTCTGCGGCGGTGTGGCGGCTAACAGCAGGCTGCGCGAAAGATTCGCGGAGGAAACTGCAGCGCGAAATTTAGAATTGTTTATTCCTCCGGTCATCTTATGCACGGATAACGCGGCAATGATCGGGGCAATCGGCGAAATCATGCTGAAAAACGGCCAAAGGGATTCGCTGAATTTAAACGCTGTTTCGCGCTGGCCTCTGGCATAGTTTTAATCTTTTTTCCATATAAGCGGAATAATCATGACTTCACCCAGGGAAATAATTACTCATTACGCGATTAAACCGCGCAAAAACCTGGGACAATCATTTCTTATGGATGAAAATGTCATCAGAAATATTGCCCGGATAGCAAATGTGACGGGGGATGATATTGTCGTGGAAATCGGCGCGGGAATCGGCGTCCTGACGGAATACTTAGCGCAAAATGCCGCCAGAGTTATTGCCGTTGAACTGGATGATAAATTAGTTGAAGTATTGAAGGACAGATTATCGGGACATAATAATATTCAAATTTATCACGGAAATATTCTTCGGTTTGATTTCAGAACAATTGCGAGGACCGGGCGGCAAAATATTAAGGTCATCGGCAATATTCCCTATAATATTTCCAGCCCGGTATTGTTTTACCTGTTATCTTTCCGCGGCGTTATAAATTCATTTGTATTGATGATGCAAAAGGAAGTAATCGATCGTCTGGTTGCGTCTCCTGGAGGAAAGAGTTATGGCGTGCCTTCCGTAATTTTACAGATGTTCGCCACTGTAGAAAAAGTTTTTGATGTTCCGGCTTCCTGTTTTTATCCCCGCCCTAAGGTAAATTCATCGGTCATTAAGGGATTTTTTCCGGAGGGACCTTTGATTAAACTTATTGATGAAGATTTCTTTGTAAGATTGGTCAGAGATGCCTTTGCCCAGCGCCGGAAAATGCTGATTAATAATTTAAAGCAATCAAAATTGCTGGAAGGCGCACCGGAATCTTTATTGAAAGAAGCGCTGATGCTGGCCGGAATTGATTCCGGGAGAAGGGGCGAAACTCTTTCTGTCGAGGAATTCGGACATTTGAGCAATATTTTAAAAGGCGGGATTAAATAAGGATGCCAGAGTTGAAGTGATGCAAAAAATTACTTTAAACCGATTTTTAAGATGTTTCAGGTCTTTTACGGAACATTAGTTGTGGGCATAAACTGTAATCGAACCGGTCATCTTTCCAATTGACAAGTTGCCAACATACATGTGCATTAATGTTTGCGCTTTGGAAGAATCGGGAGTCGCGCCAATCATCAAGTCAACATCAATACCTATATGCGCGTTGATGGATATGGAATTTAAAAAAATGGTTAATTTACATACCGACTGAGAGGATGAAATCAACAAATCAGGATATTCTATTGTTATAGAACCGGATCGTTCAACCAGGCCACCTGTTATATAAGTACCAAGTCCAAGATAACCTATTTGATCGAATACACCGGAACCGGGGTTTTTTTGGGGATTGTTTTCGGGCGTTCCATAGAAGAACCATGCTGCGTTATTAAGGTGCGGGCTCGGTTCATAATTGTGGTTCGGGTCCCAATAATTCCATCCGTCGGTAAAAATAAATTTAGATGTGTTTTTTACTGTAATGTCTGTAAGGGGAGTGGTAACGAAACCGTCTTTAGCAAATATAGTACTCAGATCACCGTCGGTGATAACAACGCATCGGGCAAAAGACATAGACGGCACAATGAAAAATGCGGTGATGAGCGCTAATATTAAAGTCTTTTTGATGTTTACCCCCAATAAATTTCTTGTGCTACAAAATAACACAATATATTGTCCTGATAAACCAAGAAATCCTTCACCAAACTATAATAGCAACACATATTAATATTTAGCTGTCTTCTTATACTACAAAATTACAGTAATGTAAATAATATTTTACATTATTATTTTTATTTTTTAGGAATTTCTCCGATTAGTCCGGAAAAACTTATTGACTAATTTATTTTGAAATAATAAGGCTAATCGCAATTTTAATGAGTGAGAAAATGAGAAATAAATACTTGTATATTCAAACGTTTGGTTGCCAGATGAATGTTCATGATTCGGAACAAATGGCCGCATTACTCGCAGATCAAGGTTATAAACTGACAGAAAATATAAAACTGGCCGATTTAATTATCTTAAATACATGCTCAATCAGAGAGAAGGCAGCGCAAAAAGCTTACAGTCAACTGGGAAGAATTGGAAAACTAAAGCAAGAAAATAAGGAATTGATTATTGGTGCGGGCGGTTGTCTGGCTCAGCAGTTGGGAACAAAATTTCATAAAAAAGTTGGTCATCTGGACTTTGTTTTCGGCACGCATAACATTCATCTTTTGCCTCAAATAGTTTTATCAATTGAAAAGAAAAGAAAAAAGATTACTGAAATTAACTTTCATAAATCATTAAATTCCATAGGTGTTTATGCTCCCCCGCAGGCAGGGGCTCTTTGTTCTTTTGTTACTATCATGCAGGGATGCAATAATTTCTGCGCTTATTGCGTTGTTCCTTATCTGCGTGGACCGGAAATGAGCAGGCCTTATGAAGATATAATGGACGAGATAAAGAAACTTGCGCAAAGAGGCGTTAAAGAGGTTACTTTGCTTGGACAAAATGTCAATTCCTATGGCAAAACATTCGATAATGGATTTAATTTCACTTCATTAATTAAAAAAATAGGGGAAATATCCGGTATCGAAAGAATTAGATTTACCACATCACATCCACGGGACCTCTCTGACGAATTGATTGAATGTTATGTCCGGGAAAGCAAACTTTGCAGGCATATTCATCTTCCTGTGCAATCAGGTTCAAACCGGATATTGGAATTAATGAACAGGGGCTATACCGTCGAGGAATACATAAAAAAAATTGATCGCTTGCGTAAATTGGTTCCTCAGATTAGTATTACTTCGGACGTTATTGTCGGATTTCCGGGAGAAACCCAAAAAGATTACCAAGAAACAATTGACATGATGGAAAAAATCAGGTTTGATTCTCTTTTTTCATTCAAATACTCTGAGAGGGAAGGGACCGCGGCGCAAAAGTTAAAAGGCAAAATTGAAGAAGATGTGAAGTTGATGCGGCTCGAAAAATTACAGGTGTTGCAGGATAAGCATACACTTGAAAAAAACACGGCTCTGGAGGGCAGCGTTCAGGAATTGCTGGTTGAAGGAAAAAGCAGAAATTCTGAAAGTGACTTAATGGGACGAACCAGTTCCTGGAAAATTGTTAATTTTAAAGGCGAAATGGACTTGATCGGTAAACTGGTGAATGTTAAAATATCAAAAGCTTATCTACATTCCTTAAGAGGGAAAATAGCGAATAACTAAGGAGGCAGGTCATGTTAATTGAGATGAAGGTTTCAGGATTGACCATAGACCCTATTACCAATACGCCTATAGTAATTTTAAAGGATATGCAGAACAATAAGGCCATTCCGATCTGGATAGGTTTGTTTGAAGCAAGCGCTATCGCTACGGAACTGGAAAAAATCGTCTTTCCCCGGCCCATGACCCATGATTTGTTCAGCGAATTTTTGAAATCTTTTAACGTGAAGGTAGATAGAATTGAAATTGTGGATATTCGCAGCAATACTTTTTTTGCGAATATTTATTTATTGCGCGAAGGTCAGAATTTTATGATTGACGCGCGTCCCAGCGACGCCATTGCCATAGCTCTGCGCGCTAATGCGCCGATATTCGTGGATGAAAATGTCATTGAAAAATCACGTAACGTTGATTTCGGGATCAAACTTAATGATTTGGACAAACTGAAGGATGAAAAAATTAAGGAATTTCTGGAAAATCTTTCGGCTGAAGATTTCGGCAAATATAAGATGTAAGTATTATGGGAAGCATCATTGAGGATTTTCAAAGTTATCTGGAAGTGGAAAAAAATGTTTCCGCTCATACCTGTATAGCTTATCTTGCTGATATTCATGAATTTAACAGTTTTTTGCTTGATAACAATTTCATAAAAAACCAGGATGAAATAATTAACGCGGAGCCGGAAACTATCAGGGAATATCTAAGCTGCCTGTACCGCCGGAAGGTGAAAAAAGTTACGGTCAACCGCAAAGTGTCGTCACTGAGAGCTTTTTTTAAATATGTGTTGCGCACCGGAAAGATTAGTCATAATCCTGCGGAAATGATTCAAACATTGAAAACAGAAAAGCACATGCCTGCTTTTCTTTCTGTTGATGAAATGTTTGAGCTTCTGAAAACGCAGGATGATAATTCTGTCTTGAGCTTGCGTAACCGCGCAATGCTGGAAGTTTTTTATTCTTCCGGATTACGATTGGGTGAACTGGCCGGCTTGAATTTAAATGACCTTGATTTTAATCAAAAGTTGGTTAAGGTGAGAGGCAAAGGAAGAAAGGAAAGAATAGTTCCCGTAGGCGAACCGGCCCTGACGGCCGTAGGCGAATATCTGAAAAAAGTTGTACAGATAAGAAAAGACGCCGATGCCAATGTTTTTAATAAACCTTTGTTCGTGAATGCCAGAGGTAAAAGAATAACGGCAAGAAGCATCGCCCGGATCGTTAATGAGGTAACAGGCAAAAGCGGTATAGGGAGGAAGATAAGTCCGCACGCGTTGAGACACAGTTTTGCCACGCATCTCTTGAATGCGGGGGCTGATTTGCGTTCGATTCAGGAATTGCTCGGGCATGAGAGCCTTTCCACAACTCAAAAATATACGGCGGTCAATATTAATCGCATGATGGAAGTTTATGATAAAGCGCATCCGCGAACAAAAAAGTAAGGAAGAGGAAATGAATATAAGAGGCACCACAATATTATCAGTCAGGCATAAGGGCAAAATAACCGTAGCCGGTGACGGTCAGGTTACTTTGGATACTACAATATTAAAGCACGGCGCCCGCAAGGTTCGCCGCCTTTATAATGATGAAGTCATCGTCGGTTTTGCCGGCGCCACAGCAGACGCCTTTACGCTGTTTGAACGTTTTGATCAGAAGCTGGAACAATACAATGGAAATTTAGTGCGGGCTGCCGTGGAATTGACGAAAGACTGGCGCACGGACCGTGTTTTAAGGCATTTAGAGGCTTTGATGATCGCCGTAAATAAAGACAATTCTCTGATTATTTCCGGAAATGGCGATGTCATTGAAGCTGATGACGATGTTATGGCCATCGGGTCCGGCGGCCCTTACGCGCTCACAGCGGCGCGGGCGCTCCTGCGCCATTCCGATTTAACGGCGACGGAAATTGCCCGGGAAGCGATGAAAATAGCGGCGGAAATTTGTATATATACAAATGACCATATAACGATTGAAGAGATAGATGAAGATAGCGGCAAAATTGAAAACAAAAACAGTAAAGATAAGGGGAAAAAATAAAGTATGTCTGGTAATGGGTTAAAACCCCGGGAAATAGTGGAGAAACTTGATCGGCATATTATTGGCCAGGTTGATGCTAAAAGGGCCGTAGCCATCGCCCTGCGCAACAGATGGCGCAGGCAAAATGTGCCTGAGGATCTGGCGGATGAAATATCACCGAAGAACATTATTATGATCGGTCCTACCGGTGTCGGAAAAACGGAAATTGCCCGCAGACTGGCCAAATTGGATAATTCGCCTTTTTTAAAAATAGAAGCATCCAAATTTACTGAAGTCGGCTATGTCGGGCGGGATGTCGAATCCATGATCAGGGATCTTGTGGAATTGTCCCTGAATATGGTTAAATCCGAAGAGCAGGAAAATGTCAGGGCGAGGGCGGCCCAAATCGCGGAAGAAAAATTGCTCGATTTGTTGCTTCCTCCGAGACTTAAAGAAAAAAACGTCGGCGATATGCTGAATAACTCCGATGAAACAGTTGAAAACGATCAGGTTGCCGGGGATCAGGAACATAAGTCTGATGCCACACGGGAGAAATTAAGACGACTGCTCAGGGACGATAAACTAAACGACCGGCTGGTAAATCTGGAAGTTACCGAAACCAGAAGCGGTCCCATGGTAGAGATATTCTCCGCGGCGGGAATGGAAAATATGGGGCTCAATATCAGAGATGTTTTAGGCGATGTGTTCCCGCAGAAAAAGAAATCAAGAACGGTAAAAGTGCCGGAAGCCGTAAAGATTCTTGAGGATGAAGAAGCGCAAAAGTTGATAGATATGGAAAATGTGACGAAAACAGCGCTGGAAAGAGTTGAACAATCAGGTATAATATTCCTGGATGAAATCGATAAGATCGTAAGCAACGACGCGCCGCATGGACCGGATGTTTCCCGTGAAGGTGTGCAGAGGGATTTGCTGCCTATTGTGGAAGGTTCCAACGTCAATACGCGCTACGGGATGGTTAAAACGGATCATATCCTGTTTATTGCCGCCGGAGCGTTCAACGTTGCCAAGCCTTCCGATCTGATTCCGGAATTGCAGGGACGTTTTCCCATTCGTGTTGAGCTTGATTCGTTGGGGAAGGAAGAATTCATTCGTATTTTGACGGAGCCGAATAATGCTCTGGTGAAACAATATACGGAAATGATGGCGACGGAGGGACTGAAATTATCATTTACCGAGGAAGCCATAGCGGCCATCGCGGAAGTGGCGACACTGGTCAACGAAAGAACGGAAAATATCGGAGCGCGAAGACTTTACACCATTATGGAAAAATTGCTGGACGATATTTCTTTTGACGCGCCGGATATGCAAAAAAAAGAAATTGTGATAGATGCCCACGATGTGGAAGAAAAACTCAATGATATAATAGATGATCAGGATTTAAGCAGGTACATTCTATAAACGGAGCTTGCCATGGAAAATATTTCGAATTCAATAGAGCAGGCGGATATCCTTCTGGAGACTCTGCCGTATATCAGGCGATTTTATAATAAAACTATCGTTATCAAATATGGCGGCCATGCCATGGTTGACAATGAGTTGAAGGATAAATTCGCTCAGGATATCGTCATGATGAAATATATAGGCATTAATCCTGTGGTCGTGCACGGGGGTGGGCCGCAAATAGGAGACCTTTTAAAAAAAGTCGGTAAGGAATCAAAATTCATACAGGGAATGCGGGTTACCGATGAAGAAACCATGAATATCGTGGAAATGGTTCTGGTAGGTATGGTCAATAAAGAAATAGTCGGTCTGATTAACCGGCATGGCGGTAATGCCGTGGGTTTAAGCGGTAAAGACGGCAACCTGATCATCGCGGAGAAGTATTATTTAAATGAGGAAAAAGCAAAGTACACTCCGCCGGAGATTATTGACATCGGTTTGGTCGGTAAAGTGAAAAGTATCAATTCGCAATTGATTATGACGCTTACGCAGAACAACTTTATTCCAATTATCGCTCCCACGGGAGCAGGCGATGAGGGCGAAACTTATAATATCAACGCTGACGTGGTTGCCGGAGAAATAGCGGCAGCCCTGAAGGCCGAAAAGCTTTTGCTTTTGACCGATGTGCCGGGTGTGCTGGACAAAGACAAGCGCCTGATAAATACGATGACCAATGATGAGGCTTTAAAATTAATTGACGACGGCACTATTGAAGGCGGTATGTTTCCTAAAATCAAATGCTGCCTGAAAGCCCTAAAGGGAGGGGTGGGCAAGACTCACATCATTGACGGGCGTCTGAAACATGCCATTTTGCTGGAGGTGTTTACCGATAAGGGAATAGGCACGGAAATAGTTTTATAGCGGCTTCGAGCCCTTGCGATGAATTGAAGGTGAAGGAAATGACGGAAAAAGAAATAATGGCTATGTCCGATGAAAATATAATGAATACCTATAAACGCTTCCCGATTGTTCTTGCGAAGGGTTCGGGCGCGAAGGTATGGGAGATCAATGGAAGGGAATATCTTGATTTTGCCGCCGGGATTGCCGTTTGCAATCTCGGGCATTCCCATCCGAAAGTTATTGCCGCTGTAAGTGAACAATTGGGAAAATTAACGCATGTTTCCAATTTGTATTATACGGAGCCGCAAACCCGATTGGCAAAAATGCTGGTTGATAATTCTTTTGCGGACAAAGTATTTTTCTGCAACAGCGGCGCGGAGGCAAACGAGGCGGCTATCAAACTCGCGCGAAAATATGCTCATGAAAACATGGGACCGGATAAATTTGAATTAATTACCATGAAGGAATCCTTCCATGGCAGGACGATGGCCACCATTACGGCCACGGGACAGGAGAAATTTCAATTCGGATTTACGCCGCTTTTAGAAGGATTCACCTATGTGCCTTTTAACGATTTGCAGGCACTGGAATCGGCAATCTCCGGTAAAACATGCGGTATAATGCTGGAGGCGATTCAGGGAGAGGGCGGCGTCAAAATTCCCGATGACAATTATCTGGCCGGTGTGCGCGAAATTTGCGACCGGCACGGACTTCTGTTGATCATTGATGAAGTTCAAACCGGCATGGGCCGGACGGGAAAACTTTTCGCCTACGAGTATTCCGGTATCAAACCCGATATTATGACTTTAGCCAAAGCTCTGGCCAATGGCATTCCCGCGGGCGCGATGCTGGCGACTGATAAGATCGCAAAGGCTTTTGTTCCGGGTAATCATGCTTCCACCTTTGGCGGCAATCCTGTTGTTATGGCCGCGGCAATCGCGGTTATGAAAATCATGCTGCAGGAAGGCATATTAGAGCATTGTCTGGAAGTCGGAGATTATTTTTTATCTCAGTTAAAGAAATTGCAGCAAAAACATGCCATCATCAGGGATGTCAGGGGAAAAGGGCTGATGATCGCGGCGGAGCTCGATATTGAAGCAGGTGATATAATCAACAACTGCATTAAAAAGGGATTGCTCATTATTTCCGCCGGCAGCAAAACTCTGCGCTTTGTGCCGCCGCTGATTATTACTAATCAGGATGTCGATTTCGCGATTAATGTGCTTGATGAAGTGATGGAGGGTAAATGAAAAAGGACTTATTAAACATTTACGATCTGGAAACGGCTGACTTTGACAAAATCTGGAAAAAGGCTGCAAAACTCAAGAAGTCTCTAAAGGAAGGAAGACCCCATGCTTCCCTCAAGGGAAAAACGCTGGGAATGATTTTCGATAAATCTTCCACCCGGACGAGAATATCCTTTGAAGTCGGCATGTATCAGTTAGGCGGTATTGCCCTGTTTTTAAATTCCCGGGACACGCAGATAGGCCGCGGCGAATCTATTTCAGATTCAGCCCGGATGATGTCGCGATATCTGGATGGAATTATGATAAGGACTTTTTCCCAGAAAAATGTGGAAGATTTTGCCGGCAACGCTTCCATTCCGGTCATTAACGGTTTGACGGACCTTCTGCATCCCTGCCAGATCCTGAGCGATTTGTTTACAATAAAGGAGAAAAAGGGATCTTACGATAAGTTAAAAATAGCTTATATCGGTGACGGCAACAATATTGCCAATTCATGGATTGAGGCTGCCGCCAGATTGCCGATTGAATTGTCATTGGCCTGTCCGAAAGGTTATGATCCGGACGTGAAAATAATGGCCAGAGGGAAGAAAGAGGCCAAAGAAGGCATAACCCTTTATCGCGACCCGATGGAGGCTGCGCAGAACGCCGATGTTTTGTACACAGATGTCTGGGTCAGTATGGGGCAGGAGTCGGAAGATAAAGAAAGAAAAAAAATATTTAAAAATTATCAGATCAACAAAAAACTTTTAAAAGAAGCAAAAAAAGACGCGATAGTGATGCATTGTTTACCGGCGCACCGCGGAGAAGAGATTTCTTCCGACGTCATTGACGGTTCGCAGTCTGTGGTCATTGATCAGGCGGAAAATCGCCTACATGTGCAGAAAGCAATTCTGGAAATATTACTTTAGGAGGAACAGACATTGTCAAAAGGAGCTAAAAAAGTTGTTTTGGCGTATTCGGGAGGACTGGATACATCGGTGATTGTGCGGTGGCTTATTGAAACTTACAAATGCGAAGTTATTTGCTTTGCCGCTGATGTGGGACAGAAGGAGGAATTGACCGGCCTGAAGGAAAAGGCGCTTAAAACCGGAGCAAGTAAAATATACATTGATGATTTAAAGGAAGAATTCGCGCGGGACTTCGTTTTCCCGGCGCTACGCGCCAACGCAATTTATGAAGGCACATATCTTTTGGGCACGTCTTTGGCGCGGCCGCTTATCGCCAAAAGACAGATCGAGATAGCAAAAAAAGAAGGCGCGGATACGGTGTCTCACGGCGCGACGGGCAAGGGCAATGATCAGGTCCGGTTCGAACTTACTTACTATGCCCTGAATCCCGAAATTAAAATTATCGCGGTGTGGAAAGATGATAACTGGAAATTCAGGTCACGGGAAGATATGTTCGATTACGCCGAAAAATATAAAATTCCTGTTCCGTTGACTAAAGCCAAGCCCTATAGCTCGGATCGCAATCTTCTGCATATTTCCCATGAAGGAGGAATTCTCGAGGATCCCTGGACGGAGCCGCCGGAAGATATTTTTGTGCTGACCAAATCTCCTGAAGCGGCGCCGGATAAACCGACCTATCTGGAGATTGATTTTAAAAAAGGCAATCCCGTGGCTGTAAACGGGAAAAAGATGTCACCGGCCAAACTCATGGATTATGTGAATACTGTTGCCGGCGCAAATGGCATCGGACGCGTGGACATGGTGGAGAATCGTTTTGTGGGAATGAAATCGAGAGGTGTCTATGAGACTCCCGGCGGCACTGTTTTGTGGGCCGCTCATCGGGCGGTGGAATCCATTACGATGGATCGCGAAGTCATGTTTATGAGGGATTCGCTGACGCCGAAGTATTCACAGCTTGCTTATAACGGTTTCTGGTATTCTCCTGAAATGAAAACCCTGCAGACATATATCGACGCGACTCAGGAAAATGTCACCGGCACCGCGCGAATGAAGTTATATAAAGGAAATTGCACCGTAGCCGGACGTAAATCGCCTTATTCTCTCTACAGCGAGGCCTTTGCCACTTTTGAAAAGGATCAGGTTTACAATCAAAAAGACGCGATAGGATTTATCAAGTTGAATGGATTGCGTTTGATAATCCAGAATTATTTAAAAAAATAAAAAATTGATTTTGGCGGAGAATGCGCATGGCAATCGGTAAAAAACCCTGGAGCGGCCGGTTTGGAAAACCTACAGCCGGGAGTGTGGAAAAATTCAGTTCTTCCATCCATTACGACCGGAGACTTTATCCCTACGATATCGAAGGTTCTATTGCTCACGCTGTAATGCTTGCCCGGCAGAAAATCATATCCGGGAGTGAATCGGTGAAGATTGTATCCGCTCTGAAAGATATTTTAAAAGATATTGAAAAGGGAAAATTTAAATTCAGTCCGGCTGATGAGGATATCCACATGGCCATAGAAAGGGAATTGATCAGCCGTATCGGCGAAACAGGAGGAAAACTTCATTCGGCAAGGAGCCGCAACGATCAAATCGTTTTGGATGTGCGGCTCTTCCTTCGGGATGAAATTAAAAATATCATTGCTCTGATGAATGCTTTGCAGATGCAGCTGATTAAACTCGCAAAAAGAGAAATAAAGACCATTATGCCCGGCTACACGCATATGCAAAAGGCTCAGCCGGTATTGCTTTCCCATTATTTCCTCGCTTTCGGAGAAATGTTCGCGCGTGATATCCGGAGATTAAATGAATGCGTCGACAGAATTAATGTTTTGCCTTTAGGGGCCGTGGCACTGGCGGGCACGAGCCTGCCAATTGATCGCAACGAGACGGCAAAAATATTAAATTTCCCGGCAGTGAGCAATAACAGCATGGATACGGTAGCGGACAGGGACTTTGTCGCGGAATTTATTTTCGCGGCTTCGCTTGTCATGATGCATCTGAGCCGATTTTGTGAAGATATAATTTTGTGGTCATCCGATGAATTTGGTTTTGTCGAAATATCCGATGCCTATACGACCGGCAGCAGCATTATGCCGCAAAAGAAAAATCCCGATGTCGCGGAGTTGATCAGAGGGAAAACAGCCCGTGTTTATGGTGATCTTTTTACGATCATGACTCTTCTAAAGGGTTTGCCCATGGCTTACAACAGGGATTTGCAGGAAGACAAGGAGCCTTTATTTGATGCGGTGGATACACTCAAAGATTGTCTGGCAATATTTACGGAAATGATTAATCATACAAAATTCAACGCCTGGAATATGTATGAGGCGGCGCAGGGAGGATTTTCCACGGCGACTGATATCGCCGAGCATCTGGTTGGAAAAGGCATACCTTTTCGCCGGGCACACGAAATTGTGGGGAAAATAGTCGCGTACTGCCTGAAAAATAAAAAAGGATTGGAAGAATTAACGTTAAATGAATATCGGGAATTTTATAAAGGTTTTACTGATGATATTCAGAAAATAATCAAACTGGAAAATGCGGTCAATTCACGCAAACACAAGGGCGGAACGGCAACGGCAACCGTTCTGAAAAGGATTGGAGAGCTTGAAAAGAGTTTCGCTAAAAAATAGCTTATTTGCCTGCGTCATGATGTTCTTTTTTTTAACAGGTTGTGGTATAAAAGGAAATCCGGTTATGCCATCCCGCGTGCCGGATCATGGGCAGATTGTGCAGAATATGGAAGCTGTTTCTTCCGATAACGCGGTTATATTGAAATGGGATTTCTACGATAAAGATTCAAAAATTACGAATATCGCCATAGAAAAAAGCGAGGTCGGCAGCGCCGGAAATGAATGCAAAAACTGTCCGAGAACATTTAAACGCGTAGGCCAGGTGCCGGTAAAGCCGCTAAAACCACAGGACGGGCAGAAAAAAGAATACAGCAGCCTTATCTTTAAAGATAAAGAAGTTGAACAGGGAAAAACATACAATTACCGTTTAATGCTGTGTGACGATTCCAATGTATGTCTGGAGAGTTCCGCTGCGGAAATAAATTTTAAATGATGAATTCTTAAGCGAGCAAACACCTTCGCTTGCTGCGGGGTAAGCGAGCGAATATAGAATTATAATTTACATTAAGAATCGAAGATTCTCCGTGGCTTGCCACGGAGAGCTTCAATATTTAAGGAGGCCTTTTTTTATGTTCAGGGGCGCGATGGTCGCTATTGTTACACCTTTTAAAAATAATCAAGTTGATGAGGAAGCTTTGCGCGAACTCATAGAATTTCAAATTGCAAATGGAACGGACGCTATTGTACCTTGCGGCTCGACCGGAGAGTCGGCCACTCTTACCCACGAAGAACACGATCGGGTTATTGAAATTACCATTGAAGCTGTCAAAAAGAGAGTGCCGGTCATTGCCGGTACGGGATCAAACAATACTGCCGAGGCCCTGCGGCTGACCAGACATGCCTTCGACGCCGGAGCGGACGGAGCTCTTATCGTCTGTCCGTATTATAACCGTCCTACTCAGGAGGGGCTTTATCAACATTTTAAAACTATAGCCCAAAGCGTTCCCATTCCTGTAATACCTTATAATATACCGAGCCGCACCGGCGTAAATCTTATGCCGGATATGGTCGCGAAGCTGGCGAAAATAAAAAATATAGTCGGCATTAAAGAGGCTTCCGGCTCGATCAAGCAAATGAGCGACATTATCAATCTGTCCGGCAGGGATTTTGCCGTTTTGTCCGGTGACGATATATTCACCCTGCCGCTTCTGGCAATAGGCGGCGCCGGTGTTATTTCCGTTATTTCCAATGTGGCGCCGACGGATATGGCAGGATTGGTTGATGCTTTTGCCGCAGGTGACATGGCGAGAGCGGTAGCTCTTCATCATAAAATGAACGCTTTAATTGACGCTCTTTTTATCGAGGTTAATCCTGTTCCGGTTAAGGCGGCTCTTGCATTAATGGGCAAGATAAATTGTGAATACAGATTACCGCTTTGTAAAATGGCTGAGGCTAATCTGGAAAAACTGAAGAACGTTATGGTTAATTACGGCTTGATTTAATTTATCCTGCCGCATAAAAATATTTAAGGAGATAATTTTATGATTAAAGCCGTTGTTACCGGGGCTGCCGGGAAAATGGGCGGAAAAATTATCAGCCTCATTTCCACAACAGAAGGTATCCGTGTTGTCGGAGCCGTAGAAGTTGCCAGACATCCCATTATCGGACGCGATATAGGCCAGGGATTGGGATTAGGCAAAACGGGCATTCTGGCTTGCGATAAGTTATCCGATTGTATTGACCAGGCCGATGTTGTTATTGACTTTACAAATCATGAGGCCGCTCTTGATTATTTGAAAATAGCCAGCGAAAGAAATCGCGCCATGGTCATCGGCACCACCGGATTTATTGACGATGAAATGGAAGAAATAAGAGAATTGGCGCAAAACACACGCTGCGTACTATCGCCCAATATGAGTCTTGGCGTAAATGTGATGTTAAAAGTTCTTGAATATTGCGCGGGAATTCTTAAAGATGATTATGATGTTGAAATTATTGAAGCTCATCATCATTTGAAGAAAGACGCTCCAAGCGGAACGGCCATGCAAATGGCGAAAGTTATTTCCGATAAACTGGGCCGCGATATGGAAGAGACTCTTGTGTATACCCGGCGGGGTTTGATTGGTGAGAGGACCAAAAAAGAAATAGGTATACAAACTATCCGGGCCGGTGATATTGTAGGTGATCATACGGTAATTTTCGGCGGAGTTGGAGAACGGCTGGAGTTTACTCATCGCGCCCATAATCGCGACAATTTAGCCAAAGGAGCGATTCGCGCGGCGCTTTGGATTGTGAATCAGAAGAACGGACTGTACGATATGCAGGATGTTTTAGGATTAAGGGATAAGAATTAAAAAAGGTTTTTAAATACTTGAACGGTATTATCTGTTATATCGGGATTGGCTCTAATTTGGGCGACTCTTTGAAAAACTGCAAATATGCCGTTGAAAATATTTCCCGGATAAAAGGTATTGATGTAACGGCGGTTTCATCGTTCTATAGAACCCAGCCCGTCGGAATAGAGAACCAGAATTATTTCACAAATGCGGTTGTGGAGATCAAAACGTCTCTTTTGGCGCCAAACCTCCTGTTGGAGTTGCAAAACATCGAAAATGACATGGGGCGTGAAAGGGATGTAAAAGGCGGGCCGAGGATTATTGATCTTGATCTGCTTTTTTACGGGCAGAATGTAATCAGGGAACATGATTTGATTGTGCCGCATCCGGAAATTCAGAAAAGGCGGTTTGTTTTAGAGCCGCTTTGTGAAATAGCTTCTTATTTTATTCATCCTTCTTTCGGGATATCCATCCGCGGATTGAAAGACCGGCTAAGTGATGATAAAGTAGTTGAAATAATTAAAGAATAAAAAAATTATTAACAGGATGTCATATTGTTTCGTTTTTTTGTATTTATAATAGTAATTTATCTGCTATATAAGATTTTTAATACAGTCCGGCAAGTAAAGACGGAAAAAAATGAAAATCATCAATTTAATTCATCGCCGGCTGTCGGGGAAGACCTGGTTGAAGATCCTGTCTGCCATACATATGTGCCTGTCAGCCAGGCCTTTAAAAAGGAAATATCAGGCAAAAGCTATTACTTTTGCTCTCAGCAATGCAGTGAGAAATATTTATCAGAAAAAAATAATTAATCGTCACGGGAGAATATATGGAATTTTTTATCGATACTGCCAATATTGAAGAAATCAAGGAAGGGCTGGCTCTGGGAATGGTTGACGGTGTTACCACGAATCCATCCCTGATTGCCAAAGAAAAAAAAGATTTTGACGCTGTCATTAAAGATATACTGAAGATTGTAAAAGGCCCGGTAAGCCTGGAAGTTCTAAGCAATGACGCGAAAGGAATGATTTCCGAAGGCAGGAAACTGGCGCGTCTGGGGAAAAATGTCGTGATCAAAGTTCCTATTTCCACGGAAGGATTGAAGGCGACAAGAATGTTTGCCGATGCCGGCATTAACGTAAATCAGACTTTAATCTTTTCTCCCTTACAGGCGCTGATGGCGGCAAAAGCCGGCGCCCGGTACGTGAGCCCCTTCGTCGGCCGTCTGGATGATATCGCCAGTGACGGTATGGAGCTTGTGGATCAGATTGTTACTATCTTCGAAAATTATTGTTATGAAACAGAAGTTATTGTCGCCAGTATCCGCCATCCGAGGCATGTGTTGGATGCAGCTTTAATGGGCGCGGACATAGCAACCATTCCTTTTAAAGTTATAGCTCAACTGGTTAAACATCCGCTGACGGACAAAGGGATAGAGACTTTTTTAAATGATTGGAAAAAAGTTCCTAAAAAATAATTGAAGCTCTCCCAAGGCTTGCCTTGGGAGAATCTTCGATTCTTAAGGAATATTATGATTAAATATTGTTCACTTATTCTGTAGCACACTTAAGGAATGCGCTGGCTGCCTCAATTCTGTAAACGCTTGCTTACACCGCAGCAAGAGAAGGAGTTTACTCGCTTGCGAATTCAAGTCATTGGGGTTTTATTAACAGGCATTAAATAATGATTTCAAGACATGAAACGTTCAATTTGCCCAATACGATAACATTGTTGAGAATCAGTGTTGTCCCGTTTCTATTTATTCTGCTTTTATCGCCGGGGGAATTCTGGAGCCTGATTTTAGCGATATTATTTGTTATCGCTTCAATTACTGACTTCTTCGATGGCTACATTGCCAGAAAATATCAAATGATTACAACCATGGGCAAATTTCTTGATCCAATTGCCGATAAAATTATGGTGAATACGGCAATGATTTTGATGATTCCTATCGGCCGCATACCGGCATGGATTGTGGCCATAACAATTATTCGTGATTTGATTGTCGACGTAATAAGAAGCATTGCTTCTTCCGAAGGGATTTATATTCAGGCAAGTACTCTGGGGAAACAGAAGACAGTGACTCAAATTATAGCAGTGACCGCGCTGATCATTCATTATTCCATTTTTGGTATTAATGCTCATGCTGTCGGGATAGTAATTCTCTATATTGCTCTTGTGCTTACGATTTTTTCAGGATTTGATTATTTTATAAAATTATACCGTAATATAGAAAAATAGTATCCGCAGGATTATTATTTCCAGGTTTCAACAGACTTTCTTGATGTGTAACATGACTGACAATGACCGGTATGAAATAAAATTGATAAATTTTCAGGTCAATTTTTATTATTTTTATTGACAAGAGACACCTATTTGTTATATTCAACGCCGTTTCCAATGAGCGGGCGTAACTCAGTGGTAGAGTGCTACCTTGCCAAGGTAGACGTCGACGGTTCAAATCCGTTCGCCCGCTCCATTTTATTTTGGCGGCATAGCCAAGTGGCTAAGGCAGCGGTCTGCAAAACCGTTATTCCCCGGTTCAAGTCCGGGTGCCGCCTCCAAGGCATAATCCAATAGAATCCTAAGAAATGCAGAAACCCGTTAGAAATAGCGGGTTTTTTGTTGTTTTTTGTCCAAAG